>Ga0065709_1029769_pt1 | contig 12684 bp, 14 predicted proteins | sample Hoacrofraction14_2_FD_59096 | JGI IMG/M metagenome (GOLD analysis project Ga0065709, IMG submission 59096) | Hoatzin crop microbial communities from Cojedes, Venezuela, sample from fiber fraction 14 v1 | ecosystem: Host-associated > Birds > Digestive system > Esophagus > Crop | place: Venezuela... | reverse complement strand
TGCTCCCCGGCGATGCAGCTCTCCTTGACGGCCGCCTTGAGATTGTGATAATCGGCGGAGAGCAGGAAGACGTCGAACTTATCGATATCGTCCGGCACGAGTTCCCGGATCAGGTCCCAGGTCTTCTCTTTCTCCGCGCTCAGCATCGCCTCGGAATCCGTCTCGGGCGACGCCCAGCCCTTCTCGGCGAGGAGCCGGCGGCACTGCGCCTCGTCCTCGGCCTGCAGCAGCTGGTCGATAAAACTCTCCGAAAGCAGTCCCAGTTCTCTGGAGCGGATGCGCGCGACCGCGTAAATATACTGTTCGGCCATTGCTTCCCTCCTTACGAAAGCAGGACTTTGCCTGCCAGATCCTGGATCTCTTCCTTCTTCTCTTCAAACAGGGCGCTGACGGAGCAGTTCTGCTCGATCCCGCCGTAGCGCAGCACGAAGCCGCCGTCGATGTCCGCGTCTTCTTTGGCCACGGTCAGCGACGCGCCCTCGGGCAGCGCCTTGACCAGACCGGACGCGAAATCCGACGGAAGGCGGGCGAAATCCTTCTTGTTGAAGCAGATCTCGCCTTCCTTCGCGAGCGCGTTCTTGCTGACCAGCCGCAGGATCAGGTTAAAGTAGTCCTTGTCCGGCAGCCCGGTCACGGCCTCGCGGGCCTTCTCGACGGTGTCGCCGATCAGCTCCTGCTTGGCCTTGAGAAGCGCGCGGCGGCACTGGAGATCGGCCGCGGACTGGGCGCGGGAGAGGCGTTCCTTTGCCGCCCGCTCGCCGTCCTGCGTGATCTTCTCGCACTGCTTCTGCGCTTCTTCCTTCGCACTCTTCAGGATCGCGTCCTTCTGCGCGGTCGCCTCGCTCATGATCCCGGCCACCACGCTCTCGGACTCCTTCTGAATGCTCTCAAGTATCTTGTCCAAACCCGCCATAGGTTCCTCCTCCATTCGTGCAGGCACGCCGGCTTCCCGTCCCTGTGCGCTCAGCTGCTTCCCGCTCGCGCTTTGCGTCCGGGCTTTCTCCCGCCCGCGCTTTGCGTCGGGTTTTCCTCCCGTCCGCGGGGCTGCTGCGCTGCGTCCGACGGGACGCTGTCCGGTGCTCCCGGCTTCATCCCGTCCGCGGGCCGCCGCCTTACGCCTGAGCCGCTCAGCCGATTCCGAACAGTGCCAGGATGGAGATCAGGAGTGCCAGGATCGCGTACGTCTCGACCATGGCCGGGAAGATCATTGCCTTACCGAAGGTGTCCGGCTTCTTGCCGACCATCGCGATCGAAGCCACGGCCGTCTTGCCCTGATGCAGCGCGGAGATCGGCTCCACGATGATGACCGGCAGGCAGGCCGCCAGATACAGCAGGCCCTGGACCAGGGTCAGGTCCGCCGCGCCGCTGCCGATGATGCCGATGCGGGACAGGGCGATGAAGGCGATCAGCAGGCCGTAGATACCCTGGGTACCCGGCAGCAGCTGCAGGATCAGCACCTTACTGAACAGATCCGGATTCTCCGTGCAGACACCGGCGGCCGCCTGGCCGGACATGCCGACGCCCTTGGCAGAGCCGATACCGGAAGTGGTGGCCGCGAGGGCGGCGCCCGTCAATGCGATTACAAGTCCGAAGTTATCCATGTTATAAATCCTCCTTGATTTTGTAGTACTTGGTGTTGGAACGGAACGGAGCAAACATGCGCCCGCCTCCGTCATAGAACTTTCCGAAGAACTCCACGTACGTCAGACGGTTCGTGTGCACGTAGGAGCCCAGGGCATTGATCGCCAGGTTCAGGATGTTGCCGATGATGAACACCAGGATAAAGATCACGATACCGACCGGCCCGTTGCCCGCCATGGTACCCATCTGGTTGAACACCGTCGCGATCACGCCCGTCGCCAGCCCGAGGGCCAGCAGTCTCGAATAGGACAGCACGTCCGACAGCCAGCCGCTGATCCCGTACAGGGCGTACAGCCCCTTCAGCAGCCGCTTGAACCAGTTCTTCGACTCTCTTCCGCCGGTGAGGATGATGCCCACCGCGCCGATGATCAGGATCACGGCCGCCGGGAGCTGCAGGGCGGACGGCAGGGCCTTGTCCAGGCTCAGCATCTCGGTCATCGTCGGCATCGTGAGCAGGTAGATCACGCAGCCGCCGACCGTCATGTACCAGAACAGCACGTCATAGACTGCGTCCAGGACCTGCCCGTTCTTCAGGTACTGATACCCCTTCGCGCCCAGGCCGACAAACATGTGGATGATCGCCAGCAGGAAACAGAAGGCCAGCATCCGCATCGGCTCGCTGAGCGGTTCAAACCAGACCGGCTTGAACTTGACGTCCGGGCGGTTGAAGAAGGTCGAGGCGATCACGTTCACCGAATCGCCGAAGAACGACCCGAACATCACGCCCCAGAACGTCGTGGAAATGCCGCAATATAACAGCATCTTCAGGGTCTTCCGCAGCCCCGCGTCCATGTTTTTGAACTTCAGCAGCACCAGCCCCGTGCCGATCACCAGCAGCAGTCCGTACCCTGCGTCGCCCAGCATGATGCCGAAGAGCAGGTAGTAGAACAGGGCCGCCAGGAAGGTCGGGTCCATCTCGCCCCGGGCCGGCGGGGAGTAGCTCTCCACCACGCCCTCGAGGGGCTCCGCAAATGCGTTGTTCCGCAGCACCACCGGCGGTGTCTCGTCCTCCGGTACTTCCTCGATCTCCACGACCGCGTCGAAGCGCCGTGTCAGCCGCGCCTCGAAGTCGGCCACTGCCGGCTCCGGGATAAACCCTTCGACGACGAAGACCTTGCTGGTCTGCAGGAGCTGTCCGAGCACGCCGTACTTCTCGGCCCGGATCGAATAATAGTCAGAGGCAAACCGGATATCGTCGCGCCTCTGCGCCAGTTCCTGAAACTTGCCGCGGATCTCGTCCTGCTTCGCGTTCAGGTCACTGATCTTTTTGTCGATCTGCTGCACCGCTTCGGCCGGGCTGGTATGCAGCCCCGTCACCGGGGGTGCGGCGAAATTCATGTGCCGCAGGGCATCGCGCACCGCCGCTTCGTCCGTCTTGCTGCAGACCACGAAGATGCAGGTCTGCTGCGGCGAGGCGCTGATGATCTCGACCTCGGCGCTCTCGACATCGGGCGCCTCTTTCTTCAGGTCTGTCAGGATCTGCTCCAGCGACTGCTCGCCCTGGAGAGACCCGGTGAAGACCGCTGTCTTCGCCGTTCCCGCCGTGTCGAGCGGCAGATCCAGATTCATCCACGGCTGCAGGGCGGTCTTCTGGTCATTCAGCTTCGGGACTTCGGAGATGACGTCCGCCATCTTCCGGTTCAGGTTCACGACCCGGTTGCACAGCCGCATGATCTCGTCACGGCTGTCGATCATCCGGTAGAACTCGGCGACCGGGATCTCCTTCTTTCCCTCCAGAGAGCTCAGAAGCGACGTCTTCTCCGGCGCCCATACCGCCAGCGCCGACAGCGCCTCCTCCGCCTTCGCGGCGTTCTTCACGAACACCTGCTGCTGAGCGGAGACATCCGTTGTCTTCAGTACGTCGTTCTCCTGATGGAGAAAGGAGACCTGCACCGCGCCCTGTCCCTGCAGAAATTCCAGAATCGCCTTCCGGTCCTTCTTCATCCCGAGGATCCGGATCCGCTTCATCTGTACTACAGACATAGGTTTCTACTCCTCTCCGGAAACAAGCTTCAGGATCTGCGCTATCGCGTCCCCGGCTTTCGCGCCGGCGGCCGCCTTCAGCTCCTCCACCTGTTTCTCTGTCACCGCGCTCTGCGCTTCAAGAATCTTCTTCTCTTCGCTCTCCGCTCTCTCCATGGCTTTGGCCGCCGCTTCGCGTGCCTTCGCCAGTTCGTCGCGGATCAGCTGCGCCGCTTCGTCGCGGGCCTGTTTCACCAGAAGGGCTGCGTCTTCCTTCGCCTTCTGTTCCGCCGCCGCGGTGGTCTTCTCTGCCTCGCAGATCGCATCGATGGTACTCTTCGCCAAACTCGTCACCCCGCTTCCCGCCCTGTATTTGTACCTTGGGTCAGCCGATATTTCGGCCTTTATAACAACCAGTCAAACTCCAATTATTTTAGCATAGCGATTTTTGATAGTCAACGCTGACGCCTTGCCCCGCGGCGCTCTGCACTGTGCCCCGCAGGCATGCGAAAGGGGCTGTCGCTGACAGCCCCCTGAATGCCTGATTAACAGTAAAAGGATATCTCTCCGTTGAATTCATACCACTTTTGTATGATCTCACTGCTTCTCGCTTCTACCAGTCGCATGATGTTTCGCAGCATACGCTCCGGTATCTGCGAGCGGTTGTGGCACAATAAACATTTTCCTGTCCGGGTGATCCAAATCTTCGTTGCCGTTTCTGTCGGTCTTCCCTCCGACACGTGTACATGCACCGGTTCCTGCGGATCTCCTTCATTTGCCCAGAAATAAACCCAATAGGATCCGATTTTAAAAATTTGCGGCATTGAGGATACCTCCCGACTCTGAGAATTCCAGGATCAGATGCGCCACCGAGGCAATCAGTTCCCGATAGTATTCCATCTCCTCGTCGGTATACCCGTACCGATCATACCACCGGTATTCCGGGAGATCGCAGCGCACATGGTGAAACCCGTCTTTTTCATCCGGGGTTTCGATGTACACTGTCACGTGTCCGTCCTCTTTCATCTCGGAGTGAACAATCTCGGTCTCGTCCGGCAAGGTCATGAACGGATACATCATGCGCGATCCCTCCTCCCGCATGGACATGGCAGCCTGGCTGCCTGTCGTTCATCTTCGATACAAAAACTCAGTCCCGTGCCGTTCCCAGATGCGCAGGCCTACGCGAAACAGGGCGCGGGCCACATTGTACGTGCGTTTTACGCGCCGGGCATCCTTGCGGCCTTTTTCCACGCGCCCGGCCGCCGGAGTGCGTGCCTTCTTCGCCTTGCGGCGCCTTGATCCGAACATCCCTTAGCCCTCCGGATTCTGCTGGATGATCACGGCGCCGGAGCTGTCCGTGCTGACGGATGTCTCCGCCGTGCTGCCGGCCTCCGCGCTTGCCTCTGCGGCTGAATCTGCCGCGCTGCCGGCCTCCGCGCTTACCTCACCGGCCGTTTCCGCCGCCGCGCTCGCTTCCGCGGCACTGTCTGCGGCCGCGTCGGCTGCGCTGCCGGCATCGGCCGACGTCTCGGCGGCGCTGTCGAGGTTGCTGTCGGCGATGATCTGGGACAGCTCGTCCATCATTTCCTCGTCTTTAAGCCGGAACTTGATCTCGACGCGGCGGGACGCGTCGGCGTCTTCTTCGCCATTTTCATCGTAGATCAGGTTCGATGAGGAGCGGCCGTTGGCCGTGAGCTTCTCGGCCAGATTCTGCTGCTGCTCCTCATTCAGGAACGAGTCGTGCGTGAGCAGGTACTCGGCCACCGCGAACGCGCGGTTCTGCGAGAGGCTCAGGTTGTGAATGTAGCTGCCCGTGCTGTCCGTGTAGCCGTCGATGATGATCTCGGCCACGTACTCCACGTACTCGTCCGAGAGCAGCACCTGGCAGTACACCGGCAGGATCTCCTCGAGGGCCTCCTCGCCTTCCTCCGTCAGACTGAATTCATTGTAGTCAAACAGCACGCTCGAGTCGAGCACGATCGCGCCCGTCTGCTCGTCGATCTCGACGTTGATCTGCCGCGACGTGAACTCCTGGTTCAGCGACTCGATCAGGTCCGCCTTGATACCGATGATCTGGTCGATCTTCTCCTGCTGCAGCGCCATCAGCGACGTCTGCTCATCGAGCTGTGCCTGGCTGGCCGTCAGCAGCTCCTGGCTCTGCGCCAGCGAGGCCGCCTGCGCCTCCAGCTCCGATTCCTGCTCGGCGATCATCAAAAGACTCGCCTCGAGCTCCGATTCCTTCTCCGCGAGCGCCGCCGCCTGGATCTCCAGCGCGCTCTGCAGATCGGTCAGTGTCAGTGACTGCGCCTCCAGCTCCGATTCCTGTTCGTTCAGCTGCACGCGCGTCTTGTCCAGTTCCTCCTGGGTCTGCGCCCGGCTGGCCTGCTCCGCCAGCTTGTCGTTGTAGTTCTTCTGCGCCTGCATCAGGCAGACCGCCATGATCAGCACGAAGAGGAGCAGAAGTCCCGACATCATATCCGAGTAGGAGCGCCAGACATTATGGGAAGAATCGTCTTTCATTCTTCTCCGGTTAACCTCTTTCACGGCAAACCTCCTTCGTTTATTCTTTTATTTTCTGGACCCGAACAGCCCCTTCTTCTGCGCGGCGGCCTCGTCCCGGCGGATCTCCCGCTCCTTCTGCTCCTCAAGCAGCGCGATCAGATTCTCCAGCTGCTCGTGTGTGCGCGTCCGGTCCTCCTCCACCGACGAGGACGAGAGCTCGGCGAGCCGGTCGGAGACCTCCTTCATCGCGAGGTTCGAGCTGTCGGTGAGCGTCTTCATGCGGCTCAGGACCTGCGTCATGTAATCGGTGAACGAGCGCAGGTTCTCCTGCTGCGTCTTCACCTCGCTCGTCAGCGTCTCCTGCTGCGTGCGGATCGACTCCAGATACTCCGACGCATTCTTCACATAATCGGACTGCGCCTTCACCGACTCCTGCAGCGTGTCCGCCGTCAGGTCGTTCATCTTCGCGATCTTCTCGGTCATGCGGATGTTTGCGTCGTTCATGACGCTCAGGCCCTCCGACAGATCCGAGTTGTTCGCCTGCACCAGCGCCAGGCTCTTCGTGTAGCGCTCGTTCGCCTCGCACAGCTCCATCATCTTGTCCGAGATCTTGTTGTTCATCTCGCCGAGCGACGCCATCTCCTCGGTCATCTGCAGCGCGATCTCATTCGAGTGCGCCATATCCTTCATGGAGCTGCTCATGTCACTGATAAATGACGCAAGCTGTTCCTCCTGCGCATTCATCGCGGCCACACATTTCTCCACGGTCTCCGAGGCGCTGCGCATCGCGGAGGACATCCGCTGCTCGCCGTCGAGGAAGTCCGCCTGGTACTGCTGGCCGGCCGACTGCATGAAGCGCACGTGGCTCTTCTGCACCTCGTTGAGCTCCTTCATCACCGAGCGCATCTCGAGGAACTCCGAGAAGAACTCCTGCTTCATCGACCGCGCGACGCGCTGCGAGATATTCTCGAGCAGCTGCGTCTGCTGCAGTGTCACGGTCTCGGAGAAATGGTCCATCGTATCGTCCAGATGCTGGATCAGCGGCGTGATGTGGCTCTCCAGACTCTGGGCCACCTGCTGCGCCAGGTCCTCGCTCATCTGCTGCATCAGGCGGGTCTGGGCATTCTGGTTCGCGATGACATGGTTCATCGCGGTCGCGTCCGTCGGCGGCACCGCACAGGTGTAGTACGTGTCGAGGAAGCGGTCCAGGCTCTCCGAGACGCCCGACAGGGAGCCGCGCAGCCAGTAGTTGTACGCCATCGACAGTGAGATACCGTAGATGGACGTGACGAAGGCGACCTTGATACCGTCGATCAGCGAGCTGACCGAGCTGCTCATCGCCTCGTAGGTCGTCGGGTTGAAGCCGCGAAGACCCAGCACCAGACCGACGAAGGTACCTAAGATACCGAGGCTGGTGAGGATGTCCGGCACCATCTCGATGATCCGGCGGTGCGTATAGTTGTTGATCTCATACTCGCCGATGTAGTCGCCGATATCCGTCGGGCTGTTCGTCTTGTAGAGATACTTCAGGTATTCCTGGTATTTGTCGTCCAGATAGCGGACGGAAAAGAGCTGTGCGCCCTGCCGCGTGATCGACGAGACGTTGCCGGTCTCTTCGGAGACCGTCAGCAGCCGCTGCGCCGCGCGGTCGAGTCCCTTCTGCGTCTGTGACAGACGCCGGAATCCGAAGGCGAGCGCCGCGATGATGATCGCGACCATCACGCCCAGAAAGCACAGATTGAAGATGATGTTCTCCCGGCTGGCATCCAGTGTGAGATACGTGATCAGCACACAGACAGCCGCTGCCAGGATCCCTGCCAACAGATTGGATGCTTTTCTCATGTGTGATTGTCCCCCTTTTTCTCCCCTGCTGCTCATCGACCGGCGCCCCTTATGCGCGGGCGCACACCGGACCGTGGCCTGCGGTGGCCGGCACGTGCCGGGCCCCGCCGCCGAAGCAGCCGCTGATCCCGCTTTCGTTTTACGGATTCGTCGGCCGCCCTGCTTGCGCCTTGTTCATATGAGCAGACATACACAGGTATAATAACGCATAAAAGCGGATACCCGCAAGGGATATCCGCTTATTTCAGCATTTTTTCACAAATACTTCCGAAAACTTTTCCGGAAATCTCAGGACTCAATACTCAGAACTCAGGACCAGTACCGCATGAACTTGATCGGGTTCTTCACGTAGGTCATCGACGTGACCTTGATGCCGGTCTTGCTGTTGACGGCGTGGACCACCTTGCCGTCGCCGATGTAGATCGCCACGTGAGAGGCATAGCCCGACGATCCGTAGAATACCAGGTCACCCGGCAGCAGCTCCTCGGCGCTCACTTCCGTGCCTGCCGTATAGCCGGCTGCGATCTGCGTCTTGCTCGGGCCGTTCATCTGATCGTTGGCCACGCGCAGCAGGGAGTAACCGAAGTTCTTGAAGATCGTGTACACGAAGCCGGAGCAGTCTGCGCCGCTGGTCAGGCTGGTGCCGCCCCATACGTACGGGTTGCCGACGAACTGCTGGCCGTACAGCGCGATCTTCGCGCCCGTGTTGTCACCGGCCTCCGCCGACGTGCTCTCGAGCAGCTCGTCGAGGTCCGTGCGGACACCCTCGCTGTTGACGTAGTAGTCGCCGACGAACTGGCTCTTCGCCATCTTGCCTTCGCTGTCGAAGTAGTAGTACTCGTCCTTGTACTGTACCCACTCGCTCACGGCTGCGGTGCCGTCGCTCGTCAGGTAGTAGGTCTCGCCGTCCACGGTTTTCATCTTGTTCTTGAGCATGCGCCCGTTGGCCTTGTTGAAGTAGTAGATCGATCCGTCGATCGTGGTCAGGCCCTGGGCCAGCGTGCCGTCCTCTTGCGCGTAGTACTTACGCGCGCCGCTCTTCTTGGTGAAGAACTTCGAACGGTACAGATATCCGTACTTGGTGTGACCGCAGTAGATCTTGCCGTCGCTGTAGATGAAACCGGTCTGCAGCTTGCCGCTCTCTCCATTGAAGAAGTAGAGATTGCCGCTGATCTCCTGGACGCCGGTCTGCATGATGCCGTATTCGTTGAAGTAGTAGTAGCTTCCGTCGATCAGCTCAAGGCCCGTCTCATAATTGCCCTGGCTGTTCACATAGACTTTTCCGTAGCTGGTCGTCTGCCAGTCAGCCTGGGCGGACATCGGTATGCATGCCGTCATCAGCATTGCTGCGAGCGCCGCGGCGGCGATATGCTTTCTCATGTCGCTGTACCTCCTGTCCGGATGCCTGTGTGGGCTCTGCCCTGACGCTGCCGGCCTCTGCCTGCGCGCCGCATCCTGGTGCTTATCTGTCTTCTTCCCCGTCCCGGCCTTCTGTGAAGGCCATCGCGATTCCCCCGCGTCGGACTTGTTTAAAGAAGTTTCTCAAACCATTACAAATTTGTTAAATTTGTTTTAATTCTACTCACGAACTTTATTTCTGTCAACCCTGAAATTCGGATTTTCCCGCAAATGTCAGGCTTCTCCTCCCGTTCTTCGCTGCCGGTGCTTGCCGGATTATTGCAGCTGCATCTTTTCGGATTGCGCTGGCGGAAAGCGATTTTTTCGGCATTTTTGCATATTTTGCATGGGGTGGGGGAGGACGGCCGGCGGGCGGGGGACGGCCGCCGGCCTGTGTATCACAACCGGTCTTTCATGATTGCAATTCCGGCGGGAAACGAGTATCGTTACCGTCAAAAGGCAGTTTAGTCGGCTGCCCCGCGTGGGGCAGAGGGCAGAAAGGATTACATTATGAATAAGAATACAAAGAAAATCGGATGGATCGGCTGCGGGAACATGGGCCGTGCGATGCTGGGCGGGATTCTGGCGGCCGGCGCGGCGGCGAAGGAGGATCTGTGCGCGAGTGCGCGGTCGGAGGCGACGCGGGCGATGCTGGCGGAGACGTACGGGATTGCGACGGCTTCCAATACGGACGTTGCGGCGGCAAGCGATGTGCTGTTTCTCACGGTCAAGCCGCAGTTTTATGAGGAAGTGATTAAGGAAGTGCGCGGGAGTGTGAAGGGCGGTGCGGTCGTCATCACGGTAGCGCCGGGCTTCTCGCTGGAGCGGCTGTCAAAGCTCTTCCGGCGCGAGGACATTCATCTCGTGCGCACGATGCCGAACACGCCGGCGCTCGTCGGCGAAGGCATGACGGGCGTCTGCCCGGACGGCACCCTTCCGGAGGAGGAAATGGCAGACGTTCTCCGCCTGCTTGAGAGCTTCGGCCGCGCCGAACTCGTCACCGAGCCGATGATGGACGCCGTGACGGCGGTCTCCGGCAGCTCGCCGGCCTACATCTTCATGGCGATCGAAGCCATGGCCGACGGCGCCGTCGCCCTCGGCATGCCGCGCGACAAAGCCATCCGCTTCGCCGCCCAGTCCGTCCTCGGCAGCGCCCGCATGGTCCTCGAAACCGGTCAGCACCCCGGTCAGCTCAAGGACATGGTCTGCTCCCCCGGCGGCACCACGATCGAAGCCGTCCGCGTCCTCGAAGAATGCGGCCTGCGCAGCGCCCTGATCGAGGCCGAAGAAGCCTGCGCCGAAAAATGCCGCGAGATGCGCTCATAAGCCGCGAAGCCTCGCGGTGCGGCCGATACCGTGACGCGGCCACTGCCCCCTGCTGCGGCTGCCGGCCGCGCAGCGCACCGGCCCGGGCAATGATCCCGATATGGCGGTATTGTTTCAGCCGGCAAAAAGCCCCCGTGCGGGAGCGGCCATCACATCGGCCGCCACCTCGCGGGGGCTTCCTGAAATTTTACGCCTAAACGGTTCTCACCCGGGAAATTACAACACGTCAATGTCGGGTTCTGCATTATAATCCCTTACATTACCGGAACCGGAACTGGAGCTGGAACTGCCGCCGCAGCCGCCGGCGACCGTCTCGAGTTCTTCATCCGTGAGAGGAGCGGCACCGTTCACTTTGTCAAAAAGCTCCTTGGCCTCCTCTTCGGATATGTCCCTTCCGGCCTCCGCCGCAAAGGCTTTTAATTCCTCTGCCGATTTGCACTGCGCTGCCTTCTCAAGTAATGCTTTGTCCATGATCCATCCTCCTTGTCCTTATGTGAGTTATCCTTATGTAAGTTATCCTTATGTGAGTCGTCCTTAGTTTTCCTTATGCGAGTCATCCTTATGTGAGTTTTCCTTATGTGAGCCGTCGTTCCCCGCTGACGTCATGATATCAGATATCCTGCTCCTGTGGCTGCAGATAATCCGCCTGCCGCATCGCCTGCTGCATCGCCGGCCACTCTTTTTCCTTCTGCACGTGATCATACAGCTTCCTGTGCTCTTCGAAGGCGGTTACCGCATCATACCCTGCAGGCCGATCGGGCAGTGCATCGCTTTCAACGGTCCAGGTCTGTCCCGTTTCCTTCATGATCTCCGCGAACACTTCATCGGTCCGGCTCATATAGTCATTCATGAAGTACACACACTTGGAAATGTCTTCATGCAGCAGGTCCCCGTTTCCCGACAGCCCGCCGAAGGCACGGCATCCGCCGAGGCACAGATTTCTGTACAGGCAGCTGCCGCAGGTCGGATTCGCTTTGAAAAGCTCTTCCACCCTTCTGGTGACTGTGTCCAGATAGGCGCCTTCCTGAAGAAGCGGCTGAAGTCCTCCCGGAGAGGTAAATATATTTCCAAAGCTGATGTTATGAGCCGAGAAATAGCCGGACATCTGATTGCAGGGTACCAGCTCGCCCTCATGCGTGATCGATACCCATTTGCGCGATCTGCCGCACACAGGGTATCGGCCCGATTTCCGGTCATGGCAGCCTCCGAATACAGGTACGTACTTGTAGGCGTGTCTGCGCGGACAGATCTCCAGAAACTGCCAGAAAATAAGATTGGCAGGCAGACCGGAGCGCCTCCTCCTCCGCGCCCTTCACGCGGCGCATCCACTCATGCATGCCCACGCCGTCATAGCTGATGCGCAGCTCCGGCTTATACATCAGGGAACTCATGTCTTCCAGCAGCTTCGGTGTGATGCGGCTTCCGTTCGTGTTGATGATATAAGCATACATGCCTCGCTCATCCAGCATCCTTAAAATATCCATGAAATGCGGATGGATGGTGGGCTCTCCGCCGGTCAGCACGAGCGCATTGATACCGCAGGTATACAGGTCATCGATCAGCTTTTCACATTCCTCAAAGGAAAATTCCCGCGTCAGCGCCGCATTGTCGCTGGCCATGAAGCAATGCCTGCAGTTGTAGTTGCACCGGCCGGTTATGGCCCAGTAAGCTACAGGAAAATACCGGTTATCGCAGAACATGGCCTTCTGCCATGACTGCACCGGCGTCTTTCCGTCCGATTCAGCGATCAGGCCTCTCCTCAGCAGACTGTCCGTCAGCGGAGACGGGTCTGTATCATGTTCTCCGTCACACAGCTTAAGCAGGCTCCACTCATCCTCCGTGAGAGAAGCCGCATAAGGAGATTCTTTACAAAAATAACAACGGGGAATATACCAGTGGCTCTGTAGAAATTTATTGTTGCGCATCGAACGATTGTTTGCTATAATAACAGCATAGATTGGAGGCAACACAATGCTGACTGTGAAGGAAATTCTCGAAGAAATACGCCATCTG
>Ga0065709_1006288_pt1 | contig 12686 bp, 14 predicted proteins | sample Hoacrofraction14_2_FD_59096 | JGI IMG/M metagenome (GOLD analysis project Ga0065709, IMG submission 59096) | Hoatzin crop microbial communities from Cojedes, Venezuela, sample from fiber fraction 14 v1 | ecosystem: Host-associated > Birds > Digestive system > Esophagus > Crop | place: Venezuela... | reverse complement strand
GCGTTTCAGCAACGTAAGTTACCACTTAAATATTATCAAAAAGCGCTTACATGTGCAACGTTTCGTAATGAATTTGGGTGTTGCATATTTTGTGCTGAGTCGTTATTTCTCTGAAAAAGCACCGGTCGGCGCCGGTGCTTAGTCGTGTGCGAGATACATGTCTTTCATATGTTTCAAGGTGCTTTCGTCCAGACCGTACTGGTCCTGGAAGTAGTTTTCAAGAGAGCCCCACTTGTCGGTGATGAAGTGTAAAGACTCTTGGAAAGCACTTTGAGTGACACCATAGCGTCCGGTGATTTCCTCGGGATCTTTGTCGGGTTCTTCCTCCAGACCTTTCTGGATCAGGGCGTGGCGGCAGGTGTTGGTTTTCATGTAGTCTCCGAGAGCGGTCTGTGTGCTTGCGCCAAGGGCGAGCTGGATGAAGGCGGCCATCATGCCTGTGCGGTCCTTCCCGGCCGTGCAGTGGAAGAGGACGGGGGTTTCCCCTCTCTTCAGGGCGTTGAACACCTGTTGGAAGGCATCGTTGTCTTCGATGATTTCGTGATACATGATTTTCACAAAGACAGAGCCTGTGAGGTCTTCCCCCTGGGCTTTTTCGGCCATGAGTTTGATGGAGTCCGGTGAGAAGTCGATTTCCGTACCGTCAATCTTTAATCCCGGGACGAGGTGATACTCTGCCCCGATGTCGGGGTCAGGCTTTTTGGCGGCTTCCCCGGTGGCGCGGAAGTCAAAGACATGTCTGATTCCCAGAGATTTGACGACATTCAGTTCTTCCTCTGTGAGATCACCGAGCTGGCCGCACCGGTAAAACAAACCCTCCCGGATGTGACGCCCGTCCGTAGTCTCATACCCGCCGGCATCGCGGAAGTTGAGTTCCTGACGAAAGTCTTTGATGTTCATATGCCCCATCTCCTTTATGCACACTTAATCTAGCACTAATGCAAGGATTGCGCAAGAAAAGCGGACCCGTGGGCCCGCTACTTTTCAATTCTGACACGGAGTGTGATGTCTTCCTTCTCCTTGGGATCCGGTTCACTCACGATGCCGCCGAACGGCATCTGTGCGACAAGCACCCAACTCTCCGGCAGGTCAAAGAGCTTTTTCACATTCTCATCGATAACCGGGTTGTAGTGCTGGAGGTTGGCGCCGAGATTCAAATCCCTCAGTGCACTCCACACCGACAGCTGTAACATGCCGTTGGCCTGGTTGGCCCATACCGGGAAGTTCTGTGCGTACAGAGGGAACTGGTCCTGAAGGCCTTTGACAACGTCACTGTCGTAAAAGTACAGTATTGTGCCGGCTCCGGCCGCGAAAGAATCAATCTTCTCCCGTGCGACTTTCCCGCCGAAGGCGTCATCAATGGTGTTCCAGAGGGCCTGGTTTTTGTCCCCGAGAGCGACCGCCACCCGGGCGGATTTCATATTGAAGGCGTCGGGAACAAGTTCCACAACCTCTTCGATGGTCTTGATCAGCTCGTCCTCACTGACTGTGAGGGTGTTGTTCAAGGCGTAAATACTGCGGCGCTGGGCCAATGACTGTGTGATGCTCATGCGTTATCCTCCTTTTTCTTATCAATCACCTGAGCGATGCGCTTGTCGGGCAGGATCCAGACGAGCGCTATGATGAGTTCAATGAGATAGGTCAGGGCCGGTAAGACAAAGGCGCTGACAATCGCCATCCCGTTCCCCAGCATGCTCATTTTCCCCTTGCGGTTGTCCCCGATTTCCCTTTGCGCACTCCCGTGTCTGGAGATACTGGTAAGACAAAGAGCACAGGGTCATGATGATGGCATAAAGAGCGGTCGGGACCGGATAGAAGAAATGGGCGCCCCTCCAGGCTGTCGCCGCCGGGGTGAGGGACATGGCGAAGAGCCAGATGAGATTGGCCCAGAGCACAGCTCCGTCAACTTTCTTGATCACACCCGCAAGGTGATGGTGGTTCCCCCAGTACAGACCGACATAAATATAGCTGAGCACGCAGCTCACAAACACCGGCGCAACACTGATCAGTGCGCCCCATGAGCTGCCTTCGGGCATCTCCATTTCCAGCACCATGATGGTGATGATAATGGCAAACACACCGTCACTGAAGGCTTCCAAACGATTTGATCCCATAAGTCTGTCCCGTCCTTTCTGAGAATATCGTGACACATGCGTCTCAAGACATCAATAACGCAAACGAATGTCATTTACTTCACTTTGTGAAGTTACTGCCACTCCCCGGTGACTTCTTTCCCGAGGATAGCCGATGCATCCAGAAAACCGACTTTCCTGTCAAACGGGCCCCAGGTATTTCCGTCAGCCCCGGTGAGAGTGAAGCTCTCCGGTGTGCCTTCGGGCGAAAAGCCTTCTTCTTCGAGGAGGTGATAAAAGGCGCGGTTGTAAATGCAGGTGTTGCCGCGGAAGGTCATCACATCCGTCAGCTCCCCGTCCACGAGGATGCGGGAACGGTTGGATGTCAAAAGCTTCTTTTGTTCGGAGGACGAGTAGGCCTTGAGGCCGTCTTCGTCATACCATACCATCAGCCTGAGCAGAAACTCGTCATCCAAGTCACTCACATCATAGATTTTTTCCGTAGACGCATAGCTGCCCATGGAATTGTCTGTGTAGGAGAAATATGCGTTGATGTCATAATTCTTATGGGACTTATTGCAGGTCTTGGCCCAGGCATACAAGTCTTTGTTTAAGTCTTCCACCTCTCTGATGGCATCTTTGAGGGTTTTACGGTCGGAGAAGGTGTACTTCAGGGTGACATCCCCTTTGAAGGTGTCGTCATACATGTCGTCCTCACAGGAGATCATATCGGTGCTGAGGTTTTTCTCCTTCGCATAGGCCCGGAAGACGACGCTGTCGTAGTCACTCACCAGACCCGTGGATTCAAAGAAAGAGCTGTCGATGCCAACTTCATACAAATGTTCGAGGACGTGGAACTCCAGGCCTCTGTCATTGTCTTCTTTGAATGTCCAGAGTGTTTCCCGGTCATAGGCTTTTTCCCCGACACAGGTGGAATTTTTGACCCCGAGTTTTTTGACATAGGCTTCGGCGTCTTTCTGCGTGTAGTCCTTGGTGCTGCAGGCACACAGGAGACAAAGTGCGGCGAGAATCCAGAGCTTTTTCATGTGGGGGTTCTCCTTTGATTATGGGACACGGTAGTGTCCGATGATGTCTTTGCGTTTTTCCAGGATATCCATTTCATAGCGTTTCTGCCTTGGGCTGGTGTGGTGAAGGATGTACGGGACACCGTTTTTATTCCGCCTGTCGGAGACGATGCCGATGTGTTTTTTCATCACGACCACATCCCCGCCCTGCCACTCTTCGATGTCTTTCACATCGGTGGTGAGGGAGACACAGGTGTGCATGAAGAAGACGTTGAGGTTCTTCACCCGCCGGAAGTCGATGTTCGCGTCGGGCTTGTCCACGTCATAGTCATCCGGGTAGGCTTTGATGTCCTTGTCCACGAGACGCATCAGGTCGAAGCCCGCGGCGAAGAAGCCCTGCGCCACGACGTCCGTACACACCCCGTAGCCGTCATTGGGATAGCCCCCGTCATAGTATTGGGACTTGTATTTTGGTCTTGTCTCCAGATAGGCCAGTGTGCCTTCGAGGATATCACTCTGGTCGTCAATCCCGTCCCCGTCGGTGTCATGCGAGGATGTCACCCGGGCAATTGTGCCGTTGTATTTATCAGGCAAACGTTTGGCCGAAGTGCCGGTGTCATAGACAAGCTTATACGCCCCGAATGAGGCAATCATGAAGGCGATGACCACAATCACTATTCTCAGTTTTTTCATTCTTTCTTCTCCTTCAGTTACTCTTCCACAAAAGCGAGGTTGGTGATGACCCAGTCATGGACCTCGGTGTCATACACCGTGTCACAGAACGGGCACGTGCTTTCATGCATCGCATCAAAACTGCCGCCGCAGTTCGGGCATTTGACCAGGTGCATGGTGAAGAGCGGGTCACGCTGGATTTCAATGTCACGCTTGAGCGTGATGTCGATTTTGTCGCAGTGCTCTTCGAGGTGATTTTTCACATACACACAGTCTTTGGAGAACACCCGGCAGGTGACAGTAATGGTCTTGGCGTCATGGCTGAAGTCCGTGACATACAAATAGTCCTTCGGGACCATATCCACGATATACTTGAAGCGTTTGTCCCTTGCGCCGGCTTTCCAGAAGGCCATCCGGCCCGTGTCACTGGCAAACACGGCCATGCGGGTCAGGTTCAGGACCTTGGCATTAAAGATAGTCGGGGAATAGTCGGGGTCAATGGTTGTCATGTACTTATTGAACTTGCCTTCCTTCCCGAATTTCACCGGTCCGCCCTTGGCGGACGCAAAGGTGCCTTTGATGTAGGAGGTGGCGAAGCTGAAGAACAGCCCCATGAGGAAGCCGTAAATCAGGCTCGGGACAATGAAGTGTATGAAGTACACCCCGGGGGTTTCTTTCACATACAGGATGAGGGACAACACTGTAAACCCCAGCATCCACCCGGGCAGGTAGGTCCAGGCTTTTTTGTTTAACGTATCATTGCTGGGGGCTTCGGTGAAACTGTAGTTCACGGCGACCGGGAATATGTCGTCCATCACATAACGGGTCATGCAGTACGGGCAGCCCGCAATCAGATCACGGACCCTTGTGGCTCCGCCGCAGTTCGGGCAGTAATACACCATGTCCCCGATGTCTTCCTGGTTTTCATGATCGATAAAGAGCACACTCATCTGATCTTCGGACGTGATGGCAGGGTGAAACTCTTTGTACACACCTTCATACACAAGCTCCCGGGTAATGCTCTTCGTTACCCGGTGGGCTTTGTACGGGCCGGCATCATACGTGCTTTCATAAAAACTATTGTCCGTATGTCTGGTGATCTCGATCTCCCGGGTGAGCCGGAGTTTTTTTAACCGCTCATCCATCAGATCCAGAAGGTAAAACACGTCCTGCTGGACCATCTGTGGTTCAAGACCGACATGGGATAAGTTATTGAGCTGAACGGCAAAGCGGTCAAAGAGGTCTTCGTCGGGATGCCACGGGGGAGTGCAGGCTTTCAGGGCCTTTTTGGACCTGATGCGGGTGATGACCTGCATCAAGGCAAAGAGCACCAGAAGCGCCATCAGAATCAGGGAGATCACCAGGACAACCCTGTACACCCCGCATAAGACCACCCCGAACAGGAACACCAGTCCCGCCAGCACCAGACTCTGGAAGGCCAGGAAGTAACTGCCCTTGAGTTCAGGGATATCATCCGCCTTCTTCCCATAGACAATGTCTTTCTTTTCTTCTTCCATTCATATTCATCTTCTTTCCCCCTTATTGTAAGTCTTTCCTTCCCCATAAACAAGTGGATCGCCTCTCACAGGACATGCAAAAAGCGTATGCCCGCAAAGACATACGCTCATGTGAAGAGACCCGGATGCGGCTTCCCCTCACATCCAGTAATAGTAGTTGTACCATTCGGCCCTCTGCCGGCGGCGGCGTTTTCTCTCGGCCCTGATCTTCAGGATCCAATACAAGACAATAAGCGGAGAAAATATAAACCACACAAATAAACGCACAATCCACGTCAGGACCCAGTCCGGCATTTTGGAGAGCACCATCAGGATGGCAATCAGGATGATGATCCCCTTCAGCACCGCAAAGATCCCGTACGGCATCGTCCCATAGATGACACTTCCGAACAGTAAGATAGTAAAGATGATTGCTGACATAAACAGCCTCCTTCCCCCTACACCTATGTTATAGCACAGATTTGAGGGACTTTTTTTGCCAAGTACACTTTCGTGTACTGATTCGGGAGGAAAATGTTAAAAAAGTCATCATCCCCTGTTCACAGAGACAGAAAAAGCAGGTCTCATCTGTTTGAGGCCTGCCTTAAGACACATGCGTATGGGGATTGAGATCATGATGGGTGTGATGGTGATGTTTCCCGGAGCCAAGGTGGCTGTGGGGATGGGAATGGGTTATCACATGGGTATGAGTCGATCCGTCATGGGTATGGGTGATGGTATGGGTGTGGGTATGATCATGGCTCATATGCAGGGTGTCGATGACGACGATGACAGACCCGATGATCATGATAATGAGGGCCAGGACGTCATGGAAGGAGAAGGCGTCATGGAAGAAGATCCATCCTAAGAGGGCGCCGATAAACGGGGCGACCGCATAATAGGCACTTGTCTTCGCCGCTCCAATCACGCTTTGGGCACGGATGTAGGTGAAGATGGATAAGCCGTAGGCGACATACCCCAGTAACAACACGCCCAGAACAGATGATAATCCCGGAAGCTTCTCCCCGGTCACAAGCGCCAGAATCAAAGATCCCGTGCCGGATCCCAGGCCTTTGATGACGACGATGTCATAAGTGTTCTTGGAGGAGATCATACGGGTGCAGTTATTCTCCATCCCCCAGCATAACGTGGCCCCCAAGACGAGAAGCGCACCCCAGGAGAAGGAGAAAGAGCCGCCGGACTCCCAGGAGAGGAGGATGCTGGCGAGGGTGATGAGGCCGATCCCGCCCCACAGCAGCATCGAGACATGTTCGTGGAAGATGGCCAGGGCAATCACCGTGGTCGCCACAATCTCAAAGTTATTCAGGAGTGACGCCGTCGACGCACTCGCATCCAACAACCCATACATCAATAAAATCGGCGCAAAGATATCTAAAACAACCATGCCAATGACAAAGGGCACGTCATTGGCATCCAGTTTCTCACTCGTCTCCCGGTTTCCCCGTACGAGCGACATCAACCCAATGCCAATGCCCGCACCCAGGTACAAAAAGCCCGCCATCATCTTCGGGGGCACATCCCCCAAAAGCAGCTTCGACACCGGCACATTCAGCGCATAGAACATTGCTGCCAGCAGTGCATATACAATTGCGGTTACTCTGCTCATACACATGTCACCCCCAGTTAGTATATCCTTACTACCATCATAGTCCTCTTCCCCTTCCACCACAACAAAAACAAACCCGGCAACACGAGTTGCCGGGAGAATCACTTTACATTCAATCATCTTGTTTAACACAAGATATACTTATTGGGAATATTCAATTTTGGATCTATATTAAAAAAGTGGACACGTTTTGTGACTATACAGTACACTTATGTAGACACGAAAAGGAGGTGCCCACTATGGCTTCAAAACAGACCCGTTATGATGAGGAGTTCAAACGAACCCTCGTTGACTTGTACCACAATGGGAAGACACAGGCTTCCATCGTAAAGGAATACGGTGTTTCCCAAACCGCTCTCACCAGATGGATCAAACGGTGAAATCCTTACCGCCCGGCAGATCAAAGAGCTCCAGCGCCGCAACGCACAGCTTGAAGAGGAGAACCTGATCTTAAAAAAAGCGATTGCCATCTTCACGCCACACTCGAACAACGACTAGACGCTATCCATAAGCTGCGTTTTCAGCATGATATCAAGACTCTGTGCCGAGTCCTGAGGGTGAATCGGAGCACGTATTACAAGCATTTCCACTCCGAACCGGCTCCCAGAACGATTGAGAATCAGAAGATCAAATCTGCGATCCTCCATATCTATGCTGATTATGATAAGCGGCTTGGCGCCTATAAAATCGCTTACATCCCCGGACGTGATTATGGCATCCACATCAGCGTCGGACGAGTGTACCGCCTGATGAAAAGCATGAACCTTCCTCCGATGTCCACCAGCAAGCCCAGGTGGAAGAACTCTGCCTGTGAGGAGGGCGAATGCCCCAATCATCTGCATCAGGAGTTCTCTCAGGATGCTCCCAATCTCGTTTGGGTCAGCGATTTCACGTATATCAAAGCAGGCGGCAAGTGGTACTACCTCTGCGTTGTGATCGACCTGTTTTCCCGGAAAGTCATCTCCTGGCATATCTCCGGGAAGCCGGATGTCGATCTGGTCATGTGTGCCTTTAAAAAGGCTTATCAAAAGCGGAATGCGCCCTATGGTCTCATGTTCCATTCAGATCGCGGCTCGCAGTATACGGCCTTTGACTTCCGGCAGTTACTGGACCCGCTTAATGTCGTCCAGTCCTTTTCCAAAAAGGGTTACCCCTTCGACAATGCGGTATGCGAGTGCTTTTTTAAGTACTTGAAGAAGGAAGAGAACAATCGGCGTACCTTCCACACATACGCTGAGCTGCATAAATCTGTGTTCGAATATATCGAAGGATTCTACAATCCCCGACGCCCACACTGCTCACTCGGCTATATGACGCCGGATGAAGTAGAAGCCGTGTACTGGAGGCAGCATGCCTAATATGCTGCTTCCAGAAATTTATTACTAAAAATCGTGTCCAAATTATTGACTATAGTTCACTGTATAGTTCACAACTCTCTCAAACTTCCAGATTGAGCGCAGCGGCGAGATCCTTGTTTGGGACCCTGTATAGTTCACAACTCTCTCAAACGTACAATACGATGGGACAACCCGCTTGTTTGTTTGGGACCCTGTATAGTTCACAACTCTCTCAAACTGTCACCTTTCCACTTGAGCTTTTTGATATGTTTGGGACCCTGTATAGTTCACAACTCTCTCAAACAATGTATGAGCGTATTTCAAGTGATTTTAGGTTTGGGACCCTGTATAGTTCACAACTCTCTCAAACGCATGCTGTTGATTGCTTCGGTTGCTTTTCGTTTGGGACCCTGTATAGTTCACAACTCTCTCAAACAGTGTTTACACTCGCGCTAAGAAATATGTGGTTTGGGACCCTGTATAGTTCACAACTCTCTCAAACACGAGCATCAACAGCTTAACCGTCTCTGTGGTTTGGGACCCTGTATAGTTCACAACTCTCTCAAACCAGTTTCAAACTGTGTGGGGAACTGTGTCTGTTTGGGACCCTGTATAGTTCACAACTCTCTCAAACCAGTTCGGGGGACAGGCATCACCATCATCCGTTTGGGACCCTGTATAGTTCACAACTCTCTCAAACAGCCGCATTGGCATGCCATCGTTCGCATGAGTTTGGGACCCTGTATAGTTCACAACTCTCTCAAACGATTAATTTGGCAAGTTGCGACTGGAAGAAGTTTGGGACCCTGTATAGTTCACAACTCTCTCAAACGAATAAACGGTATGTTCAGCAATTAAACGGGTTTGGGACCCTGTATAGTTCACAACTCTCTCAAACAAGATAAAAGAACTTGGTTCCCGTACTGATGTTTGGGACCCTGTATAGTTCACAACTCTCTCAAACATTCCGGAAGAGGTGATAATACAGGGACACGTTTGGGACCCTGTATAGTTCACAACTCTCTCAAACGGACTACGCCGACAGTGCACCGACAGAACTGTTTGGGACCCTGTATAGTTCACAACTCTCTCAAACCTGAGCACATCTACTCCAGAGAGGGCATTGGTTTGGGACCCTGTATAGTTCACAACTCTCTCAAACAGCACAGACGTATTTGAGACGCTATCTGTAGTTTGGGACCCTGTATAGTTCACAACTCTCTCAAACCATCAATGATGTTTCAGGAACAAGAACCATGTTTGGGACCCTGTATAGTTCACAACTCTCTCAAACAAGCTTTTGCAAAGCCTGTGTTCTATTCAGGTTTGGGACCCTGTATAGTTCACAACTCTCTCAAACTGGTGATCGCACCGAAGCGAGTGGCCGAGGGTTTGGGACCCTGTATAGTTCACAACTCTCTCAAACTTTCACGGATAAATCTGAATGGAACGACTAGTTTGGTGTATATTTCGGCCAAGCAGACCATACGTCACGGCCGATTAGACCACCCGTCACGGACAAATAGATCAGTCGTCACGGGGAGGTGATCAATTATTCATCGAATTCTCTATAATGATATCGGCACACATTTGTGTGACTATCATTTAAGGAGGGCGATGATTATGGTGAATTATCGCGAAATTCTGAGGCGGCAAAGCCTCGGGCACAACATTACCCGGATCGCAGAAGCAATCCACAGTTCCCGCAACACTGTGCGGGATGTCGAGGAACGTGCCGGCAGACAGAACATCCGCTGGCCGGTCAATGAGGAACTGACGAACCAGAAGCTCTACGAGCTCCTTTATCCGGAGCGTCAGGCCAAAGCTCAGGTATACCAGCAGCCAGACTGCGAGTGGATCCACCGGGAACTCGCAAAAAAAGGAGTGAACATGAAGCTCCTTTGGAACGAGTATCAGGTAAAAAGTGCTGACAACGGCAAGGTTCCCTACATGTATACGAACTTCTGTGATATCTACAGGAGCTGGGCGAAAAAGTCCAAAGCCACTATGAGGATCTCCCATAAGCCGGGAGATGCCATGGAAGTCGACTGGGCGGGCGGAACTCTTCCAATCACTGATCCTGTTACTGGCAATACGTTCTCTGCGTACCTGTTCGTTGCGGTTCTGCCCTGCAGTTGTTACGCATATGCGGAACTCTGTGGGAACATGCAGTCGGAGAACTGGCTCCTATGCCATGTGCATGCATATGAGTATTTTGGCGGCGTACCACGTCTCCTGATCCCGGATAATCTTAAAACCGGTGTCAGTGCAAATACAAAGTACGGCACCGTTATCAATCGGAGCTACGCGGAACTGGCAGATCATTACGGAACAGCAGTCGTACCAGCCAGGGTGAGGCATCCGCAGGATAAAAGCCATGCGGAAAGCACGGTCTCATATGCGACCACCTGGATACTGGCAGCACTGCGAAATGAAACCTTTTTCTCATTGGCCGACGCTAAAGAAGCGGTTGCCAGAAAACTGGAGGATCTGAACGATTATGCTTTTCAGGGACGGGAAGGCAACCGCCGTGAAGCTTATCTTCAAGAAGAAAAAGAATTCATGCAGCCGCTTCCCGCCAATCCGTATGAACCGTCTGCCTGGCTGGAACAGACGATCTATGTTGATTATACCGTATCGGATGGATTGAACAAGTATTCTGTCCCGTATGATCTGATCGGCGAGAAGGTCAGCGTACGCGTGACGCGTGACATGGTCGAGGTCTTCTTCCATGGGAGCCGTGTGGCTTTACATCCGAGGAAGCATACAGCACAGCGCGATCCGATCCGGATAAAAGCGCATATGCCTGAAAAACACCGTCAGTACCTGGCTTACACAAAGGAGGACTTCCTTGCATGGGCTTCTACTATAGGCCCGAATACCGAAAAAGTAGTCCGGTTCTTTCTTGATTCCGGCAGAGCTCCTGAACAGGGATTCAAGTCCTGTGTGAGCTTGAAAAAACAAGCTGGGCATTACAAGTCTGAACAGATCGAAGAAGCCTGCCGACGTATCTTTACCTTTTCCGGAGATCCCAGCATCAAGGGGATTATCACACTCCTGAAATCACCGATCAGCCGAAAGAAGGAAATTTCTACGGAGCATTATGGCCAGCATATCAAACGATCAAGAGGCATTACCCGAGGAGTGGGCCAGTTCCAGGAGGGAGGTGCTGACAGTGATCAATCTTGAGACAGTAAAAGCCCTCCGTGCCATGAAGCTCCCTGGTATGGCGGCAGAATTAGAATCCCAGCTGGAAAATCCACAACAATACAAAGGACTTTCTTTTGAAGATCGGCTCGGACTCCTTGTGGATGCGGAAAGCATCTCACGGCGCAACAATACGATCAAACGTCGTATCAAGGCTGCCAGACTCAGTGAGAGCCAGGCCAGCATAGAAGCAATTGAGTATCACGAAGACAGAGAGTTGGATAAAGGTCTGATCATCAGGCTTGCCACCTGTTCCTATATCATGGAGAACCATCACGTGGTCTTAAAGGGAGCTACCGGTGCCGGGAAGACCTATATCGCTAATGCACTTGGCATTGCAGCATGCAGGAAACTATATAAAGTCCGCTATGTACGTCTTCCGGATCTTTTGAATGAAATTCACCGTATCCAAGGCGATTGGCACACAGGACAAGGTGAAGAAGGCGTATGCAAAGTTCGATCTCCTGATCATCGACGAATGGCTCTTAAGGCCCCTGTCCGAAACAGAATCGTACGACCTGCTCGAGATTATTGAAGTGTGCAGCCGCAAAGGATCCCTGATCATCTGTACCCAGTATGATACGGATGATTGGTATTACCGTATCGACTGTGACCGGGCAGAGGATGAAGACAGTGCTGTTGCTGAAGCGATCATGGACAGGATCGTCCACAATAAGTACAGCATCAATGTCAAGGGCCGCATCTCCATGCGCAAGCGTCATGCTTTCGACGGAAGGGAGGTGACCGGCATTGACTGAGAATTATGACCTGTTGGACGAACTCGACTGTTCGAACAGCTGCGAAGCAGTAACTGCCTTTTGTACCCTTGTTGATCGTATGCTGAAGGATATCCAGCATTTAGAGCTGGAATGTATCAGTACACGTTACCTGCTCAGTCAGCACATGGATGACGAACAGGGTGAATTACTCCGTGCGGACATTCTTGAGAACCTGGGACATCGGTACTTTGATGATCCGGCTTACAAGGCTTACAAAGCCCTGATGTATGATGACGGTGATCCAATGGATTTTCGCGATTATCTTTCCAAGGTTCGAATGGCCAGCAATGGCGAATGGCCGTGTTGGCATTAATGTAACTACTATTATATGCTTAGCGTATGGGCAGGGATCCGTTCCTGCCCATACGGGACAGCCAGATGATCTCTTGTCCGTGACGGGTGGTCTAAATTCCCGTGAGGGGTGGTCAGTTTTAGCGTGACGTCTGATCAGTTCGGGCGAAATTTACATCT
>Ga0065709_1029767_pt1 | contig 12703 bp, 8 predicted proteins | sample Hoacrofraction14_2_FD_59096 | JGI IMG/M metagenome (GOLD analysis project Ga0065709, IMG submission 59096) | Hoatzin crop microbial communities from Cojedes, Venezuela, sample from fiber fraction 14 v1 | ecosystem: Host-associated > Birds > Digestive system > Esophagus > Crop | place: Venezuela... | reverse complement strand
ATCGTTTCTTGCGTTTGTCATAGCGTTTGGCCTCCTTTGCGAATGTTGGCGGGAGGCAGCTAAGCTAAGCATTCGGAGCTCCCGCTGTGGAAGAGTAGTGTGGTTAGCAGGATTTCAATCTCCGAAATGAACATAAAAAACAAGATTCGATATAGACAATGGGGCGCATCAAGCTGCGCAGTGTCGGAAAGAAAAGCTGCCATGTGCAGATAACCATATTAAGTTTGCCTTGCGGGTATTCTAACAGCCTGACGACATAATTGCAAGAGAAAATTTTATGAATGTATTTGCAATGTTCTTTAAAGACAATATACATGAAAGAACCTTCACCGCGGCCCGGCGGTTGTCGGACGCCGCGAAATGGTGTATGATGACGGGAAAGACACTCGCTGCATTGAGAGAACACCCTCGGGAGGGAACAGGATGAAGAAACGGCCGGAAAGCGGCTTTCCGTACAGCACTGAATATCTGAACCGCACCCAGGCCAGCCCCCTGCCGCTGCCTGAAGAGGAAGCCCCGACGCTCGGGTTCGCGCCGCTGAGCGATGAGGACGAGATCCGGCAGGAGCTGCTCTCCTGGATGCTCATACATGAAGGGACCGCAGAAGGCGTGGTGCCGGACACCGAGGGAAGTGACGCCCTGTTTCTGGAGAATTTCATTTCCCCGGAGATGGCCGACGACTTTCCGCTGATCCTGCATGAGTTTCTGAAGCACCGCGGCGCGGCGGTGCTCGAAAGCCCGCATACCGAATGGGCGGACGAGTGCCCGGGCGCCTGGTCGCTCGAGGACACGCTGCAGCGGATCAGCCTGAACGCGATGTTTGGCGACGCCGTCAGCGGCGATGAGTATTCGCGGGAGCTGTTCCGCGTGCTGTACAAGACCTACTACCGCAGCGAATACCGGCAGCTGAAACGCTTCCGGACGCTCAGCGTGGCTGAGGCCATCAGCCTGGCCGAGGGCGCAGACGGACACACCGATATGCTCAAACTGGCGCGCACCCTGACCATGGCACGGTTCTTCGATATCAAGCCGGACAAGGCCTGCGCCTACCTGCACAGCGTGCTGGGGCGCTATCACGATAAGTCCGTCGACCTGGATCACGCAGACGCATACGAGTTCGAATACCCGGACGGCCTGTACCCGGCCTGCCGCGAGCAGGTCGAGCGCTGGATGGAGAGCGTCAAAGGCACGGTCGTCGAAGCCCCGGAGTATCACAGCCTTCGCCTGGCCGAAGACTTCCTTGGCCACGCCTTCCTGACAAATGGCTTCTCCGAGTTCTACCACCAGCTGTTCTACGAGCAGCCGGACGATCTGCGGCGGCAGCTCGCCCATTCGCTGGCGATCCTGCGCATGCTGGAGCCGGGCAGAGAGTGGACATTCGATGAGGTGCAGCTGCTGACGCCGGCGTACGCCTGCGCCTGCAGCCTGAGTGACGGCGTGATGGAGCTGACCGAGAACATCGGCCTCCTGCTCGATCCGCACGGCACCGACTTTTACGAAGAATTCCCGCCGCTGTTCGAGCCGGAGAAGCTGAAGGCCGCGAAAGCCCCGGCCAAAGGGGGCGCCGCCTCCGGGCCCCGGCCGCAAAACGCCGCGCCGCCCGCCGACAAGACAGCTTCCTCCGGGAGCGCCGCAGCCGCAGCGCTGCCCGCGGATGAGCGGGCCGTGCTGGAGCAGGAGATCGAGCGACTTCGAAGCGAGTTGCGCCGGGAGCGCACCGCCGTCCGGGCCGCACGGGAAGAGCTGCGCGAGAAACAGCGTCAGACCACGGAGCTGGCAGCCGAGCTCGCCTCCCTGACCGCCGACCGCGCCGAACTCACCGCCCTCCGCGAGCACGTCTACCGCCTGACCATGGAAGAGCCGAAAGACAGCGCGCTCAGCGAAGAAGAGATGCTCGCAGCCATTCGCGCCCGCCGCATCATCCTGATCGGCGGCCACCCGAACTGGACGAAGAAACTCAAAGACCTCTGCCCGGACTGGATCTTCCTCGATCCGAACGCCTCCGGCGCCGTCGACGAGAAGCTCTTTGCCAACGCCGCGCACGTCTACTTCTTCACCGACACCCTCTCGCACAAGACCTACAGCCGGTTCATCCGGATCGTGCGCAGCCGGGACCTGCCATTTGGCTACATCCACTCCGTGAACATCGCGGCGAATATACGGCAGGTGTATGAGGAGACGGTGGCGCGGGCGTGACGGCGCGCGTGAGAAACGGGAAACGATATGGACAAGATAGCTGTGTTAGTGCCTTGCTACAACGAAGGCAGGACAATTGAAAAAGTGGTCACCGACTGGAAGAGAGAGCTTCCGGAAGCCGTGATCTATGTGTACGACAATAACTCAACGGATGATACCGCGGCGATCGCAGCTCAGAATGGCGCCATCGTCCGGAAAGAATATCACCAGGGCAAAGGCAATGTCATCCGGAGAATGTTCCGCGACATCGATGCCGAGGCCTATATCATGGTGGACGGCGATGATACCTATCCGGCGGAATACGGCCGGCAGATGGTGGACTGCGTCCTGAAGAAACAGGCGGATATGGTGGTCGGAGACCGGCTGTCATCGACGTATTATGAGGAAAACAAACGGCCCTTTCACAATTTCGGCAATGATCTGGTGCGGGCTGCCATCAACAAGCTGTTTCACTCCGATATCCGTGACATTATGACCGGCTATCGGGCATTCAGTTATCAGTTTGTAAAGACATTTCCGGTTTTATCACAGGGGTTTGAAATTGAGACCGAGATGTCGATCCATGCGGTTGACAAAAATATGCAGGTGGAAAATGTGGTGGTGAACTATCGTGACCGCCCGGAGGGCAGTGTGTCCAAGCTGGATACCTTTTCCGATGGCCTGAAAGTTATGATGACGATCTCTCGTCTTTACCGAAACTACCGGCCGGCGAAGTTCTTCGGCCTTGTCGCGCTGATCCTGACCGTGATCGCGGCTATTATGGATATCCCGATTATGGTTACCTATTTCCAGACCCATCTGGTTCCGCGCTTTCCGACCCTGATCGTGAGCGGCTTTATTTTCATGGCGGCTCTTCTGTCTTTTTTCGCCGGGCAGATTCTGGAAACTTTGTCAGAAAAAGACCGGCGGGAGTATGAATTCCGGCTGCACATGGCGAAGATGCTGCAGCGGCAGGCAATCAGCGGCGGGAATCCGGGGAAGCAGGAGTGAGAAAAGTGAGGAAGCCATCAGCGGTTGTGGTTGTTGCGGTGCTGTGCTTTCTGATGGTGATGCACTTCATCGTAAAGGCAGATGAAAAGTTGGTGACCTGTTCACGGGAACTGCCGGTGCAGGAATATGTGCCGGAAATCCTGGCTGGAGAGGTCTATGAGCAGGTGCTTCACTGCGAGAGGGGAAATCTGCAGCAGATTCAGGTGTTTCTGGCCACATTTAACCGGGTCAACCACAGCACACTGACTGTCACGCTGACGGGTGAGGACGGGACACAGATTCAGACATGGACGAAAGACTGCACCCTGATGCTGGACAACCGGTATTACACCTTTGATCTGGGGCGGACCATCACTGAGAGCAGCGGAAAAACATACCGCCTGACCATCACATCCGACGCCGCAGAAGGCGAAGGGATTACCCTGTACTGCAATACGGATGAAGGCAGCGAAGGTTTGTCCTGCAACGGAGAAGACAGGCAGGCGGCGCTTTGCTGCCGGCTGGTTTACCGAAGAGATGTGACGGATCTGCTGAGCGGCGCCAACGGCTTTCATATCCGGGCACTTGCCGTGTGCGTGATGGCGGGTTTGCTGGCGGCCTGGATCTGCGGAAGGCACCGTACAATTCGGACGGAGTATGTATTCCTCCTGCTGTGGACCTGTGTTTGTATGATGCAGCTGTTTTCGGGAACGTTGTTTCGGGCGCCGGATGAGGAACGTCACTTTGCCAGAGCGCTGGAGATTTCGGAAGGTTATCCGGTCTCTGAGTACAATGAGGAAAAGGCGGCCGGAGGACGGGAACTCCCGCTGGTGAATGTGGACCTGTCGCTGCTTGAGCGCAGCTGGGAGAGCTACTCCGGGAACAAGGACATGCAGCTCAGCGAAGATACCGTGTTCTGGGATTTCTCGAATCTGGCACTCTATGCGCCGGTCTCGTATATACCGCAGGCCACCGGGATGTTCATTGCGCGGCACCTGGGACTTTCTGTGGCCGGGATTGCCTATGCCGGGCGGTTGGCTAACCTTGCCTGTATCACGCTTTTACTGTTTTGGGCGATCCGGCTGCTGCCGTTCGGCAAAGAGGCTCTGCTGCTGACGGCGCTGATCCCGATGAATGTTTTCGAAGCCGTGACGCTGGCGCCGGACGGTATGGTGGTGGCACTCACGGCGTTCATGATCGCCTATGTGCTGCACCTGCGGTATGTACGCAGCTGCAGCCGCAGGCTGCGTCTGGCGGAATTGACATGGCTCTATGTTCTCGCCGGGCTGATCTCGCTGTATAAGATCGTCTATCTCCCGTTCTGCCTGCTGTATCTGCTGATTCCGGCGGATGCTTTCGGCGGCCGGAAGAAAAAATGGTTCCACCTTCTGCTGATGGCAGCTCTGGCGGCCGGCCTGAATCTCTGGTGGCTCGGAATCTGCCGGAGGTTTCTGGTCACCCGCGGAACGGACGCGGCGGCGCAGCTGCGCTATGTATTGGCACATCCGTTCTGCTTCTTTGTGATTCTGGCCCGCACGTACTTTGATAATTCAGACCGATGGCTGTCCACGATGCTGGGCATCAGTCTGGGGGAACTCAATGTGGAGACGAGCGGCCTGTTTATCTTTCTGTATGCTATCCTGCTGGGTATCAAGTTTCATCCGGCGATCCGAAAGAGCCGGCGGCCGGAGAGGCGTGTCGCACTGGTGATGGGGCTGGTTGATGCGGCTGCCTTCATTCTGATTCCGGCCGGCTTGTACGTGCAGTGGACTGCTGTCGGATCGAATATCGTGCTGGGATTGCAGGGAAGATATTTTCTGGCGCTGCTGCCGCCGCTCTATTTTATCCTGAATGGCGAGGAAAGCACGGAGCAGTACGGCAGGGAGTGCACAGAGGATGCGGAACACACAGAAGGTACGAACGGCAGGCGCGATACGGGCCGGAATGATCGGAAGAGCGCTGAATGCTCTGTGTGCGGCCGCTGCGGTGTACGGGCGCTGACTTGCATTCTGTGTATCAATGCCTGCGCTGCAATGGATATGCTCTTTTCCTGCATCACACTGGCCTAAGGAGGAATGGATATGGCTGCTTCAGGCAGAAACAGTAAAAGCATGGCGGGGAACCGCAGCACATGGTTCACCGCGACCGTGCTCGCGGCCGGCGTGCTGCTCCGCTATGCCCTGACCCTCCCGGGTTACAACTGGGACGTCGTCAGCTACGACATCGTCGGTCAGATCGCGGCAAACGGCGGCAACGTCTACGCCGAAACCACGCGCTACAACTACGCGCCCATCTTCATGCAGATCGAAGCTCTGGCCTGGCGCATCGGCCAGCTGACCCCGTATCCGCGCCAGACCCTGCGTCTGTTCATCATGACGCTGCTGACGCTGACAGACATCGGGATCTTCGCCTATGTGAAGAAAAAAGCCGGCCTGCTCTGGGCCGCCCTGTTCTTCCTGAATCCGGTCACCCTTATCATCACCGGCTACCACAACCAGTTCGACAATATGGCCGTGCTGGTGTCCTTCCTGGCGGCAGAGTGTATGATCCGCGGGCAGCGCGGCGCTGCGAGAGCGGCGGAAACGAAGATCAATAATCACCATGGCATGGGCAGCAGCATCGATCAGGCAAGAGTCAATCAGGCAGGAAACAACCGGGCAGGAGTTAATCAGACCGGCGCCAACCAGGCCGGCGTCTCCTGGAATCGCTGGGACACTGCGGCCATCGCGCTTCTGACGCTGTCACTCTGCGTCAAGCACCTGCTCTATGCCTACCCGGCCTGGCTCCTCTTCACGCAGCGCCTCCCGCGCCGCAAGAAGCCGGCCTACGTGATCCTGCCGCCGCTCCTGTTTCTGGCCTCCTTCCTGCCCTACTGGAAGGACGGCAGCGCCGGCATCCTCAGCAACGTCTTCCTTTACCGCTCGGACAGCAACTACCCGCTGCTCGCGCAGGCGTGGCTCAAAGCGATGATCCACACTTATCAGGGGATCCCGCATCCCCTGCTCGTCTTCATCGCCCTGATGCTCCTCGCCGCCTGGCTTCTCCGCCGGGAAATGTCAGACCGCGCACTGTGGCTTTATTTTCTTTGCCTTGTCAGCTTCAGCAGCGCTATCGCGAATCAATATCTCGCGATCCCGTGTGCGTCGCTGGCACTGCTGCTGGGGACAACGAGGGCTAAGAACGGACGCATTCTCAGCGGCGCCGCACTACTGACTACGCTGTATTTTCTGATGGAAGGCATCTACCTCTGCCTGAACCTGAACGGCCTGCAGGTTCTCGGAAGCTATCCGCGGGAGACAACCGGACTGGCCCATCATCTGGCAGAAGGAATGTATATGTATCCGGTGGCGGCGTGGCTGTTGCTGTTGCTGCTGATAATGTATGGGTCTCGTAAGGGTGGAAGCGGCGGCACGAGTCTGGTATAATCGCAGGAGATGCAATCTGTAAGTTAAGCGGCTGCAGCGCCGTGAAAGGAGTGTACTACAATGAATATCATTCTGTTATCCGGAGGCAGCGGGAAGAGATTATGGCCGCTTTCGAATGATGTGCGGAGCAAACAGTTTATCCGGCTCTTTAAGGATCAGGACGGCAACTATGAATCCATGGTGCAGCGCGTGTGCCGCCAGATTCAGTCGGTACAGCCGGATTCCAAGCTGACGATTGCCACAAGCAAATCTCAGGTGAGCGCTATCCATAATCAGCTCGGAGACAGGGTTTCTGTCTGCGTGGAGCCGTGCCGACGCGATACCTTTCCGGCCATCGCATTGGCCTGTGCATATCTTCACGATGAGCTTCATGTATCTCCGGAGGAAGCAGTTGTTGTCTGTCCGGTGGATCCGTATGTGGATGACACGTATTATGAGGCGGTGGGACGCCTCGCCGAACTGACTGAAACCGGGCGGGCCAACCTGAATCTGATGGGTATTGAGCCGACATATCCGAGCGAGAAATACGGCTATATCATTCCGGAATCGCAGGAGGACGTCAGCGCAGTTAAGGAATTCCGTGAGAAGCCGGATACGGAGACTGCCAAGACGTATCTGAAGATGGGCGCACTGTGGAATGCGGGAGTGTTTGGCTTCCGGCTTCAGTATATGCTGGATAAGGCCCATGAGCTGCTTGACTTCACGGACTACCGGGATCTGTATTCACGCTACGAAGACGCACAGAAGATCAGTTTCGACTATGCGGTAGCCGAAAAGGAATCCAGTATTGCGGTCATGCGCTATGCCGGAAACTGGAAGGACGTCGGAACGTGGAACATGATGGCGGAGGTCATGGCTGATCCGACGAAGGGGAATGTTACGCTGGATGATACCTGTGTGAATACCAACGTGGTGAATGAACTGGATATCCCCATTCTCTGCATGGGCTGCAAGGATATGGTGATCGCCGCGTCCTGTGACGGGATCCTGGTGGCTGACAAGGAACAGAGCGGCTATATGAAACCCTATGTGGAGAAAATCGCGGAAGGCATCCGCTTCGCGGAGAAATCCTGGGGAACCTACACCGTGATTGATGCCGAGCCGGGAACGCTGACGAACAAGATCGAGCTTTCGGCCGGCAGCCATATGAAGTACCACAGCCATGAACGGCGCGATGAGGTCTGGACGATCCTGTCCGGACAGGGCACCGTGCTGGTTGACGGGATGGAACAGGCGGTCAAGCCCGGCGATACCGTATCGGTGGCGGCCGGCTGCAAGCACAGCATCGAGGCCAAAACGGATATGACACTGATTGAGATCCAGGTTGGCGATGAAATCAGCGCAAAGGATAAGAAGGTTTATCCGATGCCGGAGTGATGCTGAGATGGAGTGACTGACCGGAGATGGAATAAATGACCGAAGATGGAATGACTGACCGGAGATGGAATGATTGACCGGACAGGCGGACTAAGCGTGCGGTAAGATTCGTTGACAGGCAGAAGCCTGAATGGTAAGATGAGCGCGCTGTCAGACGGAAGACAGTACAGACGGAGAGCACTATGGAACCTATGCTCTTGCAGCCGGCGGGGAAGGATTACCTGTGGGGCGGCAGCAGGCTGAAAACTGAATACGGCAAGGAATTCCGCCTGACACCTCTCGCGGAAACGTGGGAGTGCTCCGTTCACGCGGATGGCCCCAGCGTGATCCGGACCGGACGGGAGAGAGGCAGAACACTGGCCGAGGTGCTTGCGGAGCATCCGGATTATCTGGGCAGCAAGGCACTGGAGGTGGCCGGAGAGATTCAAAAAAATACTTCTCCGGCCGGCGAAGCGGCCGGAGTACCGGAACTTCCGATTCTGGTCAAGCTGATCGATGCGCAGCAGGCCCTGTCCGTTCAGGTGCATCCGGATGATGCGTATGCGCGTGTCCATGAGAATCAGAACGGAAAGACAGAGATGTGGTACGTGCTGGATGCCGGGCCGGGTGCGTTTCTTTATCATGGCTTTGCCCATCCGGTGACCGGAGAGCAGCTCCGGGATGCCATCGAAACCGGGACACTGGAGAAGCATCTGCAGAAGGTATCCGTTCACCGCGGGGATGTGTTCTATATCCCGAGCGGCACGGTGCATGCGATCGGTGCCGGAATCGTCATAGCCGAGATTCAGGAGAGCTCGAATGTGACCTACCGCCTCTATGACTATAACCGTGTCGGCGCGGATGGGAAACTGCGGCCGCTTCACGTGGAGAAGGCACTGGAGGTCCTGGATATGCGTCCGGGAACCACGGTACGGCAGAAGCCACGTACCGTACATTACTATGCCGGCTGCTCCCGCGAGAACCTGTGCCGCTGCCGCTATTTTGATGTGGAGCGGATCCGCATGAACAAAGGCTTCTCCTTCTCGGTACTGGAAACCTCTTTTCAGGTGCTTCTGTGCCTGGAGGGAAGCGGAGGGCTGGAGGATGCCGACGGGCTCATGAGACCGCTTCGATTCGCGAAGGGAGACTGCATCTTCCTTCCGGCCGGTCTCGGGCGGTGCCATATGATCGGAGAAGCGGATCTGCTGAAGGTACGCTGCTGACCGGCAGACCGGCGCAGTCGGTCACACAGTCATGAATCAACAGGCGTATGCATAATACTAAAGATAAAGTACAACGGAGGACATCATGAAGAAAGCATTAATTACTGGTATCACAGGTCAGGACGGCTCGTACCTTGCCGAGTTCCTTCTGGAAAAGGGTTATGAGGTTCACGGTATGATCCGCCGTTCGTCGGTATCCACCACACAGCGTATCGATCATCTGCTGGCGAAAAATGCCATCATTCTTCATGAGGGAGATCTTTCGGACAGCATCAGCATCGTCCGGATCGTGAAGGATGTGGAGCCGGATGAGATTTACAATCTGGCGGCGCAGAGCCATGTGCAGGTGAGTTTCGATGCGGCGGAGTACACCGGCGATGTCGACGCGCTGGGCGTGCTGCGGATTCTGGAAGCGGTGCATTTGTGCGGACTGGAGAAGAAGACCCGCATCTACCAGGCATCGACGTCGGAACTGTACGGCAAGGTGGAAGAGTGCCCGCAGAATGAGAAGACGCCGTTCCATCCGTACAGCCCGTATGCGGTTGCCAAGCAGTACGGCTTCTGGATGATGAAGGAATACCGAGAGGCGTATGGCATGTTTGCCTGCAACGGGATCCTGTTCAACCATGAGTCAGAGCGCCGCGGTGACAACTTCGTCACGCGCAAGATCACACTGGCGGCCGGCCGGATCGCCTGCGGTCTTCAGGATCATCTGGAGCTCGGCAATCTGGATTCGCTGCGCGACTGGGGCTACGCGAAGGACTACGTGGAATGCATGTGGCTGATCCTGCAGCAGGAAGAGCCGGACGATTATGTGATCGCGACCGGCGTGCAGCATACCGTGAGAGAGTTTACAACACTGGCCTTTGCCCATGACGGAATTGAACTGGAGTGGAAGGGCAGCGGTGTGGATGAAAAGGGCTATGACAAGAAGACCGGTAAGATGCTGGTGTGTGTGAATCCGCAGTGGTTCCGGCCGACGGATGTCGTGAATCTCTGGGGTGATCCGACGAAGGCAAAGACTAAGCTTGGCTGGGATCCGCAGAAGACGTCCTATGAGCAGCTCTGCGCGATCATGGCGGAGCATGATCTGCAGCTGGCCCGTAAAGAGGCAGCACAGGCGGAGGCAGAGCGATGAGCAGAGCACTGATCTTCGGAGTCGGCGGATTTGTCGGAAGGTACCTGACACAGGAACTGCAGGCACACGGTTATACTGTGTCCGGCAGTGACCTGTTGGAAAGCTGCTCACTGCCGGGGAATGCGGAGTATTACAAGGCGAATATCCTCGACGCCGAGGAGGTTCGGTCACTGGTCGGGCAACTCAGCCCGGACGTGATCGTGGATCTGGCGGCCATCAGCAGTGTGGGCGCTTCGTGGAATATCCCGCAGATGACGATGGCGGTGAATGTATACGGCTCACTGAATGTGATCGAGGCGGCGCGGCAGCTCAGTCCGATGCCGAAGATCCTGTTTATCGGCTCCAGTGAAGAATATGAGGCATCCGATGAGCCGATGAACGAGGAACAGAGCCTGAATGCCAACAACCCGTACGGGATCTCCAAGATGGCGCAGGAGCGCTTCGCGGAGCTATACCGGATCAAGTACGGCATGCAGATCTACTGTGTCCGGCCGTTCAACCATACGGGAATCGGCCAGAAGGACACGTTTGTGCTGCCGAGCTTCTGCAAACAGGCCGCGGAGATTGAGAAGTCCGGACAGGCCGGTGTGATCCGTGTCGGCAATCTGGCAGCCCGGCGGGACTTCAGTGACGTCCGTGATGTAGTGCGCGCCTACCGCATGATCCTTGAGCAGGGAGACTGCAGCCGCATCTATAACGTGGGTTCCGGCAAAGCGTATTCCCTGCAGGAACTGTTGGAGTACATCATTTCTCTCAGCAATCAGGATATTCAGATCGAGGTGGATCCGGAACGCTTCCGCCCGATCGATACACCGGTGATCTGCTGTGATGCCGGACGGATCCGCGAGGAACTCGGTTGGCAGCCGGAATACTCCATCTTTGACACGGTGCGCGGCCTGTATGAATCGTATCTGAGCACGCTCTGACAGAGGGAAATTAAGAAGGAGAAGGAGCGAAGACGGGAGAGACAGCATCCATGAAGAGAACGGAAGAGAAACGCAGACAGATCAGGGAACTGGCAGGAGATCTGCCGGTCCTGGCTGTGCTGGCCCTGTATCTGTATCTCTACATGCGCGGAAATACAACGATCAAGGTCTGGTGGCCGGCCTGCTTTTCAGACCGGCACATGACCCTCTATGCAGCCATTGCGGCTGCACTGCGATTTGCCCTCGTTCCCCGCGTCCGGCGGATGCGGAAGGAATGGCTTATGGCAGTGGCCGCAGCGGCTGCCTTTTTTGCGGTTGCGCTGCTTTGCGGTTATGAGGAGCTCATGGTCTATCCGCTCTTTATGATGGGAACGATCGGTATGCCGCTGCACCGCGTATTGTATGTATTCTGCGCCGTGACCGGGGCCGAGCGATTTGCGGCACTGATCGGCGCACTGGGCGGCAGCATTGAGGACCACGTCTATATCCGCAGCACCGGCGTTCGGCACTGCCTCGGCATCCTGTTTCCGACAGACTGTGCGGCCGGTATCGTCTATCTGCTGCTGATGATCAGTGTGGCGTTCCCCTGGATCTCGGACAGCGTGCTGGCGGTGCTGTATCTGGCGGCGTCGGCACTTGTGTGGTTCGTATGTGACGGACGGACTAGCGCGGCCGTGCTGCTGCTGGGGGCACTGGTGCTGGTAATGCGTCATGCTGTTCAGGCAGTTCAGATATGGTACAGAAGAAGACATGGCGGAAAGCCATTCGCCAAATCAGGTGGGCGGAGATTCAACGGGTGGGCCTTCCCGCTCTGTGCGGCCCTGAGTCTGGGGATTTCCGTGTTCTACAGCGAGGACGGACTGCTGGCCCGCTTCCTGGCCAGTTCTTCATTTTACCGGACACTGGCCAAACGCTTTGAACTGGCGCATGCGGCGTATCAGACTTATGGGATCCGACTTTTCGGAAGTTCTTTCGAGATGATCGGAACCAGTCTGATCAATAACGGGGAAAATGAAGGATACAATTTCATCGACAGCAGTTATTGCCTGATCCTGATCCGGTATGGACTTGTTCTGTTTCTGGTGCTGATGGGGCTGTGGCTCCGGCAAAAACGGCGCGCGCATCAGACAGGCAATCATCGGTTGTCACTGGCGATGAGTCTGATTGCGATACACTGTATTCTGGAACACAGGTATATAGATCCGCTCATGAATATCCTGTCCCTGTTGCCGTTTGCGGATTATGGTGAGACTGAGGTTAAGGGTGATCGCAGGGAGACCACCGGAGCCGGAAACCGCAGTGTTTGTGATATCAGCCGCAGGGACCGATGGATCCGAAATGGCGTGTTGACAGGTGCAATCGGTTTGAGCATACTGGCAGTCAGGCTGGTTTTACCGGGGCTGCGAACGCTGATTACGGTCAAGGGATATTATGAACCATATAATCAATGGGAAGTCGAGTGGATGGCCA
>Ga0065709_1000110_pt1 | contig 12732 bp, 7 predicted proteins | sample Hoacrofraction14_2_FD_59096 | JGI IMG/M metagenome (GOLD analysis project Ga0065709, IMG submission 59096) | Hoatzin crop microbial communities from Cojedes, Venezuela, sample from fiber fraction 14 v1 | ecosystem: Host-associated > Birds > Digestive system > Esophagus > Crop | place: Venezuela... | reverse complement strand
CGTGTAACGTGTAGCAGGAATACTTATAACATGAATATCATCTCGAAGAGATGCAGTCCGAGCGAAGCAAGGACCTGGTAGCCGGGGATGTGACGCCTTAGGCGGCACCCTCAGAGGGTAGTCCTCTATACTTTCAGAGGGTGTGTCAAAATAGACATACTCTCTAAATATAGTCGTTAAGTATTGCGATAAGTTGTTGAATAATCGGCTGGAGCGAGGCGTTAAGAAAATCTGAGAAGCAGTAGCCGTTAAGAATTTGCGTGTGAACGAAGCCTTCAGGCGAAGTTCATCGATAGCAAATTTAGGCGGATGCCGAAGAAGTTTCGCTTCGCGCAACCTCGGCATCGGTTCGGCAATCTGCAAATACATTTGCGATTGCTCTCACCTCGCACGAGCTTTAGCAACGAGCGACTTTGCCGACGCCTTTTCGCCAGCTACGCTGCCGCATGTTTGGCTTCGCTTCGGCATAATACAAGTAAACTTGTCTTCTGCACTCAGCTTGCACAAACATTCTTTCTTCTTTGGGCAAGCAAAGCTCGTGCAAACCGAGACCAGAAACCAAACTTGTTTGGATTATGGCGAGGTGCAGCCGAGGTTGCGCGTAAGCGAAAGAAATAGGCATAGAGCATCATATAGAGAGGGTGTGGCAGTTTTGACACACCCTCTCTCTTACTTCCTCGTGCGGATAGTAAACTCCGTCACCTTCGAAATCGCCTCATTGCCGTGAAGCACAGAGACACAGAAGCGGGCCGTGCCGTCACGCAGACGGTTGTCAGCCTTCACGAGAGCCGTGTAGCGGATACCCTGATGCGGAGCGATTTGCTCCACGTGAATACTCGGAGAGATGACGATGTGCTTGTTGCCCGTNACCTCCACCACCGANGGCTGGATGTCGTAGAGCGTCTCGCTGCCCTCGTTGTACACTTCAAAAATCAGTTTGCCCAGTTCTCCGCGACTCAGCGCATTGTCCTGATTGTCGTCCACGAAACGGGCGTTGCGCACCACGATGGACGGAGCGTAAGTATAACCCGATGCGATGTTCTCCACGCTCGACGACGAGGGCAGATTGGTCACGGCCTGACCGGCACTGTAATTGCCCGTATAGTCAGAACCGTTGAAGTCGTAGATGCGGTCGTCACCGCTGTTGGTGGCGTCAAATCCGCTCTCGGCGGGAACATCCGTCTGTTGCTGCTGCTTGCGGGCGGCACGGGCCTTGCGNTATTTGTCGTAGTCGCTCTGACGGGCCTTGTCGGCGGCATTGCCGATGGCGCCGCCCACGATGGCACCTCCGGCCATACCCACGATGGTGCCGATGTCGGAACCGCGGGGACCGCTGCTGATACCGCCGATGGCGGAACCTAAAATAGCGCCGAGCGAACTGCCCGTATAGGCACCTGCTCCGGTGTACGTGCCGCAACTGCTCATGATGAGGAGGGCACTCACTGACAATAATACCAATTTTTTCATCTTCTTCTTCGTTTTTGGACAGCCCCTGCTGCGAGAGACCTGTTTATCTGATGCAAAAATACGAAGAAAGTTTAATTCGCACAGGGTATTTCCCCGATTTTTGTGTAGGGAAAACCCTATTGGCGCTTAACGTGGAGCGTGGAGCGAGAATAGTCCCTCCTGCTGGTAGGAGAGGTGGCGTAGGCGGGGTGGTAGTCTTTGTCTCTCAAAATAAAAATCCTCGGCGGCGACGGCGGAAATTCTTTTTAATATATTCGACGACGCAGTCGAGAATATATTTTTTCTTTTATCTGTATTATATTCATCATCTTCGATGATGTTTATCATTAATTTATTCTTATCATTATTCTTATTTTTATTCTTTATATCTTATATAGGGGAAGGTGTAACTGGTTGTTTTTCAGTGAGTTGACGAGATAGAAAATACAACATCCATGCTGTTTCTATATAACTTCCGTGTAATTTCAGCGTATTTTCCTTGTTATTCCCAGGTTATTTCTTGTACACTTTTATATCCGTTTTTTGTCGTTTCCTGTGTTTTTCTATTGGCGCTAATCCTTTTCGTCACGGGACTTCTCTCAAGTTTCTGCAAAGATACATCTTTTGCGTAAGGTATGCAAGTTTTGGGGAGGGTTATTTCTCGCTCCACGTTACACGTTCTTTTCCCTCAACTCCATGAAACGGGGTTGTCATTTCATATAGAATGAGGGTGTCATTTCATATAGAATGAGGGTGTCATTTCATATAGAATGAGGGTGTCATTTCATATAGAATGAGGGTGTCATTTCATATAGAATGAGGATGTCATTTCATATAAAACGAGGATGTCATTTCATATAGAATGAGAACGTCATTTCATATAAAACGAGAGCGTAAGGGCTATTTGGTCCGCAGTTGACTATTGTTTGGTCCGCAACGGACTATTACTTGCCGACCAGATGACTATTGACTGCACTGCAAACAACTATTGATTGCGGAGCAAATGACTATTGATTAGTTGAGGGGGTTCCATCCACCCCGCCTACGGCACCCCTCCTACCAGCAGGAGGGGGACTTGTAGTGCAACCCTTTGGGATTGAAAGTATAGAAGACTACCATCCGAGCGTGCGCCTGCGCCTGCGGCGAACAGGCCCGGTTATCAGGTCCTCGCTCCGCTCGGACTGCATCTCTTCGAGATGATATTACATTTCTCGCTTCACGTTACACGTTTTATTTGTCCGCATTTTTCACAACATGACCAGTTTACCATACTGTCATTTATCTTGACAAAACACTTTCGTATTTTCGGGCAGACGGACATCGGGTCGGAAATACGCGGGAAATGAGAAAGTTAAAAACGCGATGAAATCGGGCTTTTTTGAGAGCGGCAAAGCAAAACAGGCATTCTTGGTCAGCAAAACTGCCGCGCTTACGGCGCTGGCGGGTGTCGTCGGAGCATCGGCCGCGGTCGGGTGAAGAAAGGGGATGCGCATCCTGTCAAGGATGGCATCCCCTTGTGTCGTTTAATCGAAGTCGTGCTCCACTACGTTGTAAAGAGCCTCCAAGTCCAGCTCCTCCCATTCCTTCGGATGTTCCTTCCGCCACTTGTCGATAGCATGTTTGCGTTTTAAGCACTCTTGTAAGGTCGGTATCGAGGAATGTTTTTCCTCTTCACTCCTCGCCTGTTCTACGGCTTTGCCGAGCAGCGCCATCTTTTTGAATTCTTTATTTTCCATATCTTTTTCTTTTTGTCGGGAGCAAAGATAAATCCCCTCTGCGACACCTATTGGCGCAGAGGGAAAATTTTTTCACCTCTTCACTGCGCACGTGGCGCCTGTGACGGACTTGAACACGAAAATGAGGGTCTCGTCGGGGAGGTTGGTGTAGTGGAGGCCGAACTTGCGCTTGTGGCTCACGGGGGTGCGCTGGATGGTCTGGCCGGAGAAACTCACGATGCTCACTTCCTCGACGGGTTCGGTGGCGGTGGCGAGCATGGTGCCGNCGGTGAGCCAGATGGCTTCCACCTGGAGGGCGGAGGAGGCGGCATCGGTGGCGGCGGTGGCCAGACTGGTGGCGGTGCCGCTCTTCACGGCCTGGTATCGGGCGGCATAGTTGCGACCCAGTTGGCGGTAGCCCTCGGTGCTGAAGTGGACGTTGTCCTCGGAGGGCGTGCATCCGGCGGCGCTCACCACGTGGATGCCGGGCCAGAGACCGTCGAGGCCNTCGATGGTGGGGTTGGCATGGGCGCANACGCCGCCGTATTCCTGACGGATGGTCTCGCCCACGAGCATGGGCACTTCGGCGCTGTCGAGCCGGAGGTCGGCGCAGAGGTCGGTGTAGATCTNNGTGGNCGCNNTNTCATGCCACTCGGGCGTGTAGGCGTCGGTCTCGCCCTGATGGAGCAGGATGCCCTTGATGACGCCGTCATGCTGGGCCTTGCGGGCCAGCGTGACGAGACGGCCGTAGGGGTCGTTGTCGTACTGGCGGAGGATGTTGAGCATCCAGTCGCGCTGTTCGCCCTGCATGGCCTCGCGGTACTTGTCCTTGTCGAAGAAGGTGAGGGGGCAGCCTTCCACNGCNACGGAGATGATGCCCACGCGGGTGCCGGCGGGTGCGGCGGCGAGGACGGTGCGGCCGAAGTAGTCGGCGGGACTCAGGTGGGTGTCTTGCCGGCAGACGGGCGGTACGGCCTTGCGCCACTCTCCGATGTGGCGGCCGTCGGTGCCTTCGGTGGCGGACATGCTGAGCAGCCTGTCGGGGACGATGGAGTCGACTTGTTCCATGGGGGCTTGTCCTGCCATGTTGGACTGTCCGAAACAGAGGAATATCCAGAAGTTCTGGTCCTGGGCGTGGAGGGTTCCTGTCATGAGGGTCAGAAGGAGGGTAATGAGGTGTTTGGTTTTCATTTTTTAGTTGAGAATTGAGGGTTGAGAGTTGAGAGTTGAGGGTTGAGAGTTGAGAGTTGATGCCTGTCTTGTTGTCAGCATCCCCATATATGTATTTCCTCTCGCTCCGCTCGCGTCAGGGCGACCCCGCTGGGGTCGGGATAGGGGGGAGGCACCCTATCCGAGGGTTTAGTCGCTACGCTCCTGCGCCCCCGGTTAATTGCCACATACTTCGTATATGGCAGGGCGCCGCTCCGCGGCTTTTCCAACTCTCCATTTTCCACTCTCAACTAAAACAAGGGAGTGCGCCATGACGGGCGCACTCCCTTGTATTTGATACGGCTGATTAGTCGCAATTGGCGAGCTTGTTGTCGCTGCCCAGCACGTCGATGATCTTGTGCTTGTACATTTCCTCCATGAGGTCGCGGGCGGGACCGCAATACTTACGCGGGTCAAACTCTGCGGGCTTCTCGGCCAGGGTCTTGCGCACGGCGGCGGTGAAGGCCAGGCGGGAGTCGGAGTCGATGTTGATCTTGCAGACGGCGCTCTTGGCGGCCTTGCGGAGCTGCTCTTCGGGAATACCCACGGCATCGGGCAGTTTGCCGCCGTTGGCATTGATCATGTCCACATACTCCTGGGGCACGGAAGAGGATCCGTGGAGCACGATGGGGAAGCCGGGGAGCTGTTCCATGATGGCGTCGAGCACGTCGAATGCCAATGGCGGGGGAACGAGGCGGCCGGTCTTCGGGTCGCGCGTGCACTGCTCGGGCTTAAACTTGTAAGCGCCGTGGCTGGTGCCGATGGAGATGGCGAGGGAGTCGCATCCGGTCTTGGAGGTGAAGTCGATCACTTCTTCGGGCTTGGTGTAGTGGGACACCTCGGAGGCCACCTCGTCCTCGACACCGGCGAGCACGCCGAGCTCACCCTCTACGGTGACGTCATACTTGTGGGCGTATTCCACCACCTGGGCGGTGAGGGCCACGTTCTCGTCGTAGGGCAGGGAACTGCCGTCGATCATCACGCTGGAGAAGCCCATGTCCACGCAGCTCTTGCAGAGCTCGAAACTGTCACCGTGGTCCAAGTGGAGCACGATTTCGGGGTGCTGGCAACCCAGTTCCTTGGCATAGGCCACGGCACCTTCGGCCATGTAGCGAAGCAGGGTCTGGTTGGCATAGTTGCGGGCGCCTTTGGACACCTGGAGAATCACCGGTGAACGGAGCTCGGAAGAAGCCTTGATGATGGCCTGCAACTGCTCCAGGTTGTTGAAGTTGAAGGCGGGAACNGCCCAACCTCCGTTGATGGCTCTGGCAAACATGTCACGCGTGTTGACCAGTCCTAATGTCTTGTAATCTACCATAACTTTATTTATTTAAAAAACAAATCCTGTGAAAGCACTGCAAAAATAGTGTTTTCGGACAACAAAACAAAAGGTTGCCGGCTTTTTTTCGCCCGACAACCTTTTAAAAAATCTGAAACTTCACGCGGAAGTCATTGTCAGAGGCGATTTTGTAAAACGCACTTGACAATCACGCGCTGATTATTTCTCTTCCTCTGCGGGTTCGATGACCTTCCAGACGAGGGCTGCCAAAGCACCGCCCACGAACGGACCTACGATGAATACCCAGAGNTCGCTCAGGGCCTGACCGCCTTCGAAGAGGGCCGGACCGATGGAACGGGCGGGGTTGACGCTGGTGCCGGTGTAGTGGATGCCCACGAGGTGGATGAGNATNAGGGNNAGNCCGATGGCCAGNCCNGCGAAGTTGTTGGTNGCNCCGTTGGTCTTGGNGGTNGCNCCGAGCACNACGAGCACGAAGAGGCATGGTGAGCACAATCTCGACAATGAGACCGTTGGTCTGAGATGCGGCGCAGGCATTGGCGCCGGTCGTCGTTCCTTCAGCCAGACCGGGGCATGTGGCCACGATACCTGCCAATACGGCAGCGGCGAGGATGGCGCCGATGACCTGGAACACGATGTACATGCCGCAATCCTTGGCGCTCATTCTTCCGCTGAGGAAGACACCNAGGGAGATGGCGGGGTTGATGTGGCAACCGCTGATGCCGCCGATGGTGTAGGCCATGGCCACGACGGAAAGACCGAAGGCGATGGCGGTGCCCACTACGGATGCGGTGTCAACGCCGCAATTCAAACTCACGGCTGCGCCGCAACCCAGGAATGTAAGTACGAACGTACCTACCAACTCTGCTAAATACTTTTTCATAATACGACTTGAATTAAGTGAAAAATAAAATTTGTTAGTATAACGTAAAATATTTTCATTTATTGCCCTTGTCGTGCTCTTTGTAGGAGAATCGGGTGAAACGGGCCGCTCCCTCATCGGCGTACATGCCCAAGACCACGCCGGTGAATCCGCCTACGGTCTCGGTGCTCACCAGGGCGCACTGCTGCGTGGTGAGCAGGGTGTAGGAGACGCCGTCGAGAGAGTAGAAGAACTGATATTGCAGACCGTCGGAGGCGATGCGGAGGAAGACGCGGTCCGCGCCGGCGGGCAACCTGCGGGCGGCGGGACGGGCGNAGAGCGACATCACCTGGGCNTCGACGCCGACGCTGTCGGGCGTGACGAAGAGGTCGAGATGGCCGCCGTGTATCTGATAGACGGTGAGTCCGGCCTTGCTCTTGCCCGGAGCGGGACTCACCGCGACGTCGAGGGTCATGGCGGCGCTTTCCTGACGGCGGCCCACGAAGGTGGGACGGTCGTTGGCCGTGAGCGTGCCGTGGGCCTTCATCACGAGCGACGTGTCGCCGACGGCGTAATTCTCCGTCAGGGGATNCTGGATGAAAAGCCACTCGGGCGCGGCGTCGCCTCCCTGAGGATTGAGGAAGTTGGCGCGNGGCTGGGGCGCGGTCTTCTTCCGGAGCTGGCGCTTCCGTTTCTGCTGTTTGACCTGAGCGGTCTCTTCCACGGCTTGCGGCAACCGGCAGCGCATGAGCGTGTCAATGGGTTCACCGCCGTTGACTACGGGCCACTCGCCCTCTTTCCACTCCACGGGCGCGAGGTAGGTCTCACGGCCCAGGTGGTGATAACTGCCGCCGAAATTGCGGTAGGCCAGCAGGACCATCCACCAACTGCCGTCGGGGGCCTGGACGAAGTCGCCGTGACCGGTGCCCTGTATCTGCAGGCTCTGTCCCTTCATACTGCAATTGGTGAGGATGGGGTTGGCGGGATTGGCCTCGTAGGGACCGTAGATGTCACGGCTGCGCGCGATGGTGAGCCGGTGGGCCAGTTCGGTACCNCCTTCGGAAATGAGCAGGTAGTACCAGCCGTCTTTCTTGTAGATGTGGGGCCCTTCGGGATAGCGGCCGCCCGTACCGCGCCAGAGCGCGCGGCTCTCCGTGAGCTGGCGGCCCGTGGAGGGGTCGATTTCGCACAGCATGATGGTGTTGTCGGGATTGCTCACCATGTAGCATTTGCCGTCTTCGAAATAAAGCGACGGGTCGATGCCCTGCTGCTGCAGCCAGACGGGTTCGCTCCACGGCCCTTCGGGCCGCTGGGCCGTGACGAGGAAGTTGCCCCCGTTGCCCACATTGGTGGTAATCATATAGTAGGTGCCCTCGTGATAACGGATGGTGGGGGCGTAGATGCCGAGCCACGACGAGGCGCCCTTGAGCGGCAGTTGGGAGGGCCGGGTGAGGACGTTGGCGACGAGGCGCCAGTGCACNAGGTCCTTGCTGTGGTAGAGCGGTACGCCGGGGAAGTAATGGAAGGACGAGTTGACCAGGTAATAGTCGTTGCCCACCCGGCAGATACTCGGGTCGGGGTGGTAACCGGGAATGACAGGGTTGCGGTATCCGTCGGCCCGTGCGGTCATCGCCGACAGGGCCAGGAGGAGGAATAAGAGTGTCTTTCTCATCGTCAGAAGGGGGATTTTGTATTTGAATATCATGATTCTTCAGACTGAGGGTCTTCAGGCAGGAGGACGACGCCTTCCTGTTTCTTGCCGTCCATCATGATTCTCAAGGGACGGCTGAAGCGCACGTGGCGCACGTACTTCTTCTCTTCCACGGCAAGCATGGCGTCGAGCAGGTCCTGACGGAACATGCCTGTGCCGCGGTCGGCGTCGATGGTGAAGTAGCCTACCCCGAAACTGGTCAGGTTCTGGAAGAAGTGGGTGCCCTGACTGGGGTCTACCCGATAGTTTTTGAGCGCCACTTCCACAATGAGGCGCGAGGCGCTGATGTGGGGCCACTTCACGGGAATGCCGAGCCAGGGGTCGCTGCTGCCCCAACGGCCGGGACCCACGAGGACGTAATTGCCGCCCTCGGAGAGGAAACGGCGGTTGATCTGTTCTATCTCGTCGGCGATGGCACTGTTGTTCATCGCCGTGAAGTCGTCGCCGGTCTTGACGTAGACCACGTCGGTGACGTCCTCGCTGATGCCGTGGCCCAGGGAGTTGTGGGAGCGCAGCAGACAGCGGTCGTCGGCAATCTCGGCCAGATTGTCCTCCAGACGCTGCAGGGAGTCCACGATGGGGCGTATCTGCAACAGGTAGTATTCGCCCACGGTGGGTTCGCCCTCATCGGCGTCGCCCTTGGGCGGATTGTAGAGATTGGCGGCAAACTCGATTTCCACGGGGCGCTTCATTCCCTCGGCACCATAGTTCATCGACATCTGCAACAGTTCGGGCAGGGGGAAGACGCCCTGTTGGAGGACGCCCGAGAAGGAGATGATCTTGCGGCCGCCCTCGTAATANCCGTCGCGGATGACCTGGTCGTAGGGGTCGAACGTGGACACGATGTCGCGCAGCGCNCCGTCGGCGTCGGCGTCCTTCACCTTGAGTTGGAGGATATTGAATCCGTCGTCCACCTTGACGTCGGGCGTCACCTGACTCATGTCGAGGGCGTAGAAGCGGGTCTGGGTCTCCTTGAGGGCCGTCTCCATCTCACTGGTCTGCATCACCTGTGCGGGATGGTAGGGACTCACGCGCAGCGTCAGTCCNCCGTCGACGATATACTTGCCCAGTCCGAGGGCCAGATGGGCAATGCCCTCCTCGGCGGTCTCGTCGCCCACGGGATAATAGTTGAGCGAACGGAGCACGCCGCTCATCGTGGGGTAATAGCNCTCACCGTGACACTGGCCCACCACTTCCTGCAGGATGACGGCCATCTTCTCCTGGTCGATGACGTTGCGCGTNGCGGTCATGTAGGCCTTGGAGTCTTTGTAATACACGGAGGCGTAGACGCCCTTGATGGCGCTTTCGAGCATCTCGCCCATCTTTTTCCAGTCGTCGAGATAGGGTATCATGTAGGTNGAATAGATGCCGGCGAAGGGTTGGTAGTGGGCATCCTCCAGGAGCGACGATGAACGGATGGCGATGGGGCAGCGCGTGGCCTCGAAGAAGGTGTAGAAGTCTTGCAGCAGGCGTTCGGGCAGGCGGGCCTTGAGGAAGGCTTCCAGGATGTCGGCGTCGGAGGCGTCGCTCAGCGCCACGGGATAAAGGGCGTTGGACTCCATGAACTCGTCGAAGATGTCGGTGCAGAGCACGAGCGTCTTGGGTATCTGTACCTTCACGCCCTCATACTGGTGGAAGGCGGGGTGCATCTTGACGATGTTGTCGAGAAAGGCCAGACCACGGCCTTTGCCGCCCAGTGAACCTTCACCGATGCGGGCGAAGTGGGAGTAGGTGTCAAACTTCATGCGGTCGAACTCGGCCACCACGCCGATGTTCTTCATGTGGCGGTACTGCACGATGGCGTTGAAGATGATTTGCCGGTGGGCGTCCACGTCCTGCAGTTTGTGCCAGGTCACCTGTTTGAGGAACGCCGACACGGGGAAGATGGCGCGGGCCGACAGCCAACGGCTCATGTGGTTGCGGCTCACGTGGCGCAGCATGGCGTCGTTGGGTATCTTGAAAATGTTGTCCTGCAGTTCCTTCAGACTGTGGATGCGCATGATTTCGGCATGGGTCTTGGGGTCGCGCACGATGAAATCGCCGAATCCCATGTGTTTNTCCATNATNTCGCGCAGGTCNTGTGCACTGGTCTTGGAATTCTTGTCGACAAAGCGGAAATGCTCCTGGCGCGCCTTTTCGGCGTTCTCGCTCTCGGCACTCTGCAGGATGAGCGGCACGTACTCGTCGCGCTTGCGGATCTCGCGGAGCAGTTTGAGGCCCGCCTCGGCGTCCTTGGGGTTGGTCAACTGGGCATTGACGAGGGAATGTCGCTGNTCCTGCTCTTCTTCCCGGGCGTCGAGCGGGAAGCGGGCGTCGCTGATGACACCTAATATATTATTGGCGTATTTGTCGTAGAGACTCATCGCCTCCTCATAGTTGCGCGCCAGCACCACCTTGGGACGGCCGCGCATGCGCAGCGTGGCCTGATGGCGGTTGAGCGCCTCGGTGGCGAAATGCTGGCTCTGCAGNAGGATAAAACTGTAAAGATTGGGGAGAATGGAACTGTAATAGCGGATGTTGTCCTCCACGAGGAGTATCATCTGGACGCCGCCCTCGGTGATGTCGTGGTCGAGGTTCATCCGGTCCTCGATGAGTTTGATGATGGACAGAATCAGGTTGGTGTTGCCCAACCAGCAGAAGACGTANTCGAAGATGGAGAGGTCTTCGTCCTGCATGCGGCGCGTGATGCCGTGGGAGAAGGGCGTGAGCACCACGCAGCGCACCTTGGGACGGTCTTCCTTGATGGCGCGNGCCACGGTGAAGGCGTCGTTGTCGGCGTTGCCCGGCATACAGATGACCAGATCCACGTGGGTGGAGTCCATCACGTGACGCGCTTCCTCGATGGTGCTCACCTGGGTGAANGTGGGGGGATAGCGCAGACCGAGCTCCATGTACTCGTTGTAGATTTTCTCTTCCACCCGTCCGTCGTCCTCCAGCATGAAGGCGTCGTAGGGATTGGCCACAATCAANACGTTGTAGATGCGCCGCATCATCAGGTTCATGAACGTCACATCCTTGAGCAAAAACTTGTTCCACTCCTGTGGTATCTTCTTTTTCATGGGCTGTAAAAGGCTCTTTCAATTTGCGAAGATACGGTTTTTTCTTAAAATATTTGGTACAAAAGAGAAAAAAGTTTATCTTCGCAGAAAGAAGTGCTAACCTAAACAGGAAAATTTTAGAACATCAGNATATGGAAACAGCAAGAATCATGGCCGACCTGGAGCGGAAGCATCCGGGCGAAACAGAGTATTTGCAGGCCGTCAGGGAAGTGTTGACCTCCATCGAGGACGTGTACAACCGGCATCCGGAGTTTGAGCGGGCGGGACTCATCGAAAGGCTCGTCGAACCGGAACGGATCATTACTTTCCGCGTGCCCTGGACGGACGACGAGGGCAAGGTGCGGGTCAACCTGGGTTACCGGGTGCAGTTCAACAGTGCCATCGGCCCCTACAAGGGCGGTTTGCGCTTTCATGCCTCGGTGAATCTTTCCATCCTGAAATTCCTGGGTTTTGAACAGACGTTCAAGAACGCGCTCACCACACTGCCCATGGGCGGCGGAAAGGGCGGCAGCGACTTCTCCATCCGTGGCAAGTCGGACGCCGAGGTGATGCGTTTCTGCCAGTCGTTCATGACGGAACTCTACCGCCATATCGGTCCCGACGAGGACGTGCCCGCTGGCGACATCGGCGTGGGCGCGCGCGAAATCGGTTACCTCTACGGCATGTACAAAAAACTGACCCANAGGTTTGAGGGCGTGCTCACGGGCAAGGGCCTGGAGTGGGGCGGTTCGCGCATCCGTCCTGAGGCCACGGGCTACGGCGCNCTTTATTTCGTGCAGCAGATGCTCCACGAGCACGGACAGGACATCGCCGGCAAGACGGTGGCGCTGAGCGGTTTCGGCAACGTGGCCTGGGGCGCTGCCAAGAAGGCTACCGAACTCGGTGCCAAGGTGATTACCATCAGCGGTCCCGACGGTTATATCTACGATGAGAAGGGCCTGGACGACGNGAAAATCAATTATCTTCTCGAACTGCGGGCATCGGGCAATGATGTCTGCCAACCCTATGCGGACGAGTTTGAGGGCGCCGTATTCCACGAGGGCAAGAAACCGTGGGAGGAGAAGGCCGACATCTACCTCACCTGTGCGACGCAGAACGAACTCAACGGTGACGACGCGCGCCGCATTCTGGCCAACAAACCGCTCTGTGTGGCGGAGGTGAGCAACATGGGTTGTACGGCGGAGGCCATGGAAACGTTCGTGGCGGGCAAGATGCTCTTCGCTCCTGGCAAGGCGGTCAACGCCGGCGGTGTGGCCACATCGGGCCTGGAGATGACGCAAAACTCGATGCGGCTGACGTGGACGGCGGCCGAAGTGGACGAGAAACTGCATTATATCATGCACTCCATTCACGACCAGTGCGTGAAGTACGGTCGGGAGGCGGACGGCTATGTCAACTATGTGAAGGGGGCCAACATCGCCGGATTCATGAAG
>Ga0065709_1006176_pt1 | contig 12735 bp, 10 predicted proteins | sample Hoacrofraction14_2_FD_59096 | JGI IMG/M metagenome (GOLD analysis project Ga0065709, IMG submission 59096) | Hoatzin crop microbial communities from Cojedes, Venezuela, sample from fiber fraction 14 v1 | ecosystem: Host-associated > Birds > Digestive system > Esophagus > Crop | place: Venezuela... | reverse complement strand
CGCCCACGCCAACCTATGAGACCGACACCGACGGAAACCAAAAGTTGAAGGATGTATCCGTCAGCGGCATCGTACCCATGAAGCGCGCCGCAGCCAAACTGCAGTGCCTCCTCAACGTGGCTGACACATGCCACATTAAGTCCGAAGAAGACACCTCCGTGGTAGCCACATGGGTATCAATGCCCGAAAACCTCACCGTCAGCTTCTACAACGGAGTGAAGCGAGGTATGGTGGAGAGCATACCCGCCGACCTCGGAACCGACGACTACTACACCGTGCTAGCCCGACGCGGCTACAAGCTCGACGAGTCGTTCTATGCCACCGCAGACACCAAAAAGGAGAAAGAGTATAAATACTCGCACGACGTGTTCTACACCTACCCCAGAGCGTGGGGCGACGACGACGGGAACGAGTCCGTCGTAGTGGTCTGCATACCTTGGAAACTGCGCATCGTGGGTAGCGAAGAGCAATACGAGTTGCCCGTCAACACCTACTATCAGTTCTCCGCCAACCGCATGCGCAACGCAAGCAACAACAACCAGCACGAGTTCGTGCGCAACACCTTCTACAAACTTCTGCTGAACATCACGCGCCCGGGCAGCACCGATGTGGCAGTGCCAGTGGAAATCACGCCGCTCGGCTACACCATACAGCCCTGGGGAGTGGTAGATATGGGTAAAGACAAAGACGACGACATCAGCGGAGAGTTCCAGTCCTACGACTACCTCGTGGTTGACCCGAAAACGAAGATCGTGGAGAACGAGACCTCTACCACGTTTACTTACAGCTCCTCGTCGGCGGTTACCGCTAAAATTACAAGCGTGAATTATAACGACTATTCCACTGGCAGCACGGTATCGACCACCCTCACCGATTCCGCCGCTATTGCTAAAGCAGGCTTCACCATCGATATGTCAAAGACTGGCCAGATAACCGTTTCTCACGCCATTGCCACGGCTCACGTCGCCTTCGACATCTATATCACGGTTCAGAACGCAACAGGTCTTACGGAGACGCTTCACATCAAGCAATATCCAGAGCTCTATATCGAGATGATAGATGGCGACAATGTGTTCGTAAATGGATATTATACGCATGTCAAGGACGCTGCCCACTGGAATAGGACTGCCATCTCTGGCGAATCAGGATATTATTACTCTTATGAATGTCAGAGAAACAAATCTACATATTTTGTTTCTTATGGTGCAATGTATCAAGATTTGAGTAACACTTCAGGAAATTTAACTCAAACCACGCTTCTTTGCATCAATGTAACAGCATTTGACAAAGACAACGGATATTATACAGTTGATGGAACGAAGTATTATTATAAGATAGGCGACCCAAGAGCAAATGGTGGTTTCTCAAGCAGCGATTTCAATGACTACCAAGCAACAAACAAGTCTGGAACCTCTTCTTATAAGAAGACTTATTCAAGCTATTCAAGAACAACATACGTTAAATCTTGGGACGATGATGCTGCCTCGCTTATAATGATAGGTTCAACGGACGAGAGCGCACGTCAGGTAATCGCACCGCTGTTCATGGTGGCTTCGGGATGGGCTTCTGGCTCAGCAGTATCATTCAGTAATGCTCAGAAAAAATGTGCAACATTCCAAGAGAATGGTTATCCCGCAGGACGTTGGAGGCTTCCGACAGAGGCTGAGATACAATTTATAATATATCTTCAAGAAAACAAATATATATCAACGCTGTTTAATACAACAAGTACTACAGGCTATTGGGCAGCAGGTGGAAGGCGTTATTATTATGATAAAAGTCAAAATAAGGGAATTTTCGAGAGTGGAACTTCCTCAACTACCGCTTTCTGCCGCCCCGTTTACGACCTTTGGTATTGGGGCTATGATGCAGAGACCGCCAACCAGTATCACATAATGCCCGACAAGAGCGGCACCGATTACGCAGAATAAACAAAAGGAGAGAGACAACGATGAAGCAAATCAACCATATCGCGATATACCTGCTTGGGCTGCTGGCGCTTGTTGGCTGCTCCGAGCAAATAGACCTCGACGACGCGACGCTCAGGCAGTCGGCAGAGATGGAGGGCAAGCCCGTAACGGTGGAGTTCACGGTCAATATGCCCTACGCCGAGACCACCCGCAGCTCGAAGATGTGCGAGGCTCCCATTGGCGACGACCGCATAGAGACGCTCTATGCCATCGTGTTCGACGAGAACGGACTCTTCCTTGAGTCGGTGGAGTGCCAGCACGGTTCGGTGGAAGACCCGAAAGACCCTCCCTACACTCCCGAAGAAGAGACAGGATATTATAAAACTCCCTTCCACGTGGTGCTCCACGCATCGAGCAAGCCGCGCGCGGTTCATCTTGTGGCCAACTATGTGCCTCAGAACCTGAGCGTCAACGGCGAGAGCGCCATCTTCGACAATATGGAGGTGAGCAACTCCACGGGAGCCTACTGGCAGCGCGTCTATCTCGACAAAGGCATCAAGCTCTCGGAGACCGACGAGACGCTGGCGAGCGACGAGACGCTCGACTACTTCAGAAACATACCGCTCGTGAGAAACTTCCTGAAGGTGAACATAGCCAACAGTGCCACCGAACACTTCACGCTGACGGGATACTACGTGTTCCATCGCCCAAGCAACGGCACCGTGGCGGCCTACAACCCCAACGCCACCATCGACTCGAGCGACCCGCTGTCGAACAGTTTCGCCGTCTATTACAACATGGACGAATATAAAACGCCCTCCACGAAGAGCTACAGCGACCTGGCCGAAGTTCAGCAATACTGGGGCAACGAGCCAGACGAGATATACTACATCGACGACCCCGACTATCTGCAGGACGGCTCTACCGACGCGGCTTTCCCCTTCGAATCGCCCGATGACCCCATCTTTATGTACGAGCGCAACATCAGCAAGACCACCAAGTCGCCCTCGTTCATCATCTTCAAGGGCATCTATGGAGAAGACACAGAAGAGACCTACTATAAGGCCGACTTCGTTTATCCCGACACCATCGAGGAGGGCGAAGTGGCGACGGCTACCAACACCTACTATCACCTGCTGCGCAACTTCAACTATACGCTGAAGATTTCGAAGGTGGAGTCGTCGGGCCGCAAGACCATCTACGACGCGGTGAACGGCCAGGCTATGAACAACTTCTCCGTAACTTCAGAGACGAAGGAGCTGACCAATATCGGCTCGGAGAACGCGCGCCTCTTCGTCACCTTCACCGACGAGCTTTTTACTGCCACCGAGGCAGGCACAAAGATAACGCTCGGCTACAAGCACCTCTCCTACACCAAGGACGGCAGCACCGGCAGCGTGGACAACAAGGTGAAGGGCAAGGATGCGACGGACTCCGACACGGCATACGTTGCAATCACGGGAACGACCAATGGCAAGGTGCTAGACGACAACTATCCCTACACGCTGACCGACTCTTACACCAGCGGCATCATCACCGACGACACCGACGGCTACCGCTATCTGACGCTGACGCTCGGCGAGCCGCCCACGTCGGGCATTCTGAAGCAGACCATCACCATCACCAGTTCGACGGGTCTGACGCGTGAGGTAACGCTGGAGTACAGCAGGCCGCTCACGCTGTCGGCCACGAAGACGGTGAGCAGCGACGATGTGGAGGTTGACTTCACCATCCCCGCCGGTCTCTCGGAGCGCCGCTTCCCGTTGGAGTTCAAGATAGCGAGCTCGACGAAGAACATCTACCCCGACGTAACTCACGCCGACTTCGAGGAGATGCCCGTCTCGGTGGGCAGCATCGACGACGAGTCTGGCACCACCACCTACGGCGACTTCTACTACACGCGCACCATCACGTATGAGGAGTATAAGGCAGCCGCCAACAAGAACGGCTCAAAGACTTTCGCCTGCTATTTCAAGAAGACGGACACGTCGGCCAGCGAGGGCACCATCTACGTGAAGGGCGGCAGCTACTTCGCCAACGTGAAGGTGGAGGCGGAGTGAGACTTTGGACTTTAAACTTTAAACTTTAAACTTTAAACTTTAAAGTTTAAAGTCATAGGACGCTATATGAAAAAGGCGGCACTGGATGATAATCCCCAGTGCCGCCTTTTCCTTTGCTCTCATTTACAGGGCGTTATAACGACCACGGTGGTTCCTGACTCTGACCGTGGTGGTTCCCGACTCCGACAATGGTGGAAACCGGGTCCCACCGTGGTGGAAGTTTCGCGCTACTCTTCCCCGTATTTTTCCACCTCCTCGATGGTCATGTCCAGGTACTGCGCGATTACGAATGGTGGAATTACGAGTTATCAATTCATTTATTCCACATCGTCTTGGCCTACAAATAAGGCCTTCGTAGCCCATCTCTTTTAATCAGATAAATCACTCTGAAAAAAGTGGTTCGATAATTTGCGAATTACGGGAAAAATGCGTATCTTTGCATTTTCAACAAGCAAAACGCAATCAGAGAAATGATAGTTGTCTTCGAGAAAACCTATTTGAGCGAGCTTTACGAGAAAGGGAAATGCACAGAAAAGAGATATCGCTTTCAGCCACAAGTGGTGAAGGGGTATCAGAAGTGCGTGAGGTTTCTCATTGCTGCATCGAGGAAAGAAGACCTTTTTCTCATCAACTCTCTACACTTCGAGGCCTTGCACGGCGACCACGAAGGGCTCTTCTCCGTAAGAGTGAACGACCAGTATCGCTTGGAGTTCTTTTTTGATACGACCGAGGAAGAGCCTGTGCTGACCGTTTGCAGAATAACAGAATTGTCGAACCATTACAAATAAACGAGATATGATTAAGCTGAAAGACGTACCCAAAAACATGATTGCCAACAATCTTGTGCCTTCGGAGCCCATTCATCCTGGGGAGATGATAAAGGACGAGATAGAGAGCCGCGGTATGACGCAGAAATCGCTTGCGCAAAGGATGGGCGTCTCCTATACGGTGCTCAACGAGGTGCTCAACGGCAAGCGTCCGGTGTCGCCCCGCTATGCTCTGATGCTTGAGGCGGCTCTCGACATTCCCGCCNACTTCTGGATAAGNCTTCAGTCNGACTACGACTTGCAGGTGGCGCGGATGGACAAGTCGTTCGTCAGCAAGCTCGAGGGCATCCGCAAGTATGCTGCAATGCTTTAGCGGTCGGTGGAAAGGCGCAAGTAAAGCGAATTTTTAGCCAAAACTCTTTGCGCTTTCGTGAAAAATGCTTAACTTTGTGGCGATATGGACGCTAAAAAACAAAATAATAATAAATAAACATTTTAAAATCAATCATTTATGTGGTTAATCAATTCATCTATCGGTAGGAAAGTGGTGATGTCGGTGACCGGCGTCGCACTTATCCTCTTCCTGACGTTCCACTGCTGCATGAACGTGGCCGCACTCTTCTCGGGAGAGGCTTACAACACGATCTGCGAGCTGCTGGGAGCCAACTGGTATGCCGTGGTTGCAACGCTCGGCTTGGCCGCACTGGCGGTGATTCACATCGTCTATGCCTTCATCCTGACGGCGCAGAACCGCCGCGCTCGCGGAGACGAACGCTACGCCGTTACGAGCAAGCCCGAGAAGGTGGAGTGGGCATCGCAGAACATGCTCGTTCTGGGTCTCATCATCCTGCTTGGCCTGCTGCTCCACCTGTTCAACTTCTGGTACAACATGATGTTCGCCGAGCTGACGGGCATTGCTGTTCCCCTCGACCCCGCTGACGGCTTCGGCTACATCCAGCGCACGTTCGGCAACCCCGTCTATGTGGTGCTCTACATCGTCTGGCTGGCCGCCATCTGGTTCCATCTCTCTCACGGTTTCTGGAGTGCCATGCAGACGCTCGGCTGGAGCGGCAAGGTATGGTTCCAGCGCTGGAAGTGCATCGGCATCACCTATGTTACGATCCTGATGCTCTGCTTCCTCGTGGTGGTTCTCGCTTTCGCTTTCGGCTGCGCACCGTCGCTGTGAGACTTTAAACTTTAATCTTTAAACTTTAAACTTTAATCTTTAAACGTTGAAGTAAAAAGTATTAAGTGGAAATCATATTATAATGTTTAATGCTTAACGTTTAAAGTATAAAGTAAAGTTTAAAGTATAAAGTTTAAAGCTTAAAGTATAAAGTATTATTGTTTAACGTTTAAAGTTCAAAGTTTAATGTATCAAATAGATTCCAGGATTCCTGAAGGCCCCGTGGCCGAGAAATGGACCAACTATAAGGCTCACCAACGACTGGTGAACCCGAAGAACAAGCTGAAGCTCGACGTCATCGTCGTGGGCACCGGTCTGGCTGGAGCCAGTGCTGCTGCCTCGCTCGGCGAGATGGGCTTCAACGTGCTCAACTTCTGCATTCAGGACTCGCCGCGCCGCGCCCACTCGATTGCCGCCCAGGGCGGCATCAACGCTGCCAAGTGCTATCAGAACGACGGCGACTCGGTGTATCGTCTCTTCTACGACACCGTGAAGGGCGGCGACTATCGCGCTCGCGAGGCCAACGTCTATCGTCTGGCAGAAGTGTCTAACAACATCATCGACCAGTGCGTGGCTCAGGGTGTGCCTTTCGCCCGTGAGTACGGCGGCATGCTGGCCAACCGCTCGTTCGGCGGCGCCCAGGTGAGCCGCACGTTCTACGCAAAGGGACAGACGGGCCAGCAGCTGCTGCTCGGAGCCTACTCGTCGCTCATGTGCCAGGTGAACGCCAAGAAGGTGAAGCTCTACACGCGCTACGAGATGGAGGACGTGGTGATAGTGAACGGTCGCGCACGCGGCATCATCGCCAAGAACCTCGTAAGCGGCAAGCTCGAGCGCTTCTCGGCCAACGCCGTAGTGATTGCCACCGGCGGATATGGCAACACCTATTTCCTCTCGACCAACGCTATGGGATGTAACTGCACGGCTGCCATCCAGTGCTATCGCAAGGGCGCTTATTTCGCTAACCCGTCGTATGTGCAGATTCACCCGACTTGTATCCCCGTTCACGGCGACAAGCAGTCGAAGCTGACGCTGATGTCGGAGTCGCTCCGTAACGACGGCCGCATCTGGGTTCCCAAGAAGCTTGAGGACGCCAAGAAGCTGCAACGTGGTGAGATTCGCGGCGCCGACATTCCTGAGGAAGACCGCGACTACTACTTGGAGCGTCGCTATCCGGCCTTCGGCAACCTCGTGCCGCGCGACGTGGCATCGCGTGCCGCCAAAGAGCGTTGCGACAAGGGCTACGGCGTGAACAACACTGGTCTGGCCGTGTTCCTCGACTTCTCCGAGTCTATCAACCGCCTCGGCAAGGACGTGGTGGAGCAGCGCTACGGCAACCTCTTCGATATGTATGAGGAGATTACCGACGAGTCGCCCTACGAGACGCCGATGATGATATTCCCCGCCGTGCACTACACGATGGGCGGCATCTGGGTTGACTACGAGCTGCAGACCAGCATCAAGGGACTGTTCGCCATCGGCGAGTGCAACTTCTCCGACCACGGAGCCAACCGTCTCGGCGCGTCGGCACTGATGCAGGGTCTGGCCGACGGATATTTCGTGCTGCCTTACACCATCCAGAACTATCTGGCCGACCAAGAGGTTTGGCCAAAGGTTTCCACCGACCTGCCCGAGTTCGCCGAGGCAGAGAAGGGCGTGGAGGCCGAGATAGACCGTCTGATGAACATCAAGGGCAAACGCTCGGTTGACAGCATACACAAGGAGCTCGGCCACATCATGTGGGAGCACGTGGGCATGGGCCGCACCGAGAAGGGCCTCAAGGAAGGCATCGAGATGATAAAGAAGCTGAAGAAGGAGTTTGAGACCAACCTATTCATCCCCGGAAGCAAGGAGGGACTCAACACCGAGCTCGACAAGGCTATCCATCTGCGCGACTTCTTCACCATGGGACTGCTCATCGCCAACGACGCCCTCTCGCGCAACGAGAGCTGCGGCGGACACTTCCGCGAGGAGTATCAGACCGAGGAGGGAGAGGCCAAGCGCGACGACGAAAACTTCTTCTACGTAGGTTGCTGGGAGTATCAGGGCAGCGACGACAAAGCGCCCGAACTCATCAAGGAGCCGCTCGAGTATGAGGCAATAAAAGTTCAAACACGTAACTATAAGAATTAAACGACAATGGCTAGAAATATTAGTTTCACACTGAAGTATTGGAAGCAAAACGGCCCACACGACAAGGGACACTTCGATACACACGAGATGAAGGACATACCCGACGACACCTCGTTCCTCGAGATGCTCGACATTCTCAACGAAGAACTGATTGAGGAAGGGCAAGAGCCGTTCGTCTTCGACCACGACTGCCGCGAGGGCATCTGCGGAATGTGCTCGCTCTACATCAACGGCACACCGCACGGCAAGACCGAGCGCGGAGCCACCACATGCCAACTCTACATGCGCCGCTTCAACGATGGCGACGTCATCACCGTGGAGCCCTGGCGTTCGGCAGGCTTCCCCGTAATCAAGGACTGCATGGTTGACCGCGGTGCCTTCGACAAGATTATCGCCGCCGGCGGCTATACCACCGTGCGCACTGGCCAGGCACAAGACGCCAACGCCATACTCATCTCGAAGGAGGCTGCCGACGAGGCTATGGACTGCGCCACCTGCATCGGTTGCGGCGCCTGCGTGGCAGCCTGCAAGAATGGCTCGGCCATGCTCTTCGTCAGCTCGAAGGTGAGCCAGCTCGCCCTGCTGCCGCAAGGCCGTCCCGAGGCAGCGCGTCGCGCTAAGGCAATGGTGGCAAAGATGGAAGAGGTGGGCTTCGGCAACTGCACCAACACTCGCGCCTGCGAGGCTGTATGCCCGAAGAACGAGACCATCGCCAACATCGCACGCCTGAACCGCGAGTTCATCAAGGCAAAACTGGCCGATTAAATCGCGATTTTTTGATAAAAAGAGAGAGGGCCATCGACTTTTTTACGGTCGATGACCCTCTCTTTTTCCGCTGGTCGTTCTTTTGACAAAAAACAGTTTACTTCCCGTTTTCCTCGATTTCATCGGGACGAAATTGGCTGCCTACTACGATGGTGCGCTTGCCCATTGACGCGTTCAGCTTGTCGGTGAGGGAGTTCAGACGGCGCAATTTCTGTTTTTTCTCCGCATCCCAATCGAAGAGGTCGGGCTGCAAGGCCTCGTCGGGCGTGATGTTGTGTATCGTCACGCCAGCACGCTTGTACCGGTAGCCGGGGCGATAAATGTCCTTCAGCAGCGTGAGTGCCGCGTCAATCAGTTCGTTGCTTAGGTTGGTCGGCGTGCGCAATCGCATACTTTTCTGGTTGTGATATTGCGGCAAATCCTGCCTGTAAGTGTTGGTTGCCACGAAAACGCTGATGTCGCGCGCCATGGTGTGCTGCCGTCGCAATGTCTGTCCGCAGGCGGCTGCGAAATTGGATATTTCTGTGGAAATTTGTTCGATGGAATCGAGCATTTTTGGAAAAGTACGCGTGTTAGAGATGCTTTTGTTGGGGGCCTCCTCGCGCATCGTGATGCAGTCGATGCCGCATAGCTCGTCGTGCGTCTCCACGATGGGTTGCGACGTGTATGCCTTCAGCCAACTGCGCGAGTGAGTCGCCAGGTCGTGGGCCGTGTGAATGTTGTTCGCGTGCATCAGTTCGCAGTAACGGCGGCCGATGCCCCACACCTCGTCGATAGTTGTCAGTTGGAGTGCTTTCGCCCGTTGCTCTTCGGTGTCAATCATGCAGCATTTCTGGTAACCGGCGTATCGCTTGGCAAAGTGGCTGGCTATCTTGGCGAGCGTTTTTGTGGGTGCTATGCCGATGCTGACGGGTACGCCGACGCTCGCTTTCACCTTTGTGGCCAACTCCTCGCCCCACTGTTTCAGGTTTATGGGCAGTCCGCTGACATCGAGAAAGGCTTCGTCTATGGAGTATTGCCACATGCGCGGTGCCTCGTCGTGCAGCAGGTGCATCACCTCCGCCGATACCTTTTTATAATAGTCGTGGTCGCCCGGTATGGCCACGATGTCGCGGTCGGCAAACTGCTCTTTCATGCGGAAATAGGGCATGCTCATCTTCACGCCCAACGCCTTGGCCTCGTTGCTGCGAGCTATGACGGCTGCCGAGCCGGCACTCAGCACCACCACGGCCTTCCCCTCCAGTTCGGGACGGCGGCGGCGTTCGCAGCTTACGAAGAAATTGTCGCAGTCAACTATCGCGTACATCGTTTTTCTGATTTCTCTTGTTGCAAAGATAGCATATTTTCTTTAGAATGTCAAATTCTTCCGCTGATTTCTCGCTTCTCGCTATTTTTTGCTATCTTTGCAGGCGGAAAAAGAAAAGTTATGTACGATTTGCAGAACATAAGGGAAAAATTCCCCATTTTATCGAGAAAAATCTACGACCGACCGCTGGTTTATCTCGACAATGCGGCCACCACGCAGAAGCCACTTTGCGTGCTGGATGCCATGCGAGAGGAGTATCTGAACGTGAACGCCAACGTGCATCGCGGTGTACACTATCTTTCGCAACAGGCTACGGAACTGCATGAGGCCGCTCGCGAGACCGTTCGTCAGTTCATTAACGCGCGCTCTACCAGCGAGATAGTCTTCACGCGAGGCACGACAGAGAGCCTGAATCTCGTGGCCAGTTCGTTTGTCGAGGCCTTCATGCACGAGGGCGACGAGGTGCTGGTGAGTGTCATAGAACACCACTCCAACATCGTGCCGTGGCAACTGGAGGCGGCTCGTCGTGGCATCGCTGTCAAGGTGCTTCCGATGAATGATAAAGGTGAACTTTTGCTCGATGAAATGGACGATTTTCTCACCGAACGCACCCGCTTGGTCAGCATTGCACACGTCAGCAATGTGCTAGGAACCGTAAATCCTGTCGATGAAATCGTGAAAAAAGCGCATGCTCGCGGCATTCCCGTGATGGTGGACGGAGCGCAGAGCACGCCCCACTTCAAGGTGGATGTTCACGCGATGGATTGCGACTTTTTTGCCTTTTCGGGGCATAAAATGTATGGCCCTACAGGCATCGGAGTGCTTTATGGAAAAGAGGAGTGGCTCGACCGTTTGCCGCCTTATCAGGGGGGTGGCGAGATGATTCAAAGCGTGTCGTTCGAGAAGACCACTTTCGAGCAGTTGCCCTTCAAGTTTGAGGCGGGCACTCCCGACTACGTTGCTAGTCATGGACTGGCCGTTGCCATAGATTTTCTCCAATCCATCGGGCTCGATGCCATTACTGCGCACGAAAAAGAGCTGACCCATTATTGTATGGATCAGCTCCGAATGCTCGATGGAATCGCCCTTTTTGGCGAATCCGACAACAAAGATGCAGTGGTTTCGTTCAATGTCGGAAACATTCATCATCTCGACATCGGAACGCTGCTCGATCGGCTTGGCATTGCCGTCCGCACGGGTCATCACTGCGCCCAACCGCTGATGGAGCGGCTCGGTATTCAGGGCACGGTGCGCGCGTCGTTCGGACTTTACAACACGCTCGACGAGGTGGATGCGCTCGTCGAAGGTGTTCGCAGGGTTAGCGCCATGTTTTAATGCTCACCACAAGCCACGCCACGCAGGCCGCTCTCATTGCGAACGGCATGTCGGCTGGCAACACTGCGCAGAGGAAGGCGACCTGTGCGGTGAGCAGTCTGGCCGTCTGTTTCACCGATATTTCCTCTTCCAACACGCGCGAATAGTAGTTGGCGAGTGCCTTTACGGGCGTTTTCACGGTTTCTTTCACTTGCTTTACGGCTTCGGCCAAATCAATGGCTGTGCTCCTGCGGATGGTCATTTCATTGTTCATAATTCTTTCTATTTTTGATTTCTGACTGCAAAATAACGGTGTTTTTGTGCAACAGAAGTTCACTCTCGAAAGTTTTTGTGTTAAAAACGCTCTGGTTTAAAAGTTTTTAACTATCTTTGCCGAAAAAGAGCGATGCTGAAGAGTTTTTATTACGAGGATATGGTGGAGGCTGGCTGCGATGAGGCTGGTCGCGGTTGTCTTGCAGGGCCAGTCTATGCGGCGGCCGTCATCTTGCCGCGCGACTATCAGAATGAGCGTTTGAACGACTCGAAAAAGTTGACTGCTTGTCAACGTTACGCCTTGCGTGAGGAGGTGCAGCGCGACGCGCTGGCTTGGGCAGTAGGTGTGGTTTCTGCCGATGAAATCGACGAAATCAACATATTGCGTGCCTCCATTTTGGCCATGCACCGCGCTCTCGACCAGCTTGCCGTTCGTCCCGAGGCAGTGATTGTGGATGGCAACCGTTTCACCCCATATCAGCGTCTTCCCTATACCACGATTATCAAAGGTGACGGCAAATATCTTTCGATTGCCGCCGCGAGCATCCTTGCGAAGACTTATCGTGACGATTTCATGCAGCAGATAGCCGCCGACTACCCCCTTTACGACTGGCAGCACAACATGGGTTATCCCACAAAAAAGCACCGCGATGCCATCCGTCAATACGGAATTTCCCCATTTCATCGGAAGAGTTTCAATCTCCTTGGCTCTCCGACCACGCAATTAAGTATCGATTTCGATGCTGCGGAATGAGGGGATTAAGTGCCATTTACGGCAAATTTTGGGAATAGAAAGAAAAAGGCTCGGAAACTAACTCCGAGCTTTTTTGTGTTTTTTATCCGATGAAATGGGCGTTTTTTACTTCACTTCCCATGTGTCGTTGGTCTCCAGGAGTTCCTCGAAGTTGTGATATTTTTTCTGCGCGCTCACCTCGGCAATCTGCTCGTTTACCGCGTCGTTGTAGGTCGGCGCATCTACGTCGCGTATCACTCCGAGGGCGATGGGGAAACCGTCTTCCAG
>Ga0065709_1029766_pt1 | contig 12739 bp, 11 predicted proteins | sample Hoacrofraction14_2_FD_59096 | JGI IMG/M metagenome (GOLD analysis project Ga0065709, IMG submission 59096) | Hoatzin crop microbial communities from Cojedes, Venezuela, sample from fiber fraction 14 v1 | ecosystem: Host-associated > Birds > Digestive system > Esophagus > Crop | place: Venezuela... | reverse complement strand
GGATGCTCGGACAGCGCTGAAATTCCGGCTGATTATGATTATGACGATCTTTCGGAATATATCACACTCGGCGAGTACAAAGGCATAACCTATGAGCCGGCATCGACTGAGGTGACTGACGAGGAAGTCCGGGATGCTGTCAGTGAGGCAGTGGCGGCCACCGCGGAAACCGTTCAGGAAACTTCGGGCACTGTAACAGAGGACGATACCGTAAATATAGATTTTGTCGGCAGCATGGATGGTGTTGAATTTGACGGAGGAACAGCAAGCGGACAGACTCTCGACATAGATAACAGCAACTATATAGACGGCTTTGCGGAGGCAATCGTCGGACATGATGTCGGAGAGACTTTTGACATCGATGTTACTTTCCCGGATGATTATTCCAACACGGATCTCGCCGGCAAGGATGCAGTGTTTAAAATTACCATAAATTATATAGAGAAGGAGCAGACACCGGAATATAACGACGAGTGGGTTGCAGCCAACACAGATTACACTACAACCTCAGAATATGAAAAGAGTCTGCGTGCCACTCTGGAAGAAGATAAGGCGGCAGAAGCCAAATCAACCGATATGCAGACTGTATTTGATAAAATAGTTGAAGCTTCCGAGGTTATCAAATATCCGGAAAAGGAATATCATGCCAAGTATGACCAGCTGATGGACAATGCCAAGACGTATGCTGAAGCAAGCGGCATGGAACTTTCGGAATATCTTGAGAGCAGCCTTGGAGTTACAGAGGAAGAATTTGAAGACTTTGCAGTAAGCTCAGCACAGGATGCCGAAAAACAGGAAATGGTTGTGTATGCCATTGCAGATGCCGAGGGAATAGAGACATCGGATAAAGACTACAATGACTATTTGCTTCAGCTCCTTAAGGATAACGGATTTACAGAGGATACATTCGAGAGTCAGAACGGGATGACGATACAGGAATACGCTGAGGACAACAATCTGTATATGTCATATCTCTATAATACGGTTATGGAAAAGGTTATGGAATACAGCAAAGCTGAATAGCGGAGGTAAAATCAGATGAAATGCCCTTATTGTAACTATGCCGACACAAAGGTTGTTGATTCGAGACCTGTGGAAGACGGACTTGCCACGCGCAGGAGAAGAGAGTGCGAGAAGTGCCACAAGAGATTCACTACGTTCGAAAAAATCGAGAATTCTCTGCTTGTAGTAGTCAAGAAAGACGGGACCAGAGAGAGTTTTGATAAGAACAAGATTATCAACGGAATTATGAAGGCCTGCCAGAAGACCAATGTGACATACGAGGATGTACAGAGGATTGCCGATAACATCGAAAGAGGTCTCAACAATACAATGGAAAAAGAAATCAAGTCCACGCTGATCGGCAGACTGATTATGGAGGAACTCAAGAAAATCGACCAGGTCGCTTACGTAAGATTTGCTTCTGTTTATCAGGAATTCAAGAGCGTGGATACATTCATTGACGAAATTAACAAGCTGTATGATCAGAAATAAAACAGGGGGTATCAGATAATGCTCAGAATTGCAATAGACGGTCCGGGAGGAACGGGTAAAAGTACAATTGCAAAAGAAGTGGCTAAGAGGCTCGGAATCGAGTATATCGATACCGGGGCGATGTATCGTGCAATCGCTCTTAAATCGCTTACTACCGGAACTGCGCCTGACGATGAGAGTGGAATACGTGAAATGCTCGCAGACACCGAAATCGACTTCAGGGGAGGAAAAATCTACCTCGATGGGAATGATGTCAGCGGCAGCATCAGAACCGGAGAAATTTCCATGAGAGCTTCTTCGGTCTCAAAGCTCGCGGATGTAAGGAGCAAAGTAGATAAACTCAGCAAACATCTTGCTTCAACAAGGGATGTCGTTATGGAGGGCAGAGATATCGGAACCGCTGTAATCCCGGATGCCGAGGTCAAGATTTTTATGACCGCCGATGCAAGGGTGCGTGCGGAGAGGAGATACAACCAGCTGCTCGAAGCGGGGAAAGAAGCCGATCTTGAATCTATTTACAATGAAATTCAGGAGAGAGATTATCAGGACTCCCACAGAGAGATAAATCCTCTTAAACAGGCGGATGATGCTGTTTATCTTGATACAACGGATATGTCAATCAAAGAAAACATTGAGGCTGTACTGAATATCGCGGCAGAAAGAACGGAGGCGGAATCCGATGAATAAGGAAGGACGCTCGGCACTTGCCAAGGTCAGGACGTATTGCTACATACTTTTTATGTGCTATGCGGTAATGCTTTTTCACTACGGACTGTCCAATTTGTTCAAGGTAAGTGTGACAAGAGTTCAGTACGGTCTTATAGCCATAATTGCTGTACAGATAATCATGTGCATTATGTATGTGGTTAAGTTTGCGACTACGGTTCAGGGCGGCAAGAAAAAGGATGTCAATATGATGATTGCCGCAAGGGTGAGAGTATTCTTTCTTATCCAGGCATTATTTCTCGCCGTACAGGCTGTGAATGCTTCCGTAATGGAGTCAAAGCTTATTGATTACGGATGCACTGTCGTAAACATACTTAATATGATTATGGTCCTCCAGAACCTTACAATTCTGCAGAGACAGAATTTCACCGGAGACATGATAGACGAGGCTTCCGGAAAAGCCATGGAAGAAAAAAAGAAAAAAGCGGCTGCGGCAACAAAGGACGAAAAGACTGAAACATACAAAAAGAAAAACAAGTCCAATAAATCAAAAAAGAATTACAGGGTACATATGGATCGCAAGGCTGAACTCGAATCCGCACGTGCTGCCGACGAGCAGGAAAAGCTTGATAAGCTGAAATCGCTCAAATAATCATCACAAAATCTACAAGCCCCGTTCTCATGAAACGGGGTTTTCCCGTATATGATATGTATGTGCGCTCCGGAAAGGAGAAAATATGCATATCAAAGAAATGCCGGAAGGAGACAGACCGAGGGAAAAGATGCTCTTTGCAGGAGCAGGAGCGTTAAGCAACTCGGAGCTTCTTGCGCTTATTATCAGAACGGGCACAAAGGAAAAGTCCGCTGTTCAGCTTGCCGAAGATGTTCTGGCTTACGCCGAGGTGAATTCAGGAGGACTCGGAGCAGCCGACGTAAAAGAACTCGCTTCGGTTCCCGGAATAGGACTTTCCAAGGCCTGTTCAATTGCAGCGGGAATGGAACTGGCCAGGCGCACCATGTCGGGCAGAGTCAGGAGCCCCGGCATAAAATTGAGAGATTGCTCTGATGTCGTCGATATCCTTCTTGCGGATATGATGTACGAGAAGAGAGAACTTTTTATGGAACTTCTCCTCAATGTAAAGCTTGAGGTAGAGTCAAAGGAAATCATCTCAATCGGCAATATCGATACAGCACCCGTTCATCCGAGAGAGGTTTTTGCACCTGCAATCAAAAAGGGTGCCGCGTGCATTATAGTGGCACACAATCATCCGAGCGGCGATCCGGACCCGAGTGATGATGACATCATGATTACCGAAAGACTTCTGGAAGTCTCGAGAGTGGTCGGAATCAGACTGCTTGATCATGTGATAGTCGGGGACGGCAGATATTACAGCATGAGAGAGCACGGCATTATCAGCTGAAAAAGTTAAGGAGCATAGAAATTAAAATGGAAAGAAGAGTAACAATCAAAGACATATGGGATGAACTGCGGGAAGAGGCCGTTGAGTTCTCTTTCGAAATAGACGAAGAAAACATTACGCCGGGCGCAGAGCTGACGGAACTCGGGGAATTCTGCGAAACGCCGGTTACTTCGGTGACGTACGACTCAAAGCAGGTCCGCGACGGCTCGCTCTTTGTGTGCAAGGGAGCCCACTTCAAAGAAGAATATCTCAGGGAAGCCATTGAAAGTGGTGCGGTATGCTATGTGAGTGAGACAATTTATCCTGAGCTTGAGAGCAAAAAGTGTCTCGGTATCGGGGTGGAGGATATCCGCAAAGCCATGCCGGTTATAGCGAGCACATTTTACGGAGACCTCTCAAACGAACTTGTGGTGACAGGAATTACAGGCACCAAGGGGAAGTCCACAACCGCATATTTTATGAGATATATTCTTGATGATTATATGGCGGGTGAAGGCGGGCACAAAACAGCGATTTGCTCCGGAATAGATAATTACGACGGCATTATTGAGGAGGAATCACATCTTACAACTCCGGAGATAATGGAACTTTACGCCCACATGGATAATGCCCTTAAGAGCGGTATCCGTTATATGACTATGGAGGTCTCAAGCCAGGCGCTTAAATACGACAGGGTGACGGGTATTACTTTTGCAGCGGGATGTTTCCTTAATATAGGAACCGACCACATCAGCCCGATAGAGCATCCTGATTTTGATGATTATTTCAATTCAAAACTGCGTATTTTTGAGCAATGCAGAAAAGCCTGTTACAGCATGGATTCGGAAGGACAGGAGAAAATCAGGACAGCGGCTGCAAAATGTCCGGAGGTAATAACCTTCAGCCAGATTGACTCGGACGCCGATGTGTTCGCATATGATATAAAGTCCGAGAAAGGTTGTGTTACTTTAAGTGTATTCGGACAGAAAATACCGGGATACGGAAACTTTAACGAAGAGTTTTCACTCGGCACATTCGGCACTATAAACGTTGAAAACGCATTGGCTGCGATATCTCTCGCATGCCTGCTCGGTGTACCGATGAAGTATATAAAATCCGGACTTTCAAAAGCACAGTCTCCGGGCAGGATGGAAGTGCTGAAGAGTGCGGACGGCAAGAGGCTTGCCATTGTGGACTATGCACACAATAAACTCAGTTATGAAAAATTCTTTGAAACAATCGGCAAAGAATTTCCGGGCAAGAAGATTATCATAGTGTTCGGATCCGCAGGAGGTAAAGCCTTTGCAAGGAGAGAGGAGCTTGGCACAATCGCAGGCAAAAACTGTGAGTATTCCATCATAACGGAGGAAGACTGCGGCGAAGAGGATGTCAACAAGATATGCTCCGAGATTGCAGGCTATGTCAAGGCAGCCGGAGGTAAATGTGAGATTATCACGGACAGGCACAAGGCCATTGAAAAGGCGGTCTCAATGATGGACGATGATACTATTCTGTTTGTTCCGGGAAAGGGCCGAGAGACGAGAATGAAACGAGGAACTGCTTACATTGACACACCTTCGGATCCTGAAATGATAGCGGAATTCCTGTAGACTGCATATGGCGGTGCTGAAGCGGCACCGCCTTTTCTTTTACAATTGACTGATTTATCCTGTGCCGTTATAATATTTATGTATTATTATGCAATTTTAGACGACCGGGACACCGGAACTGCGTTAAATCGTACGCAGCACCGGGTCGTATAATGTGTATATATACAAATTTAATAATATAAGGAGGTAACGTATGAACCCGGCAGTTACAACTGTTTTGGTGGGCATCGTATTCCTTGTTGTTGGTATATTTATCGGATATATTCTCCGCAAAAGCATCGGAGAGAAAACCATCGGCAGCGCTGAACAGCAGGCGCAGAACCTTATTCTTGATGCCCAGAATAACGTTGAAAACATCAAGAAGGAAAAGGTTCTTGAAGCAAAGGAAGAAATACACCAGCTGAGAGAGGAATATGAAAAAGAACTCAAAGTAAGAAGAGGAGAAGTTCAGAAATCAGAAAGAAGAGTTCAGCAGAAAGAAGAACATCTTGATAAGAAGCTTGAAAGCATCGAGAAACGTGAGAACGGACTGACCAAGAGAGAGCAGTCCATGAACGAAAAGCACAGGGAAATCGACGCTTATATAGCAAAGCAGCAGGAGGAACTTGAGAGAATCTCGGGATATACAAGGGATGAGGCAAAGGAAATCCTCCTCAAGGATGTTGAACAGGATATCAGAAAGGATGCTTCCGATCTCATCGTAAAGATTGAGAATGAGGCAAAAGAAGAAGGCGACAAGAAAGCCAGAGAGATTATCACAACAGCCATTCAGAGATATGCCGCAGATCAGGTTACGGAAACTACGGTTTCGGTAGTCAACCTGCCAAATGACGACATGAAGGGTCGTATCATCGGAAGAGAGGGACGTAATATCAGAGCTATCGAGACTCTGACCGGCGTTGATCTTATCATCGACGATACACCTGAGGCGGTTATCCTCTCGGGATTCGATCCTGTCAGAAGAGAGATTGCGAGAATCGCTCTTGAAAAACTGATTGTTGACGGACGTATTCATCCGGCAAGAATCGAAGAAATGGTTCAGAAGGCAACCAAGGAAGTCAACACCATCATCAAGGATGAGGGAGAAAGAGCCTGCTTTGAGTGCGGCGTTCACAATCTCCATCCTGAGCTGGTCAAGCTCCTCGGCAGGCTTAAATACAGAACTTCGTACGGACAGAACGTACTGCAACACTCAATCGAGGTTGCAACGCTTGCCGGCATGATGGCCGAGGAACTCGGACTTGATCCTAAGCTTGCCAGGAGAGGCGGACTGCTCCATGATATCGGAAAGTCCATTGACCATGAGGTTGAGGGAACCCATGTCGAGATCGGAGTAAACATCTGCAAGAAGTATAAGGAATCCTGGAAGGTTCTGAACTGCATCGAGTCGCACCATGGTGATGTGGAGGCAACAACACTCGAGGCAGTGCTGGTCGGAGCAGCGGATGCTCTTTCCGCAGCAAGACCTGGAGCAAGAAGAGAAACTCTCGAGTCCTACATCAAGAGACTTGAGAATCTCGAGAACATTGCCAATACAACCAAGGGCGTTGAGAAATCATACGCTATTCAGGCCGGCAGGGAAATCAGAGTCGCTGTCAAGCCAAATCAGGTTAAGGATGACGAGGTACCTATGCTCGCAAGAGAAATTGCCAAGAAGATCGAGGCTGAACTCGAGTATCCGGGTCAGATCAAGGTCAACGTCATCAGAGAGACAAAGGCTACGGAATTCGCCAAGTAACAATTCCGGATCAACAGAGAAATTTTTAATAAGACTCCCCGGCAAAACGGGGAGTCTTTACAGCGTATAAGGACACATTATGATTTATCTTGATAACAGTGCAACAACAAGGCAGTACGATGAGGTAACGGACCTTATGGCCGAGGCTGCACGGAACAATTTCGGAAATCCGTCATCTCTTCATACCCTGGGATTCAATGCCCAGACCATGATGAAAGAGGCGAGGAAAGATATTGCCGGTCTGCTCGGAGGAGAGGGAACGGTTATATTTACGTCAGGAGGAACCGAGTCGGACAATATGGCTCTTGTTTCTACAGCAGACAAGCTGAAGAGAAGAGGAAAGAGGATAATTACAACGGCCGTCGAGCACCCGGCTGTTCTTGAAACGTGCAAACGTCTGGAAACTCAGGGCTTTGAGGTTGAATATCTCGGGACTGATGAGACGGGATGTATAAGCATTACGGAACTCAAGGAAGCTTTAGACGATAAAACAATTATCGTTTCAGTTATGACTGTAAACAACGAAAGCGGCACAATAGAGCCCGTCAGAGAGGCTGCTGCCGCTGTAAAGGAATACAACAGGCAGCATGGAACGAACATTGTGTTCCACACCGATGCTGTACAGGCTTTCGGGAAAGTACCGATGAACGAGGACAGCTTTGACCTCGTCTCGGTCAGCGGACATAAGTTCCACGGCCCGAAGGGTACTGGTTTTCTCTATATGAAAAACGATCTCAAGCTTCCTCCTTTTATTACCGGAGGCGGCCAGGAGAGCGGTTACAGGTCCTCCACTGAGAATACACCGGGGATTGCCGGACTGACTCTTGCGGCAAAAATGTCTCATGAAAACATTGAGACCAAAATGAAAAAGATGGGTGAGGTCAACGAATACCTGAGGAATGGCCTCATGACCGAACTTGACGACGTGGCGCTGAACGGTCCTGAGGAGCTCGGATACACTCTTGCTGACTCAGGAAAGAGATGCCCGACAGTTCTTAATCTTAGATTCACGGGGACAAGGGGCGAGGTTCTGCTTCATACGCTCGAACAGGACGGGATATTTGTCTCGACCGGATCGGCATGCGCATCCCACAAAACCGGAGACAGCCATGTCCTCACGGCAATGGGTCTTAACCACAAGCAGATTGAAGGAGCAATCAGATTCAGCTTTTCTGAGTTCAATACAATCGAAGAGATGGATATCGTAATAGAAAAAACAAAACAGGCTGTAACGAGATTCAGAAAGCTCGGCAGCTTCAGATAGAAAACGGAGTGTAAATGGATAAGAAACTGTACATTGTAAGATGCGGGGAAGTTGCTCTCAAGGGCATGAACAAGCCTTATTTCGAGAGGATACTTCTTGAGCGTGTCAAAAAGGCGATTTCCGTATTTGATGATGCGGAGGCGAAATGGGTTGACGGCCTGATGTTCGTCAGAGTTCCTGCAAATATAAGCGAGGACGAAGTCATTGAAAAGTGCGTCAGGGTGTTCGGCGTTGCATCGGTAAGCCCGGCGGTCGAAGCGCCTAAAGATATCGATGAAATCGGCCGCGTTGCAGCTGCGTTCATGCAGGAGATAATTGACGCAGAGGGCGTTAAGACCTTCAAAGTCAGGGGCAAGCGTGCGGACAAGACATTTCCCGTTCAGTCGCCTGAAATCGGCAGAATCGTCGGTGCGATAATTCTCAAGACATGCAAGGTTCTGAGCGTTGATGTCCATAATCCTGATGTTACTCTGACCGTTGATGTCAGAAGAGAAGGCGCATACATATTCCGCGACAAAGTCAAGGGATTCGGCGGACTCCCGCTCGGTACGAACGGCAAAGGACTTATTCTCATGTCGGGAGGTATCGACAGCCCGGTCGCAGCTTTTATGATGGCCAAGAGAGGAATGACAATCGAGGCGGTTCATTTCCATTCGTATCCTTATACCAGTCCGAGGGCTCAGCAGAAGGTTGAGGAACTCGTCGGAGTACTTGCGGGATATATGGGAACAATCAGGATGCATGTTATTAACCTGCTCCCGATTCAGGAGCAGATTGTACAGCACTGTCCTGAGGACGAGACAACGCTTCACGTCAGACGTTTCATGATGAGAATAGCCGAGCAGATTGCCGTTAAGAATAAGTGCATGATGCTTATTACAGGTGAAGACCTCGGACAGGTTGCGAGCCAGACCGCTGAGGCGCTTGTCGTCACGGATTCAGTTGTAAGTATGCCGGTAATGAGGCCGCTCATTGCACTTGATAAGGTCGATATCATGGACAAGGCAAGAGAGATAGGAACTTATGATATCTCCATCCAGCCTTACGAGGACTGCTGCACGGTATTCCTGCCGAAGCATCCGGTGACAAAGCCTAAAAAGGACAGAATCGAAAAATCCGAGGAAGCTCTTGATGTTGAGGGGCTTGTTGCAGCCGCGGTTGCATCGGAAGAAATCGTGGAGATAAGACCGTGAATGATGTTATAATAAGCGGTGGATATAATTAAAAATAACTAAGCCAACGGAGGATACAGACACATGGCAAAGGAAAAGTATGATTTCAGTACCCAGGAGAACAGAGACCGTTACAGACACACGACCTCACATATCCTGGCTCAGGCGGTAAAGAGAATCTGGCCTGAGGCTAAACTTGCAATCGGTCCGTCGATTGAGAACGGATTCTATTATGATATAGACCTTGATCACAAGTTCACCGATCAGGACCTTCTCAAGATTCAGAAGGAAATGAAAAAGATTATCCAGGCGAACTATCCTCTTGAGAGATTTGAACTCCCGAGAGAGGAAGCGATTAAGTTTGAGGAGGAGAGAGGCGAGGACTACAAGGTTGAACTTATAAACGACCTTCCTGAGGATGCTGTTATTTCCTTCTATAAGCAGGGCGAGTTCACCGACCTCTGCGCGGGACCTCACGTTGATTCCACGGGTGTTATCAAGGCGGTAAAGCTGACATCCGTCGCAGGCGCATACTGGAGAGGTGATTCGGACAGAAAGATGCTCCAGAGAATCTACGGAACTTGCTTCCCGAGCCAGCAGGAACTCGATGACTACCTCAATATGCTCGAGGAAGCCAAGAAGAGAGACCACCGTAAGATTGGCAAGGAAATGGACCTTTTCATGATGTCGGATTATGGTCCGGGATTCCCGTTCTTCCTGCCTAACGGAATGATTCTGAGGAACGAACTCGAGAAATACTGGTGCGAGGTTCACGAGAGATACGGATATGACGAGATCAAGACTCCGCTTATCCTGAACAAAGAACTCTGGCTCATCTCGGGACACTGGGATCACTACAGAGACAACATGTACTTCACTGAGATTGATGATCAGGAGTACGCGGTAAAGCCTATGAACTGCCCTGGATCAATTCTCGTATATAAGCGCAGAATGTGGTCGTACAGAGACCTGCCTATCAGAATGGCTGAGAGAGGACAGGTTCACAGACACGAGCTTTCGGGAGCACTTCACGGACTCATGAGAGTACGTACATTCACTCAGGATGATGCTCATATCTTCATGCTGCCTGAGCAGATTAAGGATGAGATCATCGGAGTAATCAAGTGCATCGACGAGATTTACAGCACGTTCGGATTTGAGTATGCAATCGAGCTCTCAACACGTCCTGAGGATTTCATGGGCGAGATTGAGGACTGGGACTTCTCGGAGAAGATGCTTGCTGAGGCTATCGAGGCAGTCGGCAAGGAATACACAATCAACGAGGGAGACGGAGCGTTCTACGGACCAAAGATCGACTTCCATCTCAAGGACTGCATCGGCAGAACATGGCAGTGCGGAACAATACAGCTCGACATGCAGATGCCTAGAAACTTTGACATCACATATGTCGGCTCGGACGGCGAGAAGCACAGACCTGTCATGATTCATACAGCCAAGCTGGGATCAATCGAGAGATTCATCGGAATCCTGATCGAAAACACCGAGGGCAAGTTCCCTCTGTGGATGGCACCTGTTCAGGTAAGCCTGCTGACTGTTACAGACGCTCAGGCTGATTATGCGAACGAAGTTGCCGACAGATGCAGGAAGGCAGGACTCCGTGTTAAAACAGACCTCAGAAATGAGAAAATCGGATATAAGATCAGAGAAGCAAGAAACGCAAGAGATTCATATATCTGCGTAATCGGTGACAAGGAAGTCGGCGAAGACAGCCTTGCCGTAAGATCCATCAAGACCGGTGATCTCGGAACTGTCAAAGTTGATGACTTCATCGTCAAGCTGCAGGAAGAAATCGAATCCAAGGCACTGTAAAGGAGCGGATATGGCTATTAAATACAAGAGGGTTCTTATAAAACTCAGCGGAGAGGCACTTGCGGGTGAATCCGGCCATGGCGTTGACTCGCAGGCAGCAGAAACCGTTGCAAGGCAGATTAAGGAAGTTCACGATTACGGTACGGAAGTCGCAATCGTTGTCGGAGGCGGAAACTTCTTCCGCGGAAGAAACGGCGAGAACATTGACAGACCGACTGCGGACTACATGGGAATGCTTGCAACGGCGATGAACGGGCTCGCACTCACCGATGCGCTGCTCAGCGCCGGATGTGACGCAAGACTCATGACCGCTTTTGAGATAAGAGGAGTGACAGAAGGCTATAACCGTAAGAATGCGCTTCAGTATCTCAGCGAAGGAAAGGTCGTTGTATTCGGCGGAGGCACGGGAAATCCGTTCTTTACGACAGATACGGCTTCGGCGCTGAGAGCAGCTGAGATCGGAGCGGACGTTCTGCTTCTTGCCAAGAGCATTGATGCGGTTTACTCTGATGACCCTGAAAAGAATCCTGACGCAGAGAGATACACCGATCTTACGTATCTCGACCTCGTCAACAAAGATCTTAAAGTCATGGACCTCACGGCTGCGACGCTGTGCAAGGACACAGGACTCAAGATATATGTATTCGGTTTCTATGAAGATGGGAACCTGATGAAAGTTATCCGTGGAGAAAACGTGGGAACACTTATTCAATAGGAGGACAATATGGCAAGCAAAAAGACTCTTGAAGAGAGAATGGAAAGCACAAAGAGCTACCTTAAGGAAAATCTCAATACCGTAAGAGCGGGAAGAGCCAATCCGGCACTTCTTGATAAAATTCAGGTGGATTATTACGGCACACCGACACCGCTCAAGGCGCTTGCCAATATTTCAGTTCCGGATCCGAGAACTCTGATGGTGGCACCTTTTGATCCTAAGTCAATTTCGGATATAGAGAGAGCAATCAACGAAGCAAATATCGGAATCAATCCGGCAAACGACGGCAAGGTTATCAGACTTGCAATCCCTCAGCTGACAGAGGAGAGAAGAAAGGAACTCACCAAGGTTGTAAAGAACTACGGTGAGGATGCCAAGGTAGCAATCAGAAACCTGAGAAGAGACGTCAATGACGAGCTCAAGAAGGCTGAAAAAGCCGGCGAGCTGACAGAGGACGATCTCAAGGAAGAACTCGAGGAAACCCAGAAGAAGATCGATAAGGGCCTCAAGGAAGTCGATGAAATCCTCGATGCCAAGGTTAAGGAACTCATGGAGGTATAATTAAATACTGCGGGGGCGAACATATACGAAGGGAGGCTTGCCGAGTAGCCGGCGCTTAGCGATTGGCGAGCGCCAGCGAAGACAGAGCTTAGCACCGCTGCGTTAAGCGAGGCGAGGCGAGAGGCGAACTCCCTGAGTATATATTTGCCCCCGTATTGTGTTTATACAGCCATGAACTGCATTTACCACGGGAATCGATTTCATCGACTCATGAGGTATTGCGGGAATTAAAAAGGTAAGGAGATTTATATGGCGGATTTTGCGGTTCCGTATCATGTTGCGATTATTA
>Ga0065709_1029765_pt1 | contig 12747 bp, 10 predicted proteins | sample Hoacrofraction14_2_FD_59096 | JGI IMG/M metagenome (GOLD analysis project Ga0065709, IMG submission 59096) | Hoatzin crop microbial communities from Cojedes, Venezuela, sample from fiber fraction 14 v1 | ecosystem: Host-associated > Birds > Digestive system > Esophagus > Crop | place: Venezuela... | reverse complement strand
GTATGGCTTACTTGCCAGCATATCTCTTACGAAAAAGAATACGAGAAGAGCAACCACCAAAAATATAATGACCGGAATTTTGTAATAATCATAAAAATATGATAATGTCGCCATAAATCCTTTTTTCTTTACTTTATTTCTTTGCTTTTTGATATCATCTGAAACTGACATAAAATTTCTCCCATATAAATTCAAGTCTCGCACGCGAGACTTGGCTTGAGATTTGTTCTATGCAAATCTCTGCGCATCCTCGCGGAGCGTTTAACTCAGTCGGGGATTTCCCGACTGAGTTAAAACAAAACGTCCTATCTATATTAGAGTAAATATGACCCAAAGGTCAATAAAATAAAAATAAATAATTATTAAAATAAGTTTTCTTGAAAACACTTGCAAGTTTCGTTAAAGTAATATATGATAGCTAGAAATCGAAAATTTGAGCAAACGCTCTAAAAAAAGATTGGAGAAGAAAAAATGAACGAGCTTGATTATGTAGAATGCCTGGTAAAAAGAAAGGCATCAGCGACTTACAACATCTTAAAGATTTTGTTTGGAATTCTTACCGTTATAAGTCTTTTGGGATTTTTGATTGGAGGACCATTTTTTGGTTCGTTTGCAATTATAGGTATGATAATTTGTTTTATACTCATGATTGTATTTGGTTTTTTGTGTTATTACTGCAATTTGAATTCAAATATCGAATATGAATATCAATATTGCGAAAAAGAAATAACAGTCGACAAAGTTTTGAACAAGAGCAGACGTAAGAGAGTCGGAAAATTCGAAACAGAAAGAATGGAAATTTTTGCACCTATAAATTCATATCATCTTGATGAATTTAAGAACAAAAAGTACCAGGAACTTGATTTTAGTGAGGGAGTTGTAAACGGTGAAGATACAAGATATGTACTTTATTATGACGGACGCCAAAAACTCATAATGAATCCAAGTGAAAAATTAGTATCTGCTGTATATCTTGTTGCTCCGCGCAAAACTTTTAAAGATTAACTTTTGGTAACAATTTAATTTTTTTTTATAAATAGGAGAAAGAAATGGGAAAGATTATCGGTGAAGGCATCACATTTGATGACGTATTATTGGTACCTGCATATTCAACAGTTATTCCGAATCAGGTACAACTTGGAACAAATTTGACAAAGAAGATTCATTTGAACATTCCTATGATGAGTGCGGGAATGGATACTGTCACAGAGCATGATATGGCTATCGCAATGGCTCGTCAGGGCGGAATCGGAATCATCCACAAGAATATGTCAATTGAAGCACAGGCAGAAGAAGTTGATAAGGTTAAAAGATCTGAAAATGGCGTTATAACAGATCCGTTCTCACTTTCTCCGGAGCACACACTTCAAGATGCAGATGCACTTATGGCTAAGTTCAAGATTTCGGGTGTGCCGATTACAGAAGGCAAAAAGCTTGTAGGTATCATCACAAACAGAGATCTTAAGTTCGAAACAGATTATAGCAGAAAGATTAAAGAAGTAATGACTTCCGAAAATCTTATTACAGCACCTGCAGGAACAACACTTGAAGAAGCAAAAGAAATTCTTGGAAGATCCAAAAAGGAAAAACTTCCTCTTGTTGATGAAAATTTCAATCTTGTAGGTCTTATCACAATAAAAGATATTGAGAAAGCTGTTAAGTATCCTCTTGCTGCAAAAGATAGCCAGGGAAGACTTGTATGCGGCGCAGGTGTAGGTATCACAGCAAATGTACTTGATAGAGTTCAGGCACTTGTTGATGCAAAGGTTGACTGCGTAGTTCTTGATTCTGCACACGGACATTCAGAAAACGTTCTTAGATGCCTTCGCATGATTAAAGAAAAATTCCCAGATCTCGATGTTATCGCAGGTAACGTTGCAACAGGTGCAGCAACAAAGGCTCTTATCGAGGCAGGCGCAGATGCAGTTAAAGTTGGTATTGGCCCGGGTTCTATTTGCACAACTCGTGTAGTAGCAGGTATCGGTGTACCTCAGGTTACAGCAGTTATGAACTGTTATGAAGTAGCAAAGCAGTACGGCGTACCGATCATAGCAGATGGTGGTATCAAGTTCTCAGGTGATATCACAAAAGCTCTTGCAGCCGGCGGAAGCGTAGTAATGATGGGTTCAATGTTCGCAGGATGTGATGAAGCTCCGGGTGAGACAGAACTCTATCAGGGAAGAAAATACAAGGTATACCGTGGAATGGGTTCAATTGCAGCTATGGAAAACGGTTCAAAAGATCGTTACTTCCAAGAAGGAGCCAAAAAGCTCGTACCTGAAGGCGTTGAAGGAAGAGTTGCATATAAGGGAATGCTTGAAGATACTGTATTCCAGCTCATCGGCGGCCTTCGTTCCGGAATGGGATATTGCGGATGTCATACAATTCCTGAACTTCAGGAAAATGCTGAGTTTGTTAAGATTACATCAGCAGCACTTAGAGAGAGTCATCCACATGATATTCATATCACAAAGGAAGCTCCAAACTATTCTGTAGATGAATAAATACATAAAGGCAGTAAAGGCTAAAAAGCTTTTACTGCTTTTATATTGCCTAAAAAGCCTCATTTTATTTTCGTGATAATGATTATGTGGAAAAGAAAAACGATATATTATATAATTATAATTAAATTATCGTTATATTTAATACTACGAAGGAGTCATTTGATGAATAATGCAGATACAAGTATTCAAGCTGTGAATGATGGTTATCTAAATAATAAAATAAGCTCCAATTTAATGGCTATTCTTGATAGCGTAAGTAGTATGATATATGTAAAAGATACAGAAAATGATTGCATTCTTTTTACCAATAAATCTTTAAGAAATCATTTTGAGAAAGAACTTAAAGAAAATACCTTTCTTGAAATAGTCGAATCATCTTTTCCAAGGAAAATATCATCAGGAAATTTTGAAGTTCATTACAAAAGGCGAAATAGATGGTATGAAGTATTTTTTTCCAAAATAAAATGGATAGATGACAAGGAATCGGTACTGTGTACGCTAAATGATATTTCGGAAAAAAGATTGTATCAAAAAAGAATAGAGCAACAGGCATATACAGACTTTTTGACGGGACTCTACAATAGAATGAGATGTGAAAGGGACCTTGAGAAATTCCTTGAAGAGTCGAAAAAATCCAAAAGAAAAGGCTATGTTTGTTGCATAGATTTGGATGATTTCAAACATATAAATGATGGCCTTGGGCACCATTTTGGGGATATGCTTTTGAAAAATATATCGTATGCGATATCGTCTGTTGAGGGAATAGAAGATACGTGTTATCGTATGGGCGGTGATGAATTTGTGATAATTGTACCGCCAAGCAAAGGGCATATGATAGATAGAATAACAAAGGATGTCAAAAATGTATTTCAAAGTCCTTGGAATCTAAAGGGAACCGATTATTATTGTACGATGAGTATGGGAATAGTTAAATTTCCATTTAAAGATGACAATGTCAGCACGATAATAAAAAAAGCTGATATAGCAATGTATGAATCCAAAAAATCCGGGAAAAATTGCATAACCAAATATACAAGCGAAATAGAGGAAAATTCTGCGGACAGACTAACGATAGAAAAAAATATGCGCCATGATATAAATAATGCGATGGAGCAGTTTGAAGTATATTTTCAACCTATTATGGAGAAAAAAGCTGACGGAAGTTTTGTGTGCAAGGGAAGCGAAGCGCTTGTAAGATGGAATTCGAAGCTTGGTTTTCTTAGCCCCAGCGAGTTCATACCGCTTGCAGAATATTTGGGACTAATATCTCCTATCGGAAACCATGTGCTTCTTAAGGCGTGTAAGGCCTGCAAAATGTGGAATGATGAAGGAATGGATTGTCATGTAAATGTGAATCTGTCGGTTGTGCAGCTTTTGCAGCCTGATATTGAAGAGATAGTTGAGACTGCTATTATAAAGTCCGGCATAAAACCTGAAAATTTGATACTGGAAATCACAGAGTCACTAGCAATAAATGACATAGATAGGACCAGAGATATTTTATCGGGTATCAAAAAGCTTGGAGTAAAATTTGCTCTTGATGATTTCGGAACGGGCTACTCATCACTAAATAATATAAGAGCCCTCCCGTTTGATTATATAAAGGTCGATCAAAATTTTGTAAAGGACCTTACAAAAGATTCGTATTCAAGAGCTTTTATAAAGATGATAGCAGAGCTTGCGGATGCGATAGGAGCAGAAGTTTGCGTTGAGGGTATAGAAACAGGCATGCAGATGGATGCCATAAAAGATCTTAATATCGAATATATTCAAGGTTTTTATTTCGACTATCCGATAACAAAAGAAGAATTTGAAGATAAATATGTAAAAGCTAATCTTTTCGAAAAAGTCTAAACGTGATATTATGATATAAGTTTGCAAATAATCTTGCAGAGAAATTTAAGTAAAGGTTGGATATACAAGATGTCAATTGAAGTTAACAATTCCGAACAGGAAAAAGAAAACAGACCATCCAGAAACTTTATCGAACAGGAAATCGATAAGGATTTGAGAGACGGAGTATATGATCACGTTCAAACAAGATTTCCACCGGAACCAAATGGTTTTTTGCATATAGGACATGCTAAAAGTATACTTTTAAATTATGGTATAGCTAAAGAATATAATGGTAAATTCAACATGCGTTTTGATGACACAAACCCAACAAAAGAACGCTCTGAATTTATGGATTCTATAATCGAAGATGTGAACTGGCTTGGAGCAAATTACGAAGATAGACTCTTCCATGCATCGGATTATTTTGATGAGATGTACAACATGGCTGTAAAACTCATCAAAAAGGGTAAGGCTTATGTGTCTGAGCTTACGGCAGATGAGATGAAAGAATATAGAGGTACGCTCACAGAGCCGGGGAAAAACGATCCTAACAGAGACAGATCTGTAGAAGAAAATTTGAAACTTTTCGAAGATATGAAAAAGGGCAGAGTAGAAGATGGTGCGCTTACTCTTCGCGCCAAGATTGATATGGCATCACCTAACATCAATATGAGAGATCCGATAATTTATAGGGTTTCACATATGACACATGCAAGAACAGACGATAAGTGGTGCATTTATCCTATGTATGACTTTGCTCATCCTATAGAAGATGCGATAGAGGGTATCACTCATTCTCTTTGCACACTTGAGTTTGAAGACCATAGACCACTCTATGACTGGGTTGTAAAAGAATGCGAGTATGCTAATCCGCCTCGTCAGATTGAGTTTGCCAAGATGTATCTTACAAACGTTGTTACAGGTAAAAGATATATCAAAAAACTTGTAGAAGATAAGATAGTAGACGGCTGGGATGATCCTCGTCTTGTAACTATAGCAGGACTTAGAAGAAGAGGATATACACCGGAGTCTATTCAGAAATTCGTAGAGCTTCTTGGAATATCTAAAGCTAATTCATCTGCGGAAGTTGCAATGCTTGAATATTGTATAAGAGAAGATTTGAAACCAAAGGCAAGCAGAATGATGGCTATTTTGAATCCTGTAAAGCTTGTAATTGACAATTACGAAGACGGAATGAAGGAAGAAGTTGTAATCGAAAATAACAAGGAAAATCCTGAACTTGGAACAAGAAAGGTTACTTTCGAAAAAGAACTTTATATTGAGGCTGATGACTTCATGGAAGAACCACCAAAGAAGTACTTCCGTATGTTCCCCGGAAATGAAGTAAGACTTATGAATGCATATTATGTTACATGTACAGGATGTGATAAAGACGAAAATGGAAATATCACATGTATCCATGCAACATATGACCCTAATACAAAGGGCGGTGATAGCGCCGACGGACGTAAAGTAAAGGGCACAATTCACTGGGTAAGTGCAAGCGACAGCAAGGAAGTGGAAGTAAGACTATATGAGAGTCTTATCGATGAAGAAAAAGGCGTTTATAATGATGACGGATCGCTTAACCTCAATCCTAACTCTCTTACTGTTTTAAAGAATGCAAGAGTTGAAATGGCACTTGCAGATGCAAAGCCTTATGACAGATTCCAGTTCGTAAGAAATGGATATTTCTGTGTAGATTCAAAAGATTCGAAGGACGGAGCACCTGTATTTAACAGAATCGTATCTTTAAAGAGTTCATTTAAACTCAGCTAATAAAATAATTAAAAAAATAACCTGCACATCAAAGATGAGGCAGGTTATTTTGAATTATGGAAAATAAATTTATTGCAAAAATAAAAAGGGACTCACCCATAAGGTGATTCCCTTTTACTTTTTTAGAAAAATTATTTTTTTTCTTCTTTTTCGTCGTCGAAAAATTCTTCTGTAGCTGATGTATTATCTTCCTTTACTGAGTCATCATTTGAAACAGCTTTGGAATCGTCATGATCGAGGTTTACATAACCGCGATCAGTAACATTTGCATCATCGTCATCAAAGTCGTCGAAATCATCAAAATCGTCGTCTTCAAGGTCATCATCAAAACTGCTATCTTTCTTGTTCAAGTAGTAGTAAGCACCGGCACAAGCGCCTGCAATAACACCGGCAAATAAAAGTAAGTTACGAAATCCATGCTTTGAATTTGACATGTATGGCCACCTTCCTTGCGATATACGCAATAATTATTATTCTCTGATAGAGATTTATATTTTTATAAGTAAACGTAATATTATTTTAATACATTTTTCGATTTTAGAAAAGACAAAAATGTATTAAAATATAAGGAAAATAAAAGAAAAGAGATTGGGGAAATATGAATCAGAAATTCTATGATTTAAGGAAAGAAAAACAAGACAAGATACTTGGTGCTTCAATGGAAATATTTGCCAAATACGGTTATAAAAACGGGAGCTGTGACAAGATAGCATCGAATGCTCATATAAGTAAGGGCCTTTTGTTTCATTACTTTGAGACAAAAGAAGAATTGTATCAGTATACATATTCTTTTGCTTCAATGGTACTAAAATATGAAGTTCAAAATTATAAGTTCGATGAAAAAAATGATTATTTTGGAAGAATAAGAGAAATGATAGATATAGCCTCGAAAGTTACAGAGGTATTTCCTTACGGCATCCCTTTTTTGGAACTAAATTCCAATGAAAGCAAAGAATTTGATGATATTTCCAAAAAGATAGAATTTATGGAAAAGATGAGCGGTGACCTCTTGGAAAATAAAGTGTCAAATCTCATCATGCAAGGTATTGATACCGACAATCTTTTGCATATGCTAAAAAACATAAGCGATGGATGTATCAGAAAGCTTATAGAGAAAAATATTTTTTCCGCAGATACATATAAAAAAGAAATGTCAAAATATATTGATATTCTTGAAAAAATTTCAAATTGACTTGAATATGACATATGAGGATGTTATATTGAATTTATCGGAAACGTTTCCGATAAAAAAGAAAAATGTTTATTTGAAAGACGAGGGCTTAATAATGGCAAATGAAAAGATAAGAAAAAGAAGATGCGGCGTACTTCTTCCTATATCGTCGCTGCCGTCAAATTACGGAATAGGAACATTTGGCGAAAGTGCATATGAATTTGTTGATTTTCTAAAGAATGCAGGTCAAAGCTATTGGCAGATACTTCCGCTTGGACCTACAAGCTACGGCGATTCACCTTATCAGTCGTTTTCGACATTTGCCGGCAATCCTTATTTTATAGATTTGGATGTTTTGGTAAAAAAAGGATTTTTAAATAAAAAAGATTTGGAAAAAATCGACTTCGGAAAAGATTCCGAGAACGTAGACTATGCAAAGATGTATGAGAATCGTTTCAAGATTTTGAGAAAAGCTTTTGTAAATACAGGTCTTTCCGAAAAATCAGGTACAGGTGCCGATGCTACGTATATAAGAGAATTTGCAAAGTTTAAAAGAGAAAATGAAGACTGGGTAAGAGATTATGCTCTTTTCATGACTCTAAAAAATATTCATAACGGAGATAGTTTCAATACTTGGACGAGTGACCAGATTCTAAGAAAAGAAGACGAGCTAAGTAGAATTGAAGATGAATACAATGATGAAGTTATATTCTATATTTGGCAGCAGTTTGAATTTGATAATCAGTGGAGAGATTTGAAAAAGTATGCTAATCAAAATGGAATACAGATTGTCGGTGATATACCGATTTATGTGGCTTTCGACAGTGCAGATACTTGGGCAAATCCAAAACTGTTCCAGCTTGATGAAAAGAATGTGCCGATTGCCGTTGCAGGATGCCCGCCCGATGCATTCAGTGCTACAGGTCAGCTCTGGGGCAATCCTTTGTATAACTGGGACTATCACAAAAAGACAGGATATAAATGGTGGATAAAGAGAATTGAACACTGCTATAAACTCTATGACATAGTAAGAATCGATCATTTCAGAGGATTTGATGAGTATTATTCTATTCCTTTCGGTGATCCTACGGCAGAGTTTGGACATTGGGAGAAGGGACCCGGATTTGACCTTTTCAAGACTCTCATGGATGTATTTGGCAAGGATATGCCGATTATCGCCGAAGACCTTGGATTCCTCACACCGTCTGTTATAAAACTTGTAAAAAGATGTGGATTCCCCGGAATGAAGGTTTTGCAATTTGCCTTTGATTCAAGAGATGATAGCGATTATCTGCCACATAATTATACAAATAACAGTGTTGTCTATACCGGAACTCATGATAATGAGACGACAAGAGGCTGGTTTGAAACATGCAATCCAAAAGACAGAGCCTTTGCAAAAAAATATTTGGATATCCATACAAGAAAAGATGTAGTATGGATTTTCATAAGAAGTGCAATAGCATCGGTTGCAGATACATGTATCATTCCGATGCAGGACTATTTAAATCTTGATGACAGTGCCAGAATTAATACACCATCAACTCTTGGCGGCAACTGGACTTGGAGGATGAAGAAAGATTATGCAAAGGACAATCTTTCTTTGAAGATGTTTGATATGGCCAAAACTTACGGACGTATTTGAAAGGTTTTTTATGAAAAAAATAACCATAGTTGATGTTGCAAAAAAATGTAACGTCGGAGTAAGTACGGTTTCGAGAGCGCTTAATAACAATTCGGATATAAATGAAGATACCAAGAAAAAAATCCTTAAAGTAATTGATGAACTTGGCTACGTTCCAAATAACAGCGCCAGAAATTTGAAGAGAACGGATGCAAAGTGTATAGGAGTTTTGATAAAAGGTATAACCAATCCGATGTTTGCACCGATGACTGAGATAATTGAGCAAAAGATAAGCAGAAGTGGCTATGCAACAGTGGTCAGATATATAAGAGATGATGAGAATGAAAGCGATATCGCAGCAGAGCTTGCTATGGAAAAAAGGCTTTGCGCGCTGATTTTTCTTGGCGGAAGTTTTGAAAATGAAGGCGATAAGTTAAAGAAAATAGGTATACCTATTGTTTTTTCCACGGTATCAAATATAGATGACAGCTATAAAAAAAGCTACTCGCTTCTATCCGTTGATGATGAAAAAGAGAGCTTCAAAATAGTAAATTATCTCATAAAACTCGGTCATAAAAATATAGCTATTATAACAGAGGGCACGGGAAAGCCCTCTGTTGCTTTGAAAAGAGAAAAGGGGTATAAAAGAGCGCTTAAAGAAAATGGAATAAAAGAAAATAAAGATAATATATATTATGTTGATGACAAAATAGAACATTTTTCAATGCAAAACGGATACGAGACAGCAAGGAAAATTTTTGCAAATAGGAAAGACATTACGGCTATATTTTGCGTATCGGATTATCTTGCAATAGGAGCTGTAAGAGCTGCCAAAGATGCGGGAATTATCATTCCGAAAGATGTAAGTATAGTAGGATTTGACGGTATAGATATAGGAAGATATATGGTGCCGTCTCTTACAACCATTATGCAGCCATCAAATAAAATTGCGCATGACTCTATAGATCTTTTGTTTGATATTATAGAAAAGAAAAAACAAAATGAAATCAAAATATATGATGCCAAAATAATAAAAGGCGAATCGGCAGGTGTGCCAAGGAGGAAAAATGGGACTTGAAATCGAGAGAAAATTCAAAGTAAAAGAACTTCCTAAAAATATAGATTCTTTTCCGTACAGACTAATCGAACAAGGATATTTGAATGTAAGCCCGGCAATAAGGGTCAGAAGAGATAATGACGAATATTATATGACATACAAATCTGCCGGCGTATCTATTGCAAAAACAGAATATAATATGGAGCTTGACAAGGATTCTTATTATAAACTTTTGAATAAAATAGACGGCAATATTATAAGAAAAAAAAGAGTACTTATTCCTTTGAATGATGATGCATATGAAAAAGAATATCTTGAAAGCCATGAAAAATTAAAAAATCTAATTGATGAAGGACTTATGAAAATAGAACTCGACATATTCGAGGGCGTATATGAAGGAATAATCATCGCAGAAGTTGAGTTTGACAGCCTTGAAGATGCTGATAATTATAAAATGGCTGATTGGTTTAGCACAGATGTATCGGATGATTACAGATACAGCAATGCAAGAATGAGTATGGCTCAAAATCTTGATGATTATGATTTGTAAATACGAGAAATAAGCCTTTTTAAAGCTACTTTCCACAATTTTCAAAAAAATTTGTGGAAAATAGTAGACACTTGTGCTACAATTCATAGATGGCTGTGTTTGCTAATTTAAATGACACCGTCTTGCATTGCAAGCGGTTTGGCTGCAATGCATTACACGGTTTAAAATATTTGAAGATTTTTTAAGGAGGATTTTTTTTAAAATGAGCGTACAGGTTGAGAAGTTAGAGAAGAGCATGGCAAAACTTACAATTGAGGTTTCTGCCGATGAACTCGAGAAGGCTATCCAGAACGCATACAATAAGAATAAGAATCGTATCCGTGTTGATGGCTTCCGTAAGGGTAAAGCTCCTCGTAAGATGATTGAACGCATGTATGGCGAGAGCATTTTCTATGAAGATGCTGCCAATGAACTTATTAACAATGAATATCCAAAGGCTGTTGAAGAGTGCGGAGAGTCAGTTGTATCCAATCCTAAGATTGATGTTACACAGATTGAATCAGGCAAGCCATTCATCTTCACTGCAGAAGTTGCTCTCAAGCCACCGGTTAGCCTTGGTAAATATAAGGGAATCAAAGTTACAAAGCAGGATGTAAAGGTTACAGATGAAGAAGTTGATGCTGAAATCGAGAACGAGAGAAGCAAGAATGCACGTATCCAGGATGTTACAGATCGTGCTGTAAAGAACGATGATCAGGTTACACTTGATTTTGAAGGATTTGTTGATGGTGTTGCATTCGAAGGCGGTAAGGGTGAAGATTATCCTCTTACAATCGGTTCAGGTTCATTCATTCCGGGATTTGAAGAACAGCTTGTTGGTGCAAACATCGGCGAAGACAAGGATGTAAATGTTACATTCCCTGAAGAATATCATGAAAAATCACTTGCAGGTAAGGCTGCAACATTTAAGTGCAAGATTAAGGCTATCAAGGAGAAGGTTCTTCCTGAACTTAATGATGAATTTGCATCAAACGTTTCTGAATTTGAAACACTTAAAGAATATAAAGAAAGCGTAGCTAAGAAGCTTGAAGAGCGTAAAGTTGCTCAGGCTAAGGCTGCAAAGGAAGATGAAGCAGTTAAAGCTCTTATCGATGATTCCGAAATGGAACTTCCTGAAGCAATGGTTGAGACTCAGCAGAGACAGATTATTGATGAGTTCGCACAGAGAATGCAGTATCAGGGACTTACAATGCAGCAGTATCTTCAGTATACAGGTAGCACTGTAGAAAAGATGATGGAACAGGTTAAGCCACAGGCTGAAGAGAGAATCAAGAGCCGTCTTGTTCTTGAAGCAGTTGCAAGCGCTGAGAATATCGAAGCTTCCGAAGAAGAAGTAAATGAAGAACTTGATAAGATGTCAAAACAGTATGGCATTGAAGTAGATAAGATTAAAGAAATTCTTGGCGATAGCCAGATTAAACAGTTAAGGTCCGATCTAGCTGTACAGAAAGCTGCAGATTTCATCGTAGAAAATGCAAAAGAATCTGCTGCAAGAAAGTCAACAGCAAAGAAGACAACAAAGAAAGCTGACAAGGAAGCTACAGAAGAAACTGCTGAAGAAAAGCCAAAGAAGACAACAAGAAAGAGAACAACAAAGAAGGCAGAAGCAGAAACTACTGAAGAATAATTCTCAAAAAGACATTTTCAAACACTTTAGTCATCAAGGCTAAAGTGTTTGTTTTGTATTTAGAATTGGTTTAGACTAAAAGTTTATTTCCATTTTATAGGAATTTAATTGATTTAAAACGGATAAAAGCGTAAAATTTTATTATATGCAAAAAATAAAAATGGAGGTTCTATATAATGAGTTTAATCCCTTATGTCATTGAGAAGACAAGTCGTGGAGAACGTTCTTATGATATTTATTCAAGACTTCTTGAAGATCGTATTATTTTCCTTGGAGAAGAAGTAAATGCTACTTCTGCAAGTGTTATAGTAGCACAGTTGTTATTCCTTGAAGCAGAAGATCCAAGCAAGGATATTCATCTTTACATTAACAGCCCGGGTGGAGAAATCACTTCCGGTATGGCTATTTACGATACTATGCAATATATCAAGTGTGATGTATCAACAATATGTATCGGTATGGCTGCAAGTATGGGCGCATTCCTTCTTGCAGGCGGTGCTAAAGGTAAGAGACTTGCTCTTCCTAATTCAGAAATTATGATTCACCAGCCACTTGGCGGAACACAGGGTCAGGCTACAGAAATCGAAATTGCTGCAAAG
>Ga0065709_1006346_pt1 | contig 12756 bp, 8 predicted proteins | sample Hoacrofraction14_2_FD_59096 | JGI IMG/M metagenome (GOLD analysis project Ga0065709, IMG submission 59096) | Hoatzin crop microbial communities from Cojedes, Venezuela, sample from fiber fraction 14 v1 | ecosystem: Host-associated > Birds > Digestive system > Esophagus > Crop | place: Venezuela... | reverse complement strand
CGGATGGGATAGCAGTGGCTGTCCAGCTCCCACTTGCGCTCGTGCACCCAGGGGCTCTGCTCGACGCCCGTGTCGTCCTTGGCCCCAGCCCCGTTAGGCCCGTCGTTGAACGCGTTGGCGTATGGGTCAATGTTTATCAGCTGCCACTGGCAGTTAATCACTCCCGCAATCATCTTGCGAAGATGTTCGTCGTCCTTGCAGAGCGGCACATACGGCCACACCTGGGCGCCAGAATCGCGCAGCCACATCGCAGGCAGGTCGCCCGTGTAGACGAAGGTGCGCGCGTCATCTTCATAGAAATGCACGGTCGTATCCAGGGTGTTGGGGAAGCAGTTGCGGAACATCCAGCGGAGCTTTGCATCCCCAATCTGGGACGCTACAGCCTCGATTTTCGCCTCAACGGCGGTGGAAGTGAAGAGCCTCTGCGAAGGCTCGGGCCTTTGGCTTTCGTAGTTTTGGACTTGGTTGCCCGATTGGGCACTTAGCGCTTTTCCGCTCTGCGCACAAGCGCAAAACGGCAGTATCGCCGCGGTGATTAGTGTCAGTATCTTCATGGCAGCGCAAATCTAATAAAATACTTTGACATAAAACTATTTCAAATAAAATTATGTCAAATAAAACACTTTGACATAAAACACTGAGAAAAGCCTGTTTCCGCAAGGGATTGCCAAGGGAATCGGCCTCTGACGGGGGTCTGGCATGGCAAACCGGGGGTAATACGTCGTTTTGTTCTGCTGGAGTGGCTCCAGTGGCCGTTTTCGATGGCAATGGTCTGCGGAATTTGTGCTAGAGGTTAAGCAGGGCGGTGATGACGGCGAGGGGGAGGTAGTCCTGCAGGGCGTCGCGAAGGGCGGCGAGGACCTTCTGGATGTCGCGGGTGACTTGACGCGGGGTGATTTCGAACTTGTCGGCGATTTGCAGATAGGTCATGCCGTCGTGGCGGCTGGCAAGGAAAACGCCCCTCTGGCGTTCTGAAAAGCTGTTTAGCACCTCGCGGTAGATGGTCGCAACCTCACTCGAGAACAGCTTCTTGTTCACCTCGCTGTCTTCCAGCACGGCGATATTCTGCTCGTAATCCCATCGCTTGGCAATCTCCCCGATGACCTTGTCCTTGATTTTCTGCTCGCGAAGATACATAAGGCACTTGTTCTTCACGGTCCCTAGCACATAGGCGGCAGGGGAGACATCTACGGAAATGCTCTCGTGCTTCTCCCAGAAGTTGATAAAACTCTCTGCAACTATGTCTTCGGCGATTACGTCATCGTGAACGTACATCTTCGCTATCAGCAGAAACTTCTGCCGATATGACTTGTAGAGTTCTTCGAAATCGAAAAGTCGGCTAGTCTTATCCATAGTCCAAAAACAAAATTAAGGTTTTTTCTAAAAAAATTAAAATTTCAGGGGGTAAACTCTAAAGATTTGTGCAACTATAATATGTAAGCGCTAAAACTTTTGTCATGACAGACCTTTTATTTAAGCATTTTCGCGGCACAACAACCCCTCAGGAGGAAGACCAACTCAAGGAGTGGATGGAGTCTTGCCCGGAAATAAACTCAAAGATATATAAGGAGGCGTGCTTCCTGTACGAAGCAGGTGTCCTCTATGGCGACGATCAGAATCTTAAGGTGAAGAAACCTATCACGAGCCGTCGCATATTCAGCTATATAGGTGCTGCAGCGGCTGCCGTGGCCATCTTCTTTGGCGTGTCAAAGTACACCGGCCACCGTACCCTCAACCGCATCGCGCAGCAGTACACCACCACCCAGACCGCTCCTGGTCATCAGGTGGACCTAACCCTTCCAGATGGTTCGGTGGTAAAACTCAACTCCGACACCAAGCTGGAATATCCGCCCATCTTCAGTGGCAAGGAACGCAGGGTAAAGCTCGATGGCGAGGCCCTTTTCGAGGTCGCCCGCAACGAGAAGTCCCCATTCATCGTAGAGACATTCGCATCGGAGGTTGAGGTGCTCGGAACCAAGTTCAATGTGCTTGCAGATGAGCAGAAGGCAAGATTTGAGACCACCCTCATCAACGGAAGCGTCAAGGTTACAAACATCTCCGACCCCAATAACAACCTGATAATGAAGCCCGGACAGACAGTCCTGTACGAAAACGGCAACCTGTCATTGCAGAAGGCAGACACCGATGCCCTTTGCTGGACGGCCGGCCAGGTCAGCTTCAAGGGCCTCAATTTCGTAGAGCTCATGGCAGCCTTCGAAAAGGCCTTCGGTGTTAACATAGTTGTGGCAGATGACAACCTCCCCGATGCCGACTACTCTTACGGTAAGGTGCGCGTTGCAGATGGAATCGACCACGCAATGCATGTACTCCAGCAATCGCTTGACTTTAATTATACAATGGACGAAGCAACGAACACAATTACAATCACAGAATAACAAAAACCTGCGAACAGTACCAGTGCCCGCAGGAAAAAATTAGGATAACCAATTTTTAATCAAGTTTTCAAATTTATGAAAAAAACAGTAATTCACAAAATCTGCAAGGCGATTTTGTTGACTGTTGCCACTGTGCTGATGGGAACCATCACCCTGAATGCACAATCGCGCAAGCTCATATCCCTGAATGTGAGCGGCGTTCCGCTTGAAAAGGCGGTAGGCGAAATCGAAAGGCAGTCGCAATATCTCTTTGTGGCCCGTGGCGTGGATATGAGCACTCTGGTAAGTGCCAATGCCCGCAACAAGACCATTGATGAAGTGATGTCACAGCTTCTCAAGGGCACAAACATCGACTACAAGATTGATGGTAACAATGTGATTCTCAATCCGCGGCAGGACCGTCAGGAAAAGGCCCCGTTCACAATCTCAGGTAAGGTACTCGACGCTGAGGGTCAACCGGTTATCGGAGCTGGGGTGCTCATTGAGGGTACTACCGTAGGTGCCAGCACTGACATCGACGGTAACTTCAGCTTCACAGCTCCCGGCGACAGCGAAGGCAAGACCCTTCTGGTCAGCAGCCTTGGCTATACCGACATCCGCACTCCAATCACAGGTCAGCGCGTCTATAGTTTCACCATGGATGAAGATACCAACATGCTGGAAGGTACAGTCGTTACCGCCCTGGGTATCCGCCGTGCCGAGAAGGCCCTCTCCTACAACGCACAGGAAGTAAAGGCCGAGGAACTCCTCACCAACAAGGACGCGAACTTCGTAAACGCCCTTAACGGTAAGGTCGCAGGTCTCGTAATCAACTCCTCATCTTCAGGTGTGGGTGGTGCTTCCAAGGTTGTGATGCGTGGTCAGAAGTCCATCATCAACACCTCCAACGCACTTTATGTGATAGACGGTGTGCCTATGTACACATCTGCAAAGACCGCTAGTACAGAATTCGGTTCAACAGGTGCTACCGACCCCATCGCAGATATCAACCCCGAGGACATCGAGTCGATGACAGTCCTCTCAGGTGCAGCCGCAGCCGCTCTTTACGGTTCCGAGGCTGCCAATGGTGCCATCGTAGTGACAACCAAGAAGGGCCAGGCAGGCAAGACTTCGGTAACAGTTGCAAGCAACACCGAAATCTTCAACCCCTTCATCCTCCCTTCCTTCCAGAATACCTACGGCACAGGCGACTACAATTCTTCCGAGGGTTCAACCGTACGCAGCTGGGGTGCCAAGCAGGCTTCCAGCGGCTATAGCCCCTCTTCCGACTACTATAAGACAGGCTTCACAACCACTAACAGTGTCAGCCTCTCTACAGGTAACAGTAAGAACCAGACCTATCTCTCTGCTGCATCCGTAAATTCCCAGGGCAATGTTCCCAACAATGCCTACAACCGTTACAACTTCTCCTTCAGGAACACAACTTCATTCCTCCAGGACAAGATGACCTTGGATGTGTCTGCAAACCTAATCCTCCAGAACGATAGGAACCTGGTTAACCAGGGTCTCTACAACAACCCTATCGTGGGCGCTTACCTCTTCCCTAGAGGCGGCGACTGGAGCGATATCAGCATGTACGAGCGCTGGGACAGTTCCCGTAAGATTTACACCCAGTACTGGCCTTCAGGCGACGCAGGTATCACCATGCAGAACCCTTATTGGGTTAACTATCGTGACCTTCGCACTAACAACAAGCAGCGTTACATGCTTTCCGCAGCCCTCTCATACGAGGTCCTGGACTGGCTTACCCTTAGCGGCCGCGTACGCGTAGACAACTCTAACAACAAGTATCAGCAAAAGTACTACGCTACCACCAACACCCAGCTCACCGAATCCTCAATCAACGGCCTCTATGGCCTTGATGAAACAAAGGACAACCAGACTTACGCCGATGTAATGGCAGATATCAACAAGTCCTTCGGTGAAGATTGGACCCTGCACGCTAATGTGGGTGCTTCCATCACCGACATTCGCAATGACGGCTACGGCATCAGCGGCCCTATTGCAGATGGTATCGTCGACAGCAGCGAATCCACCAATGTCCCCAATATCTTCAATGTATATGCGCTCAGCCAGAGCCGTTCCAAGAAGAACCAGACTGGCTGGAGAGAGCAGACCCAGAGCGTCTACGCTTCCGCCGAACTCGGCTACAAGGGCATCTACTACTTGACCCTCACCGGCCGTAACGACTGGCCTTCGCAGCTCGCTGGCCCCCGTTCGGTAAATTCTTCCTTCTTCTATCCTTCAGTCGGTCTGTCAGTGCTTCTTTCTCAGGCACTTACACTCCCCGAAGAGATTGAATACCTCAAGCTTCGCGGATCCTTCGCATCTGTAGGTTCTCCTTTCACCCGCTTCATCGCCAACCCTGTCCACACTTGGGACAGCAGCACCTCAAGCTGGTCAACCGAGACCACCTACCCTATGGACCAGCTCAAGCCCGAAAAGACCAACTCTTGGGAATTCGGTCTTACCGCAAGGTTCCTGAAGATGTTCAGCCTCGATTTTACCTACTATAACACCCATACCCTTAACCAGACCTTCTCACCCAGTCTTTCCAAGGGTTCAGGCTACTCCACCATCTATATCCAGAGCGGTGATGTGCTGAACAGGGGTATCGAGTTGGCTCTTGGTTTCGACAAGACCTGGAACAAGTTTGGCTGGAGCAGCAACTACACCTTCTCCACCAACCACAACGAGATTGTAGCCCTTGCACGCGACGCCGTTAACCCCATCACAGGTGAGAAACTCGACATCGAATACCTTAACATGGGCGGCCTCGGCAACGCCAAGTTCATCCTCAAGGAAGGCGGCACCCTAGGCGACATCTACTCTCTGGCCGAAGTCAAGATGGATGAGTACAACAATGTATATGTAGACTACGACGGCAATATCTCCACCCAGACCCTGAATCAGATGGAGGACTACATCAAGCTCGGCAGCGTGCTGCCCAAGGCCAACATGGCATGGCGCAACGACTTCCACTATGGCAACCTTACTTTCGGTGCCATGGTAACTGCCCGCTTCGGTGGCGTGGTATTCTCCCGCACCCAGGCAATGCTTGACTACTACGGAGTTTCCGAGGCCAGTGCAGATGCCCGCGACAATGGCGGCGTCAGCATCAATGGCGGAGACCTCATTGATGCCAACACCTGGTACACCACCATCGGCAGCGGTGATACTGTTCCCCAGTACTACACCTATTCAGCTACCAATGTAAGGCTCCAGGAAGCCAGCATCGGCTATACCATTCCTCGCGAAAAGCTCTGGAACGCCTTCGACCTTACCCTTCAGCTTGTAGGACGTAACCTGTTTATGATCTACTGCAAGGCTCCCTTCGACCCTGAAACCGTCGCTACTACCAGCAACAACTACTATCAGGGTATCGACTACTTCATGATGCCGAGCACCCGCAATTTCGGCTTCAACATCAGACTTAAATTCTAAGGAGGTTAAAGATATGAAAAAGACATTCAAATATATTCTTGCTACAGGCCTTATGGCCCTGGCTCTGACTTCCTGCACAAAGAATTACGAGCAGATTAACCGCGACCCCTACGGCGTTACCTCCGAGGAACTTCAGCGCGATGGCTACATCATCCGCACCTCGCTGCTTGGTATCGCAAACGGCGTCATCTCCCTTGATGTAAATACCACCCAGTTCACCGAGTGCCTTCTTGGAGGCGACCTGGCAGGCTATATGGCAGATGCCAACGCCGGCTTTGCCAACACCATCGCCAACTACAATCCTACCGATAACTGGACCAATGTATTTATGTACAGCGATAAGATTATCCCTGTAATCTACTCCAATTACCGCCAGATTAAGAATGTTACCGACGACGAGGTGATTCTGGCAGTTGCCGACATCATCAAGGTTGCTGCAATGCACAGGGTAACAGATACTTACGGCCCAATTCCCTATTCTCAGATTACCGAGGATGGCAAGATTCAGGTGCCCTACGATTCCCAGCAGGATGTTTATAAGAAGATGTTGGAAGAGCTTTCCGCAGCAGTGGATGTGCTCACTCCCAACAGGACCAACAATTTCTCATCTTCCGCAGATGTGATTTATGGCGGTGAGACCGAGAAATGGATCAAGTTCGCCAACTCCCTGCGCCTGCGTCTTGCAATGCGCATCTCCTACGCCGATCCCGCTCTCTCCAAGAAAGAGGCTGAGGCAGCCGTTAACAACGAGGTTGGTGTAATGACTTCCAACGATGACAACGCCAAACTTACCACCTTCGGTACCGACGGCAACCCCATCAATGTGGCAGTCCACTACAACATGGCTAGCCATAGCGATGGAACCACCTGCGAGACCGGCGGTGACTCCCATGCAGCAGCCGACATCATCTGCTACATGAACGGCTACAACGACCCTCGTCGCGCTTCCTACTTCACCAAGAGTGAATGGGATGGTTACGAGTACGTTGGTCTCCGTCACGGCATCGTCATCCCCGACCACAACAGCGTTGGTCATAAGTACTCTGGAGTCAAGATTACCACCTCCGACCCTATCTACTGGATGAACGCAGCCGAGGTTGCCTTCCTTGAGGCAGAGGCCGTTGCAGTATTCGGTTACGACATGGGCGGTAGCGCTAAGGACTTCTACGAGAAGGGCATTGAACTTTCATTCGAGCAGTGGGGTGCCAGCGGTGCTGCATCTTACATCGCAGATGATTCCTCAATCCCCGGCACCTATGTTGACCCTGCAGGTTCCAACACCTACACAGGGACTATCTCTACCATTACCATTGCATGGGACGAGAGTGCTTCTACCGAGGAAAAGCAGGAGCGCATCCTTACCCAGAAGTGGATTGCGAACTGGCTGCTTGGCAACGAGTCCTGGGCAGACTGGCGTCGCACAGGCTATCCTCATCTGATTCCCGCTACCGATGCAGGAAACAAGAGCAATGGCCTTGTAGACTCCGAGGAAGGTGCCCGCAGGATGAAGTATCCTGTTGACGAGTACACCAACAATGCAAGCAATATTAACTACGCAGTGTCCAACTACCTTGGCGGTGCCGACGAAATGGCTACCCGTCTGTGGTTCGACTGCAAAAACAAATAGGAGAGGATGGCAATGAAAAGAATATTATTTATCGCTAGCCTGTTTGGACTTTTGAGCCTTGCTTCCTGCTCCGATTGGACGGAGACAGAGCCCATCGATGTCCACTACACAACCCTTGAAGAGAAGAATTCCGAGCTCTATGAGGCTTATTATCAGAGTCTTAGGGACTATCGTGATTCCGACCATAAGATTATGATCGCAAAGTTCGACAACAAGTCCAGCAACGCAGTAAGCATGGCCGACCATCTTACCGCCCTGCCCGATAGCGTCGACTATGTAATCCTTACCAACCCCGCCGAGGCAACCGGGCAGACCATCTCCGAGATTGCTGAAATCCGCGAAAAGAAGGGCGTCAAGACCCTGATTGAAGCCGACTATGCAGTCTTCGAGTCTGCCTACAAGGAAATGATTGCAGCCGAGGAAGAACTCGCCGCTACCGACTCCACCTACACCGCTCCTGGTGACTCTCTGGGCCGCTTTACCGCTTGGCTGGAAGAGCAGATGGGTTCAGTGCTCAACATTCTTTCTAGCGGTACCTACGACGGTATTAACCTCATTTACAACGGCAAGAACCCTCTTAGCATGCAGGAAGACGCCCAGGCCGACCTTAAGGCCCGTCAGGAAGCCTTTTTTGCACAGACTATGGAGTATCTTGCAGCAAATGGAGGCATGCTCTTCTTCGAAGGTATGAGTAAGAACCTGCTGGTTGATGAGGATGTGCTTGGCACCGCCAAATACATTATCGTTCCCGCTGAGTCGGCCGTTTCAACCTACGAGTTTACCCAGACTGTCGCAGGGTCATACGCTACAGGCAACCCCACCGATAAGTTCGTTATCGGCGTAACCACCCAGTCGCTCACCGACCCTTCCAACACCGACGGAACCTTCTCCGGCACCGATGAGGATGGCAACGAACTTACCGCTATCGTAGGCGCAGGTTATTGGGTAGCAGGCACTTCCACTCAGTTCGACAAACTCGGCGTATGCGTATCCGCCGCCCAGAACGACTACTACAATGTCACGAAGGTTTACAACAACATCCGTGAATCCATTGCAATTATGAATCCTTCACCTCTAAAGTAATGAATATGAAAAAGATAAAATTTGCCGCCTTGATTCTTGCAGGTGCCGCCCTCCTTGGGGGCTGCGCTACCGAGCAGGATAAAATGGACGAGCATCACTTTGGAAACAAGGTGTATCTGAACATCTCAGATGCAGCAGAGGAAATCATAGTCAAGGCAACATCTACCGATATCAGCCGCAGCCTTACCATCGGAACTCCGCTTCAGGTGGAGAATGAGGTAAGTGCTACTCTGGTTGCCGACGAGAGCCTGATTTCCGAATATGAAAGCACCTACGGGGAGGATGTTGAAATGCTTCCCGACTCGCTCTATACCCTCGAAGGAACGGATATGGTAATTGAAGCGGGCTCAAACAAGAGCGCAGCCGCTACCGTCTCCTTCACCAACCTCACTGCACTTGACAGGAACCTGGTNTATGTTCTTCCTGTTGCTCTTACCAACGTAAAGGGCGAGGATGTGCTTGAGTCCAAGACAAAAGCATACTATGTATTCCGCGCTGGTGCGCTTGTAAATGTGGTTTGCGGCCTTAAGGAGAATCGCGCATATCCCGATTGGAAGAATGCTGAGCCTGTGACCAACATGAGCCAGTTTACTCTTGAAACCCTGGTTTACTGCAATGCCTTTGGCAAGACCATCTCCACCATTATGGGTATTGAAGGAAACTTCCTTATCCGTATCGGCGACGCAGGTGTGCCTGACAACCAGATTCAGATTGCTACTTCTTACGGCAACCTTACCAGTTCCGACCTTCAGCTTGAGACCCTTAAGTGGTATCATGTCGCAGTTACTTTTGATTCAGGCAGCATCGTTGTCTACATTAATGGCAAGGAGAAACTTTCTGGTTACAAGAGCCTGAATTCCGTTAATATCGGAGTGGCCCATACCAACGAGGACGACGGTTCCCGCTGCTTCTGGGTTGGCTATTCTTACTCACGAGACCGTTATCTTGACGGCTATGTTGCCGAGACTCGTATCTGGAACAAGGTTCTCACCGCTGAAGACCTCAATTCCAACTCTCATTTCTACACTGTTGACCCCGAATCCGAAGGCCTTGTGGCTTATTGGAAGTTCGATGAAGGCGCTGGTACCACCATCAAGGACTATAGCCAGTATGGCAACGACCTCACCGTGGACAGCGAGCCTCAGTGGAAATCAGTAAGTCTTCCTGAATAATTGCTAAATTATTGAATATGAAGAAGTTATTATATACAGTTATGGCCCTTGCCCTTGCAGGATTTGCTTTCACTTCCTGCGACGATGAGGTGACCATAGATAAAATTGACGAGGCCGATTACGCGAATATTACTTCGAACTTCGGTACTCTCCGCGACTACAATACCGGCAAGGTCAGCACTCTGGTGGAAATGAGGGATACTTCCTACGAGACCAAGGTTGCCTTTAACCTTGCACGCGCTCCAAAGCAAGGTGTAGACGTGGTTGTCAGCATTGATGAGGCCTATCTCAGCGAGTACAATGCCGAGCATGGCACCTCATTCAAGCTTTATCCTACCGACAGGGTATCTATCCAGAACAGTGGTAAGATTCTGGTGGCTCCTGACGAGAAGGTTTCCTACGCTCTTGATGTGGTTTTCGCTCCCGCTGATACCACTGAACTAGAGGCTGATGCCACCTATGTAGTGCCCCTTAAGGCCACTGCATCCGATGGCGTGGCCATCTCCGAGCAGGAAGACCACTGCATCTATCTGCTTAAGAATCTCTCATACGTGGGTACCGCTGACAAGGGTCCTGACGCCAAGAAGGTTTTCGCTTACTTCGAGGTAAACGATACCAACCCTCTGAACGTGCTGCTTTGGGAAATGGAAGACGGTAAACTTGCTATTGACTTCCTGGTTCTCTTTGCCGCCAACATCAACTATGATAGAGAAAAGGGTGAGGTTTACGTTTACAACAACGAGAATGTGCAGTACTGCCTCGACCACTACGATGAGATTCTCCTTCCTCTGAAGAAGAGGGGTGTGAAGATTATCCTTGGCCTGCTTGGCAATCACGATGAAAGTGGCCTTGCACAGCTCTCCTACATTGGCGCAAAAGACTTTGCAAAGAAGATTGCCGACATCTGTTATTCCTACAATCTTGATGGTGTGAACTTTGATGATGAGTACTCCAACGGTCCTGACCTGAGCAATCCTCTGTTTACATCCCCTTCTGCCGATGCCGGTTCTCGTCTGATGTTCGAGACCAAGAAGGCTATGCCCGACAAGTATGTTACCACCTTCCAGTATGGTTGCATGGGTGGTTCCGACTATGTTGACGGCATTCCCGCAGGTGAGTGGCTTGATATCGCTGTTGCCAACTATGGCGGTAGAGGAAGGCCTCTTGCCGGCATGACAAGAGCAAACTGTTCCTATATCTCCGTAGAGTTTGCCCGCGGTGGTAGTATTAGCGTAAGCAACGCTCAGAGTGCCGCTGCCAGCGACTATGGTTACTTCATGATTTTCGCACCTTGGGCTGCTAACAATGAGGGCTCCCGTAGCCATTACAACAATATCAGCAACCTTTGCGAAGGCCTTTACGGCGTGCCTCTAAAGGCTTATCCAGGAGGATATTACAAGAAGAACTCTACTGAATTTGTTTCACTCTAATGAGACTGAATATGAAAAAGTATATTTTAATGATTGCGGCCTGCTCACTTGCACTTTTTGCATGTAAGAAGGAAGAGAACGGCACGGGGAAAACCGACAATAGTGCCATCGAACTCTCTACCTACTCTATTAGTGCAGGTCCGGATGGTGGCAGCTACAATGTAACTGTCACCAGCACCGAGGACTGGAGGATTTCCGGTCTTTGCGATTGGGTAGCTTTCTCGGAGGAAGAGGGTGTAAACGGCGCAACATTCACCGTTAATGTTGACGAAAACGAGTCTCTGAAGGCCCGTACAGCAGAATTTAAGGTGTTTACCGGCTCTGCTGTCGCCAAACTCACCGTTACTTCTTCGCCTACCTATAGCATCGTTCTCAGCTCAGAGGACTCTATCCGTGTTTCTGCCGATAAAAACACCTTTACCGTAACTCTGGTTTCCAATGTTACCGATTTTGAGTATGCCATGTCAAATGATGGCGAAAATTGGATTAGCCCTGTTTCCGTTGAGGATGCATTCGGTATGAAGTTTCTCACCTTCAGCGTGGATCGTTCTTCTGAATTCAAGGAGCGTAATTCAGTAATTACTCTCTCGGGTAATGGCGTTGAAGAAGGTACTCAGTTTACTCTTTGGCAGAACCAGAGGGATACCGCTTTCGTGGTTGGAGAAAATCGCATTATCAAGGACCTTCAGGCCTACGATATTCCCCTTGTAATCAAGAGCAACATCGATTTTAAGTATGACCTTCCTTCATGGCTTACAGAAGTGTCCAAGACCACTTCCGAGGCTGATGATACAGGCCTCTCTACCACAAATCTTACCGTTCACTGTGATGCCTGCGGTGGTAGCCGTCTGGTTAATCTTGACTTCTATACACAAAGCGGTAGCGGTTGGGATTCAACCAAGACTGTTTATGGTACAGTAATGATTAAGCAGCAGAATCCAAATCCTACATACATCACAATCAAGGGTGCTGATCTTCGTAGCTACCTGAATGACAAGGAGTGGATTTTGGACGATGGTACCGAGAAGGCTGAAATTCTTGAAGCCGGTATGACTGGAACGAGCTTGACAATAGGCGGTTCTAGTAGAAGCTCCTACTACAATGCCAAGACTATTAAAGATATTTCAGGTCTCGGAGGCTTCCCTTGCCTTACTAGCGTCACTCTTCAGTACATATCTGCCTACAATGTAGACCTTAGCGATTGCAAGAATCTTACATCTGTAACCTGCAATGCCTTGTTTAATCTGGAGACCATCAATTATGGTGACCTTAAGATTACTAGCTTCTCGATTGGTGACCGGTCTTACATTGGCACATCTACAGTCCTGACCATTAAGGGTACATACCTTGAGGATTTGGACCTTACCGCCAATACATACTATATATCATATTATGAGAAACTTGATGCAATTGACGTTACAGGTTGCCCTGCCCTTAAGACATTGAAAGCTAAGCGTTCATACAATTCTTGGGGTTGGGAGTACAAGTCTCCTTATACAACCATCTACATGACTGCTGCCCAGCAGTCGTCAGTAGAAGTAACCAAGAGCGACGACGTTTCTATTGTGGTTAAATAATAATAGGTTAGAATTGTTTGGTTAGAT
>Ga0065709_1029763_pt1 | contig 12757 bp, 12 predicted proteins | sample Hoacrofraction14_2_FD_59096 | JGI IMG/M metagenome (GOLD analysis project Ga0065709, IMG submission 59096) | Hoatzin crop microbial communities from Cojedes, Venezuela, sample from fiber fraction 14 v1 | ecosystem: Host-associated > Birds > Digestive system > Esophagus > Crop | place: Venezuela... | reverse complement strand
CCTCCCTGCGCGTTTCTTCTCGCCCGCGGGGCCAAAAACGCGCGCACACGAGACCGTCCCGACTCGCATCATCCGCGTGGTCTCCTCCCTGCGCGTTTCTTCTCGCCCGCGGGGCCAAAAACGCGCGCACACGAGACCGTCCCGACTCGCGGCAAAACGAAGCAGGCCACCGGGCGTACCCGATGACCTGCGAATTTACGTGGAGCCAGCTATCAGACTCGAACTGATGACCCCCGCTTTACGAGAGCGGTGCTCTACCGACTGAGCTAAGCTGGCGACCCAGGCGCGTTTGCGCGCGGTTTCATACTATATGCGACCCCTTGCGACTTTTCAAGTGCGCAGAGAAAAACTTTGGAAGCGCTGGCGAGAAGCGCCATCCGTCCCGCACGCCGCCGGCCAACGCACCCCGCGCGACTGACGAACCCTTACAGCAGGCGCAGGACGCCGCGGACCAGGCGCTCGAAGTCGTCCGCATGGACCGCCGCCTCGTCGAGGACGCTGTCGTGGCTCACGCCCGCCTCGCCCGCCACGTTGGTCGCCAGCGTGAGGCCCAGGACGTTCATCTGGAGCGCGCGGGCCATGATGACCTCGCAGACGGTGGACATGCCCACGTAGCTCACGCCCATGCCGGCAAGCATCCTGATCTCGGCCGGGGTCTCGAAGCTCGGTCCCAGAAGGCCGGCATAGACGCCTTCGTCCACAGTGATGCCCAGGTCGTCCGCCACGCCACGCGCAAGGGTGCGCAGGTACGGCGAGTAGGCGTCGCCCATGGCCACGAAGGTGGACTCCACGCCGCGGCGCCCCTCGAGCTCAATCAGCGGATTGCAGCCGGTGAGGTTGATGTGGTCGGTGATGATGCCCAGGCCCACCTGCGCGCTTCCGGGCACGCAGCCCGTGGCGCACGCGAAGATGATGTCGCGGCAGCCCAGGCGGTGCGCGTGACGCACGAGTGAGGTGACCTCGGCGGCCGAGTAGCCCTGGTAGAGGTGGACGCGCCCGGGGTAGACCACCACGGGCGTCTGGTCCACGGTGCCCACGATGGCCTCGTAGGTGTGGCCCTTGACGGGGCGGGCGTCACGCGGGAACCCGTCGATGTCGTGGTAGTCGATGCGGCGCACCGGCTTGACGAGGTCCACAAGATGCCCCAGGCCGCTTCCCAGCACGATGGCCACGGGATGCTCGACCGATGCCCTGCACGACTCCACGATCTTCTCGTCCACCACGCAGACTCCCCTTTCCTTGAGACGGGCGGCAAAGGTGCCATCCCCCGCCGTGAGCTTTCCGGTGTACGTCCCATCATAGATGACGCCCGAGCCGCACGAGGGACTCTTGGCCTTGAGCACGGCAAGCGGCGCGCCGAGGTGCACCGTGCGGGCGTCCTCGGCGGCAGATCCTGCGAGAAACGCCTCCGTGACGTCGGTGCCGTCCTCGAGCATGATGCGGTCGCCCCGGTGCTCGGCGGGCGGGCGCGGCACGGGAAGGCGCGCGGCCGTCTCGGGGCAGACGCCCGCGGCCTCGACCTTGCGGCAGAGCTCGATCACGGCGTCGCTTGGCTTGGAGCGCCCGTCAAAGCGGCAGGCCGCCCCCATCAGGCACGAGCTCACGATCACGCGCATGCGCCTCTCCCCCTCCTTCGTGCCTCCCGCAGATTGACTCATTTTTGCAGATTGGCGCTCCATGAAAAAGGCGACGCGGGCGAGAAGGTCGTCCGCGTCGCCAGGTGTTCGCTGTCAGGCCAACGGCTACTGGGCAAGCGTTGTCAGCGTGATGTCGGCGTTGGAGTAGAGGCCGTTGACGAAGTTGGTCCACTGCACGGAGGCATCGTACTCCGCGAGGTCGTGGACGATTTTATAGGCGGCCGAGGCCTGGGTGTAGGTGGCCGTCTCGCCGTCAAAGTCGGAGAGGTACATCGCATAGTAGCTGCTGGAGTCGGCCCAGCTGTTGGTGCTGGAGTCCCACTCGTCGCCCACGATACTGAGGATGTACTCGGCGTACTCCGCGTGCGCGACCTCCTCCTCGGTGTCCGTGGACTCGGCGTCCTCGTCGGTCGTCTCGTCCGTGGCGTCCTCGTCGGTCGTCTCGTCCGTGGCGTCCTCATCCGTGGCGTCCTCGTCGGTCGTCTCGTCCGTGGCGTCCTCGTCGGTCGTCTCGGCAGCGCTGTCGTCGATTTCCTCGGGGGCCTCGGGCAGCTCGATGGTCACGACCTCGTCTTGCAGCTTGGAGGTGATGGCAGACTCCTCGAGCAGCGTCTTGACCGCGTCGACGTCCATGCTGTACGCCTCGGCGATGGAGTCGTAGTCGTCGGTACCCACGTTGTTCGTGGCGAACTCGGCGACCTCCTCGTCGGTGACGGTGACGCCGCGGGCGTTGGCCTCCTGCAGGATGATCTGGGCGCGCACGTACGAAATGATGTTCTCGGCACTCGGCACCTCGTAGGTGCCGTCGTCGTTGAGGAACGAGCCGGCGCCGTAGTAGTCGTACACGTCTTCGGCGGTGACCTGGTAGGTGGTGCCGTCGTAGGTGTAGCTGGCAAGCGAGGTATCGAAGCTGTCCTCCTCGATGACGGCCGTGCCAAGCGCATCGCTCGCGCTGGAGCCGCTCAGGGCAAAGTGGCCGATGAGCAGGCCGCCCACGAGCGCCGCGACGCCGATGCCGGCGGCGACGGCCTTCGAGACGCCGCCCGTGCTCTTCTTCGCCGCAGCCTTCGCGGGCTTGCCATCCTTCTCCTTTGCCTCGGCCTTCTTGGCCTCCTTGGCGTCGCGCGCACGCTCGGAGCGCGTGGGCTTGCGGTTGCCCTTGGCGCGGCGCTCGGCCTTGGCCTGCTTGGCGGTCTTGTGGGTCTCCTCGACGACCTCCTCAACCGCTTCCTCGGCCTCGTCGGCAGCCTCATCCGCAGCATCGGTCACGTCATCGACGACATCCTCGGCCTCGTCGGCCGCGTCGTCAATCGCCTCGTCGGCCGCGTCGGCGGCCTCTTCGGCGTCCTCGGCAGCGTCCTCGGCAGCGTCCGCCACGTCCTCGGCCACGTCCCCGACGGTGTCGATGGCGCCCTCGGCGACGGGAATGATCTTCTCGTCCTCGACGAAGTCGCCCTCCTCCGGGAGGTTCTTGTCTTCAGCCATGAAAAAAGCCCTTCTCCTCGAGCGTCAAAGTGACGCGAAACAGCACATATACGGCAAGGGGCATTGTAGCGCTAAACCCACGCGCGCCACAAAGCCACCTTGCATGACCTACGTTCGTTCACATACCTGAGAGGACGCTGAGGCTACTCGTCGGCCTCCTCGTCGTCCTCGTCGTCCATCGGGGGCTCGTCGGAGCTGCCGGAGGACGTGACCTCGGCAAGCTCCAGGCCGGATGCGTCCACGATCTGCGCCGAGAAGGCCTTGACGTAGCCGGAGCCGTTGCGGGCGTCAAAGCTCACGCGCGCCACGAGGGACGCACGCGCGTCGTCCGAGATGTCGCCCCGCACGAAGTCGAGAAGGGCAAGCAGCATGTCATGGTACTCGGCGTCGCCGTGGTAGCACTGGATGGCCTCGTCGATGACGGGCCAGCAGACGTCCGCGCGCTCGGGACTGGTGGAGCCAAAGCGGCACAGGAACTTGAAGGCCGCCAGGCGCACCATGGCCGAGCCCTCGTCAAAGAGCGACGCCTCGGCGCCGTCGTAGGCCTCGCGAACGCGTTCGGCGTCAAGCAGCGCCAGCTCGGAGAGCGCGCTCAGCGACTCCCAGCGGGTCTGCGCCTCGGGGCGGTACAGGGCGTCGATGAGCTCATCGACGCAGCCGCGCACCTGCTCGGCGTCCTCGGCCGCGATGAGCGCGAGCTCGTGTGCCGCGTCCTGGCGCTTGCGGCGACTCGGGCCGCAAAGGTCCTCGACGAGCTGGTCGATAGAAACCCCGGACTTCTTGCTAGCTGCCATGTCTCCTCCTACTCGCTGAAACCGTCGACGGCGATGGTGCCGCTGCGAGGGTCCTGGTGAATGTCGATGAAGCCCAGCTTGGAGGCCTCGCGCAAAAGCGCCGTGAACGAGCGGTAGCCGTACGTGGTCTCCGAGAACTGCGGGCGCTTGCGGCGCATGGTGTCCTTGATGAGCGAGGCCTGGGGCGCGCCGTCGGTCTCGCGCTGGAGCGCCTCGATGGTCTCAAAGAGCAGCTGGTAGCACTCGTGCTTCTGCGCGGGGACCTTGTCCTGGTAGGCGGGCATGCCGCCGGGACCCACGATGTCCTCATAGAAGATGAACTCGTCGCAGTTCTCCACCAGAAGCGAGCTGGTGGACTGGCGCATGCCCACGCCGATGACGGTCTTGCCAAACTCCTTGAGCTTGGCCACGAGCGGCGAGAAGTCCGAGTCTCCCGAGAGGATCGCAAAGGTGTCGATGTGGTCCTTGGTGAGGCACGTCTCCACGGCGTCCACGGCCAGGCGGATGTCGGCCGAGTTCTTGCCGGTGTAGGCGCGGTCGGGAATCTCGATGAGCTCGATGCCCAGCTCGTGCAAGGGTGTGATAGCCGTGTCAAAGCGCTGCCAGTCGCAGTAGGCGCGCTTCATGACGATGCGGCCCTTGTCGACGAGGCGCACGAGAATGCGGTCCACGTCGGGCGCGGGCCCCACCTCCTGGTGGCCGTTCTTCTTTCTCTTTCCGGTGCCAAGGGCCAGGTTCTCGTAGTCGATGAACACAGCCATGGCACGCGTGGTGCCTAGATTCATGATTGGGTATCGCTTCCCTTCTTGGTGTCGTCGTCCGCGACGCTCATGAGCTCGGGCTCGGGCTCACCGGCCACGCGGCGGCGGCGCGTCTCCTCGGCCTGCTTGGAGCCGGCACGGGCGAGGTGCTCCTTGTTGACGCCAAGCTTCTTGTCGTGAAACTTCCACGGTCCCACGGACTCTCCAAAGCCCAGCTTGAGGCCCGTGAGCGCGCCACCCATGAAGCCGATGGGGAACGCGGTGAGGGCCGTGAGCCCAAAGCCCAGCACGATGGCCGAGACGAGCACGCCACCGCCGAGGACCTTGGCGTTCTGCTTCCAATAGTCCTTGGCCGTGACGCACGTCTTGGACAGCTCGTCTCCCACCTTGGCGCCCAGAAGGATGCCAAAGAGGAAGAACATCAGGACCACGATGGCCATCGCGAAGGCCGACATGCGCCTATGCCTCCCCGCCGTGGTCGTGGCAGTGGCACTCGTGGTCGTGGTCATGATGGTGGTCGTGGCCGCAGTCGCACTCGTGGTCGTGGCCGCCGTCCTCGTCTGCGTCGAGCGCCGACCAGTCGAGGCCCGCGGCCGTGCTCGTGGCCTCGTCCTCGTAGAGCAGGGTGATCGCCTGGGTGCCCTTGCGCGAGCCGCCCGTGGTGCAGAGAAGGTCGTACAGGCCAAAGGCCGTCTGCGTCCCCGGCAGCGTGAGCTCGAGGTCCTCGGCGGTGGCGAGGGCCATGCCCAGGTCCTTGAGCATGTGCTCGCTCAAGAAGCCCGGCTCATAGTCGCCCGCAAGCGCCTTGGGCGCCAGCTGCTCGATGGCGCAGGAGCGACCCATGCCGCCCGAGACCATCTGCAGCATCTGTGCCACGTCGAGGCCACCCTGTCGCGCGAGCGCCATGGCGTCGGCCATGCCCACCATGCACGAGGCAAGCGAGACCTGGTTGCAGAGCTTGGCAAGCTGGCCCATGCCCGCCTCGCCAAAGCAGAAGAGCTCCTTGCCAAAGGTCATGAGCACGTCGCGCACATCCTCGACGTCGGCCTCGGAGGCACCGGCGATGAGCGTGAGCGTGCCCGCCTCGGCACCCGCCTGGCCGCCCGTCACCGGGCAGTCGAAGGCATGCACGTCCTGGACCTCGGCCGCGTCGTGGATCTCGCGCGCGAGCACGGGCGACGACGTGGTGAGGTCGATGAGGTAGCTGCCCTTGCGCGCTGCGGCAAGGATGCCGTCCGCGCCCAGGTAGACGTCCTCCACGTCCTCGGGGTAGCCCACCATCGTGAAGGTGACGTCGGCATCTGCCGCGGCCTCGCCGGGCGTGCTCGCCCAGTGGGCACCGCGCGCCAGAAGCGCCTCCGCCTTCTGGCGCGTGCGATTGTAGACCGTGACGTCATAGCCGGCGTCCATGAGGTGGCCGGCAATCGGCGCGCCCATGATGCCCGTGCCGACAACGGCAATCTTTGAAATCTGCTGCATGAGAAAAGCTCCTTGCCTGCGCGGACTACGCGTCCGCACCGTCGCCCTTGCCGCGCACCTTCTGCGCAATGCGGTCTGCCAGCGTCATCTTGGAGCGGCGGTCCGTGCCCCAGAACGTGATGGCGACCATGCCGGGACCCACGTGCGTGCCCAGGATGGGCGAGACGGTGTTGCGGATGATCACGAGGTCCTCGCACCCCTTGTTCTTGCGGATCGTGGCCTCAAGCCAGTCGGCGTCCTTGGAGGCGTCAGCATCCACGATCGAGACGGGCAGTGCCGGGTCGTGCGAGTAGCCCTCGAGAAAGTGTGCGACCATGGCGCGCAGAGCCTTCTTCCTGCCGCGGCACATGCCACAGAGCACGAGCGATCCGTCGGTGTCGTACGACAGCTCGGGCTTGATGTCGAGCTTGCCGCCCACGTTGGCAGCTGCAGCCGGAATGCGTCCGCCGGCCGCGAGCGTGTCGAGCCCCTCGAGCGTGAAGTAGCCATGCACGAAGTAGCGCGCGTCGGCCGCCCAACCGTAGAGCTCCTCCACGGTGTTGCCCATGTCGGCCAGGCGGCAGACCTCCATGGCAAGGAGCTCGGCCGCGGTGGAGGGGCACAGGTTGTCGAGCACGAGGACCTTGGAGCCCGGGTGCTCGTCCATGACCGCCTGGGCCGCCTGCTCGGCCGCGTAGACCGACGACGACAGGCCGCCCGTGAAGGCGAGGTACAGGACGGGCAGCTGCTCCTCGGTGACGATGCGCTCGAAGACCTCGGCGTAGCGTCCTGGGGAGACGGACGCGGTGTGATAGTGCGCGCCCTTGCGCATGCCCTCGTAGAACTCGTGGGCGTCCGCCGTCTGCCACATGTCGTCGATGTGCTCCTCGCCGCTCTCGTCCACATACGGGAAGCCGATGACCTCCACGTCGATGCGGCGCGCGATGGCCGCCGAGAAGTCGCCGCACGAGTCCACGACGATCTTGCACTTGCGCTTTCGCGAGAAGTGCTTCTTGGCATGGGGCGTGGCGCCCGAGTCGTTCTGCTCGGGCGCCACGGCGGGTTGTACCTCGATGTTTGCGGAATCTTCCTTGGTGGTCCTACTCATCTGGCTCCTCGATCTTGGGCTTGATGATGCCGTAGCCGCCGTCCTTACGGTGATAGACGACGTTGATCAGGCCCGTGGTTGCATTGGTGAACACGTAGAAGTCATGCCCAATGAGGTCGGTCTGGACGAGCGCCTCCTCCTCGGTCATGGGCGTGAGCTCGATGATCTTCTCGCGGACGAGCTCCTCGGACTCGTCCTCGGCGCCCTCGGCGAGGATCTCGTCGAAGTCGATGTCGCCGGCGGGCTCCTCAACCGCCTTCACGCGCTGGCGGCGGTCGATGACGCGGGTCTTGTACTTGCGCAGCTGGCGCGAGACCTTGTCGGCGGCCTCGTCGATAGCGGCCATGATGTCGTCGTTGCTGGTGACGACGCGCACGACGTTGTCGCGGACGAACACGGTGACCTCGACGGCCTTGCGGTCGAGGTTCGAGGGGTTGTGGCCGACCCTCAGCACCACGTCGCACGACATGGGCTGGATGTCAAAGACCTTGAGCGCTCCTCCGATCTTCTCGTTCACGTAATCCCTCATGGCGTCCGTGACGGTGATCTTGCGTCCCGAGATCTTGATGTCGACCATGACTCCTCCAATCGCCTGAGACGACGCCCGCCGGAGCGCGGACGGCGTCCTTACCTTGCTCATACCCAATCTAGCGCTACCGCACGCAGATGTCACGAAGCGGAATGCCAGACGAGCCGGGCGGGCGGGGTGCGGCTAGGCACCAGCGATGACCTCGTCGTCGGTGATGGTGGGCAGGTCGCCGATCCACTCGCTGGAGGCAAGCGCGAGCATGCCGTTGCTGTCGACCTGCGTGAGCGCCTGGCTCACGGCCGACTGCAGGTTGCTGTTGGAGGTAAGCACGGCGATGCCCACGGCCGTGGGCTGCTCGATGGCGCCGCAGAAGGCGATGTCCTCGTACTGGGTCGAGAGGAACGCACCCGCGCACGAGTCGCAGACCACGTAGTCCACCTCGCCGGCCTCGAGGGCCTCGAAGCACTCGTTGACGTTTGAGTACTCGGCGGTGGCCATGCCCAGGTTGAGGTCCTCGACCTTCAGGGCCGACTCGCTGCCCGCCTGCACGGCCACGGCCTTGCCGGTGAGGTCGGTGGTCGAGACGGTCGTCTCTTCTCCCCTATGGAAGAAGCTCATGGCCGACTGCACGTAGGAGCCCACCACGGTGACGTCGTCGGGGTTCTCGCCGGTACGCGTGTTCATGACGATGTCGCACTGGCTCTCGAGCGCGCCCTGGACGTCGCTGACCGCGACGAAGCGCACCTCGAGGCCCATCTGGCTCGCGATGACGCGTGCCACGTCGACGTCGAGACCCTGCACGGTGTCGCCGTCCACGTGGCAGAAGGGCGCCGTGGACGTGGCGGTCTGCAGGCCCACGACAAGAGTGCCGTCCTCGTGGATCGTGGGCGACGAGACGGCGGGGGCCACGTCGCTGCCGGCCTCGGCCTTGGCCTCGGCGACGGACGTGGGGCCGAGGTCGAGCCCCTCGACGAACGAAACGACGGCGCTGCCGGCCGTGTGAAGCGCGCTGCCCACGGTACCGAGGACGTCGCTCGCGCTGCAGCCGCCCAGGGTCAGCGCCGCCGCCAGGGCGACGACGACCGCGAGGGTGCGCCTGCCTGCATCTCTCATGTTCACTCCCGCCTCCTTCATGTGAGGGTGCCTTGTCCAGCTGACCTGGTTTTTGACCCCACACTCGCGCACCGGGGCTTTTGCTCGCGCGGCCGCAGCCGCGCTCACTGGAGGCCCTCTCGCCCGCGAGGCCGGATGCCTCTTGACTGACGGGCGGTGCGACTTACCTCTAGGACGAGCCATGCTCGCGCAGGCACGCATGCCGGCGCTTACGTGGATCCTTTTGACCTCGTCTGCCATGGACTAGGGCTTGGCGCCCGCAACCACAGACCTGGACAAAGACTTCAGAAGTATACATGAAGCCGCAGGATGCACCGGCGTTTGCGCAGGAAGCCCACACGGGCGGGGACAGGCCGGCGGCGGGTGAGCGGGTCGGGCGGCGTGGCAGGCGCGGGCCAGGCGGTGGGCTAGCGAGCCGCGCAGCGAGACGGGTTCTTTTGGGCCTATAGGGCTCTTCTCCCTGGTTTCGCTCATATTTTCGAAGAAATGCACCAACTGCGACATTCTTCGAGAAAATGAACGAAATGGGAGAAGAACGGTGCGGAGCCGCTCCGAAGAATGGGGCAATCTGCCGTCCAGTTCGACTCATCGAGAGACGTCACACACTCCCCTACCAGACGCGGGCAAGGGCGCAGGCGGTGACGCTCGAGGCGCCGCGGGCGAGAAGGGCGCGGGCACAGGCGCGCACAGTAGCGCCGGTGGTGACGACGTCGTCCACCAGCAGGAGGTCCATGCCGCAGACGTCGCCCAGGACGCCAATGCCATCGCTCAGGTTGGCGCTTCTCGCCTCTCGGCCAAGGAGCCGCTGGTCACGTGCATCATCGCGCACAAGGACGTCGGCAAGGGGCAGGCCCAGCAGCTGGGAGAGCTCCCGCGCGACGTCCTCCATGTGGTCAAAGCCGCGCCGGGCGTAGGCGGCAGGCGTCGCCGGCACAAAGCAGACGCCGTCGATGGCATCCGCGTCAAAGCGCAGGGCGCCGTCTTCCGCCGGGAGGGCCGACGCCTCGGTGAGCGCCACCTCGAGCGCCGCGGCGATGACGGGCGCCAGGCGACGCTCGCCGCCATCCTTGTAGTCGGTCACGAGCCGCGCCGGCGTGCCGCGAAACCCCAGGGCACAGACGCAGACGCGCGTCTCCCAGCGCTCGCCACACTCCGTGCAGGTGAGGCCGCCAAAGGGCGCGCCGCAGTTGGGGCAGGCCCAGCGCTGCGCCACCCAGGGAAGCGCCTTTCGGCAGTCCTCGCAAAGCAGCTCGCCGGGCATGCCGCAGCCCACGCAGCGCGTTGGCCAGAGCACCTCGCCCACCAGCTCGCCCGCGCGCGCAAGCGGACGCAGGGCGGTGCTCCCTTCTCCCCCAATGCGCATGCGACCCCCAGCCGCGCGGCGGATGGGGGTCTTGGTTGAGGGCATTCTAGCACGCCTGGCACGGCGAGAAGGGCGGGCAGGCCCGCATCCCGCAGCCGTGCGAGAAACGCTCGAGCGGCCGAACCTAGCGACCCAGGAACCTGCGGGCGTTGCGCCAAAGGGTCTCGTAGGTCTGGCGCTCGCTGGCAAGGCCGGCCTCAGCGCGGAGGTCTGCGAGGAAGGCCGCGGTGAGACTCACCATCGCCGGCTCGCACTCGGTGCCGCGCACGGGGACGGGCGTCATGTACGGGCAGTCCGTCTCGACCAGCAGCAGCTCGGGCGGGCACATGAGGGCCGCCGCGCGGATGTCGTCGCTTCTGGGGAAGGTCAGCGCGCCACCAAAGGCCACATGGCAGCCAAGCTCGAGGAAGGGGTCGAGCACATCGGGCCCCGAGGTGAAGCAGTGCAAGTCGCAGCCGGCCGCAGGAACGCCCTCCTCGCGGAGGATGCGCAGGGCCGCGTCGTGGGCCACCGTGTCGTCGTCGCCGTCGCGCAGGTGGAGCTCCACCGGCAGGCTGCGCTCATGCGCGATGCGCAGCTGGGTGCGGAAGGCCTGCTCCTGCACGTCGAGGCCGAGCTTGCTGTAGGGACCCACGTCGATGCCGATCTCCCCCACGCCCACGCAGCGCGGGCTGTCGAGAAGCGCCGTCAGGCGCGCGAGGGCCGCCTCGTCGAGCGACGCCGCGCCATAGGGGTGCGCGCCCGCGAGGATGCACACGTTGTCGAGGAGCTGGGGGGCGTCCACGTCGGTGGTGCCGTCGTCCGTGCCACCCCCAAAGGCCGGCGGCTCGAGGCCCGCCTCCGCCAGGCGCGCGAGGGCCGCGCGCGCCAGCTCCACGCGCTCGTCGAGCCAGGACAGAAACGCGCCCGCGTCCTGCACGTCGTCGGTGGGGTCCACGGGAACGGCCAGCAGGCGCACGCCCGCCAGCGCCGCGCGCGCGAGGGCCACCTCGGCCGTGTGGCGGTGGAAGCTCGTGAGGTGGCCGTGGGTGTCGGCCAAAGGCGCCAGGGGGCGCGGCCACGCCTCGGGCGCGCCCTTCTTGTTGACGAAGCAGAACTCGGACGTCACCTCTCGCCAGCCTCCCCCAACGCCTGAGCAAGGCGTATGAAGTCGGCGGGGGCAAGCGTCTCGGCACGGCAGGTGGCCTCGATACCCACGGCCGCGAAGGCGGCGTCAAGCGCGTCCTTGGCAAAGCCCGAGGCGCCCATGGAGTTGCGGATGGTCTTCCGACGCTGCGCGAAGGCGGCGTCGATCACGCGTGCCACGTCGTCAAAGGCCAGGCCCGTGCCGGCCAGGGCGTCCGCGCGGTCGATGCGCACCACGGCCGAGTCCACGTGCGGCGCCGGCATGAAGCAGCCGGGCGACACCTCGAAGCGCCCCGTGACCTGGCCCAGCAGCGCAAGCTTGGCCGTGTAGGCACCGTAGGCCTTTGATCCGGGAGAAGCGCAGATGCGGTCCGCCACCTCGGCCTGGACCATGACGACGGCGCGGCCCAGGGTGGGAAGCGCCTCCAGGTAGCCCAGGATGACCGTCGCAGCCACCTGGTACGGCAGGTTCGAGACGAGCTTGGTGGGTCCGGCGTCCGCGCCCAGGCGCACGGCGGCGGCGCAGACGTCATCCGCAGGCACCTTGAGGGCGTCACCCCAGATGACCTCGAGGCGCTCCGAGTCCGCCGCGCATGTCTCGGCCAGCACGGGCGCAAGGCGTGTGTCTGCCTCCACGGCGACGACGGGGGCGGCGCCCAGCATGGCCACCGTCAGCGTGCCGATGCCGGGGCCCACCTCGAGCACGACGTCGCCCGCGGCAAGCTGTGCCAGCTCGCCGATACGCGCGATGACGCTGTCCTCCACCAGGAAGTTCTGGCCCAGACGGTGCTTGGTGTAGAGCCCAAAGCGCTCGAGCACCGCGCGCGTCTGGGACCTGCTTGCCAGCTCGGAGTGCACGGCGCTACTTCTTGGCCTGGCCCAGGCGCGGGAAGAGCGCGTCGCCCTTGGTCACCTCGACGCCCTGGGCAAGGCCGCCCCAGGCGCAGGCGTCCGCGAGCTCCGCGTCCTTCTCGCCCTCAAGCGACATGCGGCGAAGCACCTCTGCCGACGTCGTGGGCATGAAGGGCGCAAGCAGGTGAGCGCAGATGCGGATGGTCTCGAGCAGGTTGCAGATGATCTGGGCAAGCTCGTCGGCACGGGCCTCGTCCTTGGCCACGGCCCAGGGCTCGGAGTCCTCGATGTAGTGATTGGCGGCGTGCACGAGCTCCATGACCGTGCGGCACGCGTCGGCGTACGACAGCTTGTCCATGGCCTCGGTGTAGCGGGCATAGATGCCGTCGGCGATGTCGCGAAGCGGCGAGGTGGCCTCCTGCCAGCCGTCGAGCACGGGCGTCTTGCCGTCAAAGTACTTGGCGCTCATGTTGAGCGAGCGGCTCACGAGGTTGCCCCAGCTGTTGGCGAGGTCGGCGTTGTAGACCTGCTC
>Ga0065709_1006315_pt1 | contig 12757 bp, 5 predicted proteins | sample Hoacrofraction14_2_FD_59096 | JGI IMG/M metagenome (GOLD analysis project Ga0065709, IMG submission 59096) | Hoatzin crop microbial communities from Cojedes, Venezuela, sample from fiber fraction 14 v1 | ecosystem: Host-associated > Birds > Digestive system > Esophagus > Crop | place: Venezuela... | reverse complement strand
GCACATCTCCCGCCGCGCGAGGGACAAGGAACAGAGCAGTCACGGGACAGCGAATGAAAGCAGTTCAGGGACAGCTCATGAGATCAGCAACAATATCAGATCACAGCGTACAGCGATGGCATGGAAGTGTATGATACCGGAAAAGTAGAAGATTCCCGTATCTGCCACAGATATAGCGGCGATCTGAAGAGCAGGAACAAAGTAATTTGGAAAGTGCGTCTGTGGGACGAGGCAGGTACCTGCGGAGAGTGGAGTGAAGAGGCGTATTTTGAAATGGGGCTTCTTGATGAAAAGGACTGGAAGGCAAAGTGGATCGATCCGGAGCCTGAACATGACAAGGAGACCAGACAGCCGGCAAGCTATCTCAAAAAAGAGTTCTTCGTTAAAAATATAGGGGAAGCCAGACTTTACGTTACGGCCCATGGAGTATATGATGCATACATTAACGGAAGAAAGGCAGGTCATTTTATCCTCGCGCCGGGGACAAGCCAGTACAACGAAAGACTGCAGTACCAGACCTATAACGTCAGCCATCTGTTAAAACAGGGGATGAATGAAATCGTAATATCCGCAGGCGATGGCTGGTGGCGCGGCGACACAGGATATGGCGGTGTGCGCAATTCTTTTGGAGCGGATCTTGCAGTGCTGTGTCAATTAGAGATAGAAAAAGAAATCGTGGTGATCAGTGACAGCAGTTGGTCAGCATCCCAAAACGGGCCAATACGGCAAAATGACCTGATGCAGGGAGAGCAGTACGATGCATTAAAAGAGAAAATCTGTGACTGGCATCCGGTTGCAGAGAAAAAGTACGGATATAAAAATCTGATCTGCTCAAACAGTTTTGATGTAGTAGAAAGAGAACGCTTTTCAGGCAGATGCATTGAAAATCCTAAAAGGGAGCTTGTGATAGATTTCGGGCAGAATATTGCCGGTTATGTGGAGTTTGATATTTGTGCCCATGCCGGGCAGAAGATCACGATTTATCATGGAGAGTGTCTTGACCAGAATGGCAATTTCACAAGGGAAAACTTTCAGGCGCCGAACCACCGTGTGGAACAGAAGATAGAATATAACTGCAAAGAAGGCCGGAATCACTACAAACCGCATAAAGCAATATTCGGGTTCCGGTATATTAAGGTCGTTACTGACGTATCCGTGAAAGAACAGGATTTTACCGCGATCGCCGTGTACTCTGATATGGAGCAGACCGGAAGTTTCGTGTGCGGACATTCCGGAATTAACCAGTTGTTTTCCAATGCATTATGGAGCATGAAAGGGAATTTCCTTGAAATACCGACAGACTGCCCTACCAGAGAAAGAACCGGGTTTACCGGAGATGCGCAGGTATTTGCTGATACCGGGATGTATCTGATGGATTGCTATCCGGTATATCGGAAGTTTCTGTCTGAATTGAGGGCGGTTGAATTGGAAGGCGGCTGCATCAGCCAGACTGCGCCTGCAGCAGAAGGGCATTTATTTGACGGAGCCACCGGATGGAGCGATGCAATTGATCTGATCCCATGGCGGATGTATCTGCGCTTTGGCAATCCGGATATTCTGGAAGAAAATTACGAAAAGATAAAGAAGTGGCTGAGTTTTTCGCTGGAAAGGGCGAAACTGGATAATCCGGGAAGGAAGAAAGTCAAAGATGAACAATATAGCGCCTATCTTTTAGACACAGGATGGCATTGGGGAGAATGGATCGAGCCGGATTGGAATGGATATATCACGACAGATGATCCGGGCGGCGTATATTTAAGAGACATCCATGACCACGGCGCTCCGGAGGTCTGCACGTCGCATTTGTCCTATGGCTGTTATATCGCATCTCAGATAGCTGAGATATTGGGAAAACAGGAAGAAGCAGAATATTTTCGTGAGATGAGGCGTTTGACGAAGCTGGCATACCGGGAAGTCTGTATGGAAAACGGGCATATGAAACAAAAAAGGCAGTGTGATTATGTCCATGCGGTCATATTCGAGATGCTTTCAAAAGAGGAGAAACAAACAGCATGTGATGAATTGAATGAAATGATCATACAGAACGCCTGCCATCTGAACACCGGATTTTTGAGTACGTATGAGCTTCTTAATGTCCTGACAGATTACGGATATGCAGAAACCGCATGGGACCTTATGCTTCAGGACACCAGTCCGGGCTGGCTGTATCAATTAAAATTCGATGCAACGACTATCTGGGAAGACTGGAATGGGATGAGCGAAGGAAAAGCTCCGAAAGACTCTATGAATCATTATTCTTTCGGAACATTTGCAGGCTGGCTGATGAGCCGTGCGGCAGGGATAAGAGTTATCGGAGAAAAGATACAGATTCGCCCATATCCCGATAGGCGGATCGGATATGTGAAGGCTTCTTATCGTTCACCTTACGGGGAGATCACTTCTGCATGGGAATATACTGATACGATGTTTAAGCTGGAAGTGGAAATTCCGCCGAATGCGGAAGCGGAAATTATCATACCGGATGGCCGAAGCTATCATGCGGAACCGGGAAGACATGTCTATAGACAAGAAAAGTAATGGAATGTAATAATGCATGGTTTTCAAAAGAAAAGCCTGAGATGAGAGCTGTTATGCTGGACTTCCAGATGCAGCTCTTTTTATTTTGATGTCCTGTATGTTTGCATCGGGGTATTTAACTTACAAAAGAAAATATAATTTACAATCAAGAATAGAATTTTGCAATATTTTTAGAGGCTCACATGGTACGATATGCCCGGTTAAGCTGATAGAGCATGACGCAGGAACAAAGAGATATGAAATTAGTCTCGAATAAAAGGAGGAAAACACGATGAAACAGCGCATACGCATTCATAAAGCAGAGCCAAATAAGGGAATTCTTAACTATTCCCATTTATTGGATGCCCCGGCTGGAAAGCATGGTTTTGTGGAGACGAGAAAGGGCCATCTCTATTTCGCGGACGGCACAAGGGCAAGATTTCTCGGATTTAATGTTGCTACCAGATCCAATACACCGGATCATGAGACAGCCGATAAACTGGCGGAGCGATTTGCCAGCATGGGCGTCAATATCATCCGCCTCCACGCGGCAGACGCGCCGGTGGGGGAAGAACCTGGAAGCTGGAGCAGCTGTAAGGAAGCTCCTCTTTTGGATTATACGTCTGGAACAAGCAGAAAATTCAATCCGGAGGGATTAGACCGATTCGATTATTTTGCTGCAAAGTTAAAGGAGAAAGGTATCTATCTCCATATCGACCTGATCGTGGCGAGGGAATTCCAGGAAGGTGATGAGATGGATTATCCGGGCGGCGCGCCGTCCTGCATGAAACGTTACTATATGTATAATGAGCGGGCGATCCAGCTCCAGAAGGAGTATGCAAAAGAACTTCTCTGTCATGTGAACCCTTATACGGGACTTGCCCTGATTGATGATCCGGCTGTAGCAACGATCCAGATCAATAATGAGGAAACCGCTATCAAAGGAAACATGGGCGGAGACTCAGGAGAAGAGATGAAGCCATATAGAGAGGAAGTACAGAGACGGTTCAACGATTTCCTGCTCATGAAGTATCATACGAGAAAACACCTAAAAGAAGTCTGGACTCACGAGGGATGCTGCGCATTGGGAGAGGATGAAGATCCTGCGCAGGGAACGGTACGTGTAATCGAGGGCAGCTTCTACCAGCCGGTAAATGATCCGGAAGGCGCATGGGACGCGCCGGAGGGGCCGGCCAGATATGCGGACTTTATGGAGTTCGGTATCTATATGAACCGGAAGTTTTACCAGGATATGAAAGATTACATTCATTCTCTTGGGGCGAAGATCCCGATCGTTACCAGCAATCTGATCGCAGGAGCAGCGGATGTATATGGGCATACCGACGGAGACTTGATGGAAAATAACAGTTATTTCAATCATCCGCTTATGCCGGTACAGGATAATACCTATCTTGTGGCAGGACCGACTGAGTATGTATCTGCGAATCCTCTGGTTATGCAGAAAGGGATCGGCTCTATGGCGACGACCCTTTTAAGCCTGGCGTCTGTTGCAATCGTCGGCGGAAAACCGTTTATGCTCAGTGAGTGGAATGAGTACGGGGAACATCCTTTCCACTCTACGGCGTTTGTACATACCGTGGCATATGCCTGTTTAAATGACTGGGACGGCCTGATTCTCTACAACCATCACACATCGGAGCACTGGGATGACCAGCCGGCGGATGAGATCCTGAATGTGTTTGACGTGTACAATGACCCGGCAGTGATCTGCCAGTGGGGCTTCATGGCATCTGTCTTTCTGAAAGGACTTGTCTCTGTGGCAGAGCATTGCGTGGATGTGGTCTACACACAGAATGACCTGAAAACACTGCCTCTTTTCCACGCTATGCCGACCACATTTTTCCCCTATATCACGTCCATGCGCAATGTATTTCTGGACGGGGGAGACAGCTATCAGGGCAATGCGGACATAGCAGTAAATGCCGGGTTTTTAAACGGAGCTGATCTCTCAGACGCAGAGCATGGCGTATACTATGCATGGTCTGAGTACAGAGATGCGTTCCGGCGTTATAAAGAAGAAAACCGCCTGGAAAATGCTGCAAAAGATACAAAAGAAATCCAGCCGGGAGTGCACCTTGGAGAGAAAGCGCTTGTGTTTGACAGGATCAGAGAGACAGCGGAAAACGGGGATTACCGGACGTTTGCCGAAATCATGGACAGCGCGATGAAAGAGTGGGGGATCCTGCCGGAAGATGCAGGCTATGTGGAAGGGAAACTGATTTCAGATACAAAAGAAATTGTTTTCGACCCGGACCACGCGCGGTTTTCAATCCGTACGCCTTACTGTGGATATTTCAGCGGCGCGCCGGAAAAAGAGATTTCCCTTTCCGACAAGATCTGTGTGGAGGCGGAAAACGAAAGGATCACACTTGCCTTGATTGCGAAGGAAGAAACGAGGATGGATGGCGCGTCAGAGTATATTCTGACAGCAATGGGAACGACAGGTATGGACGAGACAACATTCGGACAGGGACCTGAGATGATGGGCGTGCCGTTTGCCGCCGTAGCATTTAAAGGGAAACTCTACGCAGAGACGCTGGAGGGATGCATCCGGGTGAAGGCGGAGAATGGCAAAATAGAGGTGCTAAGTCCGGTCGGCGAAGTGATCGCTGAACGAAACGGGGAGAAGGTCCAAGATGAGATCCGGTTCACAATGGACGGTTCTGTGCCGGGCATCCAGTACAGGCTTGTGGTCAATGAATAAATACCGTTTCCGGAAGAGCGTTCTGAAATTATAAAATAATAAACAGTAGGAGATTGAAGGAAAGATGAATTCTGAGTCAGCGAAAAGTGCGGAGAATGCACTGTATGAGTTTACGCCGGACGGCAACAGCTGCCGGATCTATGAGGCGGAAACACCCCGCTACTGGTACAATTACCTGTGGAATGAAGACCGTTACTGCGCCCAGATATCACAGGTGGGGCACGGGCGCAGCTATTATCTGAGCGAAAAGGCTGATATGTGCATGATTAACCGGGACGAAGCCAGATATGTTTACCTGCGGGATGATGCAGACGGTACCAGCTGGAATATCGGGAAGGGGCCGCTTAATGAAGATGTAGATGATTACTGTTGTACACACAGTATCGGCCACACACAGATCCGATCAAGGAAAAACGGAATTGAAGGATCGTGGAGGATCTTTGTGCCGAAGAAAGGATTTCATGAAGTATGGACACTGAAACTTCGTAATACAGCAGAGCAGGAAAGAAGGTTGAGCATATTCTCGGCAGTCAGCTTCTATCTGGAGGGATTTTCTTATCCCAGATATTATGAGATGTACCGCTGCATGAAGACAGGATTTAAACGGGAATTGAACGGGATCTACTGTGATTCTTCCCACCCCTTTGCTCCTCATGAAATGTATCATGGGTTTCTGGCCTCATCGGAGCCGGTTTATGCATGGGACGGTGACCTGACAAAATTCTGCGGCTCCACAAGTACACTGACACTTCCGGATGCATCAGCATGTGCCCTGTTCCAGAGACCGGATATTGTCGTGAATGGAAAAGACTGTACAAACTCTGAAGCCTCGTTGTTTATTCTGGGCGGCGTGCTGCAGCATAAGATCACGCTGAAGCCGGGAGAGGAAAAAGAGTTTCAGGTTGTATTCGGAATCAGTTCTTCCTGTGAAGAAGCATGCAGGACAATGGAACGGTATGCAAATGCAGAATCCGCAGAACGGGAGTTCGCGGAGGCAGAGGCGTATAACTATGGTAAGATCAGCTCTTTGTCTGTGAAAACACCAGACCGGAAGATCAATCATATGATGAACAACTGGGTAAAAAAGCAGGCGGATTTCTGTATTGTAGGAAAGAAAGGCGTCCGTGACAACCTGCAAATCTCTGTAGCGCTGCTGAATTACCGTCAGGAAAAAGCAAAAGAAGAAATACTGGAATGTCTGCGGCATCAGTTTCAGGACGGGCACGGGGTACTTACATGGTATCCTTATGATGACACACGCTACTCAGACCAGCCATTCTGGATCATCTGGGCAGTGTGCGAACTGATTAAGGAGACGGGGGATCTGTCAATTCTCGATACAGAGATCGAATGGCAGGATGGCGGCAAAGCATCCGTGCTGGAGCATGTGAAGGCTGCGGTCAATCGTTTAATTCTTGATAAAGGGGAGCATGGTTTGGTGAAGATTTACTTCGCCGACTGGAATGATGCCTTAAATATCACGGATGATCCGGAGGCAGAGTCCGTGATGCTGTCCCACCAGTTCTGTCTCGCACTGAGAGAATTAAAGAGAATGGTGGAGTACGCGGGCGATACAGCGTATGCCGGATTTCTGGAGAAGGAATATGAACAGCTAAAGGAAGATATCAACCGTTATGCATGGGATGGAAAATGGTATGCCAGAGCCTTAAGCAGCAAGGGAAACGTAGGGGCACAGGACAGCATCGGAAGTAAAATCTATCTGAATGCCCAAACATGGGCTGTGCTGGCAGGAGTTGTGGACGGCGAAAGGCTTTCTCGGGTGTTAGACGCTGTGGACAGTATGGAGCAGGATTTTGGATTTCCGTTAAATCTGCCGCCGTATCCGGAGTATAACGCCCATGTGGGCAGAATGTCCGGGATGTTGCCGGGGCTTTTTGAGAATGGTGGAGTGTACTGCCATGCTACCGGTTTCAAGATCCTCATGGACTGCTGTACAGGCAGAGGGGAAAAAGCATTGAAAACGCTGAAGAAGATCATGCCTGACAGCGAAGAGAACCCGTCGGCAAAGTCCGGGGCGGAACCGTATGTATTTACCAACTGTTATTCCACAAACCCGGGATATTACGGAAAATCCTATCAGTCATGGACAACAGGAACTTCTGCATGGTGCATGATGGGGCTGTACGAGGGAATTCTGGGTGTAAAACGGGATTATGAAGGGCTTAGGGTAAGTCCCTGTTTTCCGAAAGAATGGAAAGAAGCTGAAGTGACAAGATACTTCAGAGGCGCGGATTATCATATCGTGATCCGTAATCCGGATCAAATGGATAACGGGAAAGCAGAGATCCTTGCTGATGGAATTCTCTGTGATTCGGGTATCATACCGAACTACGGAGACGGGAAGCGGCATGAAATTGAAGTTTTTATAAAGGGAGAATGATCTAAAATGGCACAGGAGAAAATAAAATATACAGATGCCACAAAAAGCCCAGACAAAAGGGCGCAGGCGCTTCTCGAAGAAATGACTTTAGATGAGAAAATAGCGCAGCTTGGCTGTATCTTCCCATTTGGTGACAGCTATGATGATATGGACCGGCAGGCTTTGGAGATGCCTTACGGGATTGGCCAGGTGAGTACTCTGGAAATGCGCAGGATACGCACACTGGAAGAGGCCGCCGGTTGGCAGAGGAAGATGCAGGAGACTGTGATGAGACAAAGCCCTCATCATATCCCGGCAATCTTTCATATGGAAGGACTGTGCGGAGCATTTATTCAGGAAGGAACCAGTTTCCCCTCCGGAATCTCCAGAGGCTCAGGATGGGATCCGGAGCTGGAGGAGAAGATAGCCAAAGTGGTGGCAAAACAGGAAGCAGCCTGCGGCATCACTCACATTCTGGCTCCGGTGCTGGATATTTCAAGGGATTCCCGCATGGGAAGACAGGGAGAGACCTACGGAGAAGACCCGGTCCTGGCGGCAGCTCTGGGGGCGGCGTACACGAAAGGAATCCAGACAACCGGGGCAGGAGGGAGAAGGCCGGAAAGTGTCGCCAAGCATTTTCTCGGATTTCACAATTCACAGGGCGGCATCCATGGGACGAACAGTGATACACCGTCCCGGCTCATGGAAGAAATTTACGCCAAGCCTTTCCAGGCCGCGATTTCTGAATCCGGACTGAAAGGAGTCATGCCCTGTTATAATTCTATCGATGGCGAGCCGGCTTCCGTTTCACACAGGCTGCTCACGGAACTTCTCAGAGAAAAGATGGGGTTTGACGGTCTGTGTGTCAGCGACTACGGCGGAATTAACAATGCCCATGAAGTCCAGCGAATCGGAGAGACTATCGGAGAAACAGGGCTTCTTGCCATGGAAGCAGGGATGGACATGGAAATGCCCAAAGCGGTTGGATACGGCAAAGAACTTAAAGAAATTTTCCGAAGCGGGCAGGCAGATACAGAACTGTTGGATCGGACAGTTCTAAGGGTGTTGGAAGCCAAGTTCCGCATGGGTCTGTTTGAGCATCCGTTTGCCATGGATGGTGAGTCCTGCCGTAAGGTTTTTGAAGAGAAAGAAGGGGCGGAGCTGTCACTTCAGTCGGCGAGGGAATCCATGATACTTCTGAAAAATAATGGCGTCCTGCCAATGTCAGGCAAGATTAAAAAACTTGCCCTGATCGGGCCTCATGCAGACTGTGCCCGTAAGTTTTTCGGCGGATATACCCATCTGTGCATGATGGAGTCGGTCTATGCGATTGCAAGTTCCATCGCAGGGGTAGAGGAAAGCCCGGAGTCCGGACAAATCAACGGAGCAATGCTGCCAAATGGAGAAACGGTGAATTATGTCCCGGGTACTAGGATTCAGTCAGACGAAGCGGAGCTCTTTGATGGTATCCTGCGTCTTCAGAAGCCGGATTGCAGAAGCCTGTTAGAAGAACTGAAAGAGAGGATGGCGGATACGGAGATTCTGTATGCATATGGGTATCCGGTTGCCGGAANGGATCNGAGCGGATTTGAAGAAGCGCTNCAGGCAGTCAGGGAAGCCGATGCTGTGATNCTGACTCTGGGAGGAAAGCATGGTACATGCGCTATGTCTACCATGGGAGAAGGAGTTGATTCTGCAGATATTAATCTGCCGGAATGTCAGGACGCATTCATCCAGGCGGCTGCTGCATATGGGAAGCCTTTGATCGGTGTCCATTTTGACGGCAGACCGATTTCCAGTGATGCGGCAGACCAATATCTGGACGCTATCATAGAAGCATGGAGTCCGGCGGAGGCGGGAGCGCAGGCTGTGGCAGATGTCCTTCTGGGAGTATATAATCCGGGCGGTAAGCTGCCGGTATCCGTGGCATATCACGCCGGACAGATTCCGATCTACTATAATCACCCGAACGGTTCCGCATGGCATCAGCAGGAGAGTATCGGATTCGTCAATTATGTGGATCTTCCCCATACACCGCGATATTGCTTTGGACATGGATTGTCTTATACACGGTTCGAGTATTCAGACATTCATATATCGACGGCAGAGATCGGAGCAGAAGAATCAGTACAGATCAGCTGTGTAGTAAAGAATGCGGGAAACTGTGCCGGGGATGAGGTGGTACAGCTTTATCTCAGGGACAGATTTGCAAGCATGACACGTCCGGTGAAAGAGCTTGCCGGATTTAATAGAATCCATATTGAACCGGGGGAGAAAGTGCGGGTGACATTTACAGTGCGGGCAGACCAATCAGCCTTTCTTGACAGGAAGATGCGCTGGAAGGTGGAAAAAGGCGATATTGAAGTAGATATTGGAAGCTCTTCCGAAGACATCCGTTTAGAGGGAACGTATAGGATCACTGAGGACAGATGGATTGACGGCGAAAAAAGAGCCTTTTACGCGAAAACACAGAAAGACAAAGTATAGCTTACACATATGCTTACAGCGGGCCGGACAAGGTATCCGGCAGGACGAAGAGGAAAATAGATGGATAGGAAGTCAGTTGCCAGAAAGATTGCAGAAGAATCCATTGTATTGCTGAAAAACGAAGATCATATGCTTCCTTTAAAAAAGGGAAAAAATATCGCGTTTTTTGGGAGAACGCAGATAGGCACTTTATATTCCGGAAACGGGTCCGGCGGCGCCAATGTAGCCGGATGCGGTACAATTCTGGAAGAATGTGAAAAGCGAGGGATAAAACCCGAATCGCTGCTGAAAGGATTTTATGAGTATAAAGCAAGTGAAGAACAGGTAACGGATGAGGATGGATTTGACTGGACAAAGGTCAGCGAAATGGTAAACAGTGGAATCATGTACGAAATATTCGGAAAATACCGGGCTCCACTTGACGAGTACGAAGTGCCGGAGACGCTTATCTTTCAGGCGGCGGAAAAAACTGACACAGCAATCTTCGTGATCGGCAGAAACTCTGGTGGAGAAGAGTGTGACCGTCATCTGCCAGAGGATTATTATCTGACCGGATCAGAAGAAAACCTGCTAAAGGTTATCTGTGGCCATTTTGCAAATGTAGCGGTAGTCTTGAATGTTAACGGGCTGATTGATCTGTCATGGATGAAGAAATATGCGAGCATAAAAAGCATTTTGTTTATCGGAATCCCGGGGGAAGAAGGGGCTTCCGCACTGGCCGCCATTTTGTCCGGAGATATCAACCCTTCCGGGAAAATGGCGGTGACAGTGGCAAAGAGTTATGAAGATTACCCATCGGCAAAACATTTCTCATGGGATAAGGAGCATCTGGAGAATGTTCTTGACTATGAGAGTTACGGCCTTTCGTCAGAAGAAAACGGAAGTACAGGTTTTTCCAAAAGCCCGGTGAGTGTATACTGGGAGGATATCTATACCGGTTACCGATATTTCGATACATTTGGAAAACAGGTACTTTATCCATTTGGTTATGGACTTTCTTATACTGCATTTGAGATCAGCGATGCATCGGTCGAGAAACAGGATGGCGGAATTCTGGTGACAGCCGATGTGAAAAATATCGGGAAAGTGTCGGGGAAAGAGGTAATCCAGGTTTATCTGTCTAAGGTAAATCCAGCAGAGGGTGTGGAACGTCCTTATCAGGAATTGAAGGGATTCGAGAAAACCGCTGACCTTGCGCCGAGAGAAAAAGAGCAGGTTAAGGTATGGATTCCATGGAGAGAACTGGCGGTTTATGACGAAGGAAGAGCTGCATGGGTCATAGAGTCGGGCGATTATCTTCTGAGGATAGGCAATTCATCCAGAGATACCTTTACGGTAGGAACGGTCTGTATACGGGATACAGTCCTTACAGAACAGTGCGAGAACCGTCTGACTGTCTCGGGATGCAACAGGGGAATGCTTCCGTTCCTGATGCAGAAAAACTATGCAGGGCTCCATCCGGAAGACGGATGTGAGAAGGAACTTGATGAAACCATGACCGGACCGGCGGTGATTTCTGTAACGGAAGAGGATATTCTTGTCGGAGGGGAGCGCAGACAGCCTGAAAAAAAGACGCGGCAAAGTCTGCCGGGGCTGTCCATCGAAGAACTCGCTTCTCTCTGTGTGGGTTATGGACCGGGCACACCCTTTGCGGCTGTCGGTGACCGCAGTGACCCGCCCGCAATTTTTGGAGCCGATGGGAATCCGCTGACGACGAACAGTCATCCGACAGGATATCCGGGATATGTTTCTCCGGCGATTACGGAAAAAAGGATCAAGTCCATTTTCTATAAAGACGGCCCTGCCGGGATCGGCGGCATTGCCTGGCCGACGGAAATGCTCATAGCGTGCTCTTTTGACAAAAAACTGTGGCAGCTGTTCGGTGATACGGTAGGAAAAGAATGTGAAGATCAACAGGTGAATGTCTGGCTCGCTCCTGCTGTGAATCTCCAGAGGAATCCGTTGTGCGGCAGAAATTTTGAATATTTTTCCGAAGATCCGTATCTGACAGGAGTCTGTGCCTGCGAGATTGCAAAAGGCGTACAGAATGGCCGCCCGGTTATTGTCTGTCCGAAGCATTTTGCGGCAAATGAACAGGAAACATTCCGGCGTGGAAATGCGGGAAGAAATGTAGATGCAGTGGACTCGATCGTGACAGAGAGGGCACTTAGAGAATTGTATTTAAAGCCGTTTGAGATGTTAGTCAGAGATGCCGGAATCGCATGCATCATGACCTCCTTCAACAAGATCAACGGAACCTTTGCCGGCGGCAACCATGACCTGTGTAAGCATATCCTGCGTGAGGAATGGGGATTTGAAGGAGCCGTTGTAACGGATTGGGGAGATATGGATATGGTTGTGGACGGCGCGGATGCTGTCGCGGCGGGGAACGATATCGTAATGCCCGGTGGGCCTCCGGTGATTCGCCAGATATTAAAAGGATACGAAGAAGGCAGAGTGACAAGAGAAGAAATGGAACAGGCAGTGAAGCATCTGCTGCTGATGATAGAAAGAATCGGACTGCCAGGCTGAAAATAGAGATAATGCTATTACCATGTGAAATCAGAGTATCCGGAATTGTTCCATGAACAGTTCTGCCGGTCTTGAAAATACCTGATACTTCTTCCAGATGATATTCGTTGTACTTC
>Ga0065709_1006173_pt1 | contig 12800 bp, 10 predicted proteins | sample Hoacrofraction14_2_FD_59096 | JGI IMG/M metagenome (GOLD analysis project Ga0065709, IMG submission 59096) | Hoatzin crop microbial communities from Cojedes, Venezuela, sample from fiber fraction 14 v1 | ecosystem: Host-associated > Birds > Digestive system > Esophagus > Crop | place: Venezuela... | reverse complement strand
GCGGGCGGCAGCGTCTTTCTCGTAGGAGCCACAAGACTGCTGCGGAAGGAGAATATCAGTTATCCGGAGGATATCGACACGAAGGCCGAGACGATAGTGGCAGTGGCGAAAGACGGACGCTATGCCGGATATCTCTCGCTTGCCGACACGCTGAAAGACGACTCGCGCGAGGCTGTCGGAGAACTCGGCAGAGAGGGCGTCGGAGCGATGATCCTCTCGGGCGACAGACAGGAACTGGTAGACAAGATCGCGAAAGAGCTGGGCGTAAGACAAGGCTTCGGCGACCTGCTTCCCGACGACAAGGTGGAGAAGGTGAGCCGTCTGGAGGAGAAGAAAGCCTTCGTGGGCGACGGCATCAACGACGCGCCGGTATTGGCCGTTGCCGACGTCGGTATCGCCATGGGAGGCATGGGCAGCGATATGGCCATCGAGACCGCCGACGTAGTGATACAGACCGACCAGCCGTCGAGAGTGGCGGAGGCCGTGGCGATAGGCCGCACGACGCGCAAAGTGGTGAGGGAGAATATCATCTTCGCCATCGCCGTGAAAGTGATAATAATGATTCTCGGAGCTCTGGGACTGGCCAATATGTGGGCTGCCGTATTCGCCGATGTGGGCGTGGCACTGATCTGCATCGTCAGTTCGCTGAGAGTGATGAGATGGAACAAATAGACGTATATGAGAAAAGATATGAAATGGAAGACGCTGAAGCAGGAGTATCTGATCAGGCGTCCGTGGCTCACGGCCAGAAGGGATACCGTGGAACTTCCCAACGGGGCCGTGAACGACGAGTATTACGTATTGGAATATCCCGACTGGATAAATGTGATAGCGATAACCAAGGACGGGCAGTTTGTCTTTGTGCGCCAGTATCGCTACGCCCTCGGCAAGACCGTCGACGAAATCGTTGCCGGGGTATGCGAGGAAGGCGAGACGGCGGAAGAGTCGGCACGCAGGGAGCTTATGGAGGAGACCGGTTTCGGAGGCGGCGTCTGGCGCGAGCTGATGCAGCTGTCGAGCAATGCGAGCACTTGCAGCAACCTCACCCACTGCTTCATCGCCGAGGGCGTGGAGCGCGCCGGCAGCCAGCATCTCGACAAGATGGAGGATATCGACGTGGAGCTCTTCAGCCGCGAGGAGGTATTGGGAATGCTCCGCCGCGGGGAGATATGGCAGAGTCTGATGGCGGCTCCTCTGTGGCGATATTTCGCCGAATCGGCAGGGAAATGATTTCTGGCACGATAATTGCAGTCATCGTCAGTAGTATATTAATATAAAAGAGGTATCGGTTTGGGAAAGTGGATCGGCGCCATATTAGGTTTTATCAACGGCGGCTTCGCAGGGGCGGTCGTCGGTTTTTTCATCGGCTGGTGGTTTGACAAGTCGATGGGCGAAGCTAAGAGTGTTGGCAGCAGCGGAGAATCTTACGGCAGGAGTTCGTCGGGCAGCGGCAGTTCTTCTTACAGGAGCACTCGTGACGTCTTCATCGAGTCGCTGCTTGTCATGGCGGCGTATATCATCCGTGCCGACGGCAAGGTGATGCACTCTGAGATGGAAGTGGTGAGGGCTTTCCTCCGCACTAATCTCGACTCGGGCGATGCCGAAAGCGCCAACGAACGGCTGCTCGAGATATTGGAACAGCAGAAACAGATGGAGGCGAGTCGCCAGGGGTCGTTTCTCAGTCATGTGTTGCAGAGCTGCCAGAACATGAGATTTGTACTCGACGAGGCGAGCCGTCTGCAGCTGCTGAGTTTCCTTACCGCCATCGCTAAGGCCGACGGAAGGGTGACTGATGATGAGATGCAGGCGCTGAGGATCTGCACCCAGTATATGGGCTTGTCGGAGAGCGACCTGATATCGATGCTGAATATGAACTGGAGCGGGTCGTCGTCAGGCTACGGCTCCGGCTCGTCAGGATATGGCTCCGGCTCGTCAGGATATGGCTCCGGCTCATCGGGATACGACTCGGGCGGAGGGTCGTCGTATAGTTCGTCGACGTCGCTCGAAGAGGCATACAAGGTGCTCGGGGTGAGTCCCGACGCTTCTGACGAAGAAGTGAAGAAGGCCTACCGCAAACTGGCTCTGAAGCATCATCCCGACAAGGTGGCGTCGCTCGGAGAGGATATCAGAAAGGCTGCCGAGAAGAAATTCCAGGAGATAAATAATGCGAAGGATATAATATATAAGGCGAGAGGATTGTAAGGTTAACAAAAGGCGATCGTAAGAAACGACCGCCTTTATTGTTTTTATCGCTTGTCAGGAATACCGAAATCAATCCATTCATCCATGGGGTAGTACCCCTTTACGAGTCTTTTTTTGGCCTGATATTCCTCTTTCACATCGAGAAGGATGACATTCATCTGTCTCACCTTTTCTGTAAGTTCCTTGCGGATAGCTTCACACTCATCGTTGGCTTTCTTCAGTTCGTCGAGCCTCTTCGACAGTTCGTCGAGCTGGGATTCCGTTACGCCCTTATCACTCAGTTTCTGAAGGTTTCTACGAAAACCGTCGACCAACTGACGGCATTTCTCAATTTGTAAATCAATGGTCTTTGACATAATGTTTTTCTTTTTATTTTGTTTATAATTTGCAATAGTAAAGGCTACGTATAAATATGTAACTATACTTATATTTTCACTGCAAAAGTAACAAAAAAATTCAAAAAACAAATGTACAAATATTGCTTTTTTAAGTTCTTTTAACCATATATCATTTCAGATGGTTCTTAATCCAGACCATTTGCCCGTACTCTGTAGCATCACTTGTCCAGTGCTCGTTGATAGGTGTTATGAGAGCTTCTTTGGGAGCCGTGATGACATTATAGACAGCATAGGAAGTGGTAGGCGGACAAACATTATCATTATATCCCCAAGTGATATAAGTAGGGCAAGAAATCCGTCGTGCGAAATTCACCACATCATAATACTGCATCGTTTTCACATTAGCATCGGAGAGCATCCCCGGCGTTTTGTTGAAGTGTGGGTATCCGCCTGTTCCGCCGTCTTTATATCCCGCCATATCGCTGAGAGCCGGATGGTTGGCCACAGCCTGTGTCACTCTCTTGTCGAGCCCGGCGGTAACGAGCGACAGGGCTCCACCCTGACTTCCTCCCTGCACAGCCACATTCTTCCCGTCCCATTCGTCGAGCGAAGTGAGGAAGTCGATGCTTCTGACGCAAGCCTGATACACATGTTTCATATAATAGCTGTCTTTGTCAGAGAGTCCGAACTGCAGATAGTCGCCGAAAGCTCTCGAGGCATCGGCGAAGTCAGCCTGCGACATCTCGGGGTTGAGTCCGTGGATCTCGATTTCGAAACGGATGAAACCGTTTTCGGCATAATACTTGTGGCGCAGCGGTTCTTTTATCGTCTTCACTCCCGCTCCCGGGGGGCACATCACGACGGGATATTTGCCTGCAGCCTTCGGACGGGTGAGATATCCGTAGATGCAATGTCCGCGGCGGTCTACCTTCAGTTTCACGAGATAAGCATCGATCTTGTCGGTAGTATATTTCTCGCTCTTCTCCATCGAATATTCGAGAGGCTGCTTCCTCATCTCGTCGAGATTCTGCTGCCAGAAAGCGTCGAAGTCGGAGGGCATCTTCGTATATGGCTGGATTTTCTCGGGCGAGAATCCCACCTTGCAATGATGGTTGTATTTCACTCCGTCGACAGTCGTGGAGAGTCGCAGGTCGACGAAACCGGGAGTCTTCGACGTTCCGATATTTATCTTGCACCGCCCGTTTTTGAGCTGCGCCTTGCCTTTCTGATAGGAGTCGAGCATATCGCGTGCTATTTCATAATTCACCTCGCCATCGCGGGGAATACCGTATTTGTAGAATTCCACCTCGATAGTGGCTTTCTCGCCGGTCTTATAGATCCAGTCGCTGTGATCGGGAACGGTAATCCACAGATAGTCGCTGCGGTAGGGATAGTTTTCCGCCTCTGCATCCGAGGCGAAGAGAGCCGCGAGCAGGACAAGCGTAGTAGTTATAAAAAATTTCTTCATAATGATATTTGTTTTGATTTATAGTGCAAAAGTAGTGATTTTCTTTCGAAAAGAGGCGGATTATTTCTTTTTTCTGGTGGACAGAGCTTGTTTTTCATCAGGATGAGCGCCGATAAACTCCAAAACAGCCTTGTTGAAGAGCTCCGGCCGCTCCATATTCATCATGTGGCCGCAGTCGGGCAGCACGAGATACCGGCCGTTGGGGAGATACTTCATCATGAAGGGTTCCTTTCTCTCCGGCGTCTCTCCCCGGGCCTTCATCTGCTCAGCCTGGGCGATAGTCATCTTGTTATCGCCATCGATGATGAGGGTGGGCACTGCCGGCTTCGTCTTGTAGAACACTTCTGCTGCATCTTTCGCCATGATCACCCTCACCTCCTTGTGGAGAGGCTGCCATGCCGTCCAGTCGCCGACCATCGTCGTTAGATCTTTCCTCATCGACTCACGCTTGGAACCTCCCGAAGAGATGAGCGCCTCTATCCAGTCGCGTTTCATCTTCTCCACTCCCGAGGCCTTGAGAGAGGCTATCTCCTTGTCGCGCCGGGCCTTCTCCTCATCATCCATCGGCTGGCTCGGGCCTTTGTAAGTCTTCAGTCCTCCGCTGGCGAGCACGCAGCTGATGATGCGTTCGGGATGGAGAGCGAGGAGATCGGATGCCACGAAGGCTCCCATCGACAGTCCCACGATATGAGCTCTTTCGATATGGAGCGAGTCCATCACGGTGATAAGATCTTCCATGTGGGTAAACTGGAATGTCTCCGTCTGCTCCGACGACCGGCCGTATCCGCGGAAGTCGAATCTTATCACGCGGTGATGCTTGGAGAAAGCGCGGAACTGTTTGTCCCACATCCTCGTATCAAGAGAATGACCGTGGAGCAGGATGACAGGTTCACCCTCTCCGCGGTCTTCGTAATATAGTGATGCGCCACCCGATGCCGGGATATATCCGCAATGTGTCTTTTTCGCTGCCGCCACGGTGCTGACGAGGATCAGCAGTACGGGAAGAATGTTTTTTCCGATGTTCATTATTTGTATTTTTGCCGCAAAGATAATGAAAAATCGGAAAAGAGCGGCATCAATCAGTTGTTTTCTTCATTTTTGCGGCGTATATGCTCCTCATACTCCGCCAGTTCGCGGTCGCCGATATGAGCCAGACCGTAATGCTCGTCGTGCTGGCTGTAGTCGAGTCCCACCTTTTCGCTCTCCACGCTCACCCGCATCGGGATCATCCTGTCGATAAGCCAGTATCCGAAGTAGCTCATCACGAAGGTGTAGGCGAAGACGATAGCCACGGCGAGAAGATGATAGAGGAAGATGATGAATCCGTCGACAGTTCCGGCGATAAGACCCTCCTGGATGAAGATACCGGTGAGGATGGTTCCGAAGATACCGCCCGTGCCGTGGGTGGGGAACACGTCGAGAGCATCATCGATACGGCTGTGGCTGCGCCAGTATACCGCGATATTACAGATGATGGTGATCACGAAGGAGATGAAAATACTCTGTCCTACAGTGACATATCCTGCCGACGGGGTGATAGCGACAAGGCCGACGACACATCCCACGGCAGCACCCATCGCCGACGGTTTTCTGCCTCTGAGACAGTCGAAGAAGATCCATGTCATCATCGCCGTGGCGCTCGCAGTATTGGTGTTGAGGAACGCCTTCACCGCCTGTCCGTCGGCATGAAGCGAACTACCGCCGTTGAAACCGAACCATCCCAGCCAGAGCAGTGCAGCGCCGAGCAATACGAAGGGTATGTTTGCCGGTTCGCTGTTGCGTGTCGTCGTCTTTCTCCTTCCGAGAAAGATAGCACCCGCGAGAGCAGCCACACCCGACGAGGCGTGCACGACGATACCTCCCGCGAAGTCAATGACTCCCCATTTCATGAACAGTCCGTCGGGATGCCACGTCATGTGAGCCAGAGGACAGTAGATGACCACGAAGAAGAACATCATGAAAAACATATAAGCCGAGAACCTCACGCGCTCGGCGAACGAACCGGTGATAAGCGAGGGAGTGATGATGGCGAACTTCATCTGGAAGAGGGCGTAGAGAGCCAGGGGGATGGTGGCTCCTCCGAGGATTTTTCCCGTCGGGGTGGTATATACGCCGGCGCCCACGTTCTCGAACATCAGGAAGGTGAAGGGATTGCCGATGATTCCGCCGATATCATCACCGAAACAAAGACTGAATCCGAACACCACCCACAGCACGCTGATAAGACCCATCGCGATGAAACTCTGCAGCATGGTGGAGATGACGTTCTTAGCTCCCACCATACCGCCGTAGAAGAACGACAGACCGGGGGTCATCATCAACACGAAAATAGTGGCAGTGATGAGCCATGCCACATCGGCTCCGCTGATCACCGACCAGTCGCACTCGAATGTCGGCTCGGAAGCAAACAGACCGGCGATGGAGAATACTACCATCGCAGTCATCATGATTATCCATCTTTTCTTTACTTTCATAATCCTATTTGTTTAAATTGTTCTCTCTCAAATTTTTCTCACATACATTATTTATAATACTGCTCATAAACGATTTAGTAAGCCTGCTCATGAACGCCCGCCACGGCACGTCCGCTGGGATCGTTGAGGTTTTTGAAGGAGGCATCCCATGCCAGAGCCTCGGCGGTGCTGCACGCCACGCTCGGAACGCTGGGCACACTCCTGGCGGCGCTGTCGCTGGGGAAATGCTCGGCGAAAATGCTGCGGTAGTAATACTCCTCCTTGTTCTGCGGCGGATTGATAGGGAAGCGCTCTGCGGCATGCGCCATCTGCTCGTCGCTCACCTGGTCGGAAGTGATNTTCTTCAGCGTGTCGATCCANCTATANCCCACTCCGTCGGAGAACTGCTCNTTCTGCCGCCATGCCACCTCCTCGGGGAGCATGTCGGCGAAAGCCTCGCGCACGATCTTCTTCTCCATCGTCCGCCCCGGACACATCTTTGCCTCGGGATTGGTGCGCATGGCGACGTCGAGGAATTCCTTGTCGAGGAACGGCACGCGGCCTTCCACTCCCCATGCGGCAAGACTCTTGTTGGCGCGGAGACAGTCGTACATATAGAGTTTGGAGAGTTTGCGCACGGTTTCCTCGTGGAAAGTCTTCGCATCAGGAGCCTTATGGAAATAGAGGTATCCTCCGAAGATCTCGTCGGCACCCTCACCGGAGAGCACCATCTTGATACCCATCGACTTGATGACTCTGGCGAGGAGATACATCGGAGTGGATGCCCTCACGGTAGTCACGTCGTAAGTCTCGATGAAATAGATGACATCGCGGATGGCGTCGAGACCTTCCTGTATGGTGTAGTTGATCTCGTGGTGCACCGTTCCTATGTAGTCGGCCACCATACGAGCCTTGTCGAGGTCGGGGGCTCCTTTCAGTCCTACGGCGAAGGAATGGAGCCGGGGCCACCATGCGGCAGTCCTTCCCTCCTCCTCGATTCTCTTGGAAGCATATTTCTCGGCGACGGCACTGATCACCGAAGAATCGAGCCCTCCGCTGAGCAGCACCCCGTAGGGCACGTCGCTCATCAACTGGCGGCGCACCGAGTCTTCGAGAGCGTCGCGGATAGCTCCGACGCTTGCCTCGTTGTCTTTCACATTGTCGTAGTCGAACCAGTCGCGCTTGTAGTATCTCTTCATCTCTCCGTCGCCGCTCCAGAAGTAGTGTCCGGGCAGAAACGGCTCGTATTCGTCGCACTGTCCTTCGAGAGCCTTGAGCTCGCTTGCCACATACACTTTTCCGTCTTTGTCGCGACCTATGTAAAGAGGTATCACTCCGATGGGATCGCGCGCGATGAGGTATTCGTCTTTCTCGGCATCATAGAGGGCGAAGGCGAAAATGCCGCTGATATCCTCGAGGAAATCGATGCCTTTCTCGCGATAGAGGGCGAGGATCACCTCACAGTCGCTGCCCGTCTGAAACTGATATTTCAAGGCGAAGTCCTGACGGATTTTCTTATGGTTGTAGATCTCACCGTTTACTGCCAGTACCTGTTTCTTGTCGGGCGAATACAGAGGCTGCCGACCCGACTCCGGATCGACGATGGAGAGGCGCTCGTGAGCCATGATTGCCGAACCGCCGCAGTAGATGCCGCTCCAGTCGGGTCCGCGATGACGGATCTTCTGACTCATACGAAGTGCCTTCTGGCGAAGTTCAGGGGTCTGTTCCTGAATATTAAAAATACAAGCTATTCCACACATATTAAAAATATATTTATGTTATTATTTTTGTTATTTAAGTTGCACTTTGACATCTTTTCGGGTGCAAAGTTATGACATTTTGAAATAAAAACAATCATTTTTCTGACATTTTGAAAAATTATTTTCTACAAGATTTCTTTTTGCAAAGTATCACCACTGTTTTACTTACAGTTTGCAAAGAAAACGACAAGAAAAGTTTACAAATCGTAAGTAGCGATATATTTTTTTGATATTTTGCCAGATTTTTCATTGCGATTTAAACAAAATGATGTAATTTTGCAACCGAAAAGAAACAAAACGAAATATTTTAATAAGAAAACAAGACATTATGACACCAGAGATAACGTTCACCAAGATGCATGGGGCAGGCAATGACTATATATATGTCAACACCTTGTTGTATGACATACCTGATCCGGAGGCCGCCTCGATAAGATGGAGCGACCGCCACAAAGGCATCGGCGGCGACGGTCTGGTGCTCATCTGCAAGCCTACGACATCCGAGGCCGACTATCGCATGAGGATTTTCAACGCCGACGGCAGCGAAGCCATGATGTGCGGCAATGCCTCCAGATGTATAGGCAAGTATCTGTATGAAAAGAAAATAACGAATAAAGACGTCGTAAGACTTGAGACCCTCTCGGGAATAAAAATCCTGAATCTGCATATCAGCGGCGACGACACGGTGGAGAGCGTTACCGTCGACATGCTCGAGCCCCGCTTCGAGGTTCCCGGACAGTTCGACCCCTCGAAAGCCGTCGGTCTCCCCGAAGGAACCTTCGTATCGATGGGTAATCCCCACTACGTGATATTCGTAAGCGATATCGAAGCTGTCGACGTGGAGAAAGAGGGAAAGATGCTGGAATACAATCCCGCATTCCCCGAGCGATGCAACATCGAATTCGCGGAAATCAGGTCCGACGGAGAGATAAGAACACGCGTCTGGGAGAGAGGCAGCGGCATCACGATGGCATGCGGCACAGGAGCATGCGCCACCGCCGTGGCAGCCTCAGCCACCGGGCGAAGAGGTAAAAAGAGCAGGATAATAATGGACGGAGGGACACTCGATATCCGATGGAGCGATGACGACGGACATGTATATATGACAGGGCCGGCGGAATTCAGCTTCGAGGGTCGGGTGAAACTCTGATCCTTTGGTGTGAAGCAACTTACAACAATATAAAGAAAACGATTATGGCACTGATTAATGAACATTTTCTGAAACTGTCGAACAACTATCTGTTCGCCGACATCGCCAAGAAGGTAAACGCCTTCAAGGTGGGTCATCCGCAGGCCAGAGTGATAAGTCTCGGCATCGGCGACGTGACCCAGCCTCTATGCCCGGCCGTCATCGAGGCCATGCACAAGGCCGTCGACGAGATGTCGAGGAAAGAGACCTTCAGAGGATACGGACCCGAACAGGGCTATCTCTTCCTCCGCGAGGCGATCATCAAAAACGACTTCGCACCCAGAGGCATCAAACTCGAACCGGGCGAGATCTTCATCAACGACGGCGCGAAGAGCGACACCGGAAATATCAGCGAGCTGGTGAGGTGGGACAACAGCTTCGGAGTCACCGACCCTATCTATCCCGTATATATCGACTCCAACGTGATGAATGGCAGAGCGGGAGTGAGAGGCGACGACGGCAAGTGGAGCAATGTCACTTATATGCCATGCACGGCGGAAAACAACTTCACGCCGCAGATCCCCGACCATCGCGTGGATATCATCTATCTCTGCTATCCCAACAATCCTACGGGAACGGTGATCACGAAAGAAGAGCTGAAAAAATGGGTGAACTACGCTCTCAAGAACGACACCCTCATCTTCTACGACGCTGCCTATCAGGCATATATCCAGGACCCCGAGATACCACATTCCATCTACGAGATCAAGGGAGCTAAGAAAGTGGCGATAGAGTTCCACAGCTATTCCAAGACAGCGGGCTTCACCGGAGTGAGATGCGGATACACCGTAGTGCCCAACGAACTCACCGCCGCCACCATCGACGGAGACAGGATCGCCCTCAACCACTTCTGGGACCGCCGCCAGTGCACCAAGTTCAACGGCACCAGTTATATCAGCCAGAGAGCCGCCGAGGCGATATACACCCCCGAGGGAAAGGAACAGACAAAGGCCGTAATCGACTATTACATGACCAACGCCAAGATCATGCACCAGACCCTCACCCGGCTGGGCATCGAAGTATACGGAGGAGTCAACGCCCCCTATCTGTGGGTGAAGACGCCAAGAGGCGAAGGCAGCTGGCGCTTCTTCGAACAGATGCTCTACGACGCACAGGTGGTATGCACCCCGGGAGTAGGCTTCGGACCAAGCGGAGAGGGATACGTCAGGCTCACCGCCTTCGGCAACCGCGAAGACTGCGAGGAGGCGATGGCGAGGATAGAAAAATGGCTCGAATGAAAAAGCCCCTGCATCTGACAGGGGCGCGACAATAACACAGACACAAACTTTTAAAAGTAAAAGATTATGAAACGATTTGAGAGAATCGCCCTGCTGGCAGTCATCATGACGACAGCGGCGGCGGCAACGAAAGCTCAGGATGATGTGGAGACGACCATCGCGGCCGATGTGGTGAACCAGTATATCTGGCGCGGTCAGGATCTGGGAGATGTGGCGGTGCAGCCCACCCTCGGCATAGCATACAAAGGTCTCTCCCTCACGGCATGGGGAAGCGTGGGACTCACCGACGCGTCGGATACCAAGGAGTTCGACCTCTCCCTCGCCTACTCCGACGGAGGATTCAACATCGGGATCACCGACTACTGGTTCAACCGCAACGGCGCCGATGCCGCGTACGACGGAAAATATTTCGTCTACGACGCCCATAAGACGGCCCACGTCTTCGAGGCAAATATCGGTTACGACTTCGGTCCGGTGGCATTGCAATGGTATACCAACTTCGCGGGCAACGACGGACTGAACGGTGACGGCAAGCGGGCATACAGCTCTTATGTGGAGGCCTCGGCGCCCTTCCGTCTGGGAGGATGCGACTGGACGGCGACTCTCGGAGCGGTGCCTTACGCCACGACATCCTATTCCGACGCAGGGGGATTCGCAGTCACCAACGTCGGACTGAGAGCAAGCAAGGATATCAGAATCACCGATTCCTTCTCCGTGCCTCTCTTCGCCGGCATCACCGCCAACCCCAGTGCCGAAAAGGCCTATCTCGTCGTCGGATTCACTCTCCGGCCGTAACAATGATTACATTCACTGACGGTTTATCGTCATAAATATAACTCATAAATATAGAAAATATAAGCAAACATTATAAACAATTTAAAGATGAACAAAATGGACAATTTAAGATTTCAGGTTGTTGCAGAGGCTTTCAAGAAGAAGCCAGTAGAAGTGGAAACACCCGCCGAGCGCCCTTCGGAGTATTTCGGCAAGAAGGTGTTCAACCGCGCCAAGATGTACAAGTATCTCCCTAAGGATGTATACGACAAACTCATCGACGTTATCGACAACGGCGCCCGTCTCGACCGCTCCATCGCCGACGCTGTGGCTGCCGGTATGAAACAGTGGGCCGAGGAGAACGGCGTGACCCACTACACCCACTGGTTCCAGCCTCTCACCGAAGGCACCGCCGAGAAGCACGACGCCTTCATCGAGCACGACGGCAAAGGCGGCATGATAGAGAAATTCTCCGGCAAGCTGCTCGTGCAGCAGGAGCCCGACGCCAGCTCCTTCCCCTCGGGAGGTATCAGAAACACCTTCGAGGCCCGCGGATACTCGGCATGGGATCCTACATCGCCGGTGTTTATCATCGACGATACGCTCTGTATCCCCACCATCTTCATCTCCTATACCGGCGAGGCCCTCGACTACAAGGCTCCTCTGCTGAGAGCTCTCCACGCCGTGAATATCGCCGCCACGGAGGTATGCCACTATTTCAACGACGACGTGAAGAAAGTGACGAGCAACCTCGGATGGGAGCAGGAATACTTCCTCGTCGACGAGAGTCTCTACAGCGCACGCCCCGACCTGCTGCTCACCGGACGCACCCTCATGGGACACGACTCTGCGAAGAACCAGCAGATGGACGACCACTACTTCGGAACCATCCCCGACCGCGTGCAGGCTTTCATGAAAGATCTCGAGATACAGGCATTGCAGCTCGGTATCCCCTGCAAGACCCGTCACAACGAGGTGGCGCCCAACCAGTTCGAGGTGGCTCCTATCTTCGAAGAGACGAACCTGGCGGTAGACCATAACATGCTGCTCATGTCGCTGATGAAGAAAGTGGCCCGCAAGCACGGTTTCCGCGCGCTGCTCCACGAAAAGCCCTTCGACGGAATCAACGGATCGGGAAAGCACAACAACTGGAGTCTGTCTACAGATACCGGCATCCTGCTCCACGCTCCGGGCAAGACTCCCGTCGACAACCTCCGCTTCGTGACGTTCATCGTCGAGACTCTCATGGGAGTATACAAGCACAACGGACTGCTCAAAGCCTCCATCATGAGCGCCACCAACGCACATCGCCTGGGAGCCAACGAGGCACCGCCCGCCATCATCTCATCGTTCCTCGGCAAACAGCTCACCTCGCTGC
>Ga0065709_1000129_pt1 | contig 12800 bp, 8 predicted proteins | sample Hoacrofraction14_2_FD_59096 | JGI IMG/M metagenome (GOLD analysis project Ga0065709, IMG submission 59096) | Hoatzin crop microbial communities from Cojedes, Venezuela, sample from fiber fraction 14 v1 | ecosystem: Host-associated > Birds > Digestive system > Esophagus > Crop | place: Venezuela... | reverse complement strand
TTGCTCTCCACTCTTCACTCTGAAAGAAGTAGCGGGGGGGCTTCTACAGCCACCCCGCTACGGTGTTTTAAACTATATGTTTAGAAACTGCTATGTGTTTCTTGATTAGTTGGAGCCACCGGTGATGATTGCAACGAGGGCTGCGATATCACCCGAGTTAACCTGGCCGTCCTTGTTGACATCGTCACGCGTGCCGTATGTACCAGCGGCATCCTTACCGGTGATGATGTTAACGATGCAAGCGATGTCACCAGCATCGACACGACCATCGAGGTTCACGTCGCCCAGGAGCTCATCTTGCTCGGGTTGGATTACATGAACCGTAATCTTTGCGGCATTGTACTTGAGGTAGAAGTCGCAGGTGCGGCTGTCGGTACCCTCGGGCAGAGCCTCAACCTTGAGCGAGCACTTAACGTCGCCAGTGAAGTAGGTGCTACCATCGTATTCATAGGTCGAGTCAACGGGCTCTTGCCAGCCAATCCATTCGGGCAGGTCATCACCATCGGTGGTGAGAACATCCCATGCGCTGTGGGTGTAGTAAGAAAGAACGTCGAACGAGTATTCGCCACCTTCAGCAGGAACTTGGAAAGTAATCTCACGGTCGGTAGCTTGGGGCGAAGTGAGCACCGAGAATTCAAGCTCATAGTGGAAACCAAAATCGAGACAGCTAAAGGCGCTACCATTCAGTCGCCAGTTTCTAATCGTCGGGGTCTTCTCTTCACTACCCACCTCCATATACTCTATATTGTGAGCGGGGAGATAAGTGCCTTTAGGATCTGTACGGAAGGCAGGGAAATATTCCACATTTTCATCAGCCTTAAGAATCGTGATGATAGCGTCGTCAACAATGAGTTCGCCCTCCAGACCAGTCTCGGGGTCGGTTGCAGTAAGATCTGTAAAGGCAATCATCTGCGTGGTGGATTCGTCACCCTCAACGGCAACGGTCTTAGAGCAGAGGAGGTCACCCAGTTCGTACTCACCATCTTCGTCTATAACAGCCTTGTAAATTTCAAGCGTTACGTTACCACTAGTATTGTACCAGCCATAAGTATAAACCGAGCTCAACAGGTAGGGAGATTCGGGTTTGAAGTTAATATCACCATAGCCACGAACGTAAACCGTATCAGCCGAAACACCATCACTAGCAAGCCAGTTCTTGAAGAGCGAGTTGGTACTCTCTTGGTTGGTACCTACATTGCTAAATCCAGTAAATTTGTATGCTCTGCCGCTGCTATTATACACAGACGGCCAATTCTGAATGTCATAGTGACAACACAAGAAAGTGCCACCAGTTTCACTCACGTAAGGCGCTGTACCTGCACGGACATACGTCGAGTCGGCGTAAGTCGAGTCACCAATCTCGTTTGAAGCATAGAGAACGGGGGCGTAAGAACCATTGGTGATATCGAAAGACATATTAAGAAGCGAGTCGCTACTCGTGCGAGGATCGGGAAGTTCATCGCCCTCATAATCCTCGGGGGCATAGTAACTCCACTGCCGTGTCTTGGCCTGCGAGGTGATGTCGGTAAACGTCAAGTCGGTATAAGCAGGCATGTAGTAATGCTGATAGTTGAACGAGTACATATTGCTCGACAGACCAATGTAGAAAGAGCCATCGGGGATGCGATAGAGCGTTCCAGGGACTGCGGTTGCAGCATCGGTAAGCGCTGCAGCACGTTTCATTTCGGGTAACGTCATAAAGGAAGTAGCAGCTTCTGTTCTAGCCTCGGTCATTTGGTCGGCCTTAAGGATACCGATACCTTCAATGCTAGGCACATTTGCCTCCAAGGGCGTAGCATTGGCGCCCAGTGCAAGTGCTGCGGTAATCGAGAGAAGTAAGATTTTCTTCATTGTACCTAAATTTAAGTGATTAATAATTTGTGAATTTATTATTGGTTGTTTTGTTCAAACAATTGAGCAGTTTCACCCGCTAACCATGAATGGTTCATGGTTAGCGGATGACTTGCTTTAGCTGTTATTTAACTGTGATATAGAAGTAAGAGTTCTCGTCGGCAGTGTTGGTAACCTTGATGGTCGAGGGATTGATAGCCGAGTCAGAAGAGAGCTCAAACGTGTTGTTGTTCAGATAGTCGAGTAGCGTCTGAATTTGCGGAACGTTCTTCAAGAAGGTTTCACCATTCTTGTTAGCACCGCCATTGAGGTGGAAGTTCACCGAAGTCTCGCCATTCTGTGTCGTGGGATCCATGAAGAATTCAGCTGTGTTAGAACCACCTCTAATGGTGAATGCACGAACCGAGTTGGTCAAGTCGTAGGTGATGGTCATCGAGCGGAGCGTCAAGCGCAGGGGTTTGAGCTTGAGGTTTGTTGCGATGTCTTCAACCAACGTAACGAAATCGCCACTGAGGTTGTTCAGGTCAAGTTCCCAAGTAAAGATGGTATCGGCCACGAGTTCTGCCAGGGGCAGACTGGTGATGCGCGAGACGCCATCGTCGGCACTCAAGAACGAGCCATCGGCCTGCTGGTTGAAGCGTTGGATGGTGAGCGTTGAGCCATGGTCAAAGTTAATCAACTGCAACGGAGTCATCAAGCGGAAACCGGTAGTATTAACCACACAAGTAGCGGTTACCGTGGTCGAGGGAATCTCGAGATAGGTAGCTTTCTTGGGATAGAACGAAGGTATCTGCGTGTCAAAGTTGGTGATGATGTAGTCGTTACCATCGGCACCGCGCAACATCTGCTTGGGGAACTTGTCGACCGAAACGTTAGCAATCATCGAGTCGATTTCGTTGAAATACTCGGTGTCGACAGTGCTGGCCGGCAGGCGCGTCATCAAGATGGTGTAGCCACGTTTTTTGCCCTCGAGGTAGAGGGTATCGCCGCTATACTTCATGATGTCGAACTCATAGTCACCCTCGTGACCCTTGCCAGTTTCATCGCTGCTAGTCTCATTTACAGTCGTACCACTGCTGGGGATATCCTCGGGGTTCGAGAACATGTGCATCACATAGTTATAGGTATTAAACGTGAGCACGGGCCCATCATCGGCAACCACTTCCCAAGTCGATTCATCCTCGGCATACATTGGCGTTGTGGTTTTAGTGTCTTGAAGGACATCATAGGCAATCCAAATGTTCTTGCCGCTGATTGTGACGCTACCATCATCCTTGAAAGTGAGGAGCATCATGTAGCCCTGTTCCTCCTCGTTGGCAAAGTATTCCATGGCCCACTTTCCACCCTGGTCGGTGAGGATGTCGCCGTAGGTCGTCTTTGCGGTCTCGAGGCGGTCGGCTGCGCTTTCGTTGAAGATGTCATCGACTTCGTTCTTGAGGCACGAGGTGGCAGTGAAAGCCATCGCCGTAATCAAGGCAAGCGCTGAAAATTTAAAATATCTCTTCATCATTGTGATATCGTTTTAATGGTGATTTTTAATAGAGAGAACTTCGTTAATCGGCGATTTGCTTGCGCAGTTCATCAATGTCGAGATTGTCCATGCGACGATGAACCTCGTTGCGCAGTGAGTCGAGCTCGAAGCCCCAAGTAGTGCGGAACCAGTTCTTAACGATTTCGAGTTTTTGGTTGATAGCTACAACGCCATCAACGCCATCGGTATCCTCGACGTCGTAGACGAGAATGTAGTTACCCGAGGTATCGCGACGTCTTGTGAGCACACGCGTTCCATCCTCAAGAACTTCGGTTTGACTTTCATAAGCATACTTCCTGTTCTCGTCGGTCGCCTCGTTGTTCTCGTAATAGTAGAAGCAGAAGTAGGTCGACGAGGGGTCGTCATCGTCGGCATCGGCCGTAGCCCAGCCGCGCGAAGCGTAGTCGAGGATTCGATTCCATTGCTCGTCACTGAGCACAACATANTTGGCCACAGTCTCGGCGAGGTCCTCGGTGTAGGACGACGAAGCGTAGCTGGTCACAAAGCCCAAGCCATTCATCTGGCTATCCTGACGATACTGCCAATTGGTNCCATCNTANTGTCCTACCGAGATGTAGTTGAATGCGCTGGGATAGGTCTTGGTTTGATGCAAGATGTGGGTAAACTCGTGGTGCATCGTTGCAAAGTAACGGGTCGTCATCAAGTCGGCATCACCTGCATCGGCAAAGTTCACGCCATAGAGCGAAATCTTGATACCNCCCTGTGCTAAACCATAGATAACGGTACTACTGGTGGTGTTGTAGATGGGCGAGCCCACGAGCTGGATGATGCGGGGTCCATAGCTCTTCATGAAGTCGGCGGGTGTGACAGCATCGTAAGCGTCAAACCACAAGTACTTGCACAGCACAGCCATGTCTTTAGCCACATCGTAGGTAGCAGGAACCACGTTGTAGTACATGTTGTAGTAGCTATCGTCGGCAAGACGATACTTGAACTCTAGGTTATAGGGAACTAGGTAGTTGTCCCACAAGAACTTGTCGAGCGCGTAGGTCGACGAGTTAGGGTCGGGCGAGGAGTNTACATCGGGGAAGATGGTTTCGCCCAGGTCATCGTCGCTACAAGCGGTGAGTGCCATCGAGGCAACTGCAGCCACGAGCAACATGTATAGATAATGCTTAATCGTTGTCATAATGTTGAGATTATGCTATTGTTAATCATTGATGGTGTGTAAGCTCAATCCTCATCGTCCTGAGCGGGCTTTACGGTAATGGGACGTACCGCTTCGCTGCTAGTAATCTCGGTACTCGTCTCGCGGGTGTTAGGCTCGAAACCAGCTACAAGCGATTGCACTGGAATCTGAATAGCGTAACGCTTGTCGAGGACTTGAAGCGTGTAGGTGTCATAGGGGCCATACTTGTGCGAGTAGGTCAAGCCAAAGCGCTTGATATCCCACCAGCGACGACCGGTGTGAACGGTTTCGATGCGGCGGAAGTGCTGCACGCACTGCAGGTAAGGCTTAATCTCATCGGTAAGGCTATACTTGTCGCTTGGACAAACCTGGTCGACGTGAATCTCTTTCATGATACCGAAGCCAGGATCCTTGTCTTCACGATAGAAGTTGGTAATAGCGTCGGCAGTGAGCTCGATGAGCTGCGAGTATTGCGAGCGGTAGCTCTTGCTGTGACCATACTCCCAAGTTGAGAGGTCGGCAACAGCAGCCTCGATGTTACCCAGGAACAGGTAAGCCTCGGCNCGGTCGAGCAGCGTTTGCTCGGCNGTAAACTCGGCATTCACACCNTGGCAGTAACCGATACCGGCAATCTTGTTGGTATACTCAAATTGCTCGAAGCAGTTGCCAGCATAATACATACCATACTCGGAGCCACTAGCCGAGCCGCACAAGCCGTTGAAACATGGGTGCATGCTGAAGCTTTCGTTTCTGTTGTTACGCCAGCGAAGGTTCTTCCAGGTCGGGCCAGGGCCTTGCACAGTAGCGCGCTTAGCATCGCGGTTGCAGGCGTAGCGGCCGCTCGAGACGAAGCGACGCCACCAAGTGGTGNAGCTCGAGAAGAGCATGAATACGCCAGGACGGTCGATGCTCGTTGCGTAGCGACCGATATCGCTGATGTAATACATGCTGCCACCCTTTTCCCAGATGTCGCTCATGAGCGTTGCGGGGTCGTTGCCGTTGAATGCTGCGGTTGCATATTCCACAACTTTGTCGTACTGGCGGGTAAATAGGTAAAAGCGTGCTGCAAAGGCGTTTGCGGCTTGCTTGTTAAAGTGATACTTGGGCACCTCATAGATACCATCGTCGATGAGGGCGAGGCCCTTCTCGATGTCGGCCTGAATGTGTTCGTAGGTCTCGGCCAGGGTGCCGCGCTCGTAGTGAGGCTTCACGGTGGTCTCGGGCTCGGTCATGTAGGGAATACCTTGCTCGCTCTTGCTCAATTCCGGTCCACGATAGGGCATGCAGAAGATTTGAGCCAGCAGGAAGTGGTGGAAGGCACGCGACATGTAGGCCTCGCCACGCACGCCGTTCAAGGTCTCTTGGTCATCGCTATCGAGGCCTTCGGCTTCGATTTCATCGGCAGCATCGAGCACAGCGTTGCAAGCAGCGATTGCCCTATAGCAACGTTGCCATGGTCCACTNGGGTCGTCGTTACTGTTGGTCGANGCGTCAACGTCTTCCCAGATGTAGAGCTGGTTATCACCCAGCGAGTACTCGGTCTTGTTGTAGAGCGTACCCTCGTCGTCGGGCGAGTTGTTGTCGATGATGTTGTCGGTGGGCAGCTCGCACACAGGAGCGTAGCTCGCATCAACGTAAGCATCGAGCATGAGCTCGCGCAGCTGCTCAACATTCTGCAGGTACACGCGCGTGTCGGGCGACTTATCGAGGAAGTCACCGCAGGAGGTCAACGAAGCCATTGCAGCGCATCCTGCCAAAGCAATATATTGAAATTTCATCTTTTTCATCTCCATTGAAATGTTAGACAAGTGATACATGAATTAGAGGCTGAAGCGCAGGGTGAAGGTGAACTGCTTGGGGTTGGGCGATGCCACACCACCCGAGTTGTAGAACTCAGGATCTTGACCGTTGAGCTTCTTGTCGGCATAAAGCAGGNACAGGTTGGTAGCTGCCAGCTTAACCGAAGCACTCTTGAGGTGCAGGAAGTTGAGGAATGCCTGCGGCATGTCGTAGGTGAGCGAAACCTCTTTCAGGCGGATGAAATCACCCTTGGCTACGCGCGCGGTACTATAATTATAGGCATTATAGGCAATGCCGAGCTGGCTGATTGAGTAATACTGACGCATCGAAGCAATTGCGGGGATGTCGGTGTACTGCTCGTCGCCAGGCATAACCCAGCGGTTCTTGAAGTCCTTGCTCATGGCCGACTGGTCGCTATAGGAAACGCTGAAGTCGGGGTTGAGACGGAGTTTGTTGCCAAAGGCGTAGGTCATGAACACGTTCAGGTGGAAGCCCTTCCACGAGAAGTTGTTGCCAAAACCACCAGTTACAGGAGGATCAACGGGACCTTCATACTTGAGGAAGNCGATTTTCTCNTACTCNTGGAAGTTGAGGTCGGTCGTGGTAACCACACCCTCTTCGTTGATGACTTGGGGAATACCATGCTCGTTGAGGCCCACAAAGGGAATCGAGAAGACGGCACGGTGGGGATAACCTACCAAGGGGAAACCGGTGCCTTGCACGAGGTCGATGACGCGCGAGGTCGATTGCAGCTTGGTAATTTCGGTCTTGCTGTAAGAGAACGTCCAGTCGGTCGACCACTGGAAGCCCTTCGGGTCGGCGCTCTCGATGTTGCGAGTCGACAGGGTGAACTCAACACCNTGCGACTTCATCTCGGCAACGTTGGCATACTTGTTGATGATACCACCGACGCCCTCGGTCGAGATGCGGCCAATCAGGTCGTAGTTGTTACGGGTGTACCAGTCAAACACGAGGTTGATGCGGTTGTGATAGAAACCGAGGTCAACACCGAGGTTGAACTCATGCTTCTTCTCGTAGGTGAGCTCATCGTTGGCCAGACCACTAATGGCGATACCCATTTCACGAGCGTCACTCTCCTGGCGCCAGGGGCGAGTCGAGTAGTAGAGGGCCTCGGCATTAGCNTANGAGCTGGGGCCGCTCTCACCGGTGAGCGAGTAGCTCAGACGGAGCTTAGCGTAGGACAGGAATTTCTGATGCTCGGTCCAGTTNTTGAAGAAGTCTTCCTCGTAGATGTTCCAAGCACCCGAAACGTTCCANGTGGGCAGCCAGCGGCTGTTAGAAACCTTACCCATGAGGTTAGAACCCTCGTAGCGGAAGGTGCCGTTGAGTGCGTAACGACCCATGNAGCTGTAGTTGGCGTTAGCAAAGTAAGCCATGTTGCGGCGATAGGTCTTGCTGTCGCTGAAATAAGAACTATTCTCCTCCTGCATCTGCTTGAACAGGGTGTAGTCGGTGAAGGGGAGGTTACCATTGCTGTAGACGATACCCCAGCCATCGAAGGCTTGGTNGTAACGGTCGACGCGGCTGGCTTCCATACCACCGAAGAGTTGCAACATGTGGATGTTGTTGAAGCTCTTGAAGTACTGAGCCGAAGCGCGGAAGTCGTACTGCTGAACGCGGTTCTTGGTGTAGAACAGGATACCACCCTTGGGGAGGACGGTCTCGGGCTCGGCATTCTCGACATCGGGGTCGGTATAGAGGTAGGTGTTCGACGAGCGGATGCTTGCGTCATCGGGAATTACACCAGCACGATAGGCTTCGGCTTGGTTACTGTCGTCGAGCACATAGTGGTTCTGCTCGCTGGTGTTGTTACGATAGGATGCGAGCAGGTTGATTTCGAGGTTTTGGTCTTCCTTGATGATGGGCTTGATTTGCAACTCACCCTGGAACTTAACGTCGAGTACGCTCAGGTCGATGTAGTTGCTCTCGAGCTCGTGGAAGATATTGAAGTCGGTGTAGTTACGACGATAGGTGAGCGAGGGGTCGAGGGCACGCGATGTGTTGAGCGCAAAGCTATAGGGGTTGATATCGAAGTCACGGCTTACTTCACCGTTAACAACGTCGACGTTCTGGCTCAGGGTACCAGGTGCCTTCTGCGAGCGGTAGCTATCGCTGTTGAGAATCTTGACGCGGATGTGGTCGTTGATGTTGTAAACAGCGTTAGCGTTAAAGGTGTAACGCTCAACGCGGCTACTCTTGTACCATCCCGGGTCGTTCATCAACGACAGTGACGAGTAGAACGAGCCCTTGTCGGTACCACCCGACACGCTCACGGCGTGGTTCTGCATGATGTTGTTGTTGAACAGCAGGTCAAACCAGTCGGTGTTCATCATCTCGGCTTGACGCAGGTACGAGTTCATGGCCGACTGCGTGTTAGCAAGGCCGTAAGTNCCAGTGGTGGGGTCATATTGGTTCATCAGGCGATACATGCGGCCATAGATACCACTCGACGAGCTGTTAACNAGCGATTCAAACGACAGCCAGCCCTTTTGCTCCATCTCCTTGAAGATACTCATCTGCTCTTGCGAGTTACAGATGTTGAAGTCGCGGTAGGAGGGCTTGAGGCGGTAGGTGAACTCGCCAGTGTAGCTCAACGAGGTCTGACCACGACGACCGGTCTTGGTGGTGATAACGATAACGCCGGCGTTGGCNTTAGCACCGTAAATCGAGGTTGCGGAACCATCCTTGAGGATTTGGAAGCTCTCGATATCGTCGGCATTCAGTCCTGCGACGGCCGAGGCAATCAGGGTGGTAGCGTCACCCGACGAGAGGTCGTCGGCGCTAATCTCGACGTTGTCCTCGAGNATCACACCATCGACAACCCACAGGGGCTTAGAGCTACCATAAATCGAGGTAGCACCACGGACGCGGATTTTGGGTGCGGTACCAAAGGTACCCGACACGTTTTGCACTTGCACACCCGAGACACGACCTTCGAGACCACGGCTGACGTCGGCAACACCCGACAGTTTCGTTTTCTCGGCATCGACGCTNGACGTTGCACCGGTNAAGAGTCGCTTGTCGACCTTCTGATAACCGGTAACGACCACGTCGGTCAGCTGGACGCCGCCATCGCTCTTGGGTGTGAGCGTAATTGTCATGTTGGCGCTTGCTGCCTTCTCGGCTGTTTCATACCCAATGTAACTCACGGTGATAACGGTGCCGGGCGGGACATTCAGGGTGAACTTACCGTCGAAGTCGGTAGCCGTACCGTTTTTGGGATTGCTCTTTTGAGCAACCGTTGCTCCGATTACTGGCTCGTTGGTCTCATCGAGGACAACGCCGCTAATTTGTGCATTAGCCGCCATCGCTGTCAGTAGAATCACAACAAGCAAGAGTAACTTCTTAAGATTCATAAGCACTGATGTTTGTATGGTTATATTTGTTTTATTCGTTCACAAATCGGGTTATTGTCTCCACCATAACACAACATCTCGAAAACGTGCTTTTCCCGTTGATTAACAAAGCGATAACACTTAGGGATAGGTCAACGCCCACCTANCGGCAAGGCAATAGGAGNGCGTTGGTTATCAAGGTGTTAGCCTCTGTTCATGAGATAGCAGTCTCTAAACACTGTGGTTTGATGGTTGTGCAAAGATAGCACAAATATTGAAATTTCAACAAATTTTCAATGTTAAAATTGAGNTTGNGGTCATTTTTTTGAACTTTTTTTGAGGTTATACGTTAAAATGGACATAGTGGGGTTAATTTTAGAAAAGTTATTAGTTTGGGTTAGTTAGTTCGGTATCGCCTGCGACTTGGGCTGCGAGGGCCTGCCACAGGTTGTCGGGCGGAACGGGAGCGGTGACGTCGACCACGTTGCCACTGACGGGGTGGACAAAGTGGATGCGGTGTGACTGCAGGCAGATGCCGCCGTCGGGGTTGCTGCGGGGTGCGCCATACTTGAGGTCGCCCTTGATGGNGCAGCCGATGGCAGCGAGCTGGGCGCGGATTTGGTGCTTGCGNCCGGTGAGCAGGTCGACCTCGAGCAGGTGATAGCGCTCGGTCGATGCNAGCAGNCGGTAGTTGAGCACNGCCTTGAGGGCNCCGGGGCCGCGGGGTGTCGCTCACCAGCGTGGTGTTGTTGCGCTCCACGGGGGTGAGGTAGTGCGTGAGCGTCCCCACTGGTGTGGGAGGTAGCTTGNCAACAATCGCCCAGTAGGTCTTGCTCACCTCGCCCTTGCGGAANAGCTCGTTCATGCGCGAGAGGCCCTTGCTGGTACGCGCCAGCACAACCAGCCCACAGGTGGGTCGGTCGATGCGATGGGTCACGCCACAAAAGACGTTGCCAGGCTTGTTATAAGTCACCTTGAGCCACTGCCGCACTTTCTCGACCAGGGGCTCATCGCCTGTGCGGTCGCCCTGAACGAGCTCGCCCGCAGCTTTATTGACGATGACAAGGTGGTTGTCGATGTAAACAACTTCCATGCAAGTTCTGCGCTATGCTATATATATAATAATGTGTAACGGGGGTGGTGCGCCCCACTCAGGTTTATGTTGCGTGGCAAAGGTAACAAAATTGTTTTACNCACCAAACATATTACGCACGACTTTACAATTTTTTTATTTGTGAAAGTTGCNCAATTGCTGTAACTTTGCAAGCACGTAAAACGCAATTGACCAACTAACCATCTAAACAACAAGAAAAAGAAATGGCTAATACACCCGAGTTCAAGTATGCCCCCATGTTTCAGCTGGGGCCCGACAAGACCGAATATTACCTGCTCAGTAGCGACCACGTGAGTGTGGGCGAGTTTGAAGGNAAGCCTATCNTNAAGGTAGAGCCCGAGGCGCTGACGATGCTCACGCGCCAAGCGTTCCACGACGTGTCGTTCATGCTGCGTCGCGCTCACAACCAGCAAGTTGCTAAAATCCTGCACGACCCCGAGGCCAGCGAGAACGACAAGTATGTCGCCCTCACCTTCCTGCGCAATGCCGAGGTTGCCGTTAAGGGNCAACTCCCTCTGTGCCAGGACACTGGCACCGCCATCGTTCACGGCGAGAAGGGACAGCAAGTGTGGACCGGTTTCTGCGACGAGGAAGCCCTGTCGCGTGGCGTGTTTGACACCTACACGCAGGACAACCTGCGCTACTCGCAGAACGCACCCCTCACCATGTATGACGAGGTGAACACCCGCTGCAACCTGCCCGCGCAAATCGACATCGAGGCCACCGAGGGCATGGAATACCGCTTCCTGTGCGTCACCAAGGGTGGCGGCAGTGCCAACAAGACCTACCTCTACCAAATGACCAAGGCNGTGCTCAACCCCGACACGCTNGTGCCCTTCCTGGTCGAGAAGATGAAGACGCTGGGAACGGCTGCNTGTCCGCCCTACCACATCGCGTTTGTGATTGGCGGCACGTCGGCCGAGAAGAACCTGCTCACCGTGAAACTCGCCTCGACGCACTACTACGACGAGCTACCCACCACGGGCGACGAGACGGGCCGCGCCTTCCGCGACATCGAGCTCGAGCAACAAGTGCTCCAGGAGGCCTACAAGATTGGGCTGGGTGCACAGTTTGGCGGCAAGTACATGGCTCACGACGTGCGCATCGTGCGCCTGCCGCGTCACGGCGCATCGTGCCCAATCGGTTTGGGCGTAAGCTGCTCGGCCGACCGCAACATCAAGGCGAAAATCAACCGCGAGGGCATCTGGATTGAGAAACTCGATGACAACCCAACCGAACTCATCCCCGCCGAGCTGCGTGAAGCTGGCGAGGGCGGCATACAAATCGACCTCGACCGTCCCATGGCCGAGACGCTCGCCATCCTCGACAAGTACCCCGTGGCTACCCGCGTTTCGCTCAACGGCACCATCATCGTGGGCCGCGACATCGCGCACGCACGCTGGAAAGAGCGCTACGACCGCGGCGAGGGCATCCCGCAATACATCAAGGACCACCCCGTGCTCTACGCCGGTCCCGCCAAGACGCCCGCTGGCATGCCCTGCGGCTCGATGGGTCCCACCACAGCCAACCGCATGGACCCCTACGTCGACCTGTTCCAGAGCCTGGGCGGTAGCCTGCTGATGATTGCCAAGGGCAACCGCAGCGACGAGGTCACCGAGGCCTGCAAGAAACACGGCGGCTTCTACCTGGGTTCGATTGGNGGCCCCGCAGCCATCCTCTCGCAGCAAAGCATCCAGAGCATCGAGTGCGTCGAGTACCCCGAGTTGGGCATGGAAGCCGTGTGGAAAATCCGCGTNAAAGACTTCCCCGCATTCATCCTCGTCGACAACAAGGGCAACGACTTCTTCAAGCAAATCGGCCGCAAAGGCTGCCCCATGGCTAAGTAANCAACNNNTGCAACAATACACAGCAACTCCCCCTCGCCCATCGCGAGAGGGAGTTCTTGTTTCTAGACGAGGATAAAAACCTATAAATCAAACCAATCGCTCATCGCATTTTCACATGCCGAGGGCAAGAAAGATACACAAAAAAATGTTA
>Ga0065709_1029762_pt1 | contig 12814 bp, 9 predicted proteins | sample Hoacrofraction14_2_FD_59096 | JGI IMG/M metagenome (GOLD analysis project Ga0065709, IMG submission 59096) | Hoatzin crop microbial communities from Cojedes, Venezuela, sample from fiber fraction 14 v1 | ecosystem: Host-associated > Birds > Digestive system > Esophagus > Crop | place: Venezuela... | reverse complement strand
GTGGTAGATGGCCGAGATGGGCACGTCCTCGCCCATGCGCTCCCACTCGGCGTAGGTCTCCACGTCGACACCTAGGTCAGCGGCCATCTCCTCGAGCGATACGTCGCAGGCTTCGCGCAGGCCCTCCAGGCGTTCGCCCAGCTCCTTGAAAGCGGTAGTCACGAGTCGTCCCTCCTCACACAGCGTGCCACACAGTTCAAACGAGTGTAGCGCACGGCGAGAAGGGCCAGCGAGGTTGCGCACGTCCTGTAACCTAGCCTGCGCAAAAGCGTCAAGCAAAAGCGGCGACCCGAAGGCCGCCGCAGATATCTACACGTTGAAGCGGAAGTGCATCACGTCGCCATCCTGGACCACGTAGTCCTTGCCCTCCATGCGAAGGCGCCCGGCGTTGCGGCAGCCAACCTCACCGCCCAGCTCGACGTAGTCCTCGTAGCTGGCGACCTCGGCCTTGATGAAGCCGCGCTCGAAGTCCGAGTGGATGACGCCCGCGGCCTGCGGGGCCTTGGCACCGATGGGAATGGTCCAGGCCTTGACCTCCATCTCGCCGGCCGTGAAGTAGCTCTGGAGGCCCAGCAGGCGGTAGGCCGCCTGGGCCAGCGTCTCAAGGCCGCTCTTCTCGAGGCCAAGGGAGTCCAGGTACTCCGCCGCCTCGTCGGGCTCGAGCTCGCTCAGTTCGGCCTCGACCTCGCAACAGATGGGAATGGGCGTCTGGCCCTCGATGGGCTCGAGCTCCTGGCCCAGCATGTCCTCGTCCACGTTGGCCACGTACAGGATCGGCTTCATCGACAGCAGGAACAGGTCGTGCGCGGCGGCGCGCTCCTCGTCGGTCATGTCGAGGTCGGCCGCACGGTGCCCCTCGTTGAGCCATGCCTCAAGGCGCTCGGCGATGGCCAGCTTGGGCGCGGCCTCCTTGTCGCGCTTGGCCTCCTTCTGCAGGCGCGGCAGCGCGCGCTCGAGGGTACCGAGGTCCGCCAGCACCAGCTCGGTCTGGATGACGTCGGCGTCGGCCATGGGGTCAACGCGGCCGTCCACGTGCACCACGTCGGGGTCCTTGAAGTAGCGCACGACCTCGCAGATGGCATCGGTCTCGCGGATGTTGGCCAAAAACTGGTTGCCCAGGCCCTCGCCGGCGTTGGCACCCTTCACCAGGCCTGCGATGTCCACGAACTCCACCGTGGCCGGCACGATGCGGCCCGGGTTCACGATGGCGGCAAGCTTTGCCAGGCGGTCGTCAGGAACATCGACCACGCCCACGTTGGGGTCGATGGTCGCGAAGGGATAGTTGGCCGCAAGGCCGCCCTTCTTGGTGAGTGCGGTAAAGAGGGTCGACTTGCCCACGTTGGGCAGGCCCACAATGCCAATGGAAAGCGCCATGGTTCTTCTCGTCTCCTGAAAGCTCGTCCGTCGTTACTTGCCCGAGCCGGTCTTTGGCTCGTCGTCTGCCAGGCTCTCGATGGCGTCGAGGCCCTTCTTGATCATCTTCTTCCCCTTCTGCGCCGAGGCCTTGGCCTCCTCCAGGTGCTTCTTGACCTCCTCGACGTTCTTGTCGGGAATCACCAGCTCCTGGGCGTCTGCGGCCTCGACCATCGAAAGCGCGTCCTCATCGCACACGAAGACGCACGCGCCGCAGTTGACGCAGTAGGCCGGCTCCATGTGAAAGCGCCCCGTGTCATCGATCTCGCACGCGTTGGTTGGGCACGCCGTGGCACAGTCGCCGCACATGGTGCAGAGCGAGTTGTCGCACACCGGGAACTCGAGCTTGATGTTGGCGGCGAGGTCTGGGTGCTTCTGCAGGGCGCCCAGCGTGAGCTCGCGACGCTTGGTCAGCGTGCGGCGCTTGCGGTTGGCGTTGTTGACGCCCGTCATCTTCTCGAGCGAGCGCTGGAGGTCGTTGATCTGCCGCGTGTGGTCGTCGATCTTCTTGGCGACGGCCTTGGCCCCGGCAAGCACGGGGTTCGCGCCCATCACGGCCGTGGCGCCCGTCTTTGCCATGGACGAGAGGAACTGGCTTCGCTTGTAGGCCCTCGTCTGCTCGTGGTTGAGCTCGGCCTCGTCAAACTCCAGGCCCACGGAGGCCTGCGCCCACTCCTCGGCCTGGCCGATCTGGTTCACGTAGAACTCCTCGCCCGTGGTGGTGCGGCACTTGTCGCAGATGCCAAAGGGTAGGTACACGCTGATGTTGTCGTAGTCGGCCAGTAGCGAGAACCACAGCTCGGCGTCCATGAGACCCACGCAGGGAAGCACGATCTCGTTGGCCTGGGGAATGCGCCCCAGGGCACGGGTGCAGGTGATGTAGCAGTCCTCGTGGATGGTCGCCGCACGGGCGATCTTGTTGTAGAGCACACGGGCACCCTGGTTCTTGGAACCCAGGGCCTCGGCCGGGCACGCCGCGATGCAGAGGCCGCACTTGCGGCAATTGTCGGCCACCGTCACCACGGTACCCTCGAACTTGATGGCGTCGACAGGGCACACGTCCGCGCAGATGTGACAGATCTCGGTGCTGTCGGCCTTGGAGCGCAGGCAGCGCGGTGCGTTGGGACGCGGGCGCTCCTTGTAGTCGGACGGGTTCCACACGGGGGCGTTCTTGGGGTCGGCCACGAGCGAGTCGGCGATGCCGCCCAGCGGGTTCGAGACCGCCTGCCAGTCGTCGCGTATGTCGATGAAGTCGTCCAGAAGGTCGCGCTTTGCCACGAATGCTCCTCTCCGCATCTGCAGCTCCCCATTGTACGGCATCCGCCGCGCCATCACGCCTCCCACATGGCGCCCGCAGGCCGGAGGGCCCTTCTCCCCTTCCCCACTTGGTGCCACATGGCGGAACCATTCCGCCAAACGCGACTAACTGGGGAGAAGTGTGGGCCAGACTCCCCACTTGGTGCCACATGGCGGAACCATTCCGCCAAACGCGACTAACTGGGGAGAAGTGCCGTCCGTCCCGCCCGCCACAAGAAGCGGGCGTCCCGCATTGCGAGACGCCCGCCGAGTCACGAGCCTATGTGGCCGGCAAGCCCTTAGTACATGCCGCCCATGCCGCCCTGGCCGCCCTGGGCAGCCGCCGCGGAGATGGCCTCCTCGATGGTGGTGTCCTTGGGGGCCTCGTTGACGGTGGCCTCGGTGATGAGGATCAGCGACGAGACGGACGCGGCGTTCTGCAGCGTGACGCGGGTGACCTTGGCAGGGTCAAGCACACCCATGTCGATCATGTTGCCGTAGGTGCCAGTCGCGGAGTCCAGGCCCTCGCCCTCGGGCAGCGCCTTGACCTTCTCGACGACGACGGAGCCCTCGTAGCCGGCGTTACTGGCGATGGTCTTGACGGGAGCCTCGAGCGCCTTGCGGATGATGTCGACACCGATCTTCTCGTCGGGATCGGCGACCTCGAAGTCCTCGAGCGCCTTGGCGCCCTCGAGGAACGCCACGCCGCCGCCGGCGACGATGCCCTCCTCGACGGCCGCGCGAGTCGCCTGCAGGGCGTCCTCGATGCGGTGCTTGATCTCCTTGAGCTCGACCTCGGTGGCTGCGCCGACCTTGATGACGGCAACGCCGCCGGACAGCTTGGCCAGTCGCTCCTGGAGCTTCTCGCGGTCGAAGTCGGAGTCGGTGCGCTCGATCTCGGCCTTGATCTGGGCGATGCGGTCGTCGATGGCGGCCTTGTCGCCGGCGCCGCCCACGACGGTGGTGTTGTCCTTGGTGACCTTGACGCTCTTGGCGCTGCCGAGCATGTCGGCCGTGACGTCGGTGAGGTTGATGCCAAGCTCCTTCATGGCAACCTGACCACCGGTGACGGCAGCGATGTCCTCGAGCATGCGCTTGCGGCGGTCGCCGTAGCCGGGGGCCTTGACGGCGCAGACGTTGAGCGTGCCGCGCAGGCGGTTGAGGATCAGCGTGGCCAGGGCCTCGCCGTCCACGTCCTCGGCGATGATGAGCAGCGGCGAGCCCTGCTTGGCAACGGCCTCGAGGATGGGCATGATGTCCTGGATGTTGCTGATCTTCTGGTCGGTCATCAGGATGTAGGGATCCTTGAGGTCGGCCGTCATGTTCTCGGTGTCCGTGGCGAAGTACGGGCTGATGTAGCCCTTGTCAAACTGCATGCCCTCGACGGTGTCGATGTCGATGCCAAAGGTCTGGGACTCCTCGACGGTGATGACGCCGTCCTTGCCCACGACCTCCATGGCGTCGCTGATCTTCTGGCCGATCTCGGGATCGCCGGCGCTGATGGTGCCCACGGAGGCAATCTGCTCCTTGGTGCTGATGTCGATGGCATTCTTGCCGATCTGCTCCACGACGGCGTTGACGGCCTTGTCGATGCCGCGACGGATGGCGATGGGGTTGGCGCCGGCTGCGACGTTGCGCAGGCCCTCGTTGACGATGACCTGGGCCAGCAGCGTGGCGGTGGTGGTGCCGTCGCCCACGAGGTCGTTGGTCTTGGTGGCGACCTCCTTCACGAGCTGGGCGCCCATGTTCTCGACGGGGTCCTTGAGCTCGATCTCCTTGGCAACCGACACACCGTCGTTGGTGATGGTCGGAGCGCCGTAGGAGCGCTGCAGGGCGACGTAGCGGCCCTTGGGGCCAAGGGTGGTGGTGACGGCGTCGGCCAGAGTGTTCACGCCCTTGGCGAGCTTGGCGCGCGCGTCGGTACCAAACATGATGTTCTTAGGCATTTGAGTTTCCTCCAATTACGCGAGAAGCGCTGTTCTTTGCTTGCTTAGTCAACGATCACGGCATAGATGTCATCGGCGCGGAGAAGCAGGTAGTCCTCGCCGTCGACCTTGACCTCGTTGCCGCCGAACTTGCCATAGAAGACCTGGTCGCCCACGGCGACGTCGATGGCGATTCGCTCGCCCTTGTCGTTGAGCTTGCCGGCGCCCACGGCGACGACCTCGCCGCGCTGCGGCTTCTCCTGGGCACCACTCGAGATGTACAGACCGGAAGCGGTCTTCTCCTCCTTGGGTGCGGGCTTCACCAGAACGCGATCACCAAGCGGCTTCAAAGTCATAGCTAAGAACCTCCTCTTTCGTTGCCGTCTACGCGGCAAATTTCGGCACATGAAGACACCCGCATGGGGTGTCGGCGAAAGAGAATATACCCATCGACTGCGACTTATACAACCACACCGAAAAAAATCTTATGTCGTAACACTTAGATTTTCTCTAGGCGAGAAGAACAGGCCGTGCGGCCAGCTCTTGGCACACGCTTGACGCGTCCTAGAGGCAGAAGCCGAAGACGATGCCGTTCTCCACCGTGGTGAAGTCGTAGCACCACGGGGTGCCGTCGGAGCCCACGGTGCGCCACTGAGTGCCGGCACTGCACGAGGGCGAGCGCAGCCACCACGAGATCCCCGAGTCGGTGTCGGGGTCGGTGCGGACCAGCGCGCCATAGCTGCCCGTGGCCTCATTCTGCTCGGCAAACCAGGCATACTGCATGCCCTCGGCCGAGAAGACCGCGTTGTACAGCTCCGCGTTGGCGGAGTCGGTGTAGCCGCTCCAGTTGACCTCGCCAAAGATCTCTGCCACCGAGATGAGCCAGAGGGTGTCCTCGGTCTGGGTCACCGCCGCGATGCTCGAGGCGTGCCCCTCGTTGTTCGTCTCCTTGAGGACGGGCGCAATGGCAGCGGTGAGGTCCTCGGGCAGGAGGTTCCACTCGGTCTGCTGAAGCCAGGCACGCACGTCGCAGGCCTCCCAGCCGCCCGCGTTGGTCTGCGTGGACGTGATGGCCGCCGTGCCCACGCACGTCTCGGTGAGGAAGGTGAGGCCGGCCACCGTGCCGTCGGAGCGCGTGTCGTGGTAGATGTCGATGAGGCGCACCGTAAGCTCCTCGCCGTTGCTCAGCTCGATGGTGGTCGTGGCGTCGGGGATGGTGCCATCCTCGGCAATGAGGTTGTACTCCTGGCCTACGGCAATCGCAGCGTCACGATCATCGCAGGCACTGATGAGGTCGGCAATCGCGTCAAGCTCGGCCCACGAGTACGCAGAGAGCCCGTCCTTGACCGTCAGCTCGACCGTCTCCTCCTCCTGCTCGGTGTCCGTGACCTCCTGCTCGACGGCCTCCCCCTTGTCGTTCTGGGCAATCTCGGAGAAGAGGCTCAGCCCCTCGGTGGCGATGAAGAACGCGATGAGGCACGCGAGCACGATGCAGCCGGCGATGGCCAGGGCGCTGCGACGCTTGCCCACGCTCGTCTCCTCGTAGCGGCTCTTCACCTTGGCCACGTCGGCGCGGCTGCCGGGCTTGGAGCGGTACCCGTAGGGCGAGCCAAGCTTCTGGTCGCTGGTGAGCACCACGAAGTCGCTCTTGGGCCCGTCCTTCACAGGATCCGCCTGCTGTTCCTCAACGGACCTGGCGCCGTAGCCGCGGTGACTCGGCGTCTCGCGGTAGCCCTGCGTTGCAGGCACATCCGCTGCCAGGTCCTGGGATGCGGCGTGGCTTGAGGCCTGGCCTGCGCCCTTCTCGGCAAGCTTGCCCGTGGCCTCCAGGGCGTCTTGGGACGCGTCGACAACCTCGGCGTCCTGGTCCGTGCCCGTCATGGCAATCCCGTCCAGGCGCACGCCGCAGTGATCGCAGAACTCCGCGTCGTCGTCAATCCACTCGCCACAGATGGGACACCTCATGACACCCTCCAAGAACGCACCCCGTAACCGAGGGGCTTGCACCGTGCTCTGATTGTACATTGACGCACCGCAAACGTCCCCCTTGCGGCAAACGGTAGGTGCGCTTTTCTCGCCTTCTGGGCTATCATGGAAAGATACCGTGCGCCCATCAAGAAGGGAGCCCGTCCTGGAATCCGTCCGCAAGAACCTCCTGCGCGTCGCCGCCATCATGGTCCTTGTCGTTGCCGTCGCCTCCGCTGCGCTCGTGCTGTTCACGCGAACCTCCAACGAGGCCAGCGAACGCGAGTCGCTGGGCCATGTGTCGGAGTCCAGTGCGCAGCTTGCATACAACCTCTCCAACAGCATCGATGCCACGTGGTACAACGTGGACTATGCCGTCACGGCACTGAGCCTCGCGGACACCAGCTCCACGGAGGCGCTCGGAAACTTCCTCGCGCTCATCAACGACGAGGTCGACGATCCCAGCGACTACTATCTCATCAGCCGTGACGGCGCCTACGTGGAGGGCGGCGGCCAGACGGGCGTGTGGTACTTCTCGCAGGGCATGTCGGGGCTCATCGCCACCGGAGCCCCCACGACGACCATGCGCCGCACCACCGACGGTGACCAGATTCTTCTCATGAAGACGATTGACCCCTTCACCTGCGACGGCCACGAGTACAGCTACATCGCCGCGGAGTTCCCCGTCGAGACGTACCTCCAGAGCCTGGAGCTCATGGCCTACGACGGTGAGGGTCTCATCGTCGTCATCGACAGCACGGGAGAAGTGCTCTTCAGCACGGGCAACAGCGACACCTACCCCAGCAACACGATGTTCTTCGAGACGCTCGCCAACGCCGAGTTTACCTATGCGGGCGGCATCTCCAACAAGAGCGAGCTCTATGCGGCCTTCTCCACGCGCGAGCCCCAGAAGGTCAAGGTGACAATCTCGGACGTCGACTACGCCTTGAGCATCACGCCGGTAGAGGGCTACGACTGGAGCGTCGCACTCATCGTGGACTACCGCGACATCGAGGACGCGCGCATGCAGAACCTCACGCAGATGCGCGGCATCGCCATTGCCATGCTTGCGGGCAGCGCCGCACTGATCTATGCGGTCTACGCGCTGCATACCGTCCGCGCAAACCGCCGCGCACAGGAGAAGCTTCGCGAGCGCGACAACCTGCTCGACATCATCTGCTCGGACACGTCCAACGCCTACCTGCTGCTGGACGAGGACACGCTCGTCGTCCGCTACGCAAGCGTGGGCCTCAAGTCGATGTTCGACATCGAGCCCGCCAAGCTCATGGGACGCGAAGTCGGCGAGGGCGTGCGCGGCGAGGTCCAGGAGCGCCATCCCGAGTTGCTCACCAGCACCTTCGAGACGAACGATACGGACGACGCCGGCGGGAGGGACACGCGGGACGGAGAGGCGCTTCTCGCCTACGGGGAGTTCGTGCGCACGTCGCTTGACGGCTGGGACCGCGAGGAGAAGCTCGTGACGCCGCGCTACACCTATCTGGACCCCGTCCGAAGCGAGCAGCGCTACTTCCACGGCGAGTGCCTGCAGCCCTCTGACGGTCAGCTCGTGTTCTCGCTCGTGGACGAGACCGAGGCCGCGCGCCGCGAGGACGCCCTCACCAGCGCCATGCGCTCGGCCGAGGTGGCCAACCGCGCTAAGACCGACTTCCTCAGCAGCATGTCGCACGACCTGCGCACGCCGCTCAACGCCATCATGGGCTTTGCGATGCTGCAGGAGCACAACCCGGATGACGCGGCGGCCGTCACCGAGTACGCGCACAAGATCGGCATCTCGGCGCGCCTTCTGCTCGACCTCATCAACGGCATCCTCGACATGAACAAGATCGAGAGCGGCCACACCACGCTGCACCTGCAGGAGTTCCACCTGGGTGACCTCCTTGACGAGGTCAACACGCTCATCAGGCCCACAGCCGAGGCCAAGAGCCAGGAGTTCAAGATCAGGGCCAACGACATCTTTGCCGAGCACCTGGTGGGCGATCCCATGCGCCTCAAGCAGATCATGAACAACCTGCTCTCCAACGCCGTCAAGTACACGCCCGAGGGCGGCCACATCCGCATGGAGGTCACCGGCACGGGCAGCATGGAGAACGAGTACGAGCTGCTCACCATCATCGTCAACGACGACGGCGTGGGCATGAGCGAGGAGTTCCAGCAGACCATCTTCGAGCCCTTCTCACGCGAGGCCGACAGCCGCGTGACCGAGATCCAGGGCACGGGGCTGGGCATGACCATCACCAAGAACCTCGTGAATCTCATGGGCGGCACCATCGGCGTGCAGAGCGCCAAGGGCGAGGGCACCACCTTCCACGTGGAGTTGGAGCTGCGACGCGCGGACCTCGCCTTGGACCACGACTTCTGGGAGCGCAGGGGCATCGGCCGGATGCTTGTCATCGACGACGATCCCGACGTCTGTGCCATGATCGTCAAGCTCATGGAGCCCAGCGGCGTCATCGTGGAGGAGGCGCACGGCGGCATTGACGGCGTGCAGATGGCGCTGGATGCCGAGAAGAGCGGGTCGATGTACGATGCCATCCTCGTGGACTGGAAGATGCCCGATCTGGATGGCGTCGAGGTCACGCGCCGCATCCGCGAGGGCATCGTTGAGGCCGTGCCCATCATCGTGCTCACGGCCTACGACTGGACCGACATCGAGGCCGAGGCGCGCGCTGCCGGTGTGGATGCCTTCGTGAGCAAGCCCTTCTTCGTCGCGACGTTCCAGAACGCCATCGAGCAGATCGAGCACAGGATCGAGGCGGAGCACCTCGAGGCCGACCATGCCGACCTCACGGGCCTGCACCTGCTGCTGGTGGAGGACAACGCCCTCAACATCGAGATTCTCAAGGAGATCGTGAGCATGAAGGGCGCCACCTACGAGACCGCCCAGAACGGCGAGGAAGCGGTCGAGAAGTTCGAGGCAGCCTCTTCGGGCCACTTCAGTGCGATTCTCATGGACATTCAGATGCCCAAGATGAACGGCTACGAGGCCACGCGCGCGATTCGCGCCAGCAGCCATGCGGACGCCGCGAGCATCCCCATCATCGCCATGACGGCCAATGCCTTCCAGGAGGACGTGCGCATGGCCATCGAGGCGGGCATGGATGCGCACCTTGCCAAGCCGGTCGACGTCGACAAGCTCGTCGCCACGCTCGCGCACTACACGCGGGGCTAGCAGGCAACACGCCCACCAGCCCCGCTGGCTCTTCTCGTCTGTTGTTCTTCTCGCCTGCGCCCCTGCCTACTGCTTTGCGTAGAACGCGGCCAAGTCGTCGTCCATGGCCATGAGCGTGGGCTCGTCCACGTAGGCCATGTGGCCGCAGCCATAGCGGTGGAACTCCACGCGCTCCTTGAGCTCGTCGCTCAGGAACTGGGCGCTGAGGTCGTGCTCGACGTTCCAGTAGGTTGTTGCGGCGTCATAGCGGCCACCCAGCACGCAGAGCTTGATCGTGGGGTCGCGGCGCAAGGCCGTCGCGATGTCGATGGCCACGTTGGGCGCGCCCACCTCGCCCCAGGTGCCGGGAGCGCCGTGGTTCCAGTTCCACTTGACGCCAACCTTCTCGTAGTTGCTGTCCAGGTAGCGCGCGGGTGCCGCGTAGCCCAGGTTCTGCAGGTGCATGCGGAAGGCGCGGTCCCACACGGCGTTCACTGCGTCGTCGGCCGCGTCCTCGCCGGCAAACCAGCCAAAGTCCTGCTGCGCGTAGCTGGGCGCGTCCGAGCAGAAGCGCGTGTCCAGGCGTCCGCACACCTTGTCCTCGTCCCAGAGCAGGCGCATGCGGAAGTCCTCGAGCGTCACGCGCAGGTGACGGTGCGCGATGAAGTCCGCCGGCAGGCCGATGAGCTCGGACATCTGCTCGGCGATCTCTCGCTCGCGCTCGGTGGGCAGACGGTCGCCCAGCAGCAGCGCGGGCGCATAGACCGAGTCGCTGAAGTCCATGGCGGCGTCAAACCACTCGTCCACGTCGGCGTCCTCGCCTGCGCGTCCAAAGAACTGCGCCGTGGCCGCGAAGGTCGGCAGCATGCCCAGGTAGTAGAGGTCGGCGCCAGGGAGCGTCTGGACCCAGTCCCAGATGGCCGAGAGCATGGTCACGCCCGTGAGCTTGACGCCGCGCTCGCCCAAAAGACGCATGAGCACGGCGTTGCGCACGGTGCCGTAGGACTCGCCCAGCAGGTAGAGGGGGCTCTCCCAGCGTCCCTCGCGCTCGAGCCAGTCGGTGATGGCGCGGCAGAACGCATCGGCGTCGCCATCCACGCCAAAGAGCGTCTTGGGGTCCGTCCCCTTGGCTACCGGCGAGAAGCCCGTGCCGGGGGCGTCAAAGAACACGAGGTCGCTATGGCGCAGGAGCGTCCGCGGGTTGTCCGTCACCTCCGCCGTCACGGGCAGGTGAGACGTGCCGTCCGTTTGCACGCGCGTGGGGCCAAAGCCGCCAAAGTTGATGGGCACCGACGCGCAGCCGGGGCCGCCGTTGAAGAGGAACGTCACCGGGCGCGTGGGGTCAGCGGCACCGTCCTCGTCGACCTTCACATACGACAGGTAGAACATCTGGGCCTTGAGTGCGCCCGCGTCCTCGCGTACCTCGGCATGGCCGGCCGCGGCCACGTAGTCGATCTTCTCGCCAGCCGTGGCGCCCGAGCCCTCCCAGGTCAGCCGTTTTGAGGCAGGCTTGGGCAGCTCCACCGTGGGTGAGGCTGGCACCATCCAGTAGTCGGCCTTCTGCGCCTCCGCAGCCTCGGCGGCCGGAGTGTCCTGCGTGGTCTTCTGGTCCTTCTCTTCCATGGGTCCTCCTTAAGGTTGCATACCGCCCCATCATAGCGCGTGGGTTTGGTGACGCATGATGGAGGGTGGGCCAAACGGGTAGAAAGCACTACAGCAACGAGCGACAGCGGGCGGAACGGCAAGAAAATGCATCTCACGGCACGGGAACAGAGTGGCTTTGACACGTTGGCGGCGCCCATCCTGGCCGACGACCTCGTGCAGGGCATGGACGCCTACGTGCAGCATGGGTCTGTCTCGACGCTTGACCACTGCCTCAACGTGGCGCGTACGTCCTTCTGGGCAAACCGCCGCCTGCACCTGCACTGTGACGAAAAGGCCCTGGTGACGGGTGCCCTCCTGCACGACTTCTACCTCTATGACTGGCATGGGTCGGGGTGGCGGCACTCGTACCTGCATCCGCGGCGTGCACGTGCCAATGCTGTCAAGCACTTTGGCGTGGACGAGAAGGTCCAGAACGTGATTGCAAGTCACATGTGGCCGCTCACGTTGCTGCATGCACCCCACTGCCGCGAGGCCCTGCTCGTGAGCCTGGCCGACAAGGCGTGCTCCGCGCACGAGACGCTCCTGCAGCGACACAAGGCGAGGCCGCTATGTGGGTGAGTCGGTACTTTGTGTGGTTCTGCCTCTTTGGCGTGCTGGGTTGGGTGTGGGAGACGATCTTCTGCACCGTCAAGGAGCGCGCGTGGCAAAACCGTGGGTTCCTCTTTGGCCCGATCTGCCCCATCTACGGCGTAGGTGCCGTGGTGGCCATCGCCACGGTGCAGCACATCCGCACGGGCGGCGTGACGCCTGCTTGGTGGCAGATCTTCCTCTTTGCCATGGTGGGCAGCGCGGTGCTCGAGTACGTCACCTCGTGGGCACTGGAGCACTTCTTCCACGCACGCTGGTGGGACTACTCGCGCATGCCCCTCAACCTCAACGGCCGCATCTGCCTGCCCGCCTCTCTCCTGTTTGGCCTGGCTGGCCTCGGTATCGTCTATGGACTGCTTCCAACCCTGAGGGAGCAGACGTCACAGGTGAGCCCCATCGCCATCGAGACGACGTCCCTGGTGGCCATGGCTCTTCTCGCCGCCGACACCGCGCTGACCGTCTCGTCCCTCACCCGCTTTGCCCAGATCGCCGCCCACGCCCAGCAGAGCGTGAACGAGCACATGGAGCGCTTCGTCGCCGAGGCCGTCGACCTAGGCGACCAGGCCATCGAGACCGCCCGCGAGCGCAAGGCCTTCCAAGACCAGGTGCGCGAGGCGCACGCCCGCGTCATAAGCGCCACCGTCAAATCCGCCGTCCGCCGCGTCGCGACCTTCCCCTCAACCCTCCCCGAGCCCACCATGCTCCAGGACCTCAAAGACCACCTCGACAAGACCCACTAACGGCGCGGTGGGCCGCAGGTGAACCCGCCCCGCCCGGCAACGCCACGACCCGC
>Ga0065709_1029761_pt1 | contig 12817 bp, 11 predicted proteins | sample Hoacrofraction14_2_FD_59096 | JGI IMG/M metagenome (GOLD analysis project Ga0065709, IMG submission 59096) | Hoatzin crop microbial communities from Cojedes, Venezuela, sample from fiber fraction 14 v1 | ecosystem: Host-associated > Birds > Digestive system > Esophagus > Crop | place: Venezuela... | reverse complement strand
GATAGCGGCGGCGGCGCACCAGACGGCGCAGCGTCGGCCCCAGGTCGATGGCGTGCGAGCGGTCGCCGCCAGTGGGCATCTTCGTGAAAAATATGGCCACAAACAGCACCGCGATGACCGCACCGATGGCCAAGTAGGGCGAGATGAGCACCGAGAGGTCGGCGTCGCGCACGGCCTCGAACTCGGCATCGCTCAGACGGGCACGCTCAGAGGTGTCGAGCGGCGAGAGACGCGCCTGTATGTAGTTCATTGCCACATACATACCGACGAGCGAGCCCATCGGGTTGAAGCACTGCGCCAGGTTGAGTCGCCGCGTGGCCGTCTGCTCGCTACCCATGGAAAGTATGTACGGATTGCAACTGGTCTCGAGAAACGACAGGCCGCAGGTCATCACGAAATAGGCCACGAGAAAGGGGTAGTACATGCCCGTCAACTTGGCCGGGAAGAAGAGCAGCGCACCGGCGGCGTAAAGCCCCAGCCCCATCAGCACCCCGGCCTTGTAGCTGTAGCGGCGTATGAACATAGCCGCCGGAAAGGCCATCGCGAAATAGCCGCCATAGAAAGCCGCCTGCACAAGCGCGCCGTCGGTAACGCTCATGCGGAAAATCTTGGAAAAGGCCTTCACCATCGGGTTGGTGACGTCGTTGGCAAAGCCCCACAGCGCGAAACACGCCGTGATGAGCACAAACGGGACGACAACGCCCTTGCCCTTGCCGCCCAATATCGGTTCACTGGTCATATCGTCTTCAGGTTTCAGGTTGCAAAGATACAAAATAACTCTGAAACGGCCGCTTTTTTCCCGTTTTTTTACTTTTTCGTCCCCCCCGAAGCCCGAAAAAGGCAGAAAAAAGTCCGTCTGCTTGCTTTTGCCGCCGAAAATGTGTATCTTTGCCGACAGAAACGAAAACACACCTTTTTATTCATTCAAAAAAAACGATGCCATGGAAAAACTAACATCCGTACCCAAGGATTTCGCCGTATGCACCCTGCCAGACTGCGCTCACGCTGCCGACTGCCTGCGCCACAAGGCCTACGACGCGCTGGCCGACTTGGCCGACCGCCTCTACGCCGTCAACCCGCGCCGGTGCCGTCCGCGCGGCCGCTGTCCCTACCGCAAGCCGCTGCAGACGCTAGTGCTGGTGCGTGGCTTCTCAAACATCAAAGAGCAGTTGCTCCCCCGTCAGTACGCCGCCTTCTCGAAATACCTCATCGACAGGATGGGGCGGACGCTTTTCTACCGTTGCCAGAGGGGTGTGCGCTTTCTCTCTCCCGAAGAAAAAGCGGCCGTGGAGAACGCGTTGAAGTGCACCGGCTCCACGCTGGAGATGACCTACGACCACACCGAGGAGCAGATAGACTGGCGAGACTAAATTTGTGCCACCACGATGACACTCCAGTGCCACCACGATGACACTCGAGTGCCACCACGATGACACTCCAGTGCCACCACGGTGGCACAAACGGACACTCGCCGCTCCGAAACCAAGGAGATACTATAAGGACGTAAATCTTACATCAATCAAAGAAAAATCCGCAGAACAGAAATTTTTGAAAGATTGATGTAGGATTTACGTCCTTTATATATCCTCTTTATTTAAGATTTACGCAAGATTTACGTCCCTTAGAGAGCTGGCACACGTCCCGTTGCTTGGCTAGTACCCGTTGGACGTTACTTTCAGATCCTCAACTATTTGGCTGATGCGTTGCAGTTCCTCCGGGATGTTGATGCGCTGCGGACACGAAGGCACGCAATGTCCGCAGCCGATGCAGTGGTCAGCCTGACGGAGCTTCGGCACACTGCGGTCGTAACCGATGAGGAAGGCACGACGCAGACGGCGATACTCCGGGTCGGTCTGCGAGGCGGGCATAGCGTGGTCGGTGAGACACTTGTTGTAGTGCACGAAGATGCCGGGGATGTCGATGCCGTAGGGGCAGGGCATGCAGTATTTGCAGTCGTTGCAGGGAATGGTGCCCTGCTCCATTATTTTCTGCGCAATGGTAGTGTCGAGGAAGCGCATCTCCGTGTCGCTCAGCGGTTTGAGGGGGCAATAGGTGATGAGGTTCTGTTGCAGATGCTCCATGTAAGTCATGCCGCTCAGCACGGTCAGCACCCCTTTTGGTGTGCCGGCGTAGCGGAAGGCCCACGCGGCAACGGGCTGCTCCGGGTCGCGCTGCTTGAGCTCTCTGACGATGTGCGCCGGCATGTTGGCCAGCCGTCCGCCCAGCAGCGGCTCCATGATGACCGCCGGGATGCCGCGCCGCTCCAGTTCGCCGTAGAGATAAACGGCGTCCACGTTGCGGTCGTTAATCTCGTTGGCGTAGTTCCAGTCTAGATAGTTCAGCTCTATCTGCACAAAGTCCCAGTGTGCCTCGCCGCTGTCGTGCATCTTCATTGCGAGGTCGTACACCTCTTGTGCCCCGTGGAACGAGAAGCCGAGGTTGCGTATTTTGCCCTCTTTTTTGCGCTCCTGAAGCCATTTCAGCAACCCGTTGTCGATAAACCGCTGGCGGAAAACGCCGATGGGGTCGTCGCCGCCACCGATGGCGTGCAGCAGATAGTAGTCGATGTAGTCGGTCTGGAGTTCGCGGAGTGAGTTGTTGAACATCTCTACGGACGACTTGAAGTCGAACGAGTGCATATTGGACATCTTCGTGGCTATGTAGTAGCTTTTGCGCGGATGCCGCTTGAGCGCGATGCCGGTGTGCCGCTCCGACATTCCGCGGGTATAGACGGGCGACGTGTCGAAGTAGTTCAGTCCGTGGTCTAGGGCGTAGTCCACCTGCTTGTTTACCATCTCCTGGTCCACCTCCTCGTCGCCTATCTGTCTGGTTCCCAGTTGCTGGCCCTTGGTTGGCAGTCGCATCATGCCGTAGCCCAGCAGCGAGACGCGGTCGCCGCTGTTGGGGTTGGTGCGATAGGTCATCAGCCCTTTTTCCGGCTCCTGGGCTGCCGAGGAGTGTTTCTCTTTGCCGGCGCAAGCGGCCAGCGTGGCTGCCGTTCCTGCTCCGAAGAGTTTCAGAAACGTGCGTCGCGATATGTCTTTCTTCATCATTTTCAATAAGTTATTAAACAACTCTGTGCTGTTCGTTTCCTTCCACATATATGGCGGTGAGCGGACGGGCTGGGCAGAGCTCTTCGCACGCGCCGCAGCCTATGCACCGCTCCGCGTCGATGGCCGGCACCTCCGCTTCCTTGCCGTTGACGGTGGTCTTGGTCATCATGATGGCGCCGGTGGGACAGTGGCGCGCGCAGTTGCCGCAGCTGGCCTCTCCCTTGGCTGGCAGACAGTTTTCCTTCACCCACACGGCGTGGCCCACGGAGATGCTCGATTTCTCTTCGGGCGAGATGGGGAGTATGGCTCCCGTGGGGCACACCTGCGAACAGCGGCTGCACTCGGGTCGGCAATGACCGCGCTCGAAGCTCATCTCCGGCTGCATCAGTCGGAGCAGGTCGGCTGAGGGGCGCAGCACGCCGTTGGGACACTCGGCCACGCAGAGTTGGCAGGCGGTGCAGTGGTGGGCGAAGTGGCTGACACTCAGCGCACCTGGCGGCACCACCGGCACGCGGCGCTCCGGCACCACCTTGTCCTCGATGACCGCCAGTCCGCCGTCAACCTTCTTGTTGGCCTGTGCCAGGGCCGACGCTGCAACGGCCGACGCTGCGCCTACAAGAAATGCGCGACGCTCGGCCGACGGGGTATCGCTCGGGCTGTCGGTTGCCTTGGACGCGTTCTCCCCCTTTGCCGAATTGCCTTTTCGGAGAGCCAGGCCGTAGCTGAGCGCACCAAAAGCGCACTGCTCGAGGCAGTCGCCGCAGACCACGCATCGGGTGTTGTCAACGGTCATCGTCTTGAAGTCGATGCACGCCGCCTTGCAGTGGCTCGAGCATTTGCCACATTTTCGGCATTTTTCTTTATCAAAAATTATTCGGAAAAGCGAGAACTTCGACAGCGCACCGAGCACGGTTCCCACGGGACAGACGGTGTTGCAGTAGGTGCGCCCGTTGCGCCAGGCCAGCACGCCTAGCAGGAGGAGCGTGAGAGCGGCAACGACAAACGTGGGCCACGAGCGCAGCCACACGTCAACGGAATAGAAGGCAACGCTGCCGGCCGCCTCGGCTGCCCACGCCAACAAGTTGTTGACGGCCAGCCAAACGGGCTGGAGCAGGTTTTGAGCAATGCGGCCGTAGGATGAGTAGGGCGCAAGCAGGGCCACCAGTGAGCCTACGCCCGCCACCATGGCCACCACAAAAACGGCCAATACGAGCTGACGCAGCCAGTGGAGCCCCTTGGAGTAAGAGTAGGGTTTTCGCTTGCCGCGCCGACCCACCCACGCAATAAGGTCTTGCATAACACCCAGCGGACAAACCACGCTGCAATAGATGCGCCCGAGAACGAGCGTGAGCACCACCAACGCGGCCACTACCAGGAAATTGGCGGCAAGCAGGGCTGGCAAAAACTGAACCTTCGCCATCCAGCCCATCCAGCGCGACGCGGTTCCGGTGAAATCGAGAAACAGGAGCGTAGTCCCGACGAAAAACAGGACGGCCAGCGTCCGTCTAATTGTCTTTAGCATAGATCTTTATCTTTTTATTTTCTATATCCAACCACAAAGATGCTTACCTCGTAAAGCACCCAAATGGGCAGCGAGACCACCAGCAACGTCAGCACGTCGGTGGTGGGAGTGATGACGGCGGCCACCACGAGTATAGCCACGATGGCATGTCGGCGATAGCGTCGCATCAGTTGGCCGCTGACAAGCCCCATGCGCCCGAGCAGCCAGCAGACCACCGGCAACTCGAACACCACGCCGACGACGAGGCTCATTGAGATGAACGTATCGACATACGACTGGAGCGTCAGCATGTTTTCCACGTCGGGACTCACCTGATAGGTGCCCAGAAAGCGCACCGTCAGCGGAAAGACCAGCAGATAGCAGAGCGCGACGCCGAGCAGAAACATGACGTAGGCCACCACTACCACCGGCACGGCCACACGCCGCTCTCCGGCATAGAGCGCGGGCGAGACGAAGCGAAACAACTCGTAGAGCACCCACGGCGAACCCAACAGCAGCCCGGCATAGAGCGACACGCTCACATGGATGAAGAACTGCTCGGTCAGGCCGGTGTTCATCAAGTGGATGGAGAACGGCTCAACGCCCAGCAGCCGCCAAGTAGCAAAGTCGCTCGAACGGGGTGCCAACACCCACCGGAACAACGGCTCCTTCAGGCAGAAAGCCACCACCGCCAGCACGCCCACCACCACGAGCGAGCGCACCACCGCGGCGCGCAACTCGTCGAGATGCTCCCAAAACGACATCTCACCGGTCGCCATCCTTCGGCTGCTCGTCGGCAGACGGCTCGTCGATCCCGTTCATGCCGTCCTTGAAACTTTTCACCCCTTTGCCCAGCCCCTTCATCAGTTCGGGTATCTTCTTGCCTCCGAAAAGCAGCAAAATGACGAGGGCAATGACGAGTATCTCTTGCATTCCGAGTCCAAACATCTCTCTCTTGTTTTAGATTTTACAGCGACAAAGTTAAAGAAAAACAGCGAAAAACCAAAACTTTCGAAAGAAAAAGTGGGGAAAAACCGTAAATAACACCCCGAAACCCAAGGCGAACGAACCACAGATTACACCGATTTTCACAGAGAAAAATTCTGTGTTAATCTGTGTAATCTGCGGTTGATAATCACTGATTGGGGGGATTAAAACAGAATTTTTCTCTGTGAAAATCTGTGTAATCTGTGGTTAGCCAGGTTTCGGGATGCTCTGCCAATCGCTTGAAACAGAGGCTATCAGCGCTTGTCGGTAACGCCGAAGCGCGCCCACTCCTCCTGCGGGAAGTAGCCCTTCACGGCCTTCTTCGTCTCGGCGAAACGCTCCTTGACGCGCATCATCTGAGCATTCATCGTCTTCACCTTGCGCGTGAGTTCCTCGCGCAGAGCGTCGCACTCCTTGCCCTGCTCGCGCAGTGTGTCGAGGTCGCGTTGCATTGCGTCGAGACCTTCGCCACTGATGCCCTTGTCGGCTACCTGAGCCAGATTGCGACGCAGTCCGTCGATGAGCGTCTGACTCTTTTCTACTTGTAAATCAACTGTTTTCGACATAATAGTTTCTCCTTTTTTAATCGATGGTTAATTACTCTTTTTGCTTCGGGAAAACGGCTTTTCCCACTGCAAAATTAACGAAAAAAGCCGATTTTTCGAACACGCGAAAAGCCGATTTTTAGTATTTTTTAACCTGTAAAACACCTCGTTTTAACGTTTTTATTCCTAATTTTGTGGCCGATATGAAGCGAATGTTTCTTCTGCTGACCGCACTGCTCGCACTCCTGGCACAGGCGCAAGACGAGCGCATCAGCCTCACCGGGGAGTGGAGGCTCAACGACAGCGCATACGTCTTTCTGCCCGGTTCGCTCGCCGAAAATGGTGTGGGAGAGAGGCCCAACGTGGCGACGCAGTGGACGGGAACACTCTATGACTCATCGTTTTACCACAACCCATTCATGGCAAAATATCGGACGGAGGAGAACTTCAAGGTGCCGTTTTTCCTCACGCCCAAACGCCGCTTCGTGGGCCAGGCACGCCTCGGCCGCAACGTCTATATCCCCAAAGAGTGGCGCAAGCGCAGGGTGACGATTTTTCTGGAGAGACCCCACATCGAGACGGCTGTCAGCGTGAACGGGCAACACATCGGCCGATGCCGAAGTCTCTCTACGCCACACGAATACGACATCACCGAGGCCGTGGTGTTCGGCGAACGTAACCGACTGGAAATCACGGTGGACAACCGCACAGACAGCGTTGGCGTGGGCCCCGACTCCCACAGCGTCAGCGACCAGACGCAGGGCAACTGGAACGGCATCGTGGGGCGCATGGAGCTGTTTTCACGACCGCGCGACCTCTCTGTTGACCGCGTGCAGGTGTTCCCCGAACTCGAACGAAACCGCATCCAGGTGGTGGTGAACCTGACGAATTTCACCGAGCACAACCGCATCGTGCTGCCACTGGAAAGCCCTTACAGCCTGATGGCGTGGATACAGGAGGCCAAGACGGGGAAGTTGGTGTCGCGCTTTCAGACCCAGGTTCACGGGCAGCAAATGAGGTTTCTCATGCACTTCGCCGACACGGTGCGGCTCTGGGACCAGTTTCACCCCAACCTCTATCGGCTGACCGTCTCCACGGGCGACAACTCGATGTCCGTGACGTTCGGTATGCGACGCGTAGAAACGGCTGGGCGACAACTGCTTGTCAACGGCGTGCCTACATTCCTGCGCGGCACTGTCGAGAGCTGTTGTTTCCCCGAAACGGGTTATCCGCCCACCGACCTGGAGTCGTGGATGAGCATCATGCAGAAGTGCAAAGACTACGGACTCAACCACATACGCTTCCACTCATGGTGTCCGCCCGAAGCCGCCTTCGACGCTGCCGACCTGCTCGGCATCTATCTGCAAATAGAAGGGCCGACGTGGCCCAACCACGGCGTGAAACTGGGCAACGGGCAACTCATCGACACCTATCTGAAAGAGGAGAGCGAACGCATACTGACCACCTACGGCAACCACCCGTCGTTCCTCATTTATGCCCTCGGAAACGAGCCGGCAGGCCGATGGACAGACTATGCGCGCCAATTCATCGACCTCTGGAAACCGCTCGACACGCGCCACATCTACTGCGCAGCGTCGGTAGGCGGCGGATGGGCATGGGACGCTGCCAGCCAGATACACGTCAAGGGCGGCGCAAGAGGACTCGACTGGGACAAACACGCACCCCACGCCGACGACGACTTCCGCGAGATGGTAGTGGAAGGCAAAGGCATAGCCGGACGAAAAGACAATCCGCAGACGGTGGAAGAGCCATGGGTAACCCACGAGATGGGGCAGTGGTGCGCATTCCCCGACCTAGACGAGCGCCCACTCTACACAGGCATCAACCAGTCCGGAAATCTCGACATCTTCGCCGACCTGCTCGAAGAAAACGGCATGGCCGGTCAGGCACGGAAATTCACCGAAGCAAGCGGCCGACTGCAGACGCTCTGCTATAAATACGACATAGAACGCAACCTAAGAACACCCGACCACACTGGTTTTCAGCTGCTTGGACTAAACGATTACAGCGGACAAGGCACGGCCACCGTTGGCACACTAAACGTGCATTGGAAAGAAAAACCCTACACCAACCGCACCCACTGGCGGCAATTCTGCAATCCGCTCGTGCTGCTCGCCCGAATGCCGCGCTTCGTCTATCAGCAAGGCGACACGCTCAGAGCACCGCTCGAAGCATACAACGCATTCTGGGGAATGTTGGAAAACGTGGACATCTCGTGGCGCATCACCGACGACAGCGGCCAGATAGTCAGCGAAACCTCGCTCGGTCTGAAAAACATACCCATAGGCAAAAACATACCACTCGGCGAAATCATCGTGCCGCTAGACACGTTCAGTCAGCCCCAAAAACTGACACTCACCGCATTGCTCCACCACGGACTAGTGAGCAACCAGTGGGACTTTTGGGTTTATCCCCGTGACACCCAAACACTTGAAACCCCCGAAAAACCTGAAAAACCAGATAAACAAAAGCAACTTAACAAACTTGATAAACCTGAAAAACTTGGCAAACAAAAGCAACTTGACAAACTTGATAAACCTGAAAAACTTGACAAACTCTACCTGACCGACACCCTCGATCAGAAAGCCATCGAAGTGCTCAAACGCGGCGGACGCGTGCTGATAGAAGCCGCCGGAAAGGTGCGCTTCGGCAGCGACGTCAAGCAAACCTACCTACCCGTGTTTTGGAACACCAGCTGGTTTAAGATGCGGCCGCCCCACACCACGGGCAGCTACATCGACCGACAGCACCCGATGTTCCGCGACTTCCCCACCGACTCGTGGCAAAACCTCAACTGGTGGGAACTCGTAAACGGCGCGCAAGTGATGAACCTCAGCCAGTTTCCGCGCGACTACCAACCGCCCTTCCAGCCCATCGACACATGGCACGTCAGCCGCAAACTCGCCATGGTCATCGAGGCCAAAGTGCTGCGTGGACGGCTGCTGATGACCACCTTCGACCTCCGCACCGACCTCGCCCACCGCCATGCCGCGCGTCAACTCCGCCGCTCCATCATCAACTACATGCAGAGCGACCGTTTCGCCCCCACCCTGCGCCTAGAACCCACCCAAATATCGCACCTCTTCACCCACACCGCCCCACCCGTAAACATGTTCACAACCGACTCCCCCGACGAACTAAAGCCAAAACTGAAGTAGCCCCCACCAGCCAACCATTTCCCCCACCCCACCCACGTCATCATCACTTTTTGATGATTATCTTTTGATGAAAGCATTTTTTTTCGTAACTTTGCCAACGAAACAAGTTCACGAAAAAAGAGATACCCTATGACAAACCCCTTTGTAACAAGCGGATACGCCGGCAGAGAATACTTCTGCGACCGCGTGCAAGAGACAGAAAAACTGGTCTCGCTGCTCACCAACGGCAACAACGTGGCACTCATTTCGCCACGACGTATCGGCAAAACCGACCTCATCCGCCACTGCTTCGCACAAGAGGCCGTGAGCGACAAATACCACACGTTCGTCATCGACATCTATGCCACCAACTCACTACGCGACTTCGTCAACCTCTTTGGAAAAGCCATTCTCGACACACTCCGCTCCAAAGGGAAAAAGATATGGGAGCGATTTCTGCAAACCCTCTCATCGCTCCGCGCCGAAATAAAGTTCGACGCAGATGGAAAGCCCATCTGGAGCATCGGACTAGGCGCAATAACCAACCCCACAATCACACTCGACGAGATATTCGCATACCTCGACAACGCCGATAAACCCTGCCTCATTGCCATCGACGAGTTTCAGCAAATCACGCGCTACAACGACGACAAAAACGTGGAAGCCACACTGCGCACATACATTCAGCGCAGCAGCAACGCGCACTTCGTCTTTGCCGGCTCGCAGCGCCACCTGATGAGCGCCATGTTCGCCTCGCCCTCGCGCCCATTCTATCAATCAGTAGCCATACTCAACCTGAAAAACATACCGATGGAGAAATACGAGGAATTTGCCGCCCACCACTTCCAACAAGCAGGCAAAAGGCTCGGCCAAGGCGTAGTGAAGCGGCTCTACGAACAGTTCGACGGCATCACCTACTACCTGCAGCGCATGATGAACTACCTCTTCCTCTCCACGCCGGTAGGCCAAACATGCCCCACCGAAGCCATCGACTCAGCCATCGCAGAGATAGTGGCCGACTCCGCCGACACCTACACCTCGCTGCTGATGCAAATACCCGAGAAGCAACGAATGGTGCTGCTAGCCATTGCCAGCGAGGGCCACTCAAGAAACGTATCGAGCGGAGCCTTCGTGAAAAAATATCATCTGCAATCGCCAAGCACCGTCTTGTCCGCTATAAAAGGACTTCTTGAGAAAGACCTCGTCACCCAGGAAGACGGCGCATACATCGTTTACGACCGTCTCTTCTCCCTATGGCTGACCAAGCGAAAACCATAGCCCCACACGACAAATCTGCGTAAATACGCAAAAAAGTCGCGCAGAAACAGAGCGACGAGGACAAAAAAGTTAACAACTGAAAGCCATTGCGCTCGCGACGGCGTTGCGGTAAATCAATTTGATTTACTCTGCAATTCAATTTGATTTACTCTGCAATTCAATTTGATTTGGTCGGTAAATCAAATTGATTTGCCGGCGCACACCACGAACAGCATACGTTGCGAGTATTAGCAAGAAAGGGGTAAAACGCTTTGGTTCACGAGGTTAAATGCAAAGAAATGGGGAAACTAAAGACGGCGGATGAGCGTCAGGCCGTCGCGCAACGGAAGTATGACCTTTTCCACGCGCGCGTCGCAGGCCACATGGTCGTTGAACTGCTCTACGCCGCACGTCTGATGGTCACGCGCGTAAGTAGCGTCCACCACATGGCCGTCCCACAGCGTGTTGTCGGCGACGATAAAGCCGCCCGGCCGCAGCAGGCTGAGCGCCATCTCGTAGTAGTCAACGTATTGCCGTTTGTCGCCGTCGATGAACACCAGGTCGAACTCGATGCCCAGTTTGGGTGCCTCCGTGAGCGCGTTTCCGATGCGGAAGTCTATCTTGTCGGCAACGCTTGAATTCTCTATCCACGGCCGCGTGAAATCCTCTAGTTCGTCGTCGATTTCAAACGTATAGACCCTTCCGTTTTCCCCTAATCCCTCGGCCATGGATATGGCGCTATATCCGCTGAAAGTGCCTATTTCCAGTATGTTTTTAGGCCTAATCATGCGCACGAGCATCTTCAGCAGCCGCCCCTGCAGATGTCCGCTGGCCATGCGCCCTGCCCACAATCGGAGATTGGTCTCGCGCCAAAGTCGGTGGAGATATTCGCCCTCGGGGTCGATGTGCTGCAAGATATAGTCGTCGAGAGACATTTTCATAAAAAACTCTCTACGGCCAGCCGATAGGAGTCTAGGCCGAAACCGCAGATGATGCCGCGGCAGGCACTGCTAATCATGGAGTGGTGGCGAAACTCCTCGCGCGTGTGCACATTGCTGATATGCACCTCCACGACGGGCGTGCGGAGCGAGCGGATGCAGTCGTGCAGCGCAATGCTCGTGTGCGTGTAAGCCCCGGCGTTCAGCACGATGCCGTCGGCCGAGAAGCCCACGCGCTGCAGTTCGTTGATTAGTTCGCCCTCTATATTACTCTGGAAATAACTGATTTCCACGTCGGGATAGCGTTCGCGCAGCGTCCGCAGGCAGTCGTCCATCGTAGCCGAGCCATAGATGCCCGGTTCGCGCGTCCCCAGCAGGTTAAGATTGGGGCCGTTGACAATCACAATTTTCTTCTTTTCCATAGAAAACCACTTTTTCGCTTGCAAAGATAAAAGAAATTGTGTAATTTTGCAAGAAATTAGAGAAATTACTGATTTGAAACCCACTTTTAAAGAAAAAGCCAATAATAGCCTGGCAATCCTATGCCCTCCTATAAAAATCCTATACAGCCCTATAAAATCCCATACCCTCCTATAAAATCCTATTCCCTCCTAAAGCCACCTATAAAATCCTATAAAGTCCTATAAAATCCTATTCCCTCTCCTAATCCCCCATTCTCATGAACATCGCCATCTTCTGCTCCTCGCGCGACGACCTCGCCCCCCGTTACTTCACCCTCACCTCAGAGCTGGCCGAACGCCTTGCCCACGACGGCCACACCATCATCTACGGTGGCAGCCACTACGGACTGATGCGCTGTCTGGCCGAGACCACTCGCCAAGCCGGCGGCAGACTCGTCGGCGTGGTGCCACGCATCGTGCTGCAACGCGAACGCCAATGCCCCTATCTCGACGTGGAAATACCCTGCGAAGACCTCAACGACCGCAAGGCCATCATGATAGCCCGTGCCGACGCCATCATCGCCCTGCCCGGCGGCATCGGCACGCTAGACGAACTCTTCACCGTGGCCTCCGCGCGTAGCATCGGCTACCACACGAAACGCGTCATACTCTACAACATGGACGGCTTCTGGGACTCGCTCGTCACGATGCTCGACACCCTAGCCCAGCACTCCACCGTAAACAAAGAGTGGCGCGAAGGCATCTGCCCCTGCGCCACTCTAGAAGAGGTGGTTCAACAAATTACTTCGACATATCGAAGCCCAGACGAACGCCGTCGTAGCTCTTGCTAATCTCGCCAATGGTCGAGAGGCTGGAGTTGCCACTCAGCGCGGCAGCGGTCTGTAGCACAGTCAGCAGCTTCTTCGACTCAAACAGGAAACCGGCACCCGTCGAGTTGGCCGTCACATAGCCGTTGA
>Ga0065709_1006546_pt1 | contig 12818 bp, 9 predicted proteins | sample Hoacrofraction14_2_FD_59096 | JGI IMG/M metagenome (GOLD analysis project Ga0065709, IMG submission 59096) | Hoatzin crop microbial communities from Cojedes, Venezuela, sample from fiber fraction 14 v1 | ecosystem: Host-associated > Birds > Digestive system > Esophagus > Crop | place: Venezuela... | reverse complement strand
TGCTCGTCACCGACGTCGATAACGAAAACCCGGCGCAGGACGCCTACCTGAGGGGCCGCGAGGCCAACGCCTCTGTTCTCGTAGTACATCGTATCTTTCATGTCGTCGAGAAGTTTTATAATTCTCGGGGTTATCTCATCGACGGGGCGCGCCGTCTTTCTTAAAATCGGATCGCCTTCCAAAACTATATTTCTAAGTGCCATATAAATCGCCTCTCTTCGTTTTTATCCTAAAAATGTATTATACTACAACGCGCGCGCTTTAACTCACGTAGTCGTTATCGTAGGAAAGCGGGTATTCAGCGGGGTCGAAATCCTTCATAACCTGACGGAAAACCGCATTTATCGCGGACTTATTCTTCGCCTTAATCACAACATCCATTCTGTACCTGCCGCGCAGTTCGTAGAAAACATCCGGGATTGGCCCGTAGACCTCAAATCCGTATTTCTCATCCTGATAAGACGCAAAGGATTTTACGTAATTGAACAAAGCCTGTGCTTTTTCTTCCAAATTGTTTTCGGTGGGAAGCTGCAACATTATCTGTCCGCATGCTTTGAACGGCGGCAGATTCATATCCTCACGATATGCTATTTCAGTCTCGTAAAACGCATCGTAATTCTGAGATGCCGCGAATTTAAAAAGCGGCAGGTCGGGTCTGTAGGACTGTATATAAACCTCGCCCGGTTTCCCTCCCCTGCCCGCGCGTCCGGCGGCCTGGGTAATCAGCTGAAACGCCCTCTCGGACGCCTTGCACGAAGCCGATGCGAGCATTAAATCCGCACCTAAAATTCCCACTACCGTTACATTAGGAAAATCATGCCCCTTGGCAATCATCTGCGTTCCGACCAAAATGGACGCTTCGCCCGCTGAGAACGCGTCGATTATGTTTCTGTGCGCGCCCGTCTGCATCGTCGTGTCCTGATCCATTCGAAGGACCTTNTCNTTCGGGTAGAGTTCTCCGAGCAAAGATTCCAACTGCTGNGTTCCGAACCCCGCNTTGGTGAATTTTTTGTTGCCGCACTCGGCGCACTCGAATTCATCCGCGGGAATCGTGTATCCGCAGTAGTGGCAAATAAGCAGATTTCTCGCAAGTCTTTTGTTGTAGTGCAAAGTCATGGCGACCGAACAATTTTTGCAATTCGCCGTAAGCCCGCACTCGGAGCACACAAGAGACCTCGAAAACCCGCGTCTGTTCAGGAACAACATAACCTGTTCGTTTGCAGAAAACGCCCTGGCCATCGCCTGCCTCAAAGGGGCCGATAAAATCTCACCCATGCCGAGTTTTATCTGCTCTTTCATGTCAACCGGAAATACTTTCGGCAGCCTTGCATCACTTCTGGCTCTTTTTGGCAATTTCAGAAGTTTGTAGTATCCCTTTTGTGCCGCATAGAAAGATTCAACCGAAGGCGTCGCAGAGCCCAAAATCACCTGTGCTCCTGTCTTTTTCGCGCGCATCAGGGATATGTCTTTGGCGTTGTATCTGGGGTGCGATTCGGACTTGTAAGAGGAGTCGTGCTCTTCGTCGATAATTATCAGTTTCACGTTTTCCATGGGCGCGAAAACACCCGACCTCGGGGCCACGACAACCCTCGCGGTTCCGTTTTGAATCAGTTTCCACTGTTCGTATCTTTGCTTATCCGTCAGGCGGCTGTGAAGCACTGCAACCGGGACATTTAATCTTCCCAAAATCCAGTTTATCGTCTGCGGTGTAAGGGAAATCTCGGGCACCATGTAAATGACGTTGCCGCCTTCTGCCAACACTCTTTCGGCGCAGTTTAAATAAACTTCCGTCTTGCCGCTCCCGGTGATTCCGTAAAGGAGATTCACACCGTAACCCGATGAGCTGCATATGCTTTCGACGGCCTGTGTCTGTGCTTCTGACAACTCGTATCTTTCCTGAAATTTTCCGGAAATCTCGGGTATCTCATAGCTTATGTTTTCGGACTTATCTATCTCTTTTGTGACCTTCACGAGGCCCTTGTCCGCGACAGCCTTGAACTGCGCCGCGGATGCTTTCGTTTCCGTTAAAAGGAGTTTCTTCTCGCACTTACCGTTTGCAAGCAGATACTCCAGAATATTTATGTGCGCGATGCTTCGCAGGATCCCCGACTCCAACACTTCCTCTGCGGTTTTCCTGTCGGTTAAATCCGCGAAAAGCGCGGTCCTGTCGCGGTGCTTTCCGACGGACGACGGAACCATGAGAGATACCGCCTGACCCCTTGTGCAGTTGAAACGGGAGGCTATCGGCTCTAACAGCTCAAGCAAATCCTTCGGGACCACCGGGCGGTCTTCCACAGGTTCTGCTATCTGTTTTAATCTAGGGATAACTTTCTCATCGCACTCGTCGTAGATTTCCGCGACCAATGCCTCTTTTTGTTTATTACCTTTGCCGAAAGGAACGCGCACATATGAGCCCTCTGCGACGTGCTCGTCTGCAAGGTACGAATAAAGTCTGTCCGTTTGACGGACACTGTCCCTTAAAATTACACGGGCGGCTCTCATGTGTTATCCCCGAGCAAATCGAAAAGAGTTATCTGAGCAGACTCCGGCAGGTCGTCTAAAATTTTGCCGTAGTCCACAAGTTTCTGCGTCGCCGACTGACCGATACCCGTTCTGTTCGTAAATTCCTCGCGGTTCTTGAAAGGCGACTCTTCGCGCGCGGCAACAATAGCCTTGCCCATCGCCTCGGATATACCGTCGATTGCCGAGAACGGCGGTCTTATAAGGGTATCGCTGACCTTTTGGAATTTAACGCCGTCGGACAGTTCCAAATCGACGGGCGCGAATTCTATTCCGCGGTCGTACATCTCCTCGACCAGCTCGCACAGATAGAACTCGCTCTTAACCTTCGGGTTGGGATCCACCCTCATCTGTTCGGCGACAACCTCCTTGTGAGCGGTGACACGCGCCCTTCCGAAGCACATGGTTTCAGCATCGAATTCGTCGCCTCGCACGGTATAGAACGCGCAGTAGTATTCGGCCGGATAGTAGACCTTAAACCAAGCCACACGCAAAGACGAGATTGAGTATGCCGCGGCGTGAGCCTTAGGGAACATGTACTTGATTTTCTTGCACGAATCGATGTACCAGTCCGGAACGTGGTTTTCGCGCATAAGGGCCTCGTGTTCGGGAGTTAATCCCTTACCCTTACGGACCTTCTCCATGATGTCGAAGGAGTCTTTGTTGGGCAGGCCCCAGTAGATAAGTCTTGTCATGATCGAGTCGCGGCAGCCGATAACGGAATTCAAATCGCACGTGCCGTTCCTGATGAGTTCCTGAGCGTTTCCTGCCCAGACGTCGGTACCGTGCGACAGACCCATCAGCTGTACCAAATCGTAGAAATGCGAAGGCTTTGCTTCCTTGATCATGCCGCGCGCCATATTGGTTCCGAGCTCGGGAATTCCGACAGTTCCGTCGTGGTCGTAAATCTTCCCTTCCGGGGTAAACTTCAACGCGTCTGTCGATTCCAAAAGACTCATAACGCCGTCGTCGGGAATCGGGATTGTATTGACGTCGACACCCGTCATGTCGCTTAACATACGCAACGTGGTCGGGTCGTCGTGACCCAGGATATCGAGTTTTAAAATCGTGTCGTGAAGAGAATTAAAGTCGAAGTGCGTGGTTACCATCTCGGCATCCGTTTTGTTCGCAGGATACTGCACCGGGCAGAACTCGTAGATGTCCATCTCCTTCGGCAAAACAACGATGCCTCCGGGGTGCTGGCCCGTGGTGCTCTTAACGCCGATAATGCCGTTTGCCATAAACTTGAGTTTTGCATCCGTGTACGGTTCTTCCCTGTTGTCACAGATTTTTTTGACAAGGGCCGTCGCGTTCTTGGCCTTATACGCGGTAATTGTTCCCGCGCGGAATGTGTGTGTCGTGCCGAAAAGATATTCGACATATTTATGTGCGTGAGGCTGGTACTCTCCGGAGAAGTTCAGGTCGATATCAGGCTGCTTGTCTCCGTGGAATCCCAGGAACGTCTCGAAAGGAATGTCCTGTCCGTCTTTTTCCATCGGAATGTTGCACTCGGGGCAGTTCTTCGGCGGCAGATCGTAGCCCGAACCATAGTTGCCGGAGTTGTCGAATTCAGTGTAATTGCAATGCGGACATCTGTAGTGCGGCGGCAAAGGATTGACCTCCGAGATACCCATCATGGTCGCAACAAAAGACGACCCGACGGAGCCTCTCGATCCTACGATATATCCGTCGTCGTTGGACTTCTTAACAAGGCGGTATGCGATATAGTACATAATCGCGAAACCGTTACCGATTATGGAATTGAGTTCTTTTTCGACACGCGATTTAACAACGGGGTTTAACTCTCCCTTGTATCTGTACATGCGGTTTGCGCGCGTGTACGTGATGTCGCGGACATCGGTCGGCGCGTGGGATATAAGAGGCGGGTAAGTTCCTTCCGGGAAAGGCTTTAACCCAAACTCAATCAGGTCGGCTATCTTGTTTGTATTAGTTACAACAACTTCCTTTGCCTTTGCATCCCCAAGGTAAGAAAATTCCTCGAGCATCTCATCGGTCGTTCTGAAATACAGATCGCTTTGCATCTCGGCGTCCTTGAAGCCCATGTCCATCATGATATATTTTCTGTACTGTCCCTCGTCCTTCTCCAGATAATGCGAGTCGGTCGTGGCGCAGCACGGCATATTGTGGTCATCGGCGGTCTCAACCAACAACTCGTTTACAATCCTGATATCTTCCTTCGTAACCGGAACGTTTCCGGTATCGGATTTTTCCGGATCCTGGCGCGTCATAAACATGTTGTTGCAAAGAGGCTGAATCTCGATGTAATCGTAAAGACTTAAGATATCGGCAAACTCGGCGGAGTCCTTCAGCACAGATCTCGCGGTATCTCTGTTTTTTCCGCACTCCTTATAGACCTTCATGACATGGCGGTAGATCTCGCCTCTCTCGCACGCGCCCCCTATAACAAGTCCGGAACGCCAGTATCTCAAAAGGCTCTTCGGCGTCCTCGGCCTCATCGAAAACCAGTGCACGTGAGACTCCGACACCAGATTGTAGAGACTGTAAAGGCCGACTTTGCTCCTCGCAAGATAAATAATGTGGTACGTCGGCGACACCTTGCGTTTCTTGATGTCCTCTTCGCTCTTGTGTCCTATCGAAGCGTTAATCTCATAAGGATCCGCCGTCCCGGCCTTTTCGACCATTGACTTGAACAAATCCGCGCACATTGTGAGGGTGTCCTCACCCTCGAAAGGATTGCCGTCCGGGAACCAGTATCTCAGCACGTCCTCAATATTCACGCACGGCATGTTGAACTTGTAGTTGTAGTATTTGTGCGCCTCGATATCTATCCCGAAGCCGGCTCTTCGCAGGAACGCCAAAGTGTTAAAAATATCGGATCCGACCAAATAAGCCTGACCTATAAAATCGAGCAGATTTCCCATCGCAAAATAAGAGTCGAAAGGCTCACCGTCCTTATAGATACCGTCCTCGAATTCGGCGTAAAAGTCCGCCACATGTTCGAAAACGACTTCTTCCGGAATAAACTCTCCCCCGCATTCGACATCAAGGGGCAGCGACATGTTTTCGACCTTTCCGATCTTCTTATATTCGACATCGGACGTGATTGCAATCGCATCGTCCTTCAGTGTGTCCGGGTATTCGCTTGCATCCCAAAGCGACCTGTCTATGTCCTTCGACGCATACTCGATTGCCGCCTCATCGGGCTCGCCCTCGGTATACGGCGGTGCGGGCACATAACCCTTTATTCTGTACTTGGAAGCGCGCACGGATTTGATTAAATCGCGGCACGCGTCAGGACCTGTCGTCTCAATCGAAACCGTTACGAACTCTCCTGCCTTCCTGATGTCTTCGCGGTTGTACGGCAGGTTAAAGAACACGGTCGGGCCGTCGTCGACAAGATACCCTTCGCAGCCCAGGATAGCCTTGAAAGGCTCCTCCGCATCAGGGTTGTTTTTGTTTATCTCGTTCATGGTCTTGCAGACATCCGGGAACGCCTGAACAACACCGTGGTCCGTGACCGCGCATGCTCTGTGGCCGAAAGACGCGGCAAGTTTCATCAACTTCGAAGGAACCGATGTCGCATCCTTTTCCGAGAATGTGGTGTGGCAATGAAGTTCCACTCTTGTCTCGCGTGCGGTGTCTACCCTTCCGGCGGGCCGTGATGCTTCGAATATTCCGTTTACCTTGAGCTGAGGCTGGCCCGAGTAAGTGTCGTTTTCGACATTTCCCTGGAAACCTGCAAAGCCGCCTTTTGCGAACATATCCTGAAAGGCATCCGCCTGATCGGGCTTTATAAACATCACACAACTCATACCGCCGGTTTTGTCAAGCACAGTGAATTTTGCAAGAACGAATTTACCCGAGCCCAAAAGTCTCATGTCTTCCTTTACGTCAATCAGAATGTCGCCGACGATATTGACATCCCTGTCGCCTATCTCAAGATTTACGATATCCAACGTCTTCATCGCAGCCTTGACGCGCCCTATAAGCGTTGCGTCGGAATTCTTCTGCGGGATGAAATCCTTCATCTGCTTCTTGGGCTTCTTGGCCTGCGCGACCTTCGCCCTTTCCGCCCAGGATTCAGGATTCGAACTTACGGCAGGCTTGTCTTTGTTGTTTTGCAACTTCTCCTTGCTGACTGCTTCCTGCTCGATATTTATTACCTCGTAACGGTACGCGTCCTCGAACGTATTCGAAAAAAGTTCATCGCTGTCCGCAACCAAAGCCTGCTCGATTTTTACAAACCCGGGCTTTACACCCGTTACGGAACAGAAGCAATCGGAGATAATTTTCTCCATCGCCTCAAATCTCGCGTCGTCGAAAACCGTATACATTCCCGACGACACCATGGCCTTAACTCCGCCCTCGCTCCATGTAAGCCTTATGGAGGATGCAAAAGACGACAAAGTTCTGTCTGTCCTCTCTATCCTGTACTTAATAAGGCCTTCCAACGCAGGCAGTCTGTCCGCGACATTGCCTTCGTCCACATCAACAAATCCGGGATCCAATTCGTTCTTGTAGTGGGCTGAAAATTTCCTGCAGAAAGCCACAAGATTGTTCGCAGAAGTGAGTGTCGCACTCCCGATAAGACTCATGAGAATCCTCTTATCCTGCGAAAAAACCGTCAGCGAGTCGACAAATATTTCTTCCAGTCCTTCTGTTTCCGCCGCTCCGTTTAAAAAATTAATCAGTCTGTTTTTCTTTTCCAACTCTAATCACCTCATCCACAAATTCTTCCACGGCGGCATCCATGTCATCCGCCTTTATCTTTCTTATTGTCTCACCTTTTTCGAAAAGCAAAAATTCTCCGTCACCGCCGGCCAAACCAATGTCCGCCTCCCGCGCTTCCCCCGGGCCGTTTACGGCGCATCCCATAACCGCAACCTTGAGATTGTACGGCAAATCGCAAATCCGATCCTCAACTTTGGACGCCAGTTCGATAAGCGGAACATGCGTTCTTCCGCACGTAGGGCACGACACAAAAGTAATACCTTCTTTGGCAAGCCCCAGGGCCTTTAAAATGCTTTTTGCCGCACGCACTTCCTCAGCGGGGTCTGATGTCAGCGACACACGGATTGTATCGCCGATACCCTCGGCCAGAAGCGCACCTATCCCTACCGCAGACTTAATAATCCCTTCCCTCGTCGTCCCGGCCTCGGTAACACCGACATGCAAAGGGTAGTCGCAGGCCTTCGACAGCACTCTGTATGTCTCAATCGTAAGCGCCGGAGAAGACGACTTAATGGAAATAACGATATCCTCAAAATCGCAGTCTTCCAAAAGTTTAACGGCACCCAACGCACTCTCTGTCATGGCCTCCCCGGTAACTCCGCCGTATTTGGCGATAATGTCACGCGACACAGACCCCGAGTTAACACCGACACGAATAGGAATGCCGCGTTCTTTGCAGCAATCGGCAACCTTGCGCACATTCTCGGGCCCGCCGATATTTCCCGGGTTGATTCGGATCTTGGCGGCTCCGTTTTGCGCGGCTGCCAAAGCAAGTCTGTAATCGAAGTGAATATCCGCGACTACGGGCATGGGAGAAACCTGACAAATCTCCTTCAGCGCCTCCGCGGCTTCCATATTCGGCACGGCGACACGCGTGATGTCACAACCCAAATCCGCCAAACGCGCAATCTGCTCCAATGTAGCCTTCGCGTCTGCCGTATCCGTGTTGTTCATCGACTGTATCTTAATCCGGGACCCGCCTCCTACGGCGACCCCTCCGACATATACTTTACGTGTCATTTTTTCCTCCGATAAACAGAGCCGACTTCAAAAATCGACTCAAAAACAATGTAAAAAAATGGTAACACTCTTTGCCCTGCTTTGAAAGTTAATCTCAGACAAAAATCAGACAAATTGCTAACTTACAATTTCACCAGACTTCATCTGATAACCATTTGAAATTCAACCCCGTCAATAAACCGGAACGACAGCAATATATCTGAATCAAGCATTTCACTCTCAATGGTTTCCTCTCTTATCAACGGACATTGCAATTCATCTGTTCCCGCAGTTGCCAAATCATTGAGAACATCCAACACAATTTCCTTCTTACCGTTCTTATCTGCTTTTTCATATTCGGCACAGAGCATGGTTTCATCTATTGCATCCATAACGGCTACCATTCTGTCATAANCAGTCCCGACAAGTTNCTCCTGCATTTCGTAACCATCATTTCTGTCAATTGAAATCATTGTCNGGCCATCGCAAACAATTTTCAAATAATTNATTCCGACAATTTTTTCTTTGTGCGGAACAATTATATATTCGTGTGAAAGCAATTTGATTTCTCTGTCATATTTATCAACCATATTGGTAGTTTCATACCCACAGGACCAATATGTCACTTCATTATTTTTTATGTCAGAAGATTCTTCATCTGAAGCGTGGCTTTGCATCGATGTCGTGTCGACATCGATTAACTGCCACCAATAAACAAATGCCGCTATTCGTTCATTCAAACCATCATATTCTTTCATAGCCTCAGAAAACAAATCATATATTGCCTGATTGTTTCCTTCATTCAAATATTCCACTAATTTTTCGGATTCCTTTACATGCTGTTTCCTCGATTTATCGAGTTCAATCAACACCATAATGTTTTCTCCTAAAGGAACAAGTTTTTCCTTTACGGTACAACCGCCGAATAAAACAACCAGCAAAATATTTAAAACTAGTGCTATAGTTACAGTGTAAGGCGCTTTTCTTTCATGCATAATTTGTTTCTGTTTCATAATTGTCATTATCAATAAATCACAATCTGGAATTTAACACCGTCAATAAACCGGAATGATAGCAATATGTCATTGTAGTATTTATTGTAATTCAAAACTTCACTTTCAATCGTATCTTTTCTTATCAACGGGCAATTCAATTCATCGGTTCCGTCAATTGCCAGTGAATTTACAACATCCAACATGATTTCCTTTTTGCCGGTTTTATCTGAATTTACATATTCCGTGCTGAGCATCGTCTCATCTATTACATCCATAACAGCAACCATCCTGTCATAAACGGTTCCCTTCAAATTATCCGGCATATCATATTCATCATTGCCGGTAGACGAATAAATCATCCACTGATCATCGCAACGAATAGCGTAAGAATCGATGCCTATTAAGTTTTCATTTCCCGGAGCAATATTGTGTTCTTCATAATGCAACTGAATATCTCTATTATATTTATCGGTCAAATCATATATTGTGTACCCCTGAAACCAATATGACACAATCCCTTGATCATATGATAGCAATTTGTTAGCAGTTCTGATTTCCATGCCATCTGTATCAACTTCAATTAATTGCCAATAATACACGAAGGCTTTTAATGGATCCATTAAATTTTCATTTTTTTTGCGTTCATCAGAATACAAATCATACAAAGATTGCACATTACCGGAATTCAAGTATTTCACTATTGTCTCACAACGTTCCAAGTGCTGTTCTTGCATCTCATCAAACTCTTTTGCGGCTTCATATCTATCCTTCAGAGCAACAATTTTTCCCTTGGCAGTTTCGTATTTATCCTTAAATGAACAACCACCAAACAAAAAAACTGCAATTAAATTAACAATCAATATCAAAACATAGAAAATATTTTTCTTCACTAAAAACATTCCCATATTATGTACACTCTTTTATTTTCATCATCCTCAATGATATATTTCCAATCGTTTGAAACTTCTTCTTGAGATTTTTGTGCCGCTACAAAATTATTATACATCTCAGGTACGGGGAACAAAACGACAAACAAAACATTTAACATCAGTATTACAGTGCAAATCGTTTTTCTTTCGTGCATAATCTGCCTCTGCAATAAATAATGTTTTACGGTTATCAATAAATCACCATCTGAAATTTAGTCCCATCAACAAATTGAAATGATAGCAACACATCATTATAGTACATATCGAAATTCAAGATTTCACGCTCAATTGTTTCTTCTCTTATTAATGGGCATTTCAATTCATCGGTTCCGTTCGCAGCCAACGAATTAATAACATTCAACATAATTTTCTCTTTACCGCTTTTATCTGAATTGACATACTCATCGCTAAGCATGGTTTCATCTATCGCGTCCAAAACAGCGACCATCCTGTCATAAACTGTACCTTTCAAATTATTTGGTGTTACATAGTCATCATTACCTACAATCGTTAAAAACATCCACATGTCATCACAACGAATGGCATAACAATCAATTCCAATCAAATTTTCATTTTCAGAATCTATATTCACTTCGTCATAGTACAATTCGATTTGTCTATTATATTTGTCTGAAATTTTATCTATGTTGTATCCCTGATACCAATATGTCACAATTCCTTCATCACGAGAGAGCAATTCAGCGCCCGGTATAACACGCAAATTTTCCGCATCAATTTCAAGCAAATTCCAATAATATACAAACGCCTTCGTTCTATCCATTAAATCTTTATCTTTCTTATTTTCGGCTGAATAAAAATCATACAGAGCCTGCACATTTCCGGAATTCAAATATTGCACAACTGTCTCACAACGCTCTAATCGCTGTTCTTGTAGCTCATCAAACTCTTTTGCGGCTTCATATCTATACTTCAGAGCAACAATTTCATCCCTTGCAGTTTCGCATTTATCCTTAAATGAACAACCGCCAAACAAAACAACTGCAATCATATTAACAATCAACATAAAAACACGAAAAGAAGTTTTCTTCATTAAAAACTCCCCCATATTATGTACACTCTTTTATTTTCATCATCTTTAATGACATATTTCCAATCGTTTGAAACTCCTTCTTGTGTTTTTTGTGCCGCTACAAAATTATTATACATCTCAGGTACGGGTACATCTTCTGTATCAACAATATCCTTTTTAGATTGATTAAAATCTATTACAGCTATCATATACGTATAAGTTACACTCGGCGTATTTTCAGGATCACAATCAAATCCCGTAATCCACCATTGATAATTATCCGGAAACCAATTAAACACAGGTTTATAGTCATTAATTGAATTCACATTTTCTATATACACACTTAATCTCAGAGGAATAATTTGTAAATAATGATGTAAAAATTGATACGACAATAAGAACTGAAACCAGTTTTCCCAACCTACCCATATTTGTGTCCCCCTCTGACTTTATATTCAGAGTTTACAATTCGTATTTCAGGATTTCAACTTCATTTTTTACTGGCCCGAAAATGGATTTTCCCGATGACGAATGTTTATTGCTGTCAGGGATGTTGGATATTACGACAAATTTCATAGTTAAGGGGGTGTTTTTTGCAATTTTTTAAAAATTTACCCCCTTAACTCACCTTTTTTTAGTAAATGACAAAGATGAAACTGTTCGGTTTGAGGCTCACTGAATCTGTCGGGCCCGTGACAAAAGAGTTTGTGAGGGGCACCGGGGATTTGTCGAGCATTGTTGCCGTTGTGCCGGACGGAGTGTTTTCGAGCTTTATGTAGGCCGGGGTGTCCGAGCGGTTCATGATGAACACTATCTTTGCGGCACCTATACCCTCATTGCCGAAGAAGTCGCGCCCTTCTTTGAGTGACCTCTGGCACGCGAGAACATTTTCCGTTGCGAGGAGGGTTTTGTAGAAGCCCGTCACGAGCGCGGTGTTATCGGTGCGCAGGCGCGAAAGTCTGGTAACGAACTTCAGGTGTTCGCTTTGCTTTGCAGACATTTTCTCCCAGGGATATGTGCGTCTGTTGAAAGGATCCTTGTAGCCTTCCATCAGGACCTCGTCGCCGTAGTAAAGGGTCGCCGCGCCGATGTAAGCCAGCTGGAACGCATAGGCCATGCGGGCAAGGGCCGCGCATTTATCGTAATCAGCCGGAGCCACTTTGATTTTCTTTTGCTCTTCCCTGTCGTCACTTTCATCGGGCTTTGCAAGGAGAGTGAAAATTCTCGGGACATCGTGAGATGAAACAAGGTTCATGATTGCATAGTATGCTTCGGCCGGATACCTTTCGCGGAAGCCTTCAAGTCTGCTGTCAAAAACAGATGCGCTAATGTAACCGCAGAGGAAATCAAGAACGACTTTCCTGAAGGTGTATCCCATAACGCTGTCGTGAGTGTTGCCGAAAAGGAAGTCGCGGTACGCGCCGTAACTGCACTTGTTGCTGGCATCCTCCCACACTTCGCCTACAAGGATTCCCTCGCCGTCGGTTTTGTCTTTGAGCGTGTCTCTCATCTGACGGATGAAACCGTCGGGCAGTTCGTCCGAGACATCGAGTCTTATGCCGCAGGCGCCTCTTGAGGTCCACGTGTCGACAACGCCGCCCTCACCGAAAATAAAGTTTCTGTAGGACAGGT
>Ga0065709_1029760_pt1 | contig 12836 bp, 8 predicted proteins | sample Hoacrofraction14_2_FD_59096 | JGI IMG/M metagenome (GOLD analysis project Ga0065709, IMG submission 59096) | Hoatzin crop microbial communities from Cojedes, Venezuela, sample from fiber fraction 14 v1 | ecosystem: Host-associated > Birds > Digestive system > Esophagus > Crop | place: Venezuela... | reverse complement strand
CCGGGTCGATCTGCTTCAGTCCGCCGTAGCGGCTGCCCATGCCGGCCGCCATGACCACCAGTACCGGTCCGTTCATCTATAACTCCTTTCCGCGCCGCCCGTGCGGCGCAGCTATTCTGCAGGCTGTCTGTTTCTGTCCAAGTGTACGCGCAAATGCAGGGAAATTCAAGCGGGACTGCTGCGGCAAAATGGCAAAATCAGGCAGAACGCCGCAGCAAAATCAGGCAGAACGGCCGCAGCAAAATCAGGCGGAACGGCCGCGGCAAAACGCCCCCGGAAATCCGGAAAGCCGGGATGGCTGCGCGGCGGCACTTGACTTTCGGGCGGTTATGTATGTATAGTTTCTGTTATCGGGTTCTAAAACCCGACAGCAATGGCGGCCGGAAGTTGGTAACGCCTGCAGCCGCGCCCGGCGGGCAGCGGCAGGCAGCCCGGAAAGACGTGTACTGTAAAAGTCCCAAGAGCCCAAGCCGGCAGGCGGCGGGCGGGAAGGCCTGCGGCATATCGGAGACGTGCGGCGGACGGCGGACCGACATCACCGGCTCAGAAATCAGGAGGCGAAATAACATGAAGACTTGGACAGCGATCATGACAGGCTTTCTCTGCGGAACCGTGGGCGTGCATATGCTCTCGAGCCGGGAAGCCAAGACGGTGTATTCCCATGTGACGGCGGCGGTGCTGCACGGCCGCGACGATATCGTGAAGCAGGCCGAGATTGTCGGTGAGAACTGCGCGGACATCTACGCGCGCGCGGTGGAGATCAACGAGCGGGCACAGGCCTACGAAGAGAACTGCATGATCAAAAGCGCGGCGCTGACGGCGCAGAAAGAAAGCGCGATGAGCGAGACGGGCGAGGAGAGCGAAGCGAGCGATGATCGGAAAGATACTGAGTGAGACACCGGGCCGGCTGCGGATCGCGACCGGACGGCGGCAGCTTTCGATGGAGGAAGCCGATGCACTCGAGTATTATCTCTCCCTGCAGGAAGGCGTGAAGGAAGTCAGCGTCCATGAGAGGACCGGCAACGCGGTGATCCGCTATGCGCACGGCCGGGACGCGATCCTGCGCGCCTGGGCACAGTACCAGGGGCCGACTCAGGAACTGAAGGAGCGGATGCCGGTCACGGACGCACGCCGGACCCGCCGCGACTTTGAGGACCGGGCGGCCCTTCTCGTCGTCCGCAAGACCGTGAAGGATTTCCTGCTTCCCCTGCCCGTGCGCGCCGTCCTGACGTCGGTCGCGGCCGTTCGCTATGTGGCGGCCGGGATCCGTTCCCTGAAGAGCCTGAAAGAGAAGCGCCTGAAAGTCGAAGTGCTGGACGCCGTCTCGGTAGGCGTCAGCGTCCTGCGCGGCGATTTCCGCACCGCCGGAAATGTCATGTTCCTTCTCGAGCTGGGCTACTTGCTCGGCGAATGGACACGGCGCCGCTCGATGGGCGATCTCGCCCGGAGCATGTCGCTGAACATTGACCGCGTGTGGCTGAAGACGGAGGACAGTGAGATCCTCGTGCCGGTCTCGTCCGTGAAGGCCGGGGACATCCTCTGCGTCCGGCAGGGCAGCATGATCCCGCTCGACGGCCGCGTGGTCGCCGGGGAGGCGATGGTCAACCAGGCCTCGATGACCGGGGAGTCCATGCCGGTGCGCAAGAGCGCCGGGTCGCTGTGCTACGCCGGGTGCGTGGTGGAAGAGGGCGAGTGCGAGATCTGCGTCGAGCAGGTGAGCGGAAGCGGGCGCTATGACCGGATCGTGAAGATGATCGAAGAGTCAGACCGGCTCAAGAGTGCGGCGGAGTCGCGGGCACTGAATCTGGCGGAGAAGTTAGTGCCGGTCAGCCTCGGCGCGTCGGCGCTGGCGGCGCTGATCACGCGCAATGCCACGCGCGCGGTGAGCGTGCTGATGGTCGACTTTTCGTGCGCGCTGCGCCTGTGCATGCCGCTGAGCGTGATGAGCGCGATGCGGGAGTGCGGCCGGCGGCACATCGTGGTCAAGGGCGGCAAGTTCCTGGAGGCCGTGGCCGATGCGGACACGATCGTCTTCGACAAGACGGGGACGCTGACGCACTCGAAGCCGACGGTGGCCGGGGTGCTGCCGTTCGGCGGGCATGACGAGACGGAAATGCTGCGGATCGCGGCCTGCCTCGAGGAACATTTCCCCCATTCCATCGCCAACGCGGTGGTGGCGGAGGCGGCGCGGCGCGGGATCGAGCACCGCGAGATGCATTCGGAGGTCGAATATATCGTGGCGCACGGGATCGCCAGCGCCATCGAGGGAAAGAAGGCTGTGATCGGGAGCTGGCACTTTGTCTTCGAGGATGAGGGCGTGTCGGTGCCGGCGGACGAGGAAGAGAAATTCAATGCGCTGCCGGCGGAGTACTCCCATCTGTATCTGGCGCTCGACGGCGTGCTGGCGGCGGTGCTCAGTATCTGTGATCCGCTGCGCGGCGAGGTCCGGGAGGTGATCCGGGACCTGCGGGCGCTGGGCGTTACGAATGCGGTGATGATGACGGGCGATTCGGAGCGGACCGCGGCGGCGGTCGCGGCGCGGGCCGGCATGAACTCGTTCTATGCGGAGGTGCTGCCGGAGGACAAGGCGCGCTTTGTGCACCGGGAGCGGGAGAGCGGCCATACGGTCATCATGATCGGGGACGGCATCAATGATTCGCCGGCGCTCTCGGAGGCGGACGCGGGTGTCGCCATCAGCAGCGGGGCGGCGATCGCGCGCGAGGTGGCAGACATTACGGTCGAAGCGGATGATCTCAGGGAGCTGGTGTACCTCAAGGAGGTGGCGAATGCGCTGAGCGGGCGGATCGATCGGAACTACCGGTTTGTCATGGGCTTTAATTCCGCGCTCATCGTGCTCGGCATCCTGGGGATCCTGTCGCCGTCGATGTCGGCGCTGCTGCACAATGCGTCCACGCTGGCGGTCAGCCTGAAGAGCCTGACGCCGCTCGTGCCGGAGGACGCCGGGGCCGGCGAGGACGCGGCTGCCGGCGAGGCGCAGATCGGCGGGGAACCGGCGCGGCTGACGGCTTGACGCGGCCGGCTCGCGGTAAATACATAACCTACAGAAAAAGGACTTCTGAGACAGAGAGTCCTTTTTTCTTGCAGAAAGAGAAAGACCACTCCGGACGGCCGGTGACACGGCGGGGCGGCAGAAGCGCTGCTGCTCCGCCGCGCCACCGGCCTATGTATGGCTTCCGGTCAGGTGAGGGAGGCTAATACTTCGGGGAGGGCCTGGGGCAGGTCGCCTGCCGTGAGGCTCCTCACGCCGGTCTTCTTTGCGGCGGCGTCGCCGGACAGGGCGTGGAGGCTGACGCCCAGGCAGGCGGCGTCGAAGGGCGGGGTGCCCTGGGCCAGGAGGCCGCCGATCAGGCCGGTGAGGACATCGCCGCTGCCGGCGGTGGCCATGCCGTTGTTGCCGGCAAGATTCAGGAAGATCTCGTCGCTGCCGTCGGAGACGGCGGTATGGGCATCTTTCAGGACGCAGATCACGTTATGCGCTTTGGCAAATTGCCAGGCGGTTTCGGGGACATTGTCCAGAATGGCAGACACCGGTTTATCGGTCAGCCGTGCCATCTCGCCCGGATGCGGGGTGATGACGCGGCAGGGCATATCGGGCGCTGCGCCGTGGCCGGAGCAAAGTTCGTCGGGATGCGCATCATCCGGTGCATCGGTCGTGCAGCCGGCGCGGTCTGCGGCGCCGCTGCCGAGGGCCTGCATCAGGTCCTCGTGTCCGGCGATCAGGTTCAGGGCGTCGGCGTCGATGACGAGCGGGCCGGACCAGTGGGTCAGGATGTAGTCGGTCAGGGCGAGGGCTGTTTCACTTTGGCCGAGCCCCGGTCCGATGGCCACGGCGTCGGCCCGGGCGAGCAGCGGATCGAGCGCGCCGGACAGGCTGTCTGTTCCCGGTGTCTGACCATTCGGAAGAGAACGGATCTCCTCAGCTGTGCTGCGTGCCTCCGGCCACGGCTTGTACACGGCCTCCGGCAGTGTGTTCTGCAGGATGGTCCGGTTGCCTTCGTGGGAAAGGATCTGTATGAGGCCGGCGCCGGTGCGGGCGGCGGCGCGGCCGGCGAGGACGGCGGCACCGGCCATGCCCGGGCCTCCGGCGATGAGCAGGAGGGTGCCGTAGGTCCCTTTGTTGGAGCGGGCCGTGCGGCGGGGCAGGAGGGCGGTGAGATCGGCGGGGGCGTAGGTGAAGAGCAGGCGCTGTTGGTTATCGCATTTACCCGGAAATGCGGGCCGGATCGTGGCCAGCGCGTGGTCTTCGATCCCGATGTCGGCTACGGTCAGGACGCCGCAGTAGTCGGCGCCGGGATAGAGGACGTGGCCGCGCTTCGGGTAGCCGAAGGTGACGGTCCGGTCGGCGCGGATGGCCTCGCCGCGGACGGAGCCGTCGTCGGCGCTGATGCCGGAGGGGATGTCGGCGGCGACGACCGGGCAGTGCGTGCGGTTGACGGCGCGGATCAGGTCGGCGTAGCGGCCGATGACGTCGCGCGAGAGGCCGATGCCGAACAGAGCGTCCACGATCAGGCCGAAATCGCTGAAGTCTGCGTCCTCGGGCAGATACGTGCCGCCGTACTGTTCGTAGATCGCGGCCTGCCGGCGCGTCTCCTCGGTCATGGACGCGTGACGGCCGGCGAAGAGCACCTGCACCGCCCGGCCGGCGAGGAGCAGCAGGCGCGCCGCCGCGAAGCCGTCGCCGCCATTGTTGCCGCTGCCGCAGATCACGAGAATCCGGATCGGAGCGGGGTAATGCGCCTGAATGTCTTCCGCGAGCGCGAGCGCCGCCCGCTCCATCAGCACCGCGGAGGGCATGCCGAAGTGCTCGATCGTGGCCTTGTCGCAGGCCTGCATCTGTTCATGATTTAATATGTACTGCATAGATGACTCCTTTCGCTGAGACAGGAGAATAGTACTTTTTTGGTAACTGCTGCGCGAAGCGTTCTGAACAGTTACCTTTTTTGACTGCTAACCGCAGTGTACCATACGCTGCGGGCCGTGCCAATAAGCGCATAAACGGATGACCGTCAGATGAGCCGCCGCCCACTGCGGTCTGATGCCATGAAAAGTCTGATCCTGAGGCAGCAGGCATCTTTCGAACGATTGTTGACCGTTCGGCAAAAACGGTGATTTAATAGAATCGCGATGAAGGGACGGCCGCTGTGCCGCCCGGAAGGATGTATCATCGGAGGCGAACGGCAGCGGCCTGACGGGCGGGGCGGCCGGGGAGGAAGAGTATGCTGAAGAAACGCGAAATGGACATGACGGAGGGCACGATCTGGAAGCAGCTGCTGCTGTTCATGGTGCCGCTCCTGATCGGGAATCTGTTCCAGCAGCTGTACAACACGGTGGACAGCATCGTGGTCGGAAACTTTGTGGGCAAGAGCGCGCTGGCGGCGGTGACCAGCACGACGCCGATCATCAACACGCTGATCGGGCTCTTTCAGGGCTTCTCCACCGGGGCCGGCGTGGTGATCGCGCAGGCGTACGGGGCGAAGGATGAGACGCGGCTGCGGCGTTCGATCCACTCGGCGGTCTGGGTCACGGTGCTGCTCGGCTTCCTCTTCATGGCGGGCGGGTACTGGCTCGCGCCGAAGATGCTCTATCTCATGCGCACGCCGGACAGCGTGATGGCGGAGGCGGACACGTACCTGCGGATCTATTTTCTCGGGGCGCTCGGGCTGGTCCTCTATAACATGGGCGCGGGCATCCTGCAGGCGGTCGGGGACTCGACGAGGCCGCTGTACTTCCTGATCCTGTCGAGTCTTCTGAATATTGTGCTCGACCTGCTCTTCGTGATCCGTTTTGACCTGGCGGTGGCGGGCGTCGCGCTGGCGACGATCCTGTCGCAGTTTATCTCGGCGGCCGCGCTCTACCTGGTGCTGTGCCGCGGGCGCGTCCCCTGCCGGCTGCAGCTGAAGTACTTCCGGCCGGACGCGGATTCGATCCGCCGGATCTTCCGCGTGGGACTGCCGACCGGGGTGCAGATGGCGGTCGTGTCATTTTCAAATGTGTTCGTGCAGGGCTATATCAATGCGTTCGGCGACAGCTCGGCGGCCGGGTGGGGGATCCGGACGCGGCTGGAGGCGTTCCTGTTTCTGCCGATGCAGAGCATGGGCCTGGCCGCGACGACCTTTACGGGGCAGAATATCGGCGCGGGGAAGATCGACCGCGTGCGCGAGGGCGTGCGCTCGGCCATGGGGCTCTCGCTCCTGATCACGTTCCTGATCGGCCTGCCGGTCTTTATCTTCGCGCCGCAGTGCGCGATGCTCTTCAGCCGCGACGCGGAGGTCCTCAGGTACGCTGTGATCTATCTGCGCTTCTGCCTGCCGTTCACGCTGGCGGCCTGCACGAACCAGATCCACGCCGGAGCCCTCCGGGGCGCGGGGGACGCCGGTTTGTCGATGGTGCTGATGCTGGTGAGCTTTGTGGCATTTCGCCAGGTGTACCTCGCGATCGCTTCGCACCTGACCGATTCCGTCTACCCGATCGCCTTCGGCTACCCCGCCGGCTGGATCCTCTGCAGCATCCTGATGTTCGCCGTCTTCCGCAGCCGCCGCTGGGAAAGAGACCTGCAGCGCGAAAGCCATGCGCCGGCGCTGTGAGAGCGCAGCGGCGTGCGCAGTGTGACAGAAGGACCCGACACTAAGGAGACGATGCCATGATTCGAATGAGAGAAATCGCCCGGCTGGGGCGGAGGAACTGGAAGACGCTGACGCTGTTTGAGATTCTGTTTAAGGCGCTTTCCGTGCTGATTGTTGTGCCGCTGTTCTGGGGGGCGTTTAATTGGTTGATGAAGATGCGGGGATATTCGTATCTGACCTTTGAGAATGCCGCCCGTTTTTTTCTGAATCCGGTGACGATCCCGGTGGTATTGCTGATCCTGGTGGCGCTGATGGCGTATACGATGATCGACATCGGGGCGGTCATCTTTACGATCGATCAGAGTTATCAGGGGCATACCGTGCACCTTGCGCAGGTGGTGTCCTTCGCCCTGAGGAATGCGGCGCGGGCGTTCCGGGGACATAACATCCGGATGCTGCTCTATGTGCTGGTGCTGCTGCCGTTCATGAACGCCGGCATGGCCTCGGGGATTCTCGGATCGATCTCCGTACCCGAATTCATCATGGAGTACATCGAAGAGAAGAAGGCGCTGCTGGCGCTGGTGCTGATCGCGTTTTTCCTGCTGCTGGTGCTGGTGCTCCGATGGCTCTATGCGCTGCACTATTTCACGCTGGAGGGCTGCGACTTCTCCGAGGCGGCCGCCCGCAGCGCGCGCCTTGGGCGTGGCAGGCACCTGAGGGATGCCGGCACCTACCTGGTCATGCAGCTCGTCTGCAGCACCGTGCTGCTGGCGGTGCTGATGCTGCTGACAGGCCTGGTGACGCTGGCCGGTCAGGCGCTGAGCGGAATCTTTGTCCTGCGGTGGATGACGGCGGCTCTGCTGTGGTTCGGGATCGTGGCGGTGCTCGTCATTTTCTCCGCCATGGCCGTGCCGATGACCTATGCGGTGGTCAGCCATCTGTTTTACTACCGCAAGGCGCAGAAGGGCGAGGCGGTGATCCCCTCGCAGGCACCCGCCTATCAGGTCAGTGAGAAGACGCAAAAGCGTCATCGCCGGATCTTCCGGGTGGCGGCAGTTCTGTCCGGCGCTGCGTGCCTGGGGCTGTGCTTCCTGCTTTGCAGCGGGAAGATCAACCCGGGATTGGAGTACATGCAGACCATGGAAGTGACCGCACACCGCGGCGCGTCGGCGCTGTATCCGGAGAACACCATGGCCGCCTTCGAGGGGGCCGCGGAGCTCGGCGCGGACTGGATCGAGCTGGACGTCCAGCAGAGCCGGGACGGGGTGATCTTCGTCATGCACGATACGAACTTCTCCCGGACCTGCGGCGTGGATAAGAATTCCTGGGAAACGGACTGGGAGGAGATCAGCCGGATGGATGCCGGCAGCTGGTTCGCGGAGAAATTTAAGGGGGAAAAAGTGCCGCTTTTGTCGGAGGTACTGACATTTGCGAAGAAGAGCGGGATGAAGCTGAACATCGAGCTCAAGCCGACGGGGCATGAGACGGATTTCGAGAAGCAGGTTGTGGACCTGATCCTGGAGGCCGGCATGCAGGAGCGGTGCGTGATCACGTCGCTCAAGTATGAGGTGATCGAGAATACCAAGGCGGCGGATCCTTCCATTCGGACGGCGTATGTGCTGAGCCTGGCCTACGGCGACATCAATGAGCTGACGGCGTCTGACTGTTTCAGCATCGAGGCGACTTCGGCGACGGAGACGATGGTCAGCCGGATCCACGGCGCCGGGAAGCAGCTGTTCGTCTGGACCGTGGACAGTCAGGAGAACATGCAGAAGATGATCGGGCTCGGCGTCGACAACATCATCACGAACGACATCACGCTGGCGAAGGAGACGATCTACGAGAGCCGGTACGGGAGCTGGATCAGCAGCTATCTGGCGATGTTCCGGGAGGCGGACTGAGAAGGCAGTTTAGTTTGATCGCCGCGGGCCGTCAGGGCATCGGGATTTGGGATGTCGGGACATATCATTAAAATGCTGCAGGGCTTCTGAGCGGATCGGGAGCCCTGTTTTTTGCTGCAGCGGAAAAAAGTACCCGGCTGTTTACCGGATGTTTATCCTGGCGCCGTACGATGACAGCGCAACAGAGGAAAACACAGGATCAGGAACAGGGTCAGGAAAAGGATCAGGAACAGGATCAGAACAGGATCAGAACAGGATCAGGAAAGGAGAACGATCATGACGGCAGCAGAGAGAGAACAGGCGATCAAAAACAGACTGGAGACGGGTTTCAAGAACTGGAACGGCGGCTATGACGGATGGCTGGAATGGTGCAACACGCTGTACGAACCGGATGCGTATTACAATGTGCCGCTGCACGGCACGCAGGCGCGGCTGACGCTGCAGCAGTACAAGGATATGATGGGGCAGCTGTTCCGGCATTTCACCATGGAGCTCGGGGATTTCGACAACATGATCATCAAGGATGACTGGTGCGCGATCCGCTACACCGTGAAGATCAAAAATCTCGAGACGGGCAAGGAGATCCTGCAGCACACCATGGAGTTCGTGAAGTTCAAGGAGAATCCGGAGCCGGTCGGCATGCGCGTGGTCGAAGGCTGGGCGCTGTCGGATGCGCCGCTGGCGTAAGAGGACACATTTTCCCGACGCGGCGATCGGCGAACACGGCCCGTACCGCGAGCAGGGCAGCGCGTTCCGGCGGCAGGGGTGTCTTTGCTTCCGTCAGGGACGATGACGGAGGTTTCCGGCAGCCGGTATTGATGCGCGGATGATGTCCGGACCGACCGGCAGGCAGTGACCGGCGCACGGATGCGTGGTATAATTGGCCGGAACAGTCTTCCGGTGTTCTGGCCGGGAAGAGGGGTTATGCATTGTGAGTGGAATCAGAGGGCAGGTTATGATCCGACATTTTCGAGCTAAATCGATCCGGACGCAGCTGAAAATTATCATTCTCGGGACAGGTATTCTGTTTGCAGTCCTGTGTTTTCTCATCTTCGGATTTATCCGTGAGATTGTCTACCTCAATGCCGACCGGAATACACAGCTTTCTGCACTGCAGCTCAGCAGTGAACTGGGATTCATGAGCGAGAAGATGAAGACATTTTCCGCGAGTATGTGTCTGGATGAAACCATACAGGCGATGCTGGCCGGTGATGTAAGGGAAAGTACCGCGTATATCAGGGATATTTCCGAAACATTCATTCAATATCAGATTCTGGAACCGGAGATCGAGGATCTGTCACTGGTCAGTGACCGCATTCATTACTCGCGTCTGTACACGGATGAGACGCTCGACGAGATACGGACAGCGGCCGGCGAGGAGAATTTCGATGGCTGGATCGGTATCCGCGCGCACGATTATCAGGCAGACCGGGACAAAAACGACCTGTTTGTCTATGCGGCCAATGTGATCGTCGATGGCAGAAATATCGGAACACTGGTAATCTCGGTAGATTATGTGTCCGGACTCCTTCCGTTCGGTGAAAATGATACGCTGCACTGCCTTTGCGAGGACGGAACGGTCCTGTACTGCTTCAATGCCGATATCGAAGAAGCGCAGTCGATCCTGAATACCCGCCCGGCGACCCGTCCGGACAGGTCCGGAGAGTATTTCTGGCACAGCAATGCGGTTTCCGGTATCAGCGCTGAACTGGTGACGGTCCTGGACACCGGCAAGATTAACACGGGGCTGGGCCGGGGCACCATCCTGATCTGGCTCTGTTTCCTGATCCCGGTGCTGATGGCGCTGCTGATCTTCGCAGTGATCCGTCAATCGGTGGTTGTGCCGCTCGGCCGGTTTGACAGCCTGATCCGGGATATGCGCAGCCGGGGACAGCGCAATCTCCGGGAGCGGCCGCATTTCGGCGGATGCCAGGAGATCGAGCATATCGGTGTGGAATTCGCGGATATGCTCGATGACATCCATGATATGAATGAAAAGATCTTCGACAACACGGCGCGGATCTATGAGATGGAGGTGCAGAAGAAGGAGGCAGAACTGGAATATCTTCGCAGCCAGATCAATCCGCATTTTCTGTATAATACGCTGGATATGATGCGGCATATGGCGCTGCGAAGCGGAGCGGGCGCCGTGGCGGATGTGGCCATGGATATGGGCCGGATCTTCCGGTTCAGCAGTAAGGGGGATTTTCTCGTAACGCTGAAGGAGGAAACGGTGATGACGATGGCCTACATCCGTATCCAACAGAAACGGTTTGAGGGGAAACTGCAGGTGCGGTCCTTCATCCCGGATGAACTGTTGGGTCAGACTGTCCCTAAGATGATTCTGCAGCCGCTGGTGGAAAATGCGATTTTCTACGGCATCGAGCCGAAAGGAAGCGTCGGCACGATTTTTATCGGCGCGCGAATGGAAAGGAATACGGCATTTACGGCAGCTGCACAGCAGGAAAGTCTTATTATCACCGTCAAGGATGATGGTGTCGGCATGGATGCGATGCGGCTTGAGACAATCAGGGCGACGCTGGCCGATCCCAATGCCGATCTGAAGCATCACGTCGGTATTTTGAACACACACCGACGGATTGCACTGTATTATGGCGAAGGGTACGGGATTACCATAGAGAGCCGGGAGGGTGAGGGTACGACTGTTATAATCCGGACCGGGGCGAAACAGGAAGGGTGAGGAGCAGTGCGGAGGGGGCATCATGTATAAGGTAATCATAGCGGATGATGAGAGTTCGGTAACAGAGTTGCTGGAGCGTTTGATCGATTGGGAACAGCTCGGTCTGGTCATCGCCGGGACGGCGTCCAACGGGTACGAGGCGCTCGGTATGTGCGAGAAGGAAAATGCGGATATTGCCGTGCTGGATATCCGAATGCCCGGGATCACAGGTCTGGAACTGGCCGCAATGCTGCGGGAGAAACGAAGCGACCGGCAGGTGATCATTCTCAGCGGATATGCCGATTTTGAATATGCCCGGCAGGCGATTGCCAGCGGTGTTGCCGGTTACTGTCTGAAGCCTGTTGACAAGGCCGAGATGACCAAGTGTCTGATGAAGGCGGTTCGTGTACTGGACAGCCGCAGCGGGTCCGGCGAGCGGGATATCCTGGAATATCTGGAAAGCGGTGATGAGGAAGGAGCGGCAGACATCCTGCGCGAGGCGGGCATCGATCCCGGAAAAATTTATACGGCGGTGTATGCAAGTGATGAACGTATGTCCGGCCGCCGCGGAGCGGAAGACGGTTATCTGGCGATTTCGCTCGGACGCGGTATTACCGGCATGCTGTCCGGCCGTCCGGTTACCGATGAGAGATTCTCGGATATCCGCGATCATTGCCGGGGGATTGGCCTGTGCAGCGGCCCGGTGTCTGCCGGCGGTCTGAACGGCAGATTGAATGAGTGCGTTTGCCTCTGCCTGCAATACTTTTCGGAGGGAAAGGGAAAGATTTTCACCGCGCTTCCGGAGGACAGCGAGGCGGAGTGCGCCATGGCGGGGGTCCGTGACTGCATCGCCCGGAAGAAATGGCTGCGGCTTGTATCCGAACTGCGTCTTCTGAAGGATCCGGCAAACCGGGAACATTTTTCTGTCCGAAGTGCCGTCAGGCTGTGCAATCAGATCTATACCTGTGAATTGTTTCGCAATGAGCCGGAGGATTATTATGTATACGGAATCCTGGATTTGGCCGGCCGTTTTGAGTCCTTTGATGATATGATCGATTGTCTGGTGCGCGACATCGATGCGGTGCTGTCTGCTTCTTCACCGGAAGAGACCAATACCAATGCGACATTCTTTGCGCTGCTTCAGTATGTTGATGAGCATTACCGGGAGGAGATGAACCTGTCAGATCTGTCAGAACATCTGCATATCAATCCTAATTACGTCAGTCAGCTGTTTCGGAAGGAAACCGGTGTGACGCTGGGAAGCTATGTCACCGGCAAGAGGATCGCGGATGCCAAAGAACTGCTTCTGACAACGAAGAAGAGTGTGGCGGATGTAGCGGAAGAATCCGGGTTCAATGATTATTTTTACTTCATGAAGACTTTCAAAAAGCACGTCGGCATGACACCTGGCCGGTATCGCAGCAGCGGCGGGGAAACATGACCACAGGTACAGAAATGGAAAAAATGAAGGCGGGGCGGGCTGAATTTCCGACATACGCCCCCTACCGGCTTAGTCAAAATGAAGATGCAAAATGCCAATCCGGCTCCATGGTATGCGGAGCCGGATTTTTTTATAGTAAGAGCACAGTAAACACTGGATATATGGCTTCTCCTTCGTCCTGCGGACTCGGACAAGCCGTATATCACAGGTATACGAAAAGTCAGCCAATC
>Ga0065709_1029759_pt1 | contig 12846 bp, 9 predicted proteins | sample Hoacrofraction14_2_FD_59096 | JGI IMG/M metagenome (GOLD analysis project Ga0065709, IMG submission 59096) | Hoatzin crop microbial communities from Cojedes, Venezuela, sample from fiber fraction 14 v1 | ecosystem: Host-associated > Birds > Digestive system > Esophagus > Crop | place: Venezuela... | reverse complement strand
GCAATCGAGAAAATAGCAAACGGCGTACTTGCCGGAAAACGGGCACAGACCCTCATGGGCGTGACCGGATCCGGCAAGACTTTTACGATGGCAAAAATCATCGAAGCCGTTCAGAAACCGACGCTCGTAATCTCTCACAACAAAACGCTCGCGGCTCAGCTTCACGGCGAGTTCAAGGAGTTCTTCCCGGACAATGCGGTTGAGTACTTTGTCAGCTACTACGATTACTACCAACCGGAGGCATACGTGCCTTCGACGGACACGTACATTGAAAAGGATGCCGACATCAACGACGAGATAGATAAGCTGAGAAACTCCGCGACCGCGGCGCAGCTCGAGAGGAAGGACGTAATCATCGTCGCCTCGGTTTCGTGCATATACGGACTGGGTTCGCCGAAATCGTATATAGACCAGATGATAAGCCTGAGACCGGGCTTCGAAATGGAGCGCGACGAATTGCTAAGGCGTCTCGTCGACAACCAGTACACAAGAAACGACATGGACTTTCACCGCGGGACATTCCGCGCGAGGGGAGACACCATCGACATATATCCGGCAGGAATGGACAGCGCGGTGCGGGTTGACTTTTTCGGTGACGAAATCGAGAGCATACGCGAGATTGATCCGCTAACCGGCGAAGTCACGGCCGAACGTTCGCACATCGCAATTTTCCCGGCAACGCATTATGTAACGAGCAGGGACAATATCCTGCGGGCGGTTGAATCAATCAGAAAGGAACTCGATGAGAGACTCGACTGGTTCCGCTCGAACGGCAAACTGCTCGAGGCACAAAGGCTGGAGCAGAGGACGAATTACGATATAGAGATGATGCTCGAGGTCGGAACCTGCAAGGGAATCGAGAACTATTCGAGACACCTGAACGGGCTCGACGCGGGCGACAGACCTTATACACTGATTGACTATTTCGGTGACGAGGATTTCCTGACGATCATAGACGAATCGCATGCGATGCTGCCGCAGCTGCGCGCGATGTACAATGGCGACCACGCGAGAAAAGAATCGCTCGTCGAATACGGATTCAGACTGCCTTCGGCCTTCGACAACAGGCCGCTTAAATTTGCGGAGTTCAATGATCTTGTCGGACAGACAGTGTATGTATCGGCAACGCCGGCGGCGTACGAGCTCGAACAGTCGGACGGCGTCACGGCCGAGCAGCTGATAAGGCCTACGGGGCTTCTTGATCCCGAGATTGAGGTGCGGCCGACGGAAGGTCAAATTGATGACCTGATCGGGGAGATATACAAGACAGCCGATGCGGGGGAGCGCGTGCTGGTAACAACTCTCACCAAACGTATGGCTGAGGACCTTACGAAATTTCTGCAGGAGCAGGGCATACGCGTGAGATACCTTCATTCCGAGATAGATAATTTTGAGAGACTTGAAATCATAAGGGATCTGCGCCTCGGCAAGTTCGACGTCCTCGTCGGAATCAACCTGCTGAGAGAGGGCCTCGATCTGCCGGAAGTGTCGCTCATCGCGATACTCGACGCCGACAAAGAAGGCTTCTTAAGGAACGAAACTTCGCTTGTGCAGACGGTAGGGCGTGCGGCGAGAAACGAGCACGGCCGCGTCATCATGTACGCGGATGAGATAAGCAAAGCGATGCGCTACTGCATAAACGAAACGCGGAGAAGGCGTTCAGTGCAGGAGAAATATAACGAGGATCACGGTATAGTACCTCACACAATCGTGAAGCCTGTGCGTGAAATCGCTCACGCAACCACCGAGTACTACGGAGGCGGCGTAGGTGCGGACGGCAAGGTGAAGAGTCCTAAGGAAATGACTCAGAAGGAGCTCAAGGAGACAATCCGCGAGCTCGAAAAGAACATGAAGGAAGCCGCAAAGCAGCTTGACTTCGAGCGGGCCGCGGAACTCAGAGACGCACTCTTTGAACTCCGCGCCAGCACAAGAGCATAAGTTCAGATAAGGCGGCGCCCAACACGGGCGCTGTTTTAATATGCACAAAATGTCGCACCTGTATTGAGTTCTCATTTACTCTTTTGAATATCCCACGGAATTTTTAATATTCGGAAAAAACGTGGGATCTGGAGAAGAAAATCCCACGGAAATTTTTATATTCGGAAAAAACGTGGGATCTGGAGGAGAAAACCCCACGGAAATTTTTATATTCGAAAAAAACGTGGAGTTCAGAGATAAAAATCCCACGGGATTTCATATATTACGAAAAAACGTGGGATTTATATTGTGGTTGCTTCCGGATCTGAGAGATGTCAGCAGAAATAGAGTTTAATTAAAAAGTCGACATAATTTACATCAAGCGGAGTCTGCTTCGTTTCATACGTTGCTATAAAGTTAACTGAAGGAATCAATCCATTTCGATAGTACATGTTTAGTTTGTCGCCGGTGCGCCTCTGATAGCTTGGAATATCCATCATTCCGAAATGCTCCCAATATACAATTTTATCGGGATTCTTACTTGAACGTATTGTGAAATCCGGGTAGTAGGTTCCTGTTGGCAGAGTGAGTGCCGCTTCATACCTTGAGTAGATTCCATAGTCGAAGAGAGCGGAGTCAATTGAAGCCTCGGACTTTGAGCGGAATTTCTTGCCGGATTTAGAAGGATGAATTAATTCTTCCGGGCGATAGTTCAGTTTGTCGTAGTCGGCATTCTGCCAATTCCTTAATTCAATATCCGGATTAAGGTGAGACTGCAGGACAAACTCGGAAAATCCCGGATTGTTCAGGAATTTAGTGACCTGGCAGGATTCATCGTCACGATGAGATTTTTGATATCGCCTGATAGCATTAATTTCGCCAAGGATATCGCTTTCGACAGCTTCAAGATAGCGCTTGCGAGTCAGAGCTATGCATAGTGCAGATTGGCCCTTGCCAAGATATTCAACATCATTATTCAAGTTGCGATAAAATTCCTGTACATAAGAATCCCCGGCTTTTCTGTTGTGAATTTGCAGAGAACCGTCAGGCAGTTCGCGCAACTCTGATTTTACTTTTATCAACTCGTTTTCAAGCCTTTTCAATTCTAATTCCGATTGTCTGTATAAACTCATAGTATTTCCTCCGGACCTGATTTAATAATAGTAGTCTACAATTGGCATGATGGAGAATCGGTGTTCCGAAAATGAAAATTACTACATAAAAAAGAAAATATAGGATTTTGTTACTACCGGATATTCGTCTTTGCGGGTGCACAGGCACAGGATAACAGTATACTTGAACATTAAGAACAAAAGTTCTATAATGATAACAAGTGTGAGTTCTGATATGATACAAAATGCAGTTAATAAAAAAAGGATCAAATAACCGCATGGAGAAGAATATTGTTATTAAGGGTGCGCGGGAGCACAATCTCAAGGATATTGATGTTACGATCCCGCGCGATAAGATGGTGGTGATTACCGGACTCTCGGGGTCCGGCAAGTCTTCGCTTGCATTCGATACGATTTACGCAGAGGGTCAGAAGAAATATGTCGAGTCGCTGTCTTCATACGCTAGGCAGTTCCTCGGCCTGATGAAGAAGCCGGATGTTCAGCTCATCGAGGGACTGTCGCCGGCAATCAGTATCGACCAGAAGACGACCAACAAAAATCCGCGCTCGACAGTCGGAACAGTTACTGAAATTTACGACTATCTGAGACTTTTGTATGCGAGAATCGGAATCCCGCACTGTCCGGTCTGCGGTCGTGAGATTACCACGCAGTCGGTTGACAGCATCGTGGACAATATCCGCGAGCACGAGGCGGGAACGAGGATCACGGTTCTTGCGCCTGTAATCAGGGGACGCAAGGGTGAGCACAAGGCAATCATCGACCGTATCCGCCGCGACGGCTACACGCGTGTAAGAATCGACGGCGAGATGAAGAGGCTCGATGAGGGCGAGATAACGCTTGCCAAGAACAACAAGCACACCATCGAGATAGTGATAGACAGAATCGCTTTGAGGGATGACAACCGCAGCCGTATCGCCGAGGCGGTTGAGCTCGCCATCAAGGAAGGCGAGGGTATATGCAATGTTATTTTCGCGGCAAAAAAGCAGCCGAAATTCGACGGAATGTCCGAAGCATCGGCCGAAGTTGGTGCATCCGGAGAAGCGGGCGAGGCGGCTTCGATGGAGGGCGAGAGCGGCAACATTATCGCCGCGGCGGAAGAGGAAGTAACATACTCCACGAGACATGCATGTCCGGAGCACGGCATCGGCATTGAGGAAATGGAGCCGAGGACGTTCTCATTCAATGCGCCGTACGGTGCGTGTGAGCATTGCAGCGGACTCGGATTCACACTGAGAATACCGGAGGAAGCACTTGTAACCGATGAGAACAAGAGCGTTGTTAACGGAGCGCTCGGAGTCGTGTTCAGCTCGCTCGATCCGATGGGATTCTACAGGCACATGTTGCACAGGCTTGCCGAGGATCACGGGACAAATCTCAATGTGCCGTATAAGGACCTGCCGGAAAGCTTCAGGCAGGAGCTTCTGTACGGTACGGGCACGAGAAAACTCCAGTACGATTACACGAGCAGGGCCGGTAAGGTCTCACATATGAATCATACATTCGAGGGAATCATCCCGAGCCTCGAGAGGAGATGGGGCGAGACAAACTCGAATTATGCCAAGGAGAAAATCGCATCCATGCTGACCGAGGAGGAATGCCCGGTCTGCCACGGCAGGAAACTCAAGGATACCGTGCTCGCGGTAACCGTCGGAGGTCTTAACATCATGGAGCTGACGGACCTTTCCGTCGTGAAGGCACTCGACTGGTTCGAGGCACTTGAGGGGCAGCTTTCCGAAAAGGATAAAAAGATCAGTAACATGATCACCAAGGAGATTAAAGCGAGGCTGAAATTTCTCAAGGATGTCGGGCTCGGATATCTGACGCTGAGCCGTTCGGCCAATACTTTGTCAGGAGGCGAGTCACAGAGAATCAGACTCGCAACCCAGATCGGATCCGGCCTCGTGGGAGTGCTGTATATACTTGATGAGCCGTCAATCGGACTTCATCAGAGCGACAATGACAAACTGCTTGCATCGCTTCGCAATCTCACGGATATGGGAAACACGCTCATAATCGTTGAGCACGACGAGGAGACGATGTACGCGGCCGATCATATTATAGATATCGGGCCGGGCGCCGGGGTGAACGGGGGAAGGCTCGTGGCTCAGGGCACGGTGGAGGATATCAAGGCGTGCCCGGATTCAGTAACGGGGCAATTTCTCTCCGGCGCCCGCAGGATTGAGGTGCCTGAGACGAGGCGAAAGGGCAGCGGGAAATACCTCGAGATACTCGGTGCAGCGGAAAATAACCTGCAGAATATAGACGTTAAGATACCGGCGGGTGAACTGGTGCTCGTGACCGGAGTATCCGGCTCGGGCAAGTCGAGCCTGGTTAACGAGATTCTCTACAAGGGCGTCTCGCGCATCACGAACCGCACCCAGCAGAAGCCGGGAAAATTCCGCGAGATAAAGGGAATCGAGAACTTCGATAAAGTAATCAATATCGACCAGTCGCCGATCGGCAAGACGCCGAGGTCGAACCCTGCGACATACACGGGCATGTTCACGCACATCAGGAATCTCTTCGCGGAGATGCCGGAGGCCAAGGTCAGAGGATACAAGCCGGGACGCTTCAGCTTCAACGTGAAGGGCGGACGCTGCGAGCACTGCAGCGGCGACGGAATCATCAAGGTGGAGATGAACTTCCTGCCGGATGTCTTTGTTCCGTGTGAAGTGTGCGGCGGCGCGCGCTATAATCACGAGACGCTCGAGGTTAAGTACAAGGGCAAGAATATTGCGGAGGTCCTCGCGATGACAGTGTCGGAGGCGATACCGTTTTTCGAGAATCAGCAGTCGATATTGAGATATCTGAGAACGCTTGATGATGTCGGCCTCGGATATATCAGCCTCGGACAGCCGTCGACACAGCTGTCGGGAGGCGAGGCGCAGAGGATCAAGCTCGCGACCGAGCTTTCCAAAAAGAGCACCGGAAGGACGCTGTATATTCTCGATGAGCCGACGACCGGACTTCATTTCGCGGATGTTGAGAAACTCCTCTACGTACTGAACAGGCTCGTGGATGAAGGCAACACAATCGTCGTAATCGAGCACAACCTTGATGTAATCAAGCAGGCTGATTACATAATCGACCTCGGACCGGACGGAGGAGACGGCGGCGGGCGCATTGTCACCGAGGGTACGCCTGAGGAAGTCGCCGAAGTGAAAGAATCCAAGACGGGGCAGTATCTGAAAAAGATGCTGAAATAAAAACAAGAACCGCACGCCGGAGGCATTGGACTTCCTGCGTGCGGTTCCCGCTTATAGGAACAAAAAAGATATTGAGATTTGTCTTATGCAAGCATTGTGCCGAGTGCTTCGCACTTAGCCTTTGCCTCAGCGTCAGGTGCATTGTTTGCAATAACAGTTTCAGAAATTGCAACGCCTGCGCCTGCTGCATCGTCAGCCCAGAATGTCATCCAGTCGCCCTCGCCCCAGTCGTATGAACCGAAAAGGCCGATCTTCTTGCCTGAAAGGCTTCCCTTGACGTCGTCCCACATTGGCTGGAACTCGCTGTCCTCGAGCTGCTCTGCTCCCATGGCAGGGCATCCGAAAGCGATACCGTCAAACTCAGCAACCTTTGCGGCCGAGAAATCCGAAGCGCTGAACATCGTTACGTCTGCTCCGCCCTTCTTTGCGCCTGCAGCTACGCTGTTTGCCATTTCCTCTGTGTTGCCTGTTCCTGACCAATAAACTACTGCTACCTTGCTCATAATACTCATCTTCCTTTCTTTTAATCTGAATCTACCCCGCGACTGTAAGCTGCATCACGCTTCTGCGGCCGCTTTCCCACAGACTGCGGTACGCATTGCGGCACTTCGTGAACTGGGCGAATTTTTTCTCCGCCTGCTCCTCATCTCCGTAGACCTTCCAGTCACCGAGGCACTTGCAGTTGCTTCCTTTGTAGCGTATGAATCCCGTGACATCGCAAAGCGGATATCCCAGGAAAATTCCGATTTCGTGCGGAAACTTCATGCTGTCATGACCGTCCGAGAGGGTGAGAATCCTGTACTTGAGGTGCTCGAGATAGCAATCGATATTGCATCTCATTTCGCAGTATCCGTACGCGGCGAGAAAGTCGAGGACGTCCCGGTCGCCGAGGACGCGGAGCAGAGAGGATTCACGGTAGACGTAAATCAAGGCTCCGGTCCGGGTTCTGCGAAGCACGTATACGTGCAGACCGCGTGTTGAAAAATCGTCGTTCCAGCGTTCTATGATTCCGTCGAAGTCCTCGTTTCCCGCAAAGGTGTAGTTGAAGAGGCTTCCGGTTTTGAGCGACGCCAGAGTAGGCGAACAGCAGTCTATCAGGTATCTTTCCAGCATACGCGTCCTTTCACGGATGCACAGCATCCTATTGGTTAGCCGCAACTAACCGCCCGGCCAAAAAATACAGCGGGTTACCGCCGATTCAGTCAGAGATGGTTAGCCGCCTCTAACCAAGAGAAGAATACAATATTGCAGGGAAAGTGTCAATAGTTCGGGAAGACAAAATCCTATAATTTATGTATGAATTTAAGAGCAGAAAAAAGGATAAAAACGCCGCGGTCAGTTCCGCGACGCCTTGATTGCCTTATCCATTTTGCGCTCGGCATCTTTTTTGGCCTGAGCCTCGCGCTTGTCGTAATTTTTCTTACCCCGGCATAGTCCGAGTTCCACTTTGCAACGCCCGTTTTCGTCAAGGTAGACGGAGAGAGGAATGAGCGTGAGACCCTGCTGGGTTTTGAGTGTTCCGTAGAGTTTGTTTATTTCCTTCCTGTGCATGAGGAGGGTTCTCACTCTGAGGGGATCCGTGTTGAAGCGGTTGCCCTGTTCATACGGAGCTATATGCATACCGGTCACGACAAGCTCGCCCGCGCTCGTTATCTTGGCGTAGCTTTCCTTGATGCTGACACCGCCTTTGCGGATTGACTTGATTTCCGTTCCGGTCAGGACGATGCCCGCTTCGTATTTTTCCTCTACGTAGTAGTCGTGATAGGCTTTCTTGTTATTTGCCATGACTTTACGCGATCTTTTTGCCATCGGTCAACCTCCGGGTGTTATCAGAATTTGGTAATCTTGTTCAGAGGGAAGAGCCTTATCCAGGCCTTCCCCTCTATCGCTTCTTTGCTGACTGTTCCGACGTCGGAACTTCTCGAGTCTATGCTTACGGCCCTGTTGTCGCCCATGACGTAATACTCGCCTTCCGGCACCGTCAGAGTCTCTCCCTCCGAAGGGTTATCCCATGCAGGCGTGTAGCCTTCCGCAAGATAGTCTTCCTCATAGGCTTCACCGTTTATGTACAACTGGTCGTCGGATATTGAGATTTCATCTCCCGGCAGTCCGATGATGCGCTTGATGAGAAGCTTGTCGTCACCCGTGGTCTCGTCGACGAGGTCACTCTTGAATACGATTATGTCCCCGCGCTCCGGATCCTCCGATTTATATGCCTGTCTGAGCAGCAATACATAGTCATTCGGCATAAGCGTGTTCTCCATGGAGTTCTGCTTGACGATGGTCGGACGTATGAAATAAAGAAGTATTCCCGCCAGCACCAGTGCGATGAGAATGTCGACTATGAATGTTTTTAAGAAGCTGCCGCGCGGAGCTTCGTTTTTTGCGTGTTTGCCCGTGCTTTGTTCGTTCACAGGATAGTTCCTCCGAGTTTTTCGTAAATTTTCCGGAATTTGTCCGGGAGCGGGGCGGTGAATTCAGTGCCGTCTGAAAACCCGAGTTCGGGAACCGCGCCGCGGAAGCAGATTCTCCTTGCGTGAAGAATCTGGGTTGTAAGATGCAGGTTCTGTGCGAGCCATGTATTTTCGGCTGACTGCGATTTACCTGCGTATTTGATATCTCCTATAATCGGATGTCCGATGCTTGCAAGATGTGCCCTGATCTGGTGGGTGCGCCCGGTTACAAGCTCAGCTTCAATAAGAGTTGCGGTGTAACCGTTTCCGTAGCTGAGCGTTTCAAGAGGGCGCACGATGGTGGTTACCACGCGTCCGTCCGCCTCATCGCTTCCGATTGTGACCCTGTTGCGCTCTTCATTTTTGGTAAGACGGCCGCCAAGCGTCATTTCGTTTTCGATAACGCCGGATGCAATGGTCAGATAATATTTACCGACCCTGTCCTCCCTGATCAGCTCATTGAGCGTCTTGAGCGCTGGTGCCGTCTTGCCGAACAGCACAAGGCCTGTTGTGTTCCTGTCTATGCGATTTGCAGGCGCAGGTGAGAAAACTTTCTCGGTGCGCGGGCTGAATTCGCCTTTTTCAATCAGGTAATCTTTAACCTGATTGGCAAGGTGGTTCTTTTTCTCGTGCGAATCGCCGTGGGTAAGCAGACCGAAAGGTTTGTTTACCACGAGTATATTTGAATCCTCATAAACAACGGAAAAGTTCCGCCGCGCATGTGCGCCGCGGCTTGCGGGAAATTCCGCACCGCCGGACGCGGACCCCTGTCCGCCTCCTCCCGTGAGCCTCTCAAACTCTCCGTCCGAAACGTACAGACTCAGAACTTCGCCTGCAGAGAGCATGTACGATTCGTTCCGGCGTTTGCCGTCGACTTTGAGATCCCTGCGGATTATTTTGTAAATCTCTCCGAGCGAGGCCCCTTTCAGGTATTTGCGCAGGAAGCGGTCAAGCCTTCTGCCTGCGTCATTTTCCGTGATTGTGATTTCCTTCATACCGCGGCAAATTATAACACATGAGGGCCTTTTTATCTACAAAACAGGATGGTTTAAGGTGATACGCTTTTGTAACATCGGCATTGTACAATCAAGATGCAAGGTCAGCGGATTCTTCCGCTAAAATAATAAATACACCCTGTTGCGGAAACACTACCTCCCCCTCCGGACAGGGTGTTTTTATGCGTGAAATATGAATAAATCTTCAGCATTTGCAAGGACTCATCAGGTTTACAAAGCATACTCCGAGCGTTTATAATTATTTGCGCAAAGGAGATATTTTTAATGAAGGGTATAAAAAATTTTTTTCATAATATTAACGATATAGTTCTTGCGGTGGTTATAGTTCTGCTTGCGGCCGGAATTATTTACTGGCGCATGCAGGTTATCCTCGAGTACCCGCAGAAGGTGGCAGCTCAGCAGGCGGCCGCCGAGCAGCAGGCAGCAGAGGAAACCGCGGAAGAAGTCGCCGGAGAAACCGCGGATGAGACAGCGGATGAAGCTTCGGACGAAGCAGATGAAGAGGCCGCGGACGAGACTTCGGACGAAGCCGCAGCTGAAGGGGAGAATTAAAATGCTGAACGATTACAATCTTACAATGCTGACTGATTTCTACGAAATCACGATGGCAAACGGTTATTTCCAGTCGGAGATCAGAGACAGCGAAGCCTGCTTTGATGTATTTTTCCGCAGAGTTCCGGATGGCGGCGGCTTTGCGATTATGGCGGGTCTTGAGCAGATAATCGCTTACATGAAGAGACTTGCTTTCACGGACGAGGACATCGAGTACCTCAGGGGCAAGAACATGTTCTGCGAGGAATTCCTCGAGTATCTCATGAACTTTGATTTCAAGTGCGATGTCTGGTCGATTCCGGAAGGATATCCGATTTTCCCGTATGAACCGGTCATGACCGTAAAAGGACCTATTATCCAGGCACAGTTCGTTGAGTCATTCATACTCATGCAGTTCAACCATCAGAGCCTGATTGCGACCAAGTCGAACAGAATCGTAAGGGCGGCCCAGGGCAAGCCTGTTATGGAATTCGGAACAAGGCGCGCACACGGATCCGATGCCGCTGTATACGGAGCGCGTGCTTCGTACATTGCGGGATGCGTCGGAACAGCCTGCACGATAGCCGACAGAAACCATGACGTTCCGGCTCTCGGAACAATGGCGCATTCATGGGTGCAGAGCTTCGACAGCGAGTATGAGGCCTTCAGAAAATACACCGAGATTTATCCGCAGAACGCAACTCTGCTCATCGACACATACAACGTTCTCAAGTCCGGACTTCCAAACGCCATCAAGGTGTTCAAGGAACTCAAACCGGCAGGCATGGGCATCCGTATCGATTCGGGCGATATCACATATCTCACGAGAGAGTGCCGCAGGATTCTCGACGAAGAGGGTCTGACGGATTGCAAGATCGTCATCAGCAACTCCCTCGATGAGTACATCATCCGTGACGTTCTCCTCGAAGGCGCCTGCATCGACTCGTTCGGCGTCGGCGAGCGCCTGATTACGGCGAGATCCGAGCCGGTGTTCGGCGGAGTCTACAAGCTGTCGGGTATCGAAAGAAACGGCGAAATGGTGCCTAAGATGAAGGTTTCGGAGAACGTCGAGAAGATTACGAATCCGGGTTTCAAGAAGGTCGTCCGTTTCTACAGCAAGGAGACCGGAAAAGCGATGGCGGATCTCATCATGCTGCGCGACGAGGAACTGCCGGACGGCAAGCCGTATGAGATTTTCGATCCTAACGCAGTATGGAAGAGAAAGATTCTCGAGGACTACGAGGTTAAGGAGCTGCAGGTTCAGATATTCGACAAGGGCAAGTGCGTATATGACGAGCCGACAATCGGAGAGATCAGAAACACCTGCAGGGATGAGATCGATAAACTCTGGGGTTCGACTCTGAGATTTGAAAATCCTCAGACGTACTATGTCGACCTCTCCAAGCCGCTGTGGAACCTCAAACAGGAACTTCTGCATAAATACAGCGAGCAGCACGGATAAAAAGTACTTGCAAAAGGTATAAATGTGTAGTATCCTGTGGTACTACACTTGAGGGGATGTAAAGGTTTCGACAGGTGTATGGAACGAAGATAAGCGAGCCGTGGCGGTGATCCACGTAAAAAGTACCCGTTAAAAAGAAACGATAAAACAAACACTAATTTCGCACTGGCTGCATAGTTCAGCCCGCGTGTCGGCCTGCGTTTCCCTGTAGGCGGAGGACCCGGCATCATTTATACAGGACAACCTTGCGTGAGCTCCCGGTAGCGTAAGGGAACTACGGGATAGTCTGAGGCAAGTCCGCCGTGTGTGACGTGACTCGGGCGAAATACAAAGACCCGGCTGCGCTCGGAGAAAGTTTTCCGGAAGTACTCTTGGACGCGAGTTCGACTCTCGCCATCTCCACCACAATATACGGCCGCCCTTTCGGGCGGCTTTTTCGTATATGAAACAAAAATTTTTTGTATTTTTTATGTAATTTACACAAAACTCGTCTGAATTGTAGTATTATATATGAGTCAGAGGCAACAGATGCCGGAACAGGCATTGCGCTTCGCAATAAAATTTGTACACAATGTACGCAGGAATAGAGAAGGAGAATAGTAATTATGGCAAGTTTTCTTGAAGGGTTGAAGGACAAACTGAGCAGCAAGTCAACAGAGGACAAGACTGCAGAAGCAGCCAAGAAGGCAGCAGAAACAGCAAAGACTGAGGCTGAGGAAAAGGCAGAGGCAGCCAAGAAGGCAGCTGAGGAAGCAAAGGCAAAGGTTCAGGCCGACGCAAAGGCTAAGGCTGAAAAGATTGCCGCTGAAAAGGCTGAGGCAGACGCTGCAGCTGCAAAGGCAAAGGCTGAGGCAGAAGCTAAGGCAAAGGCAGCAGCATCTTCAGTAGAGGATGTAGCTAAAAAGGTAATCCGCGGCGACTTCGGAAACGGAGCTGAGAGAGTTGAAAAGCTCAAGGCTGCAGGATATGATGCTGACAAGGTTCAGGCCAAGGTTAACGAGCTGCTCGGATCCGCAAGCACAAAGGCATCCAGCGCATCCAAGTCCGTAGAGGCAGTTGCCAAGGAAGTTATCCAGGGCAAGTGGGGCAACGGAGCTGAGAGAGTTCAGAAGCTCAAGGCTGCAGGCT
>Ga0065709_1029758_pt1 | contig 12846 bp, 5 predicted proteins | sample Hoacrofraction14_2_FD_59096 | JGI IMG/M metagenome (GOLD analysis project Ga0065709, IMG submission 59096) | Hoatzin crop microbial communities from Cojedes, Venezuela, sample from fiber fraction 14 v1 | ecosystem: Host-associated > Birds > Digestive system > Esophagus > Crop | place: Venezuela... | reverse complement strand
GACGCTCGTAGAGGATTGCGCTCATGCAAGTTGCCTGATCAGAAGCAAGGTCGGCCTGCAGTCCGTAGTTGTTTTCGGCTGTATAACCAGCGCGTGCACGGATCTGCTGCAGATAACCAACGGCTTCAGAAAGCTGTCCTGCACCGCATGCCACTTCTGCAAGATTGAGCAACACTTCTGCGTAACGCATCTCAAGAAGCTGTGCGCCTGAATAGAATGGACCTGCTCCGTAAGTAGCTGTTGCACTATAGGTGTAGAGAGGTGATGAGTTAACATCGAGATCGTCGCTCTTTTTGCGAACATAAACGCCGCACTTGCTGCTGAGAAGTCCGTCTGCAGCGTATGAGTTTCCACTCTCCGGGTTGCCCTGGTCGTTGAGGTCGGTGTACCAAACGTAGTTCCAAAGCACATAGTTGGCACCATCAGAAGGATAAGTAGCGTCGCGCAGACTTGCGTCGCCATTGTAAGCCCAGCGATAGCCTGGGAAAGCGAAGGTGCGATAGAAGCGCGGGTCGCGTCCAACGAATGGCAATTCAGCATTGTAGGTAGAATCGCTGGTCTGCAGCTTTGTGTAAGTTCCTGTTCCTGCAGGAATCTTTCCGTCAGCCATTGGGAACATGTTAACCATTGTAGCCGAAGCGTTGTAGCCACCGCCACCAGTGTTAGCCGGACGAATCCAACGCTCCCAGTAGTTGTTTTTCTGATTGTCGAGACCGTCGCCAGTGATGTTGTTGTAGAGAGTTACGAAAACTGCCTCAGGATTCTTTGACGACTGAGTGAACATTGCAGCAAAGTCGCTTCCGTTGACATTGTTTGACGACGAATAGAGATGATAGCCACAAGCGTTGATAGAGTCGAGTTCCTGATGCATCTGAGAGTATGCTGTCTGCCAGCGCGACTGATCGTTAGCGCGATTGAACAGAGGCGAGCACCAAAGCAGCAGCACGCGACCTTTCAGAGCAAGTGCTGTACCAGTGGTAACGCGTCCGTAGTCGTCGCCGCTCCAACCGCCGTTCATGGTCTGCGATGCGAGCATGTTGGATGCTTTGTCGAGATCGCTGAGGATGAACTCAATACATTCCTTAGCCGAAGAACGTGGAGTAACAGACGTTTCAACAGGATCTTGTGTCTCAGTTACGAGAGGCACGCCGCCATACCACTTAACGAGGTTGTAGTAACACCATGCGCGGAAGAAGTAAACCTGTCCGAGAAGAACGTTTTTCTCCTCATCAGAGAGCGAACCAGCGCTGATGCCCTCGATGCAGTCGTTGATATTGCGTATGCGTCCGTAAACAGCTTCCTGAATATTGTTCTGTGTTCCCATGAAGTAGTCGGGCACCGAATTGGTTGAGCTCGACGAAGAAAGTTCGATTTCAGGATTTACGAAATCGCTGAATCCTGCATATTCTTCAGTTGACTTTCCTGCCAAGTCGTTGCAGCCGCATGAAGGGTATTTCCATGTTATGGCGTTAGTGGTAGGCAGGCTCCAGCTGTAGATATCGTTCACGCGTCCGTTGCATCCGCTGTAGTAGTCGTAGATGCCGGAGTTTACGTTGTCGTAATTTTTCTTGTCCTCAAGGAAAGTGTCGCTGCACGATGCGAATGCGACTGCTGCGAGGAGAGTGAAAAATGTTGTTTTTATATTGATTTTCATTTTGTCTTCTATTTTATATTTATACTTTCAGACTAAATTAGAACGAAAGGCTAACTCCGACAGTCCACTTGCGCAGGTTAGGATAGCTTCCGTAGGTTCCTGCGTAAGATGATGTGAAATGATCGGGATACGGATTGTAGAAGCTGATGAGGTTCTGACCGGTTATATTGACGCGGCACGACTGAATGCCTACTGCTCTGAACCACTGTGATGGGAAGGTGTAAGAAACAGTGAGGCGGTTGAGAGCCACGCGTGCGTTGCTAACTCGCCAGAAGCTTGAAGCCACTGAGTTGACGGTGTAGTAAGCCAAGTTTGGATAGTATCCGTTGCGGTTTGCTGCAACTACAAGGTTTCCACTTCCGTCGTAGATATCCTGATAAACGTACATGTTGTCAACGTTCCAGAACGAAGGCATGTTGCAATATTCGATGCTTCCTGTGGGTTTGAGCGCTGCGCTAGGCAGTGTTGTGTATCCACCCCAGTTTGCACCAAACTGGAATGTTACGCCGAGCTGCTTCCAGTTGGCACCTGCATTGATTGTGAATCCGTAGATGTTGTTGCGTGTGCTGAGACAAACTTGGTCGTTTTCTGCATCAACAATTCCGTCTGGTCCTGCGTAGGTTCCAGTTGTGCTGTCGTAAGCTCCGCGTACATCTTTATATATAAGCATACCTGGACGAACCTTGTCTTTGGTAAGTCCCATGTAAGATGTGATGCCGTATTCGGTGAAGTATTCCTCGATGTCTTGGAACGAACGGAACATTCCGATGCATTGCATACCCCAAACGCCGATATCTGTACGGTGTCCGTAAGTGATTTGACGATAGATGTATTCGTCTTCCCAGTCCATGTTGAGCACTTTGTTATCGCTGTAACCAGTGTTCAGACCAATGTGATACTGGAAGTCCTTGCCAATCTTATCGCGCCATGTGAGTGAGAGTTCATATCCCCAAGAGTCCATCTCGCCAAGGTTGGTGGCTGCACTCTGTGTACCAACAGTTGAAGGAACGCTCTGAACGATGCTCATGAGCATTTCACGATCCCATTGACGGTAAGCCTCGAAGGTTGCAGAGAGTCGGCTGTTGAGGAATCGGGTATCGATACCGAAGTTGAACTTATAAGACTTGTCCCAATGAACATCACGATTGACTGCCGAATTGTTTTTATTGATGGTGATTCGGTTGCCAGAATCGTTGCCAGTGCCTTCGCCAAAGACGGTACCTTTATTAGCGTCCTGAGCATAAACCTGCATCCACTGCCAAGCAGCAGTGTTGTCACGACCAGTAAGACCGAACGAAACGCGGAATTTGAGGAAGTCCATCCAATGAACTTTGTTTTGGAACCATGGCTCTTCGCTGACTACCCAACCTGCGCTGGCTGATGGGAAGAGTCCCCAGTAGTTCTCAGGCGCAAACTTTGTTGATGCGTCTGAACGGAGAAGGAACTCGAGCAAGTATTTGTTAGCGTAGGCGTAGTTGATACGGCCGATGTAAGAGAGCGTTCCCGACTCGCTGCGAGTGAAGGTTGTACTCATCTCACCCGTTGCCGAGTTGTATTGTCCTGTCGTGAACTCGTATGGAGTTTCACGCTGACCGGTAAGATATTCGCTTTCAGCCTCTGACTTCTCGATTGAGAACAAAGCACTCAGATCGTGATTGCCAAACTGACGCTGATACTGAGCTGTGAAGTTGATCTGATAGTTATCGGTACGAGTCATTGAACGATAAAGCATGTCGCCGTTGCTCAGAGTGAGTGCGGTGAAATTGCTGTCGTAAACATAATCGTCGTAGAGCTGACCTGATACAGGCGTGTAGAGGTGACTGCCACTGCCGAAACGATTTGCCATCTTGTAGAGTGTGAAGGCAGAACCGTACTGATTTCCTTTGTCGGTGTTGATACTCTTGCTGTAAGAGAATTTCAGTTTGAGTCCTTTCAAAGCCTTGCTCCAACCAAAGTCGTAAGTAACGCTTCCGTTAATGTTAAGGTTGGAAGTCATGGTCTTTGAATAGTCGCCATTGTTCTGGAGAACGGCAAAGTTGTAGTATTGATTCTGATTAACGGCACCATTGCTAACGCCGAATGCAGGGATTGCATAATCGCCAACATACTCAGGAATGTAACGCGGACGGGTGAGCAGCAGATTGTAGTCTTTCTCAGAACTTGTTCCACCTACTTTCACGAGTGGAGTGTCCTTTGTTCCATAGTCGCCGCTAACGGTGAGATTTGCACCAAGCCACTGACTGATCTTCACGTCGATACCAGCGCGGTAGTTCCAACGGTCGTAATCGAGTCGGCCGAGATTACCGTCCTGATTGAAGTAAGCCATGCCTGCAAAGTAGTTAACCTTGTCGGTTGCGCCACTTACGTTAACACTGTGCTTCATTGTCGTACCAGTTTCCCAATATTTATCGAGCAAGTCGTAGTCGAGACTCTTCATTGCTTCGAGCTCGTCTGCCTGAAACAGAGCCGTAGTCTTGTTAAGCGAAGTGTTGGTCGGATCGGCTGCAACATAAGCGTTGTAGAGGCGGCCATAGTCGTAAGCGTTCAGCATCTTCGGACGAGAAACCTCATCGGTGAAACCAAATGTTCCACTATAGCTGATGCGTGGTGCACCCATTTTACCTTTCTTTGTTGTAACGAGGATAACACCGTTTGCAGCACGAGCACCATAAACGGCAGCAGAAGCATCTTTCAATACGGTGATGCTTTCAACCTCGCTTGCATCCAAGTTGTTAAATGCTTCAGCACCAAGATTCTGAGTGGTATTTCCCACTTTCACGTCGTTAGGATAAATGTATCCGTCAATAACGAAAAGAGGCTGCTGGGCAGTAGAACCGATAGACCCCATGTCGTCAACGCCACGAATGTAGATGCGTGCGTTTTCGCCTGGACGAGCCTCGCCACCACTAACAGACATACCGTTGACAAGACCACTAAGAGACGAAGCAAGTCCGCCTACTGCCAGGTCTTCGATATCTGCCATTGGAACTGTTGCAACAGATCCCGTTAAGTGAGCTTTCTTTTGCACGCCATAACCAACGACAACCACTTCTTCAAGATCGTTGTCGGAAGCATCGAGTGCAACCTTGCCACCAGTTGTTGTAACGTCTTTATATCCGAGATAGGAAATTGTAAGGCTCTTTCCTTCTGGCACCTCAATAGAATAATTACCGTCGATGTCGGTAATTGTGGCAAGATTTGTGCCTGCCACGCGAACCGTTGCTCCGATGACAGGCTCGCCAGTCTCATCGACAACCTGTCCCTTCACAACCTTATTTTGCGCCATCGCTGCAACAGAGAAGATCATTGCAACGGCGAGCAGTATGGTTTTTATCAAATTATTCTTCATAATCGTAATTCTTTTAGATTATTAGTAGGTCATTACTCTGATGGCAGCCAGCGTGGATCGCCTGTGCCGCGAGCAACTTGAGTAGGACCACTGATAGTGAAATCGCCGTTTGCAGGATCCTTAAACTGTGGGTCTTCCTCAATCTGAGTTCCCGAATTATCGTATGGCGTAGGCGTTTCAAATGTGCCGTCTTCTTTCATGTAAGTATTATTCTGGAACGTTGCAGTTGCCTGATTTTGCTTTCCATGCAGGAAACGACGTGCGGTAGCGCCTGACGAACAGTTATAGAAGATACAGTCGAGCATATTCCAATAAGAAGTTGACTTTCCTGCAAGACCATTGTAGTTACCCCACTGACCCTTTGGACATACATTATAGAATGTACAATGATCGTAGGTCAATGTATTGTCGGTCCAGCCGATGCTTTCCTTCGTCTGACTGATTCCGAAACCACCTGACTGATAGAAGTATTTTGCACTGCTTTCGCCAGTGTTGTAGAATGTAGAATTTGATACGGTCAGATTACGAACGAAGCCTGCACCTTTATTTGTCCAGAAATAAGCTGCCGATGAGATCTTTGCTTCTGGTGATGTGGTCAGATGAACCAAGCAGTTGTCAACCGTTACGGTAGCTGGGAACCAGCAAGTAACTTGATTGTCCCAGAAGAAGTAAGAATTCAGATTGTCGATCTTACAATTCATGACAACGATTGGGTCGCTGATAACATAGAAGTTATAGGTTGTGCCCCAAGCAGTAACAGGAACGCCAGCAATGGCAGGTGTTGCACTCATTGCGATGAATGCGCTGAGAGAACCTGAGCAGTCGAAGTTGAGGTATTTCAACGTCAGACCTGCTGAAATCTCAAACGATGATGTCTCGCCTGTGAACGTAACTGTTGCCCAGTTGGTCTTACTCGTTGAGCGCAACGTAACAGTGTTAGCGCCGAAGTCGAGCATATTAGACAGCGTGTATTGTCCGCCTGCCTCTAAGTCGTAGTTGATGTTCGTTCCGATTGAGTCTGCTGGAAGAGGATTTGCAGCAAACCACTCGTAAAGATCGCTTCCCGAAGGAATGGTCATGTAGGTCGGCGTGAATGTCGAGAACGATTTTTCTGTAGCCGAAGCAGCAGCAGTGTTGCTGTAAGTTGCGTTGGCTGCCGTTTGAATTTTCAACACATAGTTGACGTCTTCTTCACGTTTCACCGTGATAGAGCAACCATCGACAAGGCTGTCGGTAACAATCGGTGTTTCCGGATTGTTCGTGTCATACAGATTGACAATGTAACCACCAGCGCCGCTCACTACAGGCCATGTGATAGTCATTGTCTTTCCGTCGGCGCTTGGAGTGATGGTGATGTCGTTGGCATCGGGCGACGATAGTTGCGTATTCTGCGTCTTCGATTCCCATTGCTCATCGTCAAAACCATCCCTAGCACACGAAGCAAAGAGTGAGAGCGCAACCGATGAGATCAGAAGGCACCCTGTCTTTGCAAGGTTAGATAAATGATTTTTCTTCATGATAGATAATTTAAATTGTTTATAATTAGATGTTTATTAATTTTTCATTCAGCAAACACTTCGTGCAGATATTTGACGTTTCTTCCGAAATTGCCTTTCACATTTTTTATTTGTGATGCGTCGCGTGAACGTTCCACGACAAGCCAGCCGCTCCAATGCATCTTGTCGAGCGTTGCCTTTACTTTCTTCAGATCTATGCGTGGATCTCTGTCGAGCGTAACACTGTCGGTAAGCGATGCGTGAATCTGACAAATGCGTTTTCTGCCCAAGCGCTTCAGATCTTTGCAGACGTCGCGACCTTGGTCAACGGCATCTTGGAAATTGTAGTAGATTTTTATTCCGTCGGAATCAATTTCTTTCAATAGGCGTTTGTTTTCTTTCGCATCAAATTGGGTGCGAATGCCAATCACCAAACCGCGTTTTGCTGCCATCTCACCAACTTCGTGCAGACGCTTTACCAATTCCGCACTACAAGCATTCAGATCGCCGCAACCACCCAATGGGAGATAGCCAATCTTTGCGCCCATCACTTCCATCGTGTTCAAGCAGTCTTCAATCAGCCAACGATAACTCTTCTTTGCAACAAACGATTGTGCATAAAAGCCTGACATTGCCACTGAAGGCACTGCGAGTTGATATTTTGCTGCTTCGGCGCGAAACTTTTTCTGAAAATCAACGTCACGCAACTTGCTGTCGAACGAATCGCGGCGACCTAAACCGCCCATGTCCATTTCAACACCGTCGGCACCAATCTCATGAGCCAGTTTAAACTCACCGATCTTCTGACGTTTTAGAATCATCCAGTCGCAAACGGCTATGTTATAACGTCGCGCTGACTGTTGCGCCATCGCGTCAACTGCGCCCAATGATAGCATAAGTAGGGCTGAAAGTAATAATTTTCGAAATTCAATCACAGTCTATTCTACAGTTAGGTTTAACAAAAATAGGTTTTAATATCGCACTAATGACGCACGACCAGCGTTTTTGTAATCATTTCTTACAAGAAATCGCAGATCGTGTGCTCGCATTTATTTTATTCCAAAGTCGGCTTGCTGCTGTTCTACTTCTTGCAGCATCTTGCGCTTTTCTTCTTCCGAAAGGTTTTGCGCGTTCGTCTTTTTGGCATCCGATGCCTTTTTCAGATTTGTCTCCGACGCCGTTACAATGCCGTCTTCAAACTGCATCTTGACAGGAGCAACGCTTTCTATTTCGAGGTCGGCAGCAGTAGGGGCGTGAGTGCCGCCAAACTCCACTTCGGCATGAATTTTTATTTTTCCAGCTTTGCGAGTGGAACGAATCAGAACGGGCGCACTGCCCCATTCGGTCTGACGCGGATTGGCGCCTATTGAAGCGTCGCCGATGATTTCGCCTTCGCCTTCAACGCTGAACACGATATTTTCTTTTGCCAGACGACGCACATTGCCGTTATCATCGGTTACTTCTGCAACAACGACGATGAAGTCGCTACCGTCGGCAACGATCTGTTTGCCCATTTCGTCGGCAGTCAGACATAGCTTAGTGCTTCGTCTCGACGGCATGCGACGGTCTTCGCACACTTTCTTTCCGCCCGTGAATCCTTCGGCAACGATGTTCACTTTCTGCGGACTTTTCTTCGTGTAGCTGTAGGAACGTGCTTCGAACGAATCCCATGCGTCTTCGAAGACTACTGCTTGCGGGAATGTCGTGCGTTCTGCCGCCTTTGTGAATTGCTTGTCGCCGTCGTACATGCTCAGTCTGACCGAGTCGCAGTTTGTGAAAACCACCACATCGTTTTCCGACGATGGCATCATCTCGTGTGCAATGTAGATGAATGGCTCGCTCTGATCAATCTGACTGCGGAACATGTAGTAAGCCGTCTTTGGCTGACGGAAAGCATCAAAGATTCCGCCCCAATAGGGATCGGGATGATAGCCGCGCTGATGATCGAAAGGATGCCAAAGACATCCGCCGATGAACTGTCCTGTTGTCTGATGCATCGTGGTTGCGGTTTTCATCAGCGACAATGCTGCCTGCATCATCGGACGCTCACCCCACGAACGTGAAGCGCGATTTATGGCATTATGAGCATACCAGTCGTCAACGTATTCGCCAAACTCGCGAGTGAGAATGCACTGCTTCGGACGGTCGGTTTTCTCATCATCGCCAGGCCAGCCATAAACGACATCGTAGTTGTCCTTCACGCCTGCCGAATGAACATCTGCGGCTGCGGCAGGACGGTAAGGGTAGGGGTATTCGTCTTTCGTAACTTGCAATGCTTTAAGCGAAAAATCTTCTGGGAATCGTGTCTCGTTAAGTATCGGTTCCCACATGAGAACTGACGGATGATTTCTGTCGCGACGGATGATGAGACGTGTGTTTTGCTGAACCTTTTCGGCAAACTGCGGATCTTTGTTCCAGAACTGCCAGCCTGGTGTGGCAACGATGATGAAGATGCCGAGCTCATCGCATGCATCCATGAACGACGGATCTTGCGGATAATGGGCAGTACGAATGATGTTGAATCCTGCGTTTTTCAGACGTTTCGCGTCGCGCCACTGCTGCGAATTGGGCAGTGCATTGCCAACGTAGGCAAAATCTTGATGACGGTTAGCGCCAACAAACTGACGATAGCGCTTGCCGTTGAGGAAGAAACCTTCGGCACCGCGAAACTCTATGCTGCGAATGCCGATACGCAAAAGACCGCCGTCAACATTTTTGCCGCCAACTTTCAGACGTGTGGCAAGGTCGTAGAGCACAGGCGATTCGGGCGACCATAACTGCGGATGTTTCACGCGGATGCGCTGAACGACGGTTTGTGATGCACCTGCAGCGAGCTTGATTTTTTCTGTTGTCGTGCCAATGGTTTTTCCGTCGGGCAACAAAAGTTGATTGCTCACGCTGACCGTCTTTGTCTGCGCCGAAGCGTTTCTCACGTCGGTGTTCACAATCACTGTTGCGGCATCGTCGGAGATGTTTTCATAATGCACGAAAACACCACCGCCAGCGACTTTGTTTTCTGTCATGGCATCACTTATGCTCACTTCGTTTTTGCCAATCAGCCAAACATCGCGATACATTCCGCCATGATAGCAGAAATCAAGTGTCAGCTGGGTCTTGCCAGGAGGATAGTTTCTGTCGTTGCTGTTGTCTGCCATCACAGCCACAACGCATTTTTCGCCAGCCTTCACGCCAAGCGAAGTGAGATCGATGATTATCGGAAGATAACCGCCTTCATGCTCGGCTGCCAAACGACCGTTGACGTAAACTTTTTGCTTGCCCATGATGGCTTCAAAATGCAATGTCCAGCGCTTGCTGCCATCGTTGCGAGGCATCACGAAATGTTTTCTGTACCAAGCCACGCCTTGATAATTTCTGCCGCCGCTAGCCTCTGATGGTTCCAGTTTTACGCAATGCGGCACCGAGACGCATTCCCAACTGCTGTCGTCGTAGTCGGCACGCTCTGCTCCTGCCACGTCGCCAATGCAAAACAGCCAGCCGTTGTTGAAGTTAAACACTTCTCTGCCGCTGTCTGCAAGTGGGAAAAATCCATCCACCGAAGTGCCGTAGTCGCGAGAATCCGAAACCACGTTGCCACGCAATCCTGAAGTATTTTCATTGCGCAAGTTCGATGCCACGTTGCCACGCAATCCTGAAGATTTTTCATTGCGTAAGTTCGATGCCACGTTGCGCAATCCCGAAGATTTTTCATTGCGCAAGTTCGAAACCACGTTGCCACATTCGGCGCTAATGGTTCCGCATACTGCAACAATCAGTAGAACAGCAATTAAAGTGATGCGTCTCGAAATATTCATTTGTTTTAAATAGATTTAAATTCTTTGTTATGAGTGCAAAGTTACAAAAATATTTTGAAATAACAAAAAAATAACAGTAAAATTCTGAGATTTAACAGATAATTTTTAGGATAAATTTTTGAGAAAAAGAAAAGACGTTTATTTGCAGTCCAAAAGAACTTTATTTGCTATTCAAAGAAACTTTGTTTGCTACCTAAAATGCCTTTGTTTGCCATTTGATAAAATTTTGTGCACACATCGTTTTCAGCTTGTGCACACATCGTTTTCAGTTTGCGCAGACATCGTTTCCAGCTTGTGCAGACATCATTTTCAGCGTATTCATACATCGTTTTCAGCTTGCGCATACATCGTTTTCAGCTCCTTAAAATGGCGCTTTTAGCACCTTCGGAAAGTCTTTTAACGCGCCCAAAAGGCGCTACAAAGGTTCTGAAAAGGCGCTGCGAACAACGTCAAATGGCACTACAAAGACTCTAAAATGGCGCTGCGAGCAATGCAAAATGGCGCTATTTAGGTTCTAAAATGGCGCTGCGAATTATGCGAAAGGTGCTGCTGAAAGCAGCGAACTTCAATAACCGTAGGTAAGTGATAACGCAACCTACGGATAGTATCTCAAGCTAGACAGAGCTGCTGAAAGCAGCAGACATCGGACATAATTCTCAAAATTGAGTTGTCCCAGGGTCTGCTGCTTCCAGCAGCGTTCTCTCTGCACGCTATAATTCTCGGGGTCGTTTACCCCGAGTTATTAATGTTGGCTGCTTCCAGCAGCATATTCTTGCTTGAAATACTATTCGAGGGTTACACTATCGCTCACCGCTCGGTTATTGATACTTTCTGCCTCCGGCAGGTATTATTACTTGCGAAAGTTGAATTTTCGCTTGAGGTAGTTGTAATTTTATCTCGGAGATTAAATGAGGAAGCGATACGGCTAAAAGAGAAAATATTACAGAGAAACTTAAATTTATGCCGGCACTTCCGCCTCCTATCTTTGATAGGCGGTAGCCTATTTTCTTTTTTTTTCTTTATATTCTTTTAATTGCGGACCATTTTTGCATTGCTTACAACTTTTTTCTGCGTACAGGATTCGCGTTCAGCCCTTTGCTGCAAAGGCTTCAGACTGCGGACAAAAGTGCGTACTGTTCTGCGTACTATTCCGCGTCCTATTTCAAGTGATTATATTTCTTGCTTTGTTTTGTTTTAAATTGTAATCAAAAATATTAGTTTAAGTTACGATTTGAAATATGTGTTTTCTGTGTCGTTAGAATGTTTGTGCGAGAGCAGTTGAACTGCCGCCGACAGACTGCGTTTTTTGGGTGGCAGACGTTTGTTGCTAATAATTTCATTTTTTTTTGCGAAATAATTTTGTATTGTCGTACGAATTTGTTATCTTTGCATTGTTTTTGAAAAAGACGTTTTTGAGACGTTTGATTAACGTTAAATTTAGAAAATTTGAAATATATGAAACCAACATTAGTTTTGCTGGCTGCTGGAATGGGCAGTCGTTATGGTGGGCTGAAACAGCTCGACGGTTTAGGACCTAATGGCGAGACAATTATGGATTATTCAATCTATGACGCTATTAAGGCTGGTTTTGGAAAAATCGTGTTTATCATCCGAAAGGATTTTGAGCAGGATTTCCGCGATAAGATATTGAGTAAATACGAAGGACATATTCCGGCAGAGCTCTGCTTCCAGTCGCTGGACGCACTTCCCGAAGGCTTCTCGGTTCCTGAAGGCCGCGTGAAGCCATGGGGCACAAATCATGCCGTTCTGATGGCAAAAGATGTTGTGAAAGAGCCGTTTGCCGTAATCAACTGCGACGATTTTTATAATCGCGATGCCTTCATGGTGATTGGCAAATTCCTTTCGGAACTGCCTGAAGGAAGCAAGAACAAATATGCTATGGTTGGTTTCCGTGTGGGGAATACGCTGAGCGAAAACGGAACTGTGGCTCGCGGTATTTGCTCGAAGAACGAAGAAGAAAATTTGACAACTGTTGTTGAGCGCACGGAGATTATGCGCATTGACGGTAAGGTTTGCTACAAAGACGAGCAGGGCGAATGGGTTGCCGTTGACGACAATACACCAGTTTCAATGAATATGTGGGGATTCACTCCCGACTACTTCGAATACAGTGAGGAGTATTTCAAAGAGTTCTTGTCGGATAAGAAAAATATTGAAAATCTGAAGGCAGAATTCTTCATTCCGTTGATGGTGAACAAACTGATTAACGACGGCACCGCAACAGTGAAAGTGCTTGATACTACAAGTAAGTGGTTTGGAGTAACTTACGCTGCCGATCGTGAAGGAACCGTTGAACGTATTCAGAAGTTAATTGACGAGGGCGTTTATCCTGCGAAGTTGTTTTAAATAGTGAACGAAAAAATATTTATTCTTTCAGAAGAAGAGAAGGGTAGGCTTGAGGCGATAATCGCGGAGGCAGAGCGAGTGGTGATCACTTGTCATAAGTCTCCCGATGGCGATGCGCTTGGCTCCTCACTTGCGTGGGCGGAGTTCCTGCGTCAGAAGGGTTGCAGC
>Ga0065709_1006506_pt1 | contig 12846 bp, 11 predicted proteins | sample Hoacrofraction14_2_FD_59096 | JGI IMG/M metagenome (GOLD analysis project Ga0065709, IMG submission 59096) | Hoatzin crop microbial communities from Cojedes, Venezuela, sample from fiber fraction 14 v1 | ecosystem: Host-associated > Birds > Digestive system > Esophagus > Crop | place: Venezuela... | reverse complement strand
TTTATATTGCAAAAAATAGCCTTTTTTATAATATTTTTATAATTTTAATAATATTATTATATATAGAGAGATAATAAAATACCCATCAGGGAGTACGGTCTCGCGCCTCTCGCTCGCTATACGCATCGGCTCGGGCTCTGACATCGCCTTCGGCTCGTCAATCACCTCGACGCCGGCTACTCGCGGGCCTCCCTTCAGGGCATTTCAATTATCTCTTCTAAAAATTAAATTAAATAATTAATTATAAATATTACTAGTTAAGTCTGATTGGTAATATCAGATAAGTATATTTATCTCCTTTGAGAGGTTTGATGATGCACGGGCTGATGCTGTCTTTCATGTTCATCATTATTTCTTCATCATCAATTACACTGAGTGCATCTTTGAGATATTTAGAGTTCATCCCTATTACCAGGTCTTCACCTTCTTTTATAATCTCAATTTTTTCCTCAATGTTTCCTTCTTCATTAAGTGAATTTATGCAGAGTATATCACCTGATATATTGAATTTAATGAGATTGTTATTCTGTGCTGATGCCAGGATTGAAGCTCTGTCAATGCTCTTTAAAAGATCACTTCTCTTTACTCTTACATTGATGTTTCCTGTCTTATTGAGAATTCTCTCATAATCAATGTATTTACCGGCAAATGTGTTAATGATTACTCTGTTGTTATCAAATCTGAGTATTACCTTTTTGTCGGTAATTGACATACTCATTTTATCTTCGCCTTCATCACTTATAATTTTTGCAGTTTCATTTATAAGTTTTGCAGGAATAACAACACTTACGTCTGCATTATTTTTAACTTCAACATTATAGGTTGCGATTCTGAACGGATCCACTCCTACCATTTTCATATTGCCTTCTTTTATTTCAAGAAGTACTCCGGTGAGAATACCGTTAAAATCATCAGCTGATGCACTGAATGCAGTTTTTCTTATTATCTTTTTAACGTCTTCCTTGCTGAGATAAATAATATCTTCATCTTCGCTTACTTTAATTTTAGGAAAATCATCTGATCTGAAGCATACAATCTCAGAATTTGATCCTTCACATTTAATATTTATTTTTACTTTTGAAGAATCATAATCAATCATTATATCTTCATCAGGGAGCTTACTTACAATAGTTGTAAAAAGCTTGGCCGGTACTACAAAAGAGCAGCTCTCATTTCCGTCAACTCTGATTGTTGTTTCGATCGTCATGTTTGTATCTGTAGCGGTAAGCTTCATATTACCTTCAGATACTTCAATCAGTATTCCTTCAAGAATAGGTGATGTTGTTCTTGCAGGAACTGAATGCGATACATTATTGAGTGCTCTGTTGAGATCATTCTTATTACAATAGAATTTCATTGTTTAATCCTTTCGGTCTAATCTCTTTATTTTATATATTTATATTAGTAGTAATAGTAGGGGCTGTGGATAATGTGGATAACTCATGAACCTTCTGAAAAAATACATATTTCAGAGAATTTTTTCTGTTCAAAAACCCTTTCAAAAATACGTTAAAAATATGTTGGTAACTTTTAACGGCTCTTTTTGGACTGAAGCTTTGCGTTTATTGCTTCAATATTGGTTCTGAGTTCTTCGTTTGTTTTCAGGTCCTCACTTATTTTTTCTACAGCATGAATAACGGTTGAATAATGTCTGTTACCGAAAATTTTACCTATCTTTCCGAGCGAAATATCTGTATTTATTCTGCACAGATACATTGCAACCTGTCTCGGTACTGTAATTTCAGCATTTCTCTTAGGTGAGTCCATATCTGAAATTTTGATTTTATAGTGATTTGCAACTACAGATCTGATTCTTTCCGGAGCAACCGCCTGTTCATTATCCTTTATAATATCCTTAAGGATAGTTCTGGCATTATCAATTGTAATTTTCTCACCGAGAAGCTGTGAAAAACCAACTACTCTGTTATATGCTCCCTCGAGTTCCCTGATATTATCCTTTACCTGTTCTGCTATAAGGCATAAAACATCATAAAGATCATCATCCATTACAAGATCTGAATTAAGAGCGAGATTTTTAAGAATTGCAACTCTTGTTTCATAATCAGGCGGCTGAATATTTGCAATCATATTCCAGCTGAATCTTGTTCTCAGTCGTTCATCAAGATCCTTGAGATTAACAGGAGGACAATCACTTGTAATTACAATCTGCTTATTATTCTGATAAAGTGCTTCGAATGTATGGAAGAATTCTTCCTGAACTGCTTCTTTTCCTTCCAGAAACTGAATATCGTCTATCAGCAGTACATCAAGTTTTCTGTATTTATTTCTGAATGATCTTGTCTTATTTTCCTGAATTGCAGTAATGAGTTCATTGGTAAACATTTCAGTAGATACATAAAGTACCTTTGTTGCAGGATTATTCTTTATAATATGAACTCCGATTGCCTGCATCAGATGAGTTTTACCGAGACCCGATCCTCCGTAAATAAAAAGAGGATTATAAATATCGCCCGGAGCCTCGGCTACTGCAACAGAAACGGCATGCGCATATTTATTGGAATTACCTACGACGAAGTTATCAAAATTAAATCTCGGGTTGAAAAGTATTTCCTGTGCCGGTGCGCTTCTCTTGCGGGTTGTGTCAATTATTTTTGTTTCGTATTCTTTTTCCTGTTTGATTATTACTCTGTATTTCTTATCAAGGCTGCTGTTAAGAGCATTTTCTATAAGCTGAGAATAATGCTGGGATACATAGTTAATAAGACTTGCGTCATCTTTCCACGCAAGATAAATAATACCTGCATCTTCCTCAATGTGATGAATCGAGAGAGGAGATATCCAGGTACTGTAACTTAATTCCGTTGTGTTGGCCTTGAGGAAACTAAGAGTCGTTTCCCATATCTTGTTCTTGTCCAAAATGTCTCTCCTGTGCTTGTGAACTCATTTTACATAAAGTTATCCACATATGCAAAGGCTGAAAACATACAATTTTTTAATAAAAACGAGATTTCAAAAAGTAAGTTATCCACATATTGTTGATAAAGTTGTTAATAATTTCAACGGGCACTATATCTTGTGTATAACTTACTTTTTGTGAACTTTGTTTTTTATTTAGACAAAGATATATAAAGCTCAGGAAGTCCGGATTATCTTGACTTAAAAAATCGCTTCAATTATAATTGTTTGGCTTATGGGCTCATGGAATTCAGAGGGTCCATCAATGAAGTTATATATATAGTATAAAAGGAGTAGAAAAATGAAAAGAACTTATCAGCCAAAGAAAAGACAGAGACTCAAGGAACACGGATTCCGCAAGAGAATGGCAACAGCTAACGGCCGCAAGGTACTTAAGAGAAGAAGAGCAAGAGGAAGAAAGTCCCTTTCCGCTTAATATTTAAGGTGTCCCGATGAGAGAAGGCAGTGAGAGCACACTTCGCAGCCAGAGAGATTTCACCAGGGTATATAACAAAGGTAAATCCCAGGGCAGCAGATATGTGGTTATACTCTACAGAAAAAACAACCTCGGATATACAAGAACTGCATTCGTTGCAAGTAAGAAGGTTGGAAATTCTGTAATGAGAAACCGCGCGCGCAGACTCATGAAAGAAGCATACAGAAATCTCAAAGGTTCCGTTGCATCGGGTTATGATGTGGTTTTCGTTGCGAGAAGCACTGTAACCGAGGCTAAGGAATACGAGGTTGAAAAGGTTATGAGATCTGCTCTCAGATACTGCGGACTCACAGAAGGTAAAAAGGACACAAAATCATCGGAAAAGAGATGAAGAAAAGTTTTATCCAGAAATTTTTAATCTTTATGGTAAGGACATATCAGATTGCCATTTCCCCGTACATCGGTGCGCATTGCCGGTTCACGCCGACATGCAGCGCCTACTTCATAGAAGCAGTTGAAAAATACGGCGCACTCAAGGGAAGCTGGCTCGGCATCAAAAGAATCATGAGATGCCATCCGGGAAACCCAGGCGGATATGATCCTGTCCCGTAAGAACGGAGTTAATTAATGGGAATTATAGCTAAACCTATCGGATACCTGCTTACTCTCATATACAAGCTGGTCGGAAATTACGGAATTTCCCTTATTATCCTGACAGTTCTCGTTAAGTTGATACTTTATCCGCTCTATGCAAAGCAGATAAAGTCTACGGCGAATATGACCGAGATGTCGGAGAAGGCTCAGGAAATCCAGCGCAGATACGCGAACGACAGAGAGAAGCAGAACGAGGAGCTGCAGAAGCTTTACACAGAGGAGGGATTCAATCCTATGGGAGGATGCCTGCCTATGCTTATTCAGTTCCCTATTATCATGGGACTGTTTGCACTTCTCAGAAACCCGATGAAGTATATGTCTTCCGACACAATGATTTTTGCAAATCACGAGTCGTTCCTGTGGATTAAGGATCTGGCTCAGCCTGATATGTGGATTCTGCCTATTGCTGCCGGTATTGCTACATTCTTTGCTTTTACAATGAACAGCGCAATGACACAGCAGCCAGGACAGAATGAAGGACAGACCAAGGCAATGAATGCAATCATGAAATACTTCTTCCCGCTCAGCATCGTATGGCTCGCCAGATCATATCCGGCAGGTCTCGCAATTTACTGGGCAGGCGGTCAGTTCATGCAGATTTTCTTTAATATCAGAATAAACAAGATCAGAGAAAAGATGAATGAGGAAAAAGAGCAGAAGAAGCTCGTTGCAAGGGCCGAGAAGGAAATTGCCAGGAAGAAGAGAGCAAGAATGAAAGGAAATTATAATTAATGAGATCTTCAGAAAAATGGGGTGTTGATGTAGATACTGCCGTGGATCTCGCTCTCAAGGATCTTAAGCTTGGGAGAGATGAAGTGGAAATCGAAGTTCTCGAGGAATCATCGAACGGGTTTCTCGGTATAGGATCAAAGCTGGCCAAGGTGAGAGTTACCGCAAAAGAAGATACAGGATCACAGGCCAAGGCAAAAGCTACATTCGACGATATAGACGCAATTCTCGCGGGACTTCCGGAGAATTCGGCACAGACTCTGCCTGAGGAGGTAAGAGCAAAGTACGACGAGTTCGAAGAGGAAGAAAGAGAAGATGCCGCGGCAAGAGAAAAAGCCAGCGCAGGAAAAAAGAGCAATAAGGAAAAGAAATCAAGACGCTCATCAAGAAACAGCAATAAGTACAGCCTGTCACTCGAGGACACGATGCTGTATGAGGTAAAGAAGCTCGACCCGGTTGAAGGTCATCCGGTTGAAGCATTCCTCAGAGACATAGCTGAGAACATGGGAATTGACCTCGACTTTACGGTTAAGGCAAATGATGAGCTGGTATTTGTAGAGATAACAGGTAAAGATACCGGAACAATTATCGGTAAGAGAGGATCAACACTTGATGCAGTTCAGTGCCTCGCAAGCTATGTTGTAAACAAGGGCGACGGCAAGTACGTAAGAGTAATCCTCGATGCCGAGAACTACAGGGCAAAGAGAGAAAAGACTCTTGTAAATCTCGCAAACAGACTTGCGGGCAAGGTTGAGAGAACAAGAAAGCCTGTAACGCTCGAACCGATGAACCCTTATGAGAGAAAGGTTATCCACTGCACACTTCAGAGCCATCCGGCTGTAACAACAAGAAGTGAGGGCAAGGATCCGTACAGAAAGGTAATCATCGAACTCAAATAATAAAAAAAACGGCGCTGCATTTATGCAGCGTCGTCTTTTATTTCCTGAACTTCTTCCTCGGACAGTCCGTCTTCTGCGGTGTAAGTCTTGTTTACAATCTCGGTGTCGCCGTATTTGTATATGATGCTCAGGGTGAAATCCTGCATTCCGGACTGATCCCGGATTGATCCGGTGACTTCCTTGTAGGTTCCCTCCTGGCTGTCTATTGCACTCTCGACTGCAGACTTGAATGAATCACTCAGAGCAAATTCCTCGGTCATGCCCTGCATGTTGTTTACGTCGTAGGTAAACACGATGGCATTTCCCGAAATACTCAGATCCCAGCCGGATGCTCCTGCAATGGATTCGAGCTGTGCTGTAAGTTCCTCATTCTGCTCCAGATACTGTTCGATATTTTCCGGTTTCGGCTGTGATGAACAGCCGGCGAAAACGATACATAAAACTGCAAGCAGAGATATTAAAACAGTTAACGATTTATTTTTTCTCATTAATCGTCAGCTTCCTCCGTTGTTTTGTCATCATCATCGTCCTTATCGTCGCTTCCGAGCAGCTTGCTGATGAGACTCGATGAAGTTTCGTCCGTATCCTCATCGGAAATTGTTGTTGTTTCGTCAGTCGCAGCAGCGTTTTGCTTCTGAGCTTCCTCGGCTGCCTTAAGAGCCTCCTCAAGTTCCTTCTCTGCAGCGGTCTTTACCTTGGAAACGTCCTCGTTGAAATCTTCAAGAATCTCATAGACTTCCTTACGTGTCTGTGCGGTTTCAAGATCCTTGGTCGCATCGTCGATATAACCCTGAACCTCGGTTGCCTCAGCAGTGTCGTAGTCGGAAACATCAACCGATTCGATATCTTTCTTAGCCTCACGGATTGCCATCTGTCCGTCGAAATATCTGTATCCGTATGCACCGGCACCTGCCGCGATAATCATAAGGAACAGAACCAGCAGGAACTTAGCCCCGAATCCACCTCTTTTGTTGTTCATTTCTCTAATCTCCTTAATCTATAAAAAAAGTAAAATAAATTCGATAGATTTACGCGTTGATTATAACACATATAAATACTGCGAGATATTAAAAACTTCAGTATTTATCCGCACGCGTGATGCTGCCGTTCTCGATGCGGAAGAGGGTGCCGCCCTCGAGTCCGCGGATTACCTCGTCCGAAAGCTCCGCCGCCGTGATGAACAGCTGAACGTCGTCGATTTCGTTGACGAGGAATTTCTGCCTGTCGAGGTCGAGCTCCGAAAGCACGTCGTCGAGAAGCAGTATCGGATATTCCTCCATCATCTGCTTTGCAATACGGATTTCCGCAAGCTTGAGCGAAAGGGCAATCGTCCTCTGCTGACCCTGCGAGCCGTACTTCCTGGCATCAGCTCCGTTTATATAGAATTCAATGTCGTCGCGGTGAGGTCCGAGCGTCGCGCTGCCCTGCCAGATATCGCGGTCACGGTTGTGGTAAATCTGCTTGTAGAGAATATCTCTTCCCTCCGGCGCGGTAATGTAATCGCACGCCGTCCTGTACTCGATGCGAAGCTCTTCACGGCCGCCCGAGATAGCGCGCATGATGTCACCCGCTTCGTCGGAAAGCATCTCGACGAATTCCTTTCTGTAGCGGATGAGCTCATATCCCGCATCGGCGAGCTGGTGGTCGTAGACGTCGAGCATGTCCTCGTTGTAGCTTCTGCTGTTGTCGTAAGGGTTGCCTTCGGCGCCGGCGAAGCCGGAGTTGGCTTCTGCTATTGCCTCGTTCAGAGTGAGGTTGTCGGCTCTCGTGAATGTCTTCTTTCTTACGTTAAAGTAGCCCTTGAGCAGTGCGTTTTTCTGGCGGAGCGCCTCGTTGTACCTGCGCAGCGTCTCGTAATACTTAGGTTTCATCTGGGAGAGCTCGCGGTTTATAAACGACCGGCGCTTCTCCGGACTGTCCTTGATTATCCTGAGATCCTCAGGCGAAAAGATGATTACAACAACGGTGTTGAGAAGGTCGGTCGTGCGCCTGATGGCCTTGCCGTCCTTTTTGATCATCTTTTTATTGTCCTTCCGGATCGTGATGTCGATAGTCCTGTCGGTCTCTTCGCTCGTGAGCGAAACGAAAACTCTCGCACTGCCTTCGCCGAAGCGGATCATGTCCGATGCGGTGTTCGTCCGGAAAGACTTCGAAAAAGCCGCAAGGTATATCGCCTCGATGAGGTTGGTCTTGCCCTGGGCGTTCTCGCCGACGATGATGTTACGGCTCGGATCGAAGTCGAGTTCGAGCTTTTCATAGTTTCTGAAATTGTCCAATATAATGCTGTTAATTCTCATGGTGTAATTCTAACACATAATCATAAATAATACAGACCGAGGCGAAAATTTGCGTTTTAAGGCGATTTCAAAAAATCACAAGATATTGTACGAATGGTTGCTAAAAAATCGCTTATATGGTAAAATAAAAGCGAATTTTGAAGGGGCGGTTCGTCCGTTTTTTGCTGTCGGAAAGAATTTCCAAGGCATACAGATCAAAAAAGATAAATTATCACCTTAAACACAATAAGAAGGGAAAGGCATGAGTTCAAAACAAGAATACGGCGCAAGCCAGATTGAAGTACTGGAGGGACTTAAGCCTGTCAGACTGAGACCGGGTATGTACATCGGCAGCACCGGTCCGGCGGGACTTCATCACCTTGTCTACGAGATCGTGGACAACTCGGTCGATGAGGCACTTGCCGGCTTCTGCAAACACATTCAGGTCACAATCGAGCAGGATAATTCCATAACCGTACAGGACGACGGAAGAGGAATGCCGGTCGATATCCATCCTAAGATGGGAATTCCGGCGGTGCAGGTTATCCATACCCAGCTCCACGCCGGAGGAAAGTTCGGCGGCGGAGGATACAAGGTATCCGGAGGTCTGCACGGCGTAGGTGCTTCCGTTGTAAACGCGCTCTCCACACACATGATAGTTCAGGTCAGGAGAGACAATAAAATCTACGAGCAGGAATATTTCAAGGGCGAGGACGTAACCGAGCTCAAGGTCATCGGAGAATACAAGACAGGCAAGACCGGATCGCATACGCAGTTCTGGCCGGATCCTGAGATTTTTGATGAGACGGTATTTGATTACGAGACATTGCAGAAGAGACTGCGTGAGATGGCGTTCCTTAACAAGGGACTCGCAATCAGCCTCGAGGACAAGCGTGTCAGCCCGCACAGGAAGGATCACTTCCATTACGAGGGCGGAATCAAAGAGTTCGTTGAATTCCTCAACAAGAACAAAGACCCTATCACTCCGTCGGTCTTCTACTACGAAGCGACCAAGGAGGGTTACGAGGTCGAGGTTGCTCTTCAGTACACTGACAGATACAGCGAGCTGATTCTCTCGTATGCGAACAACATTCACACAAACGAGGGCGGCTTCCACGAGACGGGACTTAAGTCCGCGCTCACGAGGGCGATCAACGACTACGCCAAGAAAAACAAATTCCTCAAGGACAACGATGATTCGCTTCTCGGCGAGGACGTTCGTGAGGGACTTACCGCAATCGTTTCAGTCAAGCTGACAAATCCTCAGTTCGAGGGTCAGACCAAGGCAAAGCTCGGTAACTCGGAGGTTAAGGGATTCGTCGAGACAAACACGGCGGAATATCTGACATATTACCTCGAGGAGAATCCGAAGCAGGCCAAGATCATCATCGAGAAGTGCCTCAAGGCTCAGCGTGCGAGAGAGGCCGCAAGGAAGGCGCGTGAAATCACGCGTAAGACTTCGGTTCTCGAGACGACTTCGCTGCCTGGAAAGCTCGCCGACTGTTCGGAAAAGGATCCGGCTCTGTCGGAAATCTTCCTCGTCGAGGGAGATTCCGCGGGTGGTTCGGCAAAGCAGGGCCGTGACCGTAAGCGTCAGGCCGTACTGCCGCTGAGAGGTAAGATTCTCAACGTCGAAAAGGCAAGACTCGACAGAGTACTGAGTTCCGATGAGATCAAAAATATGATTACCGCATTCGGCTGCAACGTCGGAAAGGATTTTGATATTTCCAAGCTGAGATATCACAAGATCATTATCATGACCGATGCCGACGTCGACGGAGCGCATATCAGAACGCTGCTGCTTACATTCTTCTACAGATATATGACACCGCTTGTAGAGGGCGGATACGTATATGCGGCCCAGCCGCCTCTGTTCAGAGTAAAGCAGGGCAAGCAGATATGGTACACATATTCGGATGCTGAGCAGGACAAGCTCCTCGCGGAGCTCAAGGCTGCAAGCCCGAACACCAAGATAGAGATACAGAGATACAAGGGTCTCGGAGAGATGGACTTCAACCAGCTGTGGGAGACTACGATGGACTACAACCACCGTACACTCGTCCGCATCAAGGTTGAGGACGCTCAGGCCGCGGACGAAATCTTCAACACCCTGATGGGTGACAAGGTTCCGCCGAGGAGAGCGTTCATCGAGGAGAATGCAAGATACGTACAGAACCTGGATATCTAATAGGAAAAGGAATAGGAAATGGCAGATTTACTGGATAACAGCACAATAATTGAACACGAGATATACGACGAAATGAAAAACTCGTATATCGATTACGCGATGAGCGTAATCGTAGCGCGTGCTCTGCCGGACGTAAGGGACGGACTTAAGCCTGTTCACAGGAGAATCCTGTACGGAATGCAGCAGCTTGGTACCACACCTGACAAGCCTCACAAGAAATCGGCGAGAATCGTCGGTGAGGTAATGGGTAAGTACCATCCGCACGGAGACTCTTCGATTTACGACGCCATGGTCAAGCTTGCCCAGGACTTCAGCACGAGATACCCTCTCGTGGACGGTCACGGCAACTTCGGCTCGGTGGACGGCGACGGAGCGGCAGCTATGAGATACACCGAAGCGAGAATGTCACCTTTCTCGCTTCAGATGATAAGAGACATCGAAAAAGACACCGTCGATTTCATGGACAACTTCGACGGAGAGGAAAAGGAGCCGGTCGTACTTCCTTCGAGAGTACCGAACCTCCTGATCAACGGATCGAACGGTATCGCCGTAGGTATGGCGACTTCGATTCCGCCTCACAACCTGGGAGAGACAATCGACGCTTGCGTCAAGCTCATCGACGAGCCGGACTGCAGCATCGACGACCTGATTAAGATCATCAAGGGACCGGACTTCCCTACGGGAGCACTCATCCTCGGCAAGAGCGCCGCAAGAGAGGCATATCTCACGGGACAGGGCAAGGTCAACGTAAGATCCGTCTGCGAAATCGAAGAGACTTCGAGGGGCAGGATGATGATCGTCGTCAAGGAAATCCCTTATCAGGTAAACAAGGCGAGACTCATCGAGTCGATGGCGGACCTCGTAAGAGACAAGAGAGTCGAGGGAATCTCGGCAATCAGAGACGAGTCGAACCGCGAGGGAACGAGAATCGTCATCGAGCTCAAGAAGGATGTAAATCCTAACATCATCCTCAACAGACTCTACAAGCACACATCGCTTCAGACTTCGTTCAGCATGATTATGCTGGCACTGGTCGACGGCGAGCCTAAGATTCTGAACTTAAAGCAGATTCTTGAGGAATATCTCAAACATCAGAAGATCGTAATCACGAGAAGGACCAAGTTCGACCTCGCCAAGGCAGAGGCCAGGGCTCACATCCTCGAAGGACTGATTATCGCCCTCGACAATATCGACGAGGTAATCGCGACAATCAGGTCGGCATACAACGACGCCAAGGAAAAGCTCATGGTAAGGTTCGGACTTTCCGAGATCCAGGCTCAGGCAATCCTCGATATGAGACTTGCCAGACTGCAGGGACTCGAAAGAGAAAAGATCCAGAACGAGTACGAAGAGCTCCAGAAGAAGATCGCTTATTACAAGAGCATTCTTGCTGACGAGCACCTGCTGATGGGAGTAATCAAGGACGAACTTCTCGAAATCAGAGAAAAGTGGGCAGATCCGCGCAGAACCAAGATCGTTGCCGACGAAGGAGAACTCGACGAAGAGGCACTCATCGACGAGCAGGAGGTTGCCGTAACACTGACACACCTCGGCTACGTCAAGAGAGTTCCGATTGACACTTACAAAGCGCAGCGCCGCGGCGGCAAGGGAATCACGGGACTCACGACAAGAGACAATGACTTCGTCCGCGATCTCATCATCACGAGCACACACGACTATCTGATGTTCTTTACGGATATGGGACGTGTCTATAAAATAAAGGCATACCAGATTCCGGAGGCTTCGAGAACCGCCAAGGGAACACCGGTTATCAACTTCCTGAACCTCAACAGTTCAGAGAGAGTAACGGCGGTAATTCCTATCAGAGAGTTCAAGGAGAACGAGTGCCTCGTAATGGCAACCAAGATGGGAACCATCAAGAAGACACCTCTGACCGAGTTCGATACAAACCGCAAGGCGGGACTCATCGCAATCACGCTCAAGGAGGGAGACAAGCTCATCTCCGTTGCACAGGCGAACGGCAATGAAAACATCTTTGTCATCACCAAGCAGGGCAAGGCGATCACCTTCTCCGAGAAGGACGTTCGTCCGATGGGCAGAAACGCCGGCGGCGTAAGAGCCATCATGCTCGACAAGGGCGACGAAGTCGTTTCGATGGAGCTTGACATCAACCAGCAGAGGAAGATGCTCGTAATCACCGAGAACGGCTACGGTAAGAGAACACCTCTCGATGAGTACAGACTCCAGGCAAGAGGCGGCAAGGGCGTTATGACCTATGACAAGAGTAAGTTCTCCAAGACGGGAATGCTCGTAGGTGCAACCCTCGTAAGTGATGAAGACGAGGTAATGCTCATCAACTCGAACGGAGTCATCATCAGAATCCGCGCGAATGAGGTATCAAGTCTCGGCAGAACAACACAGGGCGTCAAGATCATGAAGGTCGAAGGAAATAACAGAATCGTATCCTTCGCAAAGGTGGTCGATGAGGACAGTGCCGAAAAGCCGCAGGCAGAGCCTGCAAATCCGAATGTCGGAGCTGACGGAAACGAACAGCTCACACTCACCGCAGACTCGGACAACGCGGAATAAACCTTATTTAAAAGAGAAACCGGGCTCAGGTGAGCCCGGTTCAAATTGTAGACAAAGTCCAGGCTCAAAGAGCCTGGACTTTTCAATTGCCTCAAATCTCCACGCCGGACGGCGGTATTCCCAACCAAGGATGGTAGTGAATGCGAAGAGTGCCAGCGATACCGACAGTACGATCGCTCCGCAGATGTTAGGCCATGG
>Ga0065709_1006187_pt1 | contig 12848 bp, 10 predicted proteins | sample Hoacrofraction14_2_FD_59096 | JGI IMG/M metagenome (GOLD analysis project Ga0065709, IMG submission 59096) | Hoatzin crop microbial communities from Cojedes, Venezuela, sample from fiber fraction 14 v1 | ecosystem: Host-associated > Birds > Digestive system > Esophagus > Crop | place: Venezuela... | reverse complement strand
CAGCCAATCGCCCGGCGCCTGCCGGCTTGGGCTCTTGGGACTTTTACAGTAACTGTTCAGGACAGCCCGAAGCACTTGCTGCTGCGAGCCCGGCCCGGACAGCTTCTCAGCTCTCCGTCTCTGTTTCTGCGCTTCCCGCAGCGCCCGCCGCCTGCGCGGCGTCCCCGGCGCTCTCCTCGAGCATCGCGCGGATCTTCGGTGCTTCCGTGCGCTCCGCTTCCGTCTCCGACTCACTCTCCGTCTCGCCGGCCGCTTCCGCCGTGCCGATCGCAGCCGCGCCGCCGGTCACGGCCTCCACACCGTCCTCACGCTTCCGGCTGCCCGGCCGCCCCTGCTGCTCCAGCAGCGGCAGCGCCAGAAAGAAGCCGCCGATCAGCAGTGCCAGGATCACCAGCAGGACCGGGATCAGGCTGTGTCTGCTGCCATTTCCGCCGATATCGCTCTCCTCGAATTCCTCCCCCATACTCGCTCTCCCTGCGCTGTGTTTACTCGACCGTCACACTCTTGGCCAGGTTCCGCGGCTTATCGACATCCAGGCCGCGCGCGACGCTGACGTAGTAGGCCAGCAGCTGCAGCGGCACCACCGCCAGGCTCGCGGCGAAGTGTGGATCCGTCCGCGGGATGTACACGGTAAAGTTCGCCGTGTCCTCCAGACTGTAATTGCCGTACGTCGTCAGCCCCATCAGATACCCGCCGCGGCTCTTGACCTCGATCATGTTGCTGATCATCTTCTCGAAGAGCTCCGGCTGCGTCAGGATCCCGATCACGAGCGTCCCGTTCTCGATCAGGCTGATCGTCCCGTGCTTGAGCTCGCCGGCCGCGTAGGCCTCCGAGTGGATATAGCTGATCTCCTTCATCTTCAGGCTGCCCTCGAGACTGATCGCGTAGTCCAGCCCGCGCCCGATGAAGAAGACATCCTTCACATTCGCATACTTGGCCGCAAACCACTGCAGCCGGTCCTTGGCCTCCAGGATATGGCTGATCTTGTCCGGCAGCTTCTCGAGCTCCGCGATCAGCTCCGTCTCCTTCGCCTCATCGATCCGGCCCTGGTCGAGCGCAAAGCGCATCGCAAGCAGATAGCAGGCGATCAGCTGCGCGCTGTAGGCCTTGGTGGTCGCGACCGCGATCTCCGGCCCCGCCATCGTGTAGAAGACATAGTCCGCCTCGCGCGCGATCGTGCTGCCCACCACATTGACGATGCCGAGCGTCGGCACGCCCTGCGCATGGGCCTCGCGGAGCGCCGCCAGCGTGTCGGCCGTCTCGCCCGACTGGCTGATCAGGATGACCAGCGCGCCCTCCTCAAAGATCGGCTTGCGGTAGCGGAACTCCGACGCCAGCTCCGTGCGCACCGGGATGCGCGCGAGATCCTCGAAGACATACTGCGCGTCCATGCCCACATGGTAAGCCGACCCGCAGGCCACGATGTGGATGTGGCGGATCTTCCGGACCATCTCGCTGTCGAGCCCGATCTCCGACAGATCCACGTGCCCGTCCCGGACCGCCGAGTGCAGCGTGTCGGCCACCGCCCGCGGCTGCTCATGGATCTCCTTCATCATGAAATGCTCGAAGCCGCCCTTCTCCGCTGCTTCCGCATCCCACTCGATCGTCACGGCCTCATGCTCCACGACATCGCCGTTCAGGTCATAGAAGACGGCCTTCCCGTCATACAGGCGGCCCATCTCCAGATTGTCGATATAGTACACAGTCCGCGTGTGCCCGAGAATGGCCGGCACATCGGAGGCGACATACACGCCGTCCTCCGCGCTGCCGATGATCATCGGGCTGTCCTTGCGCGCGACGTAGATCTCGCCCGGATACTCGCGGAACATGACCGCCAGCGCGTACGAGCCGCGCACACGCACCATGGTCTTGGCCAGCGCGTCGATCGGGCCGATCTGATATTTCTTATAGTAGTAGTCGATGAGCTTCATGACCACTTCCGTATCCGTCTGCGAATAGAAGGTGTAGCCATGGCGCAGGAGCTTCTCCTTGAGCTCCTGGTAGTTCTCGATGATCCCGTTGTGGACACCGATCACATTGTCATCGTCGCTGTAATGCGGATGGGCATTGACCTCCGACGGTTCCCCGTGCGTTGCCCAGCGCGTGTGTCCGATGCCGCAGGTCCCCGGCACCGTGCGCCCGTCATCCGTCTTCTCCCGGAGCACGGCGAGCCGCCCCTTGGCCTTGACCACAACCGGGTCCGCCGCCCCGTCCCGCACCGCCAGTCCGGCCGAATCATACCCTCTGTATTCCAGCTTCTCCAGCCCGGCCAGCAAAATCGGCGCCGCCAGCTGCGTACCGGTATATCCAACGATTCCGCACATAAATTTACCCCTCCGGTATCTTTTCTCCTTGAAAATGTCATCGCCTGTGTGCCTTCCCCCGCCGGCACGGCGCTCTTCTTCTTTCACAGCATACGGAGTTATTCTCACACATTTCCGTGAAAATCGCAAGATGCACTTGGGCCGGGCAGTCCGGCAGTCCGGCAGTCCGACCGGCTCCCTCGGGCAGTCCGACCGGCTCTCTCGGGCGGTCCGACCGGCTCCCTCGGGCGGTCCGACCGGCTCCCTCGGGCGGTCCGACCGGCCGCCGCCCGAAGCCGGCTCCGAAGTTCCGCTCCCGGCGTGCGGCGGAGTTACTTTGGCTGCCGGTAACGGCCGCCGCCGAAAAAAGGACAGCCCCGCGCGGTCATGCACGGAACTGTCCCTGTGTTGCTCTGTTGTATTATTCGCCTGCCTCCGCGCCCGCCTGCGTCTCCGAAGCGTTTCCGAAGACGACCCTCGCGGGCACCGGCATGGTCAGCGGGCACCGGCATGGTCAGCGTCCGCCGGCGCGGTCAGCGTCCGCCGAAGCCCCCGAACCCGCCGAAGCCCTGCGAGCCGATCGACGTGCTCACGCTGTCGAGCGTGATCTCGGTCTCCTCGCCGCCGATGCTGAGCGTGCAGGTGCTGCCTTCCTCCAGCGCCGGGTCCGAGAGGACCAGGCAGGAGAACTGTACGGTCGGCGTGAAGCTCAGGATCACATTGCCCTCGGCGTCGCTCAGCACGACCTCCGTGCCGGCCTCGTACTCCGAGGTGCTGTAAAGGACCGAGCACTGCGTCGACTCGCTGCCGAAGGTCTCCGCCATCCCGCTGCTGCCCGCGCAGATCACCGTGCCGCCGTTCACCACGCAGCCCAGGCCGCTGTCGAGCGAGCCGTTGGCCCCGTCGAGCGGACCGTAGACCGTCACGCTGCCGCCGTTGACATACAGCCAGCCGTTCGAATCCAGCCCGTCCCCGCCGCAGGTCACCGTCACCGTGCCGCCGTTGATGACCATCCAGGCATTCTCATCGCTGTCCGGATCGCCAAAGCCGCCGCCCATCATCCCGCCGCCATTCATATCCGGCATCTCGCCGTCGTTCCAATCCGGCATCTCTCCGTCGTTCCAATCCGGCATCTCGCCGTCGTTCCAATCCGGCATCTCGCCGTCGCTCCAATCCGGCATCTCGCCGTCGCTCCAATCGGGCATCTCCCCGTCGCTCCAATCGGGCATCTCGCCGTCGCTCCAATCGGGCATGTCTCCGCTCATGTCCGGCATGTTTCCGCTCATGTCCGGCATGTCTCCGCCGCCGAAGTCGCCCCACGCATCCGACGAAGTCCCGCTCGAGGGCGTCGCCGCGTTCATGCCGTCATCGCTGCTGGTGACATCGATGACGCCGCCGTTGACCGTGATGCGCATGGCCTCGAGGCCCTCATACGACTCCGTCACGATGATCGTCCCGTCATTGACGATCAGGTCCACATCCGCGTGGATCCCGTCATCCCCGGACGCGATCGTCAGCTCGCCGCCGTCGATCACGATGCTGCCGCCCGCATGCAGGCCGTCATCCCCCGCAGAAATGGTAAAGGTGCCGCCCGCGATGTAGATGTTGCCAAGGGACGCGTCACTGTCATTTTCGGATTTGATGGCCTTGCCCTCGCTCGTGAGCGTGAAGGTGCCGTCCAGGATCTTGATGCCGTCCTTCGCCTGCAGGCACTGCCCGACCGACGTGATCTCGATCGTGCCGCCGGTCACGGCCAGCGTGTCCTTGCAGACGATGCCGTGCTTGTACTGCGCATTGACCGTCAGGCTCCCGGTGCCGTTGATCGTCAGGTCGCAGCGGGCGAAGATCACGCCGTCCACGTTGATGGTGTCGCCGTCCTCGTCCGTGTCGGTCACGTACTCCGTGCCGCCCGAGAGCGTGTTCTCGCTGCCCTCTGCGAGTGTCAGGAAGACCTTGTCGGCCGAGCGCACGCAGATCGCCGCGCTGTCCTCGCAATAGATGCTCACGCCGTCCAGGATCAGCTGCACCTTCGCGTCCTCGCCGGCGTCGATGATGATCTGCCCGTCCGCGAGCTCACCCGTCACATGGTAGATGCCCTCTTCCGTGATCGTCACACTCTCGCCGTCGAGCACCAGCTCCTCGATGTCCTCCGCATCGATCTCTGACTCGCTCTTCATGTCGCGCTTCGAAAATGCCGCTTCCACCTCACTGTCCGGCAGGATCAGGTTCCCGTCTTCGTCGACCGTGTAGGTGGTGCCTTCCGCCGAGCCGCCGGTGGTCTCCGACTCGTCGGATGTGTCGGCCGCCTCCGTCTGTGCCATTTCCGTCTCCGCATCCGCCGCGATGGCGGCGCAGCCCGTGATACTGCTCATCATCAGCATGGCGCCGAGGATCGCCGCGGCCGCCTTTTTGCTGCAAAGATTCATCCATCTTCTTCTCTTCATATCATCACCTCATTCACGGTACCGGCCCGGCCGGTGCCGCCTTTCACGGTGTTATTTTCTGATTGACAGCTGTGATGGCTTTCCGCACGGCGTCTGCCGCGCCGGAGCGCGGACCGTCTGCCGCCCTTCAGCTTTATGCGGCGCGGACCGGCCGCCTGTTTACAGCGCGCCGCCCTCGGGCGCCATCGGCGCGTAGCGGCAGAGGATCTCCAGGTTGCCGTTGCGCGTGCGCAGCTCGTCCAGCATCAGCTTCTCCGTGCCGTCCTGCTTCATGACGATCTCATAGTCGAGCCGGAACATGCTCCCCATGTTCGTGGTCCGCACCTGCTGCAGCTTCCAGGAAGCGAGATATTTCTCAAAGATATCCTTAAAGGCCTCCCCGTAGTCCAGCGACTCCGGGATCGTGATCCGGAGCGAGCGTGTCAGCTCGCTGCGTCCCCCGAACGGCGACGCCGTCAGCAGGATCGTGACCGCCCCGATCAGCAGAACGAACAGCATCGGTGCCACCAGATACCCCATCCCGGTCGCGAGCCCCGTCGCCATCGCCAGGAAGATCCCGGTGATCTCGCGGGCCGTCCCCGGCGCCGAGCGGAAGCGCACCAGCGAAAACGCGCCGGCCACCGCCACGCTCGCCCCGAGATTGCCGTTGACCAGCATGATCACCAGCTGCACGATCGCCGGCAGCACCACCAGTGTCATAACGAACCCCTTCGAATAGGCCTGGTTCCGGAACATGTAGATACCCGCGCACATCAGGCCCAGCAGCAGCGACACCACCGTGCAGAGCAGGCACTGCGTCCCCGTGATCTCCGCCGCCGTCGAATCGAATACCGAATAAAGCAATGCTTCCGTCATATTCTTTTTCTCCTTTGACAGGACCGCCGTTTCCGCGCCCGGCGCCGCAGCAATCCGTGTATGTCTTCTGTTATCCTGTGCAGCGCAGGCCGCCCGTCAGCCGCTGACGCGCCGGAGCCGGACACTCGCCACCGTTCGCGCCGGCCGCCTGTCGCACTGCCACGCCGACACCTGCCGCCGGCCGGCCGTTACGCCACCGCCACGCGCCTCTTCGCGTTCGCGGCCGCCACGCGCCCGGCCAGGATGACCCCGAGCCGCTCGCAGTCCTGCGCGCGCATCATGCTGTAGGCCCGCCCGTACTTCGAAAATGACGTAGGATAGATCTCCAGATCCGTCAGGATCTCCGACAGCCACAGCGGAAACGCCCCGGGCACCTTGATCTCCATCAGGTGCTGCCCGGCCTCAAGCACGCTCCTACCCGCCGGCGCCGCCTGCAGCGTCACATTGTCCGTCCGCCACAGAATGTCCGTATCGAACGTCACGCGCAGCGCCGGATCCTCCGTCCCGAACGCGGCGATCCGCTTGTAGGACAGATACATCGCCGGCCGGAGCGTCCCGTAGTAGCGCAGGAACGACCCGATCTCGCGGAAGATCTGCCGCTGCCCGTCCTCCTCGCCCGCCGTCTCATGGCTCACAAAGCCCGGCGCCACCGCGCCGCCCTCGACCGGCAGGATCGCCTCCGCCTCCGCACACGGAAGCGCCACACGGCGCTTGTACACGACGCCGTCATACTTCTTCTTCAGCTCCGCGAACACCCGCGTGTCCTCCCCGGCCGCCCCGTAGCTGCGAAGCCTCAGCTTCTCCTTGTACATCGGCTTGTCCATCGAGTCACGGATCAGCCGGAAGTCCGGCGTATCATAGTAAATGTTACAGATGTCGGTCAGGCCGTACGCGTCCTCCGTGATCCGGTCCCCGAGCGCCCGGCGCAGCGCCTGATAGCGGTCCTCCTCGAGGAGATATTTGATCTCATAGCGCTTGAACGTAAACTGAGCTGTCGCGGTACTCATAACGGCCTCCCCCTGCCCTGCGGTGTCTGTCGGATCATGGCTTTTGAGCCGGCCGGCGCCGTGTGGGCTTTTTATTCGATCTGCCTCCGCCCCGCCCAGCGGGATGCGAAAAACAGCGATGTCCTGTTTGTCTTGAATCTTTGACTAGGATAATCGGATTCTGTGAAGGAAATGCTGAAAAAAAGTGAAGGAATTGTGAAAAGGGGCGCCTGAAGGCGCCCCTTTTGATGTGTGTAGCTTTTAATTCGTTTCATTCGTTGTTCTGCAGCCGGCGCCGGTGTCCGTCTGAGCCGGGCCGACCCGGGCAGCGCAGAAGGCATGCCGCGCCGCACCGTCAGGCCGCTCCGCCGACCGTCTGAGTCTGCTCAGTACACCACGATCTGAGCGTTCTCCCCGGCCCCTTCCAGCGCCTTCTCCGAGAACGCAAACGGCCCCGGGATCACACGCATGCCGCGGTGGTTCCCGTTGTAGTCATAATCAAACACGATGTCCGTGCCGTCCGGATTCTCATAGCGCTCCTCCGGCTCGAACGCCTTCCCCAGCGTATCCGAGTTCATCATGCTGCAGGCAAAATCCCCGAGCTGCGCATAGATGTCCGTCTCCAGGACCCACTGCCCGTCCTTCTCCTTCACCTCGGCGTGCACCGTGTGCTCCGTGTCGACACGCCCGCCGGTCTCCTTCTTCCAGGCCTTCGCCCCGTTGAAGTACAGGTTGCCCTGCGCCCAGACCGGCAGATGCCCCTCGTGCGCCGGCGCGAGCTGCGCCATGTTCGGCGTATCGGAGTCCATCTGGAACTGCGCGATCCACTCGTCATAGGTCGGATACTCATCCCACACATGCGTGCCGACCACGCGGTTCTCCGTCTCCGGCTTGTCCGTGCTGTCGCTGCGCTGGACGAAATCGCCCGCCGACCACTTCTGGACAAAGATATTGTTGTAGAAGCGGTCATCGCCGTGCAGGATCGTCATGAAGCCCATCACCTCGGTGCGGTGCGGGATGTGGTACGGCGTATAGCGCGTGCCGGTCCCCTCGCCGACGCAGGTGAACGCGCCGCAGATCAGGTTGTGCACCATCGCCACGCCCTCCGTGGCGATCCGGAGCGACACATCCGAGAGCAGGATGTTGTTGTCGATCAGCGTCGGACCGTGGCCGACCTCGACGAAGATATCCTCCGACCCCATGCCGCCCGTGAGCTGCCTGGCGAAATCCGGTCGCTGGTTGTCGTGCAGCAGGTTCTGCGTGATGCGCGTGCCCTGCGCCTCCCAGTCATTCCAGATGCCCATCGTGCAGTGATGGATGTGGTTGCGGCGGTACACGACATCGATCGCCGCGTGCATCTTGATGCCGGCGACCTCCGCGCCGCCCAGCTCCATCATGTTGTTGATGTGATGGATGTGGTTGTCCTCGATGATGCTGAAGACACCGCCCATGCGCCCGATGATGCCGCCCTGCTCGCAGTGATGGATATTGTTGCGGCGGATGATGTGGCTGCCGACATTCTCCTTCAGCCACCCGTGGTACTGCCCGCGGCAGACCGCGTCGCGCTCCATCTGGGTCGGGCTCTTCACATGCTTCACCGTAAAATAGTGATCATTGTCCGGGTCGAGATACTTGCCCAGGCCGATACCCGCGCACTTACTGTTGCTGATGTCGCAGTCCTCGATGATCCAGCCCTTCGCCCAGTGCGGCCCGATCATGCAGTCCTGGAACGCCGCCGGCGGAGCCCACGTGGTCGCCGCCTTGCAGACCGTGAAGCCGCTGACCGTGATGTAATTCACGCCGGTTTTCGACGGCATGAAGCACTCGCGGCGCACATTGATCTCGACATTTTCCTCGTTCGGATCCTTGCCGCCGAAGTTCGCGTACAGGACCGTGTCACTGCCGTCCTGTTCGGCATACCATTTCAGGCGGGACGCCTCAGGCTCCCACGAGCACTCCCAGATCTCCGCCTTCACGCACTCCTCGGGCGAGGCCGCCTCATAGAGCATCTTGTCGTTCAGGTACACCACGCCCGTGTGCTTGCTCTTGCCGGCAAAGTACCAGTCGCCGTACACGAACGTCGTGAACGGGTTATACCCTCCGAACATGCCATTATCCACGCGTACCGTCCATACGTCGCCCTCGTACCGGGTCCATCCCTTCACTTCCTCCGCGCCGGTGATCACCGCGCCGAGCGGCTCGATGCTGCGGTAGACGATCCGCTGCTCCTGCGTGCCGCCGTTCACCGGGTCGACATACTCCCGGTACACGCCGGGTGCCACCAGCACTTCATCGCCGGCCACCGCCACCCGCGCCGCGTCCGCGATCCGCCGGAAGGGCATTGCCTTCGAGCCGTTGCCGTCGCGTCCTGCATTCACATCCACATAGATCTGCATGTTTGTCCTCCTGCCATTTCCAAAGCTGCTTCTCCGCTTACTTTTGTTCTTATGGCTGTTCCCATAGCCTTCTCAGGACCGGCGCGCCTGCTTCGTCCCGGGCCGCGCTTACTTCACGCGGATGACCGCCTTCACGAGGTCCACCTTATTGTTCACGGCCTCGTCGTACGCCTGCTGGATATCGTCGAACGCGAACTCATGCGTCGCCACATCGTTCACATTGATCGCGCCGCTGGCCACGGCCGCGATGGCGCGCGGGTAGATGTTGCGGTAACGGAAGACCGACTTGATGGTCAGCTCCTTGTCCATGACCTGCGCGAAGTTGTAAGAGATCTCTTCCTTCGTGGAAATGCCGACCAGCGTGACCGTCCCGCCTCTCTTCGCCAGGAACGGCGTCTGTGCGATCGTGACCGGCGCCCCCGCCGTCTCAAACACACGGTCCGCGCCCTTGCCGTCGGTCAGCTTCATGATCTCGGCCATCGCGTCGCATTTTCCGCTGTTGATCACATAGTCCGCCCCGAGCTCCTTCGCCTTGTTCAGGCGCGCGTCCACGAGGTCGCTGATGATGATCTTGCCCGCGCCGTGCGCCTTGCAGGAGAGCATGGTCATCAGACCGATGCAGCCCGAGCCCAGGATCACGCAGGTGTCGCCCACCTGCACGTTGCCCTGGTTGGCCGCGTGGAAGCCGACGCTCAGCGGTTCGATCAGCGCGCCCTCGCGGGTGGAGACATTGTCCGGCAGCTTGAAGCAGTAGGACGCCGGATGCTCGATAAACTCTTCATTGCAGCCCGGCACCGGCGGCGTCGCCAGGAACTGCACGTCCGGGCAGAGGTTGTACAGGCCCTCCTTGCAGAACTCGCAGGTGCCGTCCGTCACGCCCGGCTCGAGCGCCACGCGGTCGCCGACCTTGAGCTCCGTCACGCCCTCGCCGACTTCCACGACCGTGCCGGCGCACTCATGGCCGAGCATGTAGTCGTGCTCCAGATCGACCACATACGCCCCCACGCGGCCGCTGTGATAATAGTGCACATCCGACCCGCAGATCCCCACATACTCGACCGACACCACGACATTGCCCGGTCCCGCCGTCGGCTTCGGGATCTCCTTGATGATCATCTTGTCCAACCCACGCATAAACGCCCCGCGCTGCATCTCCATACCTGTTTTCCTCCTTGAGATCATGTAAGGTAACTGTTCAGAACGCTTCGCTGAACAGTTACCATGTAAGAACTATTGCCGGTTACCGCTCCGACTCTGCAGAGAAATCACTCACAGTATACCGTTCTGCCGGACGGGCCGTCAAGGAACGCAGTGCTCACTTCATGCGCAATTCTTGCTCACTTCTCACTCAATTCTTGCGCACTTTCGGCGCGCTTGCGGCTCACTTCCCGCTCACGCCCGACGCGCTTGCGGCTCACTTCCCACTCACGCCCGGCTCACTTCCAGCTCACCTCCCGCTCACTTCTCGCGGTTGATCACCGCCACGCCGGCGCACACCAGCACGGCCGCCGCGAAATACCGGAAATAGAACGGCTCGCGCAGGAAGAAGCAGGACGCCAGGATCCCGAAGATCGGGATCAGCGAGTTAAAGATCGCCACCTTCCCGACCGGATGATACTTCAGGAGCGTGTTGTACACACTGAACGCCACGACCGACACCGCCACGAGCAGCGCCAGGATCAGGAGTCCCTTCGCCGTCACCGCCCCGAAGCGCCCGCCGGCGGCCAGCCCGATCGCGATCATGGGGACCGATCCGAGCGTCATGCCCGCCCCGGTCATGAGCAGGACATTCATTTTCCGCCCAAGCACCCGCGTCAACAGTCCGGCGATGGCACTGCAGACGGCATTCAGCACGATCATCCCGTCCCCCGACAGCTTCACCTGCCCGCTCAGGTCGCCGCCCGCGTTGAGCAGCAGGATCCCCGCGAAGCCGATCACACAGCCCAGGACCTTCGCCGCCGTCAGCTGCTCCGAGGCAAAGACCGCGCACGAGAGCAGCACCAGCAGAAATGTCCCCAGCGAATTCAGCACCGAAGACCGCGACCCCGGGCTGTTCGACAGCCCGATGTAGAAGAAGATGTAGTGCAGGGTCGTGTTGACCAGGGCGTACAAAACCAGCAGCAAAAGCAGCTTCCCCCGCCCGCCGGCCGCCGCGCCGCGCTGTGCCATGTCCGTCCGGCGCACGGACGGCAGGTACAGGCAGAGCAGCACGATGAGCCCGGCCAGCAGAAAACGGATCCCGGCAAAGAGGATCTTCGCGGCCGTGTCCCCGCTCCCGATCCCGAACTCGTCCATCCCCATCTTGATAAAGGCATACGGCAGCCCCCACACGATCGGCGGGATCACCGCCAGATACGGAAACAATCTGCGATTTTGAAATATACTCATCTTTCCTCTTTCCCTCCGTCATCAACACGACACGGCACGGCCTGTCGACCGCTGCGCATGCCCATCAGACTGCACTCCGACCGTCAGACTGCCAAACCCGACCGGCCCTGTCCCGGCCGCATATGTCTCACACACAGCCAACAGAAGTCCCGCTGCAGCGCGCATAAAAAAGCCGGTCCCCTCTGCGGGAAACCGGCTCAAATCGAGTACGACAAGTCCTACTCGATTGACGCGGCATTCGCCGGATGAACACGCAAGCGTGCTCACCCGGCTCATTGCTAACGCGCCAAAGAAAAAGCGCGAGACGGGATTCGAAGGCTGAATTTTGGCCAAATCCCTTTATTTACAAGGGTTTTGAACACCTTAAAGCCCAAGTGATCCACTTTGTGAGCCAGCAAAATGCATTTATAAGCTTTGCATTTATTTCGTGTTATTTACCTCTGCGTTTTATATTAATGTACCAGTCAATAACATCTTTAAATATTTTTCGCAGGTTGTTTGTGCTGTGATACACATGGCGTTGAAATTATTGCCGTCTTCTACATTGGCTGACAAATATTGAAAGTCCTGCTCAGCCACGTCAAACATAGTTACGGGTTTTCGGGCTGCCATAAAAGTTTCCTTTCCTGTCTGTATTTTGCTTCAAATGCGGCATCCGGATTCGGGTCTTCGCCGATTGTATAATACATGTCTCGTTCCGGTTCATTTTTAAAGCGGAAGGTGATGCCGTGCGCAAAATTATAGATATTTTTAATTTCTTCGTTTGTGATATTTTCGGAAAAGATGGCTCCGAAATCAATAACGCCATCTTCCGGTACCTGGCCGGATGCACATGGGCCAAAAATATAAAGCCTGAATCCGTGAAACTCAAACAGCGATAATCATCTTAAAGCCTTGATTTTTCTGTAAAAGCTGCACCTTGAAAAGTTGTTTTGCATCTCACCCAATGGGTGAATCTGTTGCTGAGCTTTATGACGTTTTCTGGTAAAATATGCATATACTTTCCAGAGGAGCGAACGCCATGAAAAAGCTGATCATCACTACCACCAATGAACGAATCATCCCGGCCGGAGGCCTTGCTGTTGTAGGCGCCATTCTTGGGAAAAGCGACTTCGTCAAGAAAGCCAACCGCATGGATGTCACAGCGAACCGCTCTCAGCATCAGATCAAAAATGGCGATGTGTTCCTCNCCTATATCGGATGCCTCTGCATGGGCAAGCCCCAGTTTGAAGCCGTTCATGAAATGGATGATGACCGTGAATTCTATAAGCACGCTCTCGGCATCACNCGGGATATTCCGTCAGAAGCCACTCTCCGCCAGCGGATGGATGATATCGGCAGTTCCAGACGTAAAGAGATCCTTGACGCTAACATCGAAATGCTCAAGATGAACGGCATCCATCCGGGACAGCTTGCTAATGGCATGGTCCCGCTTGATCTTGACGTCACTCCGATGGATAATTCCAAATCCAGCAA
>Ga0065709_1006268_pt1 | contig 12854 bp, 12 predicted proteins | sample Hoacrofraction14_2_FD_59096 | JGI IMG/M metagenome (GOLD analysis project Ga0065709, IMG submission 59096) | Hoatzin crop microbial communities from Cojedes, Venezuela, sample from fiber fraction 14 v1 | ecosystem: Host-associated > Birds > Digestive system > Esophagus > Crop | place: Venezuela... | reverse complement strand
GGCGAGAGACGTCGCTTCTCCGGCGCATCCGATAATCGCCGCCGGCTTCATCTCGATGAGACCCTGCACCGCCGCCTTGGTCGCGCTTACACTTGATTGTGTATCGACCTCAACAAGCTCAACGCGGCATCCGAGCACGGTTGAATATATGCTGTTTGCGAGCTCTATTCCCTTGATTTCCTGCTTTCCGTTATCCGCGTTCTTGCCGGTTGTGGGCTCAAGAACGCCGATGGTTATTACGTTCTCGGATTCATCCGTTCCCTTGTCAATAAACGTATACTTGAAACTGTTATACGTTGAACATCCGGTCAGAATCGTCAGAACGCATATCATCATAAGCGTAAATATTCTTTTTCTGAAGTTATTTCCACTCTTCACTGACGAGCACCTTTCTCATCTCATCTCTTGTTACTATGCTGTTGACTGCCTGCCTGAGCCTTGCCGCCCCGCGCAGGCCTCTGGTGTACCACACCACGAATTTTCTGAATTCTCTTACTGCCGTATCCTCGCCCTTGAGTTCTGTCAGCATATCAAGATGCCTTAGCATCATTGAAATTTTCTCCTGCCTGTCCGGCTCAGGCGCAGGCTCCTCACCGAGGTATGCCCTGTTAAGGTCTCTGAATATCCATGGATTTCCGAGAGCTCCCCTTGCAACCATGACGGCGTCGCAACCGGTCTCATCCATCATTCTCAGCCCGTCAGATGCAGCGAACACATCGCCGTTTCCTATAACAGGTATCGAAACTGCTGATTTGACCTTTGCTATTATATCCCAATCGGCCTTTCCGCTGTAGTACTGTTCTCTCGTCCTGCCGTGCACCGCCACCGCCGCCGCTCCCGCGGCCTCAGCCGCCCGGGCGATCTCCGGGGCATTTACAGCCTCCTCCGTAAAGCCTTTGCGGATTTTTACGGTAACCGGCTTTGACGAAGCTTTTACGGTTGCCGCGATGACATCGTACGCAAGATCGGGATTCTGCATAAGAGCGGATCCGTCACCGTTTTTCACGACCTTGGGCACCGGGCATCCCATGTTTATATCAAGAAATGCATTGGAAAGTCCGTCCAGCCTGCGGGCCGCCTCGGCCATGATTTCCGGTTCGCTTCCGAATATCTGTATGGCCGTCGGCGCAGCATCCTCCGGGATGTATGTCAGCACCCTTGTTTTCTTATCTCCGTAATATAAGCCCTTACTGCTGACCATTTCGGTGCATGTCGCCGAGGCGCCCTGCTCTTCGCAGAGGGTCCTCGTCACCGCATCGGTTATACCCGCAAGGGGCGCCAGTACGAAGGGCGTTTTGAGTTCGGTATTACCAATCTTAACCACTTTTATATTTAATCCTGCAGGACTCTTTTCTTGTTGAGTCCTTTGTTTTTCTCGTAAAGCATCCTGAGACCGTCGAGGGTGAGTCTCCTGTCAATAACATCGATGCAGTCGACGCCGCTCTCAACCATGGTCGCCATACCGCCGGTGGCTATAACTTTGATATCCTCCGGTTCGCATCCGAGCTCATCTGACATCTCCTGCTTCATCCCGGCTACCATATGCTCTGTAAATCCCATGTGTCCGTAAATAAGACCGGACTGCATGCCCTCGGATGTATTCTTGCATATGAATTTACCAGGAAGCTCGAGGTCAACGTTCGGCAGCTTGGCTGTGTGTTCAAACAGAGCCGCAGCCGATGTCTTGATACCCGGGGCAATGGCTCCTCCTATAAAGCTGCCGTCCTCAGTGACGCAGCAGAAAGTTGTTGCCGTTCCGAAGTCTATTACAATCAGGTTTCCGCCGTATCTCGTGTAAGCCGCAACAGAATTGACGATTCGGTCGGATCCGACCTGGCGCGGGTCGTCGTATTTTATCTTGAGGCCGGTTTTGATTCCCGTCTCAACGACGATGGCGTTCCTGTCAAAATACTTGAGGCACATGTGCTCCATGGTGAACAGGAGGGACGGAACTACCGATGAAATAATTACATCATCGATATCCGAAATGCCGATTCCGGCGTGCCTGAACATCGAGTCGATAAGCACACCGTATTCATCGGCCGTCCTCTTGTTGTCCGTTGCCATTCTCCAGCTCTCAACGAGGTTCTCGCCGTCGTAAACTCCGTATACAATATTGGTGTTACCTACATCAATTGCAAGCAGCATCTTTATTTTTCCTCCAGTCTCTTGATGGCAAGGGCCATAGTGAGGCCCGGAATAACGCGGTTTGCCGTCATATCGGCTCCGAGTATCTCGTTTGCCTTTTTAAGTCTGTACTGAACAGTATTGTTATGAATGTCCATGAACTCTGCAGTTCTGTTGCTGTTCATTCCGGCATCCAGAACGAATGTAGCAAGCGTGTCGAGCAGAAGCTTTCCCTTGTTCTTGGAAACCTCTCTCTCAAAAGGCTCGAGCAGACTGAGGTACATGCTCTGGAGAGGCGTTGATCCGCTTCTCATGTAGACGCAGTCACATACAACCGACATCTCGTATTTGGAGAATACTCTCTTGTACGGGAAGACAATCTCGGTGTACTGCCAGGTTCTGTTTATAAGTCTGAAACCGTCTATAACGTCGTCGATTGTGTCAATTCCGGTGATATGGAAAAATCTCGAATCCTTGCTCCAGCCCTTGAGTTCATTGTACATAGCAAGGCAGGCATTCTTGACCGAGGATCTGCTGTTTGTATCCTCTGTATAAATCATTCCGTAGATGTTGCTCTCGCCCGCATCGGTCAGAGTCATAAAGTCGTATTCCTGTCTGTACTTTTCGAGGAGTCCGGCAACCTCGGCAGGCTCGACTTCCTCGGCAAGGAACGCACTTACGAAATGCATGTCGCTCATATCGGCTTCCTCGAGGAGCGATCTGCAGAATGCCAGATCACCTCTGATTGCCGACTTTATAAACTCAGCTCTCGCATCCCTTTCAGGTGTGTATTTCCACATGCCGATTGCAAGTTCGATAACTCTTGCGAGCTGTCTCATCTCGTCCATCTCGAACTGATCGTCATTGTCAACAATCAGCAGGACATATCTCTGGTTCGTTATCGTTATATAGCCCCAGTATGAGACGATACCGCCGATAGGCACCATAACGATGTCTTCTGAATTGAACGCGGCACCGCTGCGTACAATCTGTACGGCATCTTCAATTTTGACAAGATGCCTCGTCTCAACCGTGAGAATCGTATTGAATTCCCCGGTCATAAGAACGATCTGATAATTGTTGTGGACTGCCGCCTCACGGAGTGCCTCCGGGAACGAAGTGTGCCCCTCGAAATCGAGCAGATGATATACGCTGTCGACTATAACGCTTCTTTCTTCGTGGTCTCTCATATGTGTCCCGCCTGTTTCCTTTACTCTTCGCCGTTATCCTCTGTGTCGTCCTCTTTTAATTTACGGGTCTCCTCATTCCTTTTGTCAGTGGCCCTTCTGTATTCTTCATATCCGAATATGTCGTTCGGTGTATCATTCACGAACTCCACCTCGGTATCTTCCCCGCCGTTTCCGTATATCTGGTTCTGAAGCTTTCTCATGCGCTCCTCAGCCTCTTTGCGGGCTTCCTCCTCCATACGGCGGCTCTCCTCGGCTTCCTTCTGATTTGCTTTTTCTATATTCTCCTGCTTTTTGTCAAAGTCGGCCTTGAGCTGTTCCGGTGTGATTTCTCCCGTATAGAGTTTCTCGAACTGCTCACCGTCGAGTGTCTCAACGAGGAGCAGCGACTGTGCAACTCTCTCAAAGGCTTCGTCATTCGCTTTGAGTATTTCTCTCGTCTCGTCGTAGCACTTCTCGAGAAGATCTCTTATCTCGTGATCGACTTCGGATGCGACTTCCTCCGAGTAGTTCTGTCTCGTGGAGAAGTCCCTTCCGAGGAATACTTCGTCGTTTGAGCTGAACGAAACAGGACCGAGTTTTTCGCTGAATCCGTATCTCGTAATCATCTCTCTTGCAAGCTGAGTTGCTCTCTCGAGGTCATTGCTCGCGCCCGTGGATATATCATCGAGCTTGAGTTCCTCGGCGACTCTTCCTCCGAGCAGGTGCTTGATCTGCCCGAGCATGCGGCCTCTCGTCTCAAAGAATCTGTCTTCCTCCGGAAGCCACATAGTGAATCCGCCGGCGGTACCTCTCGGAATAATCGTAATCTGATGAACAGGATCCGAATCCGGAATCGATCTCATTACGATTGCATGGCCTGCCTCGTGGTAAGCCGTAAGCTTTCTTTCCTTGTCCGAAATGACTCTTGATTTTTTCTGAGGACCGGCCATAACCTTGGTGGTCGCTTCCTCAATCTCATCCATCCTGATTGTCGTGCCGTTTCTCCTTGCAGTGAGGAGTGCGGCCTCGTTAATCAGGTTCTCAATATCCGCAGGCGAAAATCCCGGCGTTCTCTTGGCGAGAATTTCCGGCGAAACATCATTCGCAAGCGGCTTATTCTTGGTGTAAAGTCTGAATATTTCTTCTCTTGCCTTGATGTCCGGCATTCCGATGACAACCTGTCTGTCGAATCTGCCCGGTCTGAGCAGTGCAGGGTCAAGTACGTCAGGTCTGTTTGTTGCGGCCAGAATGATGATTCCGATATTGCCGTCAAATCCGTCCATCTCAACGAGGAGCTGGTTAAGTGTCTGCTCTCTTTCGTCATTTCCGCCGCCGAGGCCCGCGCCTCTCCTTCTGCCGACCGCATCAATCTCATCGATGAACACGATGCAAGGTGCGTTCTTTTTTGCTTCCGCAAAGAGGTCTCTTACTCTTGATGCTCCGACACCGACGAACATCTCAACGAAATCGGATCCGGATATTGTAAAGAAAGGTACTCCCGCTTCTCCGGCGGTTGCCCTTGAAATATATGTCTTACCTGTACCCGGCTGTCCCACGAGTAGCACGCCCTTAGGGATTCTGGCACCGAGCTTGGAATACTTGCCCGGATTTTTGAGGAAGTCCACAATCTCGGAAAGCTCCTGCTTTTCCTCCTCGAGTCCCGCTACATCCTTGTAGGTTATGGACTTGCTGTTGCTCTTGTAGAGCCTTGCCTTGTTCTTTCCGAACTGGAAGGCCTGCTTGTTCCCGCCCTGACTTATCATGAAGTAGAACAGGAATCCCATAGCCACAACCATCAGTATTGTAGGCAGCAGGTTGAAGAAGTTGTATTCGCTCTCAGGCGGATCACTTTCGAGTTCAATCTTGCCTTCTTCCAGCTGAGGATAGAGATATGTTTCCTCAAGCCAGTTGATTTCCAGTGCTGACGGTGCGTAGGTCACTTCCTCCTTGCCGCTTGCAGTGGTTCCGGTAAGCTGTCTGTCTGTAATATTTATCTTCTCGTATGTTCCCTTCTCAAGATGAGATGCGAACTGCGAGAATCTTATCTCGGTGTAATCGCTGCTGCCTTCCAGTCCCCTGAAAAGCCATGATGCTCCTATAACAAGGAGGAATATCATCACATATACACCTATGCTGCGTCCGAAATTTTTCAATTCGAATATTCCTTTCTGGATATGTTTTTTGTGTTCTGGACACAAATTTTATCATATGTTCTCCGTTATTTCAATGAAGAGCACACGTTTAGTTGACTTGTTTATGCGGTATTTTTGTGTGAATTTGCCCTTATCCCTTTCCTGCTCTCCGTCAAAATAAAGGCTCGGCAGTATCCACAGGATTTCATCGTCTATAGCCACCATCAGAATGCTGTCTCTCGCGGCTTTTTTAACCTTGCAGTCTACAAGCACATCCTGGATTTTCTTGCTACCGTTTTTTATGGCAATGAAGTCGCCTTCCCTGCGGGTTCTCATTACGAGTTCTCCCACGCGTCCCGGATAATCCTTGTTGAATTCGTCGAAGTCGAACGCGGCGTACACATCGTCTTCGTCGATATTGAATTCCTTGGTCATCATGACCTGCGGAATCATCCGGAGTGAATCGTCCGCCCTTATTATCTCCTCATCGCCCGAGTGAACGTAGGTTATCGTATCGTATTCCCTGATTGCCTTATATCCTTTCGGCAGATTCATAACGGACGAAGGATTGTCGCTGTATATCATCGATGCCATGTTAGTCACGAGCTCGTATGTCGTATCCGTTTCGAGTCCGAGAAACGAAAGAACAAGCATTGCAATCCTTGTTGTTATCGCAGGCGGCAGTTCTCTGAGTGGTGTAATATTAAGCGTCACCTTGCCGGCCTCTTCATCGTCAATCATCGTCTCCGCGCATATCGAATATGTAATTTCAGCGAGGAACTCGGAATCGGCCGCAGCAATCTCCGCAAAACGTCTCAGCGCATCCTTGATATTGGGATTGAACTCACGCTCAAGATACGGAATCAGCTCATTCCTTATCTTGTTTCTCGTGTAGTCTGTCCCTTCGTTCGACTTGTCGATATTCGGCTTCAGCTTATTTTTGCTGATGTATTTTTCAATCTCCGCCCTTGTTGCACCGAGAAGCGGCCTGATCAGCATAAATCCGCCCTCCGTCGCTCTTGCGGCAGGCATACCCGTAAGCCCGTCCGGGCCGGTTCCCCGGATCAGTCTGAAGAGCACCGTCTCGCTCTGATCGTCTGCATTATGGGCAACGGCGATCTTCACGCGTTCCTTTTTGATGTCTTCCTCCGAACAGATTTCCTCAGCAGCCTCATCAAAAATTTCATAGCGTATCAGCCTGCCGGCCTCCTCCGTTGAAATTTTAAGCTCGTCAGCAACCTCTGTACACTCCGCCGCATACACATTGCACTCGAGGTCCAGCTTGTCGCATATTTCAACGACCCGTTCTTCCTCCTCATCAGCCTCGGGACGGAGCTTGTGATTCACGTGAACCGGCACGATCGACAGATTATAAAGATCTGAGATCTCCGTCAGAGCATGCAGCATGCACAGGGAATCCGGTCCCCCGGACACGCCCGCAACAATGACATCGCCGTATTCAATCAGTCCGCTTTCCGTTATATGTTCGATTATTGTTTTCTTTCTGCTCATTATTCCTCTCTTCCGGACGCGTCGTCTATTCCAAAGAAGCGTCTGCCGTTTTTCATGAATATATCCGCAAGCTCATCATACTCCATGCCTTTGAGCACTGCCATCCTTCTCACGACGTGCTCAACATACTGCGGTCTGTTCGGTCTGCCCCTGAGAGGCTCCGGTGCCATATACGGTGCATCGGTCTCGGAAAGCAGAAATTCCGCCGGGACTGCAGCTGCAACTGCCGCAGCCTTTTTCCCATTTTTGAAAGTTACCGGTCCTCCGAGTGATATCGTCGCACCGAGCTTGACATACTCAAGCGCAAGCTCCGGCGATCCCGAGAAGCAGTGCATCTGCACTCTCGCATCGGGCTCCGTACGTCCCGATCCGTCAGTCATCGCACCTGCCGCAGGCCGCGGCGGGAACCATGACTTCCTCTCGTCGGTGAATGCTCCCTCTTCCTTCAGGATGTCCAGAGTCAGCTGGTTTGCGTCTCTGGTGTGAATCATAATAGGCATCTTAAGTTCATTGGCGAGCCTGATCTGCTTTCTGAAAAGCTCTTCCTGCTCCGCCCTGTCGTCCTTTCCGTAGTAAAAGTCCAGACCGATTTCGCCTATCGCCATTGCCCGGGGATGCGCCGCGAGATGCCGTATTTCCTCTATGTCCTCATCGGTGTAAGTCTTTGCGCGGTCCGGATGAATACCGACTGCCGCGTAGCACCACGGATAATCTTCCGAGTCCCTGAGAGCCTGCTTTGCCGATTCAACGCAGTCGGCAACGTCTATGATGCAGGCGAGATCCGATGCTTCTATGTCCGACGCAATCTGCCGTCTTTCCTCATCGGTGAACTCTTCAAAATTAAGATGTGTGTGTGCATCAAAAAGTTCTGCCATCTTTCTCCTTTTTTCAGTAACTACTGCAAAAGGGTCCCCTGCAAGCATGAGACCCTTTTCTGTTTATTGCCTTTCTCCTGTATATACTATGCGTTTGCTGCGTTTTTCATTTCCTCGAGAGCCTCGAGTTCCTTGTCGATATCAAGTCTCGGGAAGAGCATGTCGCCCTTTGCAACTTTGACGCCGTCCATCTGGTAGAACTCGAATGCGTCCTCCCATACTGCCTCTCTGTCTGCAAGTCCGAGCTGCTCTCTCATGCGCTCTGATGTTGTGTGCATGAACGGGATGATGAGAACGGATACAATTCTCAGTGCCTCAGCGAGATTTCTGAGAACTGTGTCAAGCTCTGCCGACTTCGACTCGTCCTTGGCGAGTGCCCAAGGCATCTTCTCGTCGATATATTTGTTCGCTCTTCTGATGAGAACCCAGATTTCCTCGAGTGCCATGTTGAACTGGAACACGTTCATCTTTTCCTCAACTCTCTCAGCTGTTGTTACTGCAAGGTTAATGAGCTCCTCATCAATCTCATCCTTTGTCGTTGCTGCAGGGAGCTCACCTCCTCTGTACTTCTCGATCATCGAGATTGTTCTCGAGAGGAGGTTTCCGAGGTCGTTCGCGAGGTCGAAGTTGAGTCTCTTGAGCATTACTTCATTTGTATACTTTCCGTCCTCACCGAATGTGTACTCTCTGAGCAGGAAGTATTTGAGTGAGTCGATACCGTATCTGTCAATGAGAATCTCAGGGTCAACAACATTGCCTTTTGACTTGGACATTTTCTCAGCGCTGTCTCCGATGAGAAGCCATCCGTGTCCGAGTACGTGCTGCGGCAGAGGCTCATCGATTGACATAAGCATAGCCGGCCAGATGATTGTGTGGAATCTTACGATCTCCTTGCCCACGAGGTGAACGTTTGCCGGCCAGTATTTCTGATACAGACTGTCGTCATCCGTTCCCCAGCCGAGTGCTGTGATATAGTTGCTGAGCGCGTCAAGCCATACGTAGATGACGTGATCTTCATCGATAGGAACAGGAATGCCCCAATCGAAGCTTGATCTTGAGATGCACAGGTCCTCGAGACCCTGCTCAATGAAAGCGATCATCTCGTTTCTTCTTGTGTCAGGCTGCAGGAACTCTCTGTTGTTTTTGAAAAGGTCGAGCAGTCTGTCGGAATACTTCGACAGTTCAAAGAAATACGCGTCCTCGCTCATCTTTTTGACCGGTCTGCCGCAGTCCGGGCAGTTGCCGTCAACGAGCTGACTCTCGGTCCAGAATGACTCGCACGGAGTGCAGTACCAGCCCTCATACTTACCCTTGTAGATGTCGCCCTTCTCATACATCTTCATGAAGATCTTCTGAACGGCTGAGATGTGTCTCGGCTCTGTGGTTCTGATGAAATCGTCATAGCTGATCTCCATCTTGCCCCACAGCCTGATAATTGTCTCCACGATTGAGTCAACGTACTCCTTAGGAGTTACGCCTGCCTCCTCAGCGCATTTCTCAATCTTCTGTCCGTGCTCATCTGTTCCTGTCAGGAAGCGGACATCATATCCGGACAGTCTCTTGAATCTTGCCATGGCGTCTGCCATGACTGTGCAGTATGTGTGTCCGATATGAAGCTTCGAGCTCGGATAATAGATAGGCGTGGTAATGTAATAAGTTCCTTTTTTCTCCATCGTCATTCCCTCTTTTAATTTATCTGAATTTTCTGTGTTGTCTGATTCAGAGCGGCATCCTTCTTCTCAGGCACGCCGGCCGGCTTGTCTTCGTCTCCTCCGGACACGAGTTCCGTCAGAGCTCCCGCGACAGCACCTGCTGCCACAAGTCCTATAACATAGAGGACAGTTCCTTTGCTGATCTTCATGAGGATACCTCCTTCCGCGGCTGCTGATCATGCGTGCAGTGCCGCCACCGAATTATTATAGCAAAAACTCCCGCTTCCGTCATCTGTTAAGCCGAAATGGAATATTGAAATTTGCGGCGGTGAAAAGCACCGGTCAGATGCCCTCTCCGGGAGTCTGTATCCGGTGCCTTAATATGCATATCTGTCTTATGCGCACTGCACAAATTCCGTGTCCGTGCCTTCAGATCTTATTATGCTTCTTCCTTTGCCTTCTTGCCGATCTCGAGACCCTGTCTGAATGCCTCAACGTTAGGCTCGATAAGCTTAGGCTTCTTCTCGAACTTGTGGGCAATACCCTTCTCGATAACCTCTGCAGGTACCGCGTCGGTGTAGCCTACGTAAACTCCGAGCATGATTACGTTCAGAGCTCTCTCGTTCTTGATGTCGATAGCCATCTGAGTTACAGGAGCCTTGATTACGTTGATGTCGTCTCTGTCGATAGGATCAGTAACGATTGTGCTGTTGACGAAAAGATTTCCGCCCGGCTTGAGATCGTCAATGAACTTGTGCAGTGACGGGCCGTTCATTACAACGAGGTCCTCAAGGTTATAGCATACAGGTGCTCCGATATCGTCATCGGAAATTACTACGTAGCAGTTGGCTGTGCCGCCTCTCATGGCTGCTCCGTATGAAGGGAAGAACGTTACGTTCAGGTCTGTTGCCTCGGATGTTGCCGATGCAAGCAGCTTACCCATTGTCATTACACCCTGTCCGCCGAATCCGGCGATCATAAGATTTCTTTCCATGGTTACCTCCTATATCAACTTCTTGCCTTCGTCTCTGTAAACTCCGAGAGGATATTCAGCGAACATCTTGTCTCTCAGGAAGTCAAGAGAATCGAGTGTGCTCAGGCCCCAGTTTGTAGGGCAGGAAGTAACGATCTCAACCATCGAGAAGCCCTTGCCGTCCAGCTGATACTGGAATGCCTTCTTGACGGCGTTTCTTGCCTTGATTACGTGCTGCGGTGTGTCGCAGGAAACTCTCTCAAGGTAATACGGAGCTGTCAGCTGGTTCAGGATCTCGCACATATGCATAGGATATCCGTGCTCCTCAGCGATACGTCCGTTAGGTGTTGTTGTCGACTTCATGCCGAGCAGTGTTGTAGGAGCCATCTGGCCGCCTGTCATTCCGTAGATACCGTTGTTAACGAATATTACGGTGAAGTTCTCGCCTCTGTTTGCAGCGGACATTGTCTCGGCAAGTCCGATGGCAGCGAGGTCGCCGTCGCCCTGATATGTGTAAATCAGTGACTCAGGGGATGATCTCTTGATACCTGTTGCTACAGCGCATGCTCTGCCGTGAGCGGCGATTGTAGCGTCGTGGGATACGTAGAACTGTCCGAGTCCGCAGCATCCTACACCCTCAACTCTTACGAGGTGATCGAGCTGACCGAGTTCCTCGGCAGCCTCTCCGATAATCTTATGCACTGTGCTGTGCATGCAGCCCGGGCAGAAACCCGAGACGGTATCCGGCAGGATACCCTTGGTTCTTGAATATACTTTCTTCTCCTCAGCCATTACAGTACCTCCTTTGCGAGCTTGAGAGCGCCCTCGAGCACCTGATCATTGGTCAGGAGCTGTCCGCCGGATCTCAGGCATTCCTGAATCGGGCATCTGCCCTGAATTGCATAGTCGAGGTCCCATCTCATCTGGGCCGGAATCGACATCTCAACATCGAGGATTCCCTTAACTCTGTTGAAATCAAGGTTCTCGAATGTCTCATAAGGGAACGGTGAGATTGTGATCGGTCTGATCATTCCTGCCTTGATTCCCTGAGCTCTGAGTGTCTTAACAACTGCTCTTGAAATACGTGCGGAAATACCGTATGCCGCGAGTACGATTTCTGCGTCGTCCATCATGAATTCTTCAACCCTGATGTCCTTGTCCCATGTCTCGTACATAGCAGCCGCTTCGATATTAACCTTCTCCTGTCCTGTTCCTACCGAACCAGGTCTGCAGTAAGCTGACTTTCCGAGAGGGTGTCCTACGATAGCTCTGTCATAGAACTTAGCCTTGAGCTCAGCGAGCTCCTCATCCGACTTCATCGGAGGCAGCTCAACAGGCTCCATCATTGTTCCCATAACTCCGTCTGTGAGTACGAGAACAGGGTTCTGGTCTCTCTCTGCGAGGTCAAATGCCTCGTATACCATGTCAACGCACTCCTGTACTGTTGACGGTGCGAGTACGATCATTCTGAATCCGCCGTTACCGGATGCCTTGGTAGCCTGCAGATAGTCCTGCTGGGCCGGCTGAATAGCTCCGATTCCAGGGCCGCCTCTCTGAACGTTGACGTAAACGATCGGCAGTCTTGCCGAAGCGCTGTATGATACGCCCTCGCTGTAAAGGCTGATACCTGTTGATGATGATGAGCTCATAGCTCTGATTCCTGTTGATCCTGCGCCGTACAGCATGTTTACGGAAGCGACCTCGCTCTCTCCCTGTACGAATGTTCCGCCTACCTCAGGAAGTCTTCTTGCCATATACTCAGGGATTTCGTTCTGCGGAGTGATAGGATAGCCTGCGAAGAAACGACATCCTGCTCTTACGGCTGCCTCGGCAATTGCCTCAGTGCCCTTCATAAATACACGATCTGCCATTTTTCTCTCCTCCTTCTTATCTCCATACCTCGATAGCAGCATCCGGACAGATCTGTCCGCACATTGCACATCCGATGCAATCATCAGGTCTTGCCCATGTTGCATACAGGTATCCCTTGGAGTTTACCTCTTTGCCGATCTCAAGACACTTCTTAGGGCATGAGACGACGCAGTAGGAGCAAGATTTGCAAGCCTCGCTGTTGATTTCTACTCTTGCCATTTAGATTCCTCCTTACAATAACAATACTTACCTTATTTATTAATCAACCCACTCGTAGGTCAGATAGAGGTCAATCGGGACAAGCTGTTTGTCCGTTCTCGACTGAGCCTCCTCCCAGATGTCTCTCCTGACACAGGCGCTCTTGTACTCAGCGATTCCGTCAAGGAGATTATCCAGTTTATCGAGACCTGCGGTGAATTCATCAACCGTAGTTTTATACCCGAGATTCGGGTTTCCCAGCAGATAGATATGGTCGAGCCTGATGGACCTTAAGATGTGAGACATGGTGCCGTCAATTCCCTCAAGCGTCCTCGTCCACGGTC
>Ga0065709_1029755_pt1 | contig 12866 bp, 13 predicted proteins | sample Hoacrofraction14_2_FD_59096 | JGI IMG/M metagenome (GOLD analysis project Ga0065709, IMG submission 59096) | Hoatzin crop microbial communities from Cojedes, Venezuela, sample from fiber fraction 14 v1 | ecosystem: Host-associated > Birds > Digestive system > Esophagus > Crop | place: Venezuela... | reverse complement strand
GAAGACGAGCACGGAAAATACGACTTCGTGGTTAGTCGCGCCGTGATGCCCTTCAACGACCTGGTGAAACTCACGCGAAAAAACGTCGCCCGACAACAGCACAACGCCCTGCCCAACGGCATCATCTGCCTGAAAGGCGGCAACATCGACGAAGAAACAAAGCCTTTCAAGAAGATTGTGGAGATTGAACCCATCAAGAATTTCTTCGACGAAGAATGGTTCAAGGAGAAATACATTATATATATACCCGTCTGAGAAGAATATGAAAGAGATCAACGGACTCAAGATTGAGCGTTTCGTATGCAACATGGTGCAGGAAAACTGCTATGTCGTGAGCGACGAAACCAACGAATGTGCCATCATCGACTGTGGCGCCCTCTATCCCGAAGAGCAGCAGGCCATTGCCAACTACATACAAAATAACCACCTGACAGCCAAGCACTTGCTCTGCACGCACGGCCATTTCGACCACATATTTGGCAACAATTTCGTGCTGAAAGAATTCGGATTGAAAGCCGAGGTGCACCAAAGCGACGCGCAACTCATTGAGAGTCTGCCCCAGCAAATGCAAATGTTTAATCTTCAATACGAAGTACCTGCGCCGATTGTTGGGCGTATGCTCTCCGGAGAAGACGTCATCAGCGTGGGAAATCATCAATTTTCCGTCATCGGAACGCCCGGACACACGCCCGGAAGCGTCTTTTTCTATTGTGCCGAAGCCCACGTAGCCTTCAGCGGCGACACGCTTTTCAAGCAGAGCATCGGGCGCACCGACCTGCCCGGCGGCTCCATGTTCATCCTCATTCAGAGCCTTCGCAAGGTGTCGCAACTGCCCGACGAGACCATTATCATGCCCGGTCACGGCCCCGAAACGACCATGGGCAGCGAGTTGGCCTCTAATCCTTACATGGACAGATAGCGCCACTTGGCTCACAGAAATATACATAACAGCATGACAAACAATCAGATAACGCCTGCCGCAAAGACCGAGAAAATCATTCTTGGCATCGATCCCGGAACCAATGTGATGGGCTACGGCGTTATTCGAGTCGTCGGAAACAAGGCCGAAATGATCACGATGGGCGTCATCGATTTGCGCCCCGAGCCCGACGCCTACCTGAAGTTGGGGCGCATTTTTGAGCGCGTCACGGGCATCATCGACTCTTTTCTGCCCGACGAAATGGCCATCGAAGCCCCTTTCTTCGGCAAGAATGTGCAGTCGATGCTCAAACTTGGGCGTGCACAAGGCGTGGCCATTGCCGCCGCCATACATCATAGCGTGCCCATACACGAATATGCTCCGCTCAAAATAAAAATGGCTATCACCGGCAACGGGTCTGCTTCGAAACAGCAAGTGGCCGGCATGCTGCAGCGCATTCTGAACATCAACCCCGACGATATGCCCAAATTCATGGACGCCACCGACGCGCTCGGCGCCGCCTACTGCCACTTCCTGCAGATGGGAAGGCCCGAACGAGCCGCCAATAGCTGTCGAAGTTGGAAGGAATTTGCGCTGAAAAACAAAGATAAAATATGCAAATAGGCGAGAGAGAACATGTCGCCCTGCTGGGCGCAAACGGCTGCGGAAAGTCGCAACGCATACAAGAACTGCTCCGGAAAGGCGGTTTTTATGTCGGCGGACGTAAGCTCCACGCCGAAGATATTAAATATGTGTCGTTCTGCGACAACTACGGCGGCGATGTCGATCGGGCCTACTTCCTGCAACAGCGATGGAATCAGATGGAAATCATCGACGACATTGTGTCGCTTTCCAGCGGCGAGTTGCGCAACCATCAGATCGGCCTCGCCCTCCAGAGTGCCCCGCGTCTGCTCATCATCGACAACCCTTTTATTGGTCTCGACGCACAAAACCGCGACCTGCTTGTGGCAAAACTCCAGCACATCGCCGATCAGCAGCCGACTAACATCGTGCTTGTTGTGTCGAAAAAAAGTGAAATCCCCGATTTTATTACGCGCATAGACGAGATGGAAAGCATGCCTACGGCGGAGGAATACGACGTAAATGCTTTGTTATCAACGTCTAACAAGGAGACAACTGACAACGATGAAGCCTTCACCATTCGCCATGCCACCATCCAATATGGGGCGCGCACGATTCTGAGAGACCTCTCTTGGAGCGTCAAAAAAGGCGAAAAATGGGCGCTGAAGGGCTGCAATGGCAGTGGGAAATCGACGCTTTTGAGTCTTATCTGCGCCGATAATCCACAGAGCTACGCCTGCGATATCAGCCTTTTTGGTCGTCAACGAGGCAGCGGCGAGAGCATTTGGGACATCAAGAAGCACATCGGTTACGTCTCGCCTGAGCTGCAACGCGCCTATCGCCACAACATTCCGTGCCTGAAAATCGTGGCCAGTGGGCTGAAGGATACGGTGGGATTATACGTAAAAACGACCGACGCCGAGGCCGAACAATGCCGTTTGTGGCTCCGCGCTTTTGGCATAGAAGCCCTTGCCGAGCGGTCTTTCATGCAGATTTCGAGCGGCGAACAGCGCCTCGTCTTGCTCGCCCGAGCCTTCGTGAAGAACCCCGACTTGCTCATACTAGACGAGCCTATGCACGGCCTCGACGACCATAACCGACTGCGAACCATGCAAATCATCGAGGCATTCTGCCGACAGAAGCAGAAAACCGTCATCATGGTGTCGCACTACGAAGAAGATTTTCCGTCCTGCATCGACCATGTTTTTCGTTTAGAAAAGTTAAAAAATTAAACTTCTATACCCCTTCAAACGTCTTTATAAAAGAAAAATCAACAACATATTATTTATCAACAAAACAGAAACAACATGAAGAAATTGCTCTTTATCGCCCTCCTCTTGTGCGCTACTACGCTGAATGTCAATGCACAAGACGTTTTCAAGGAAATCCTGAAAACCTCAAGAGAAGTAGCCGAAGACGAAACAAAGGACCTCGAAACGCGAAAAATTGCCACCTTTAAATACGACGAATTGTGCTATCTTGCAGGCAAAGTGCGTTCTGACGTGCTGCGCGACACCACCGATCTCGCGTTTTTCAACAAGACCATCACGATGCTCAACGAACAATCTTACGCCATGCACGAGTTCGTAACGCTGTTTGTCAGCCTGATCACTCACTCCAAAAAGGACAAAGACAAGCAGGTTATCCTGGCCAAATTCAGGGAGGCCAGCATCAACAATCCCTATTTCTACGACAAAGATACGGAGCTGGTTCACGCCTACTATAACAACAGCAACTACCTCACTCAGTTCTCTCTGGACACCGATTGGGTGAAGGCGTTGGCCGAAGTAAAAAAATAATAGAACCAATAAGTGTTTTTATAAGTGTCACGAACGCGGCTTACGTTCGTGGCATTTTTCATATTCCCCTTCATCATCTCACGCATATCGGCATAATCTGCCTCCATTACCTCGTCCTTATACGTAAGAACGGGGTTGCTTCGTTGGTGCATATAGAGCGTCAATGCCTCGCGATAGTGCTTCGGAAGGGTGGGCGCTGAGTCGTTGACAGCATAGAATTTGGGCAGTCGGCGAGCAAATTCGTCGATGCGTTTGTCCATCAACAGGCCACAGAGCAGATAGTCGTGGGCCGCAGGATTGGCCTTTTTCTGTTGATGAAGAAGGTCCAAATATTCCATGGGTTGCATGCGGCGATGCGGATAGGCGCCCAAATGTCGATAGAGATCGGCGAAGGCTGGACGCACCAGGCTGTCGGCATCTTGGAGCCGCGGCAACAGCGCCTGCGACCCGCCGCATAGCGGATAGGAGAAAAGTTGGTCGCCGAGGCGCCCTTCTTGGGACAGGGCGTAGATGCGAAGCGTAGTGAGCAGCGTGTCAGCAACCTGCGATTTTCGTCCTAACTGCATGATTTTCTTATAGTCGCCCTGCTCGGCATAGCGGGCGGCACGCAGTCGGAGATGGGTGGCTTCGTCGCCAAAGCCCGTCAGACCGACGAAGAGCATGCCCACAACCATTGTCACCAGATTCACCCAAATGAGGCGTATCGTGAACTCAGGGCGCGGCGGAAAGATTTTCAGCTTGCGCATCAGCCATACGAAGAAGCCGAAAAGCAGCAGAAATATGGGCACAAACCATGCCCAGCCACTTATGTGGAAATGTTGTCCTTGGGGCACGATGCTCGTCAGAGCGCCCAACGCTACGAAGGAGGGAAGATAGGTGGCGGCATGTGAATACTGCAGGTTGGGCACGATGGCCGCCACGGCCAACTGCAGGAGTTGCAGCACCACGGTGATGAGCACCGCCCCAATCAGCACGTGATAGCTGGTTCTTCCTTCAGACATCACGTGCTGAGAGACGGTGAGCACATCTCCTTGATACAAATATAAATAGAGAAATGTGAAGGCACAGAACAGGATAGCGCAGAGAATCCTGACGAGTTTAATCATGGTCTGTCCTTCTTTTTTAGATCTTTCTGAGCACCACAGCGCTACGGGCAGGGATGTAGAGTTTGAGCCACTCTTTGCGATCCTTCACGTAGAGCGGGTCGAAGTTGGTCAGGTGGGTGAGCGAATCGTCGGCAAATCCGTTACCGCCGTAGAGCGTGGAGTCGGTGTTCAGCACCACCTCATAGGCGCCCGTGGGCACGAGGAAACCATAGTCGGTGTAGGAACGGTTGGGCGAGAAGTTGAACACGAAGAGCAGTTCGCCACGCATGAAGGCGAGAATCTGGTCGCCGTCGTTATGCCAAATCTCCTGCACAGGCTTCTTGATGAAGTTTCGTTCACTCTTGACAACGCTGAGCATGGCGGCGTCGAAGTCGCCGAGCCAATGATAGCAGAGGTCCTTATTATCAACAAGGTTCCACTGGCGGCGCGCATATTTGTAGCTCCATCCGTTGCCTTGGCGGGGGAAGTCGATCCATTCGGGGTGGCCAAATTCGTTGCCCATGAAGTTCAGATAGCCGCCATTGATGGCTGCAATGGTCACAAGGCGAATCATCTTATGCAGGGCTATGCCGCGGCGTGCGGTCTCATTCTCGTCTCCTTTCTTGAAATGCCAGTACATATCAGCATCGATCAGGCGGAAAATGATGGTCTTGTCGCCCACCAAGGCCTGGTCGTGGCTCTCGCAATAGGATATGGTTTTTTCGTCGGGACGACGGTTTTTCACCTCCCAGAAGATGCTGCTCGGCTTCCAATTTTCGTCGCTTTGTTCCTTGATGGTCTTAATCCAATAGTCTGGAATGTTCATGGCCATGCGATAGTCGAAGCCGAATCCGCCGTCTTCGAACTTGGCAGCGAGTCCCGGCATGCCGCTCACCTCCTCGGCGATGGTGATGGCTTTGGGGTTCACTTCGTGTATGAGCTTGTTAGCCAGCGTCAGATAGCAGATGGCGTTGTCGTCTTCGTGGCCGTTGAAATAGTCGGCATAGTTGCAGAAGGCTTCGCCAAGTCCGTGGCTATAGTATAGCATCGAGGTGACGCCATCGAAGCGGAAACCATCGAAATGGAATTCTTCGAGCCAATATTTGCAGTTGCTCAGGAGGAAGTGGATGACGTCGTCTTTGCCATAGTCGAAGCAAAGGCTGTCCCAAGCGGGATGCTCGTGGCGGTCGCCGGGATAGAAATATTGGTTGGGGTCGCCTGCAAGATTGCCCAGACCTTCCACCTCGTTCTTCACGGCATGGGAGTGCACGATGTCCATAATGACGGCGATGCCCTGCTGATGGGCGGCATCGATGAGGGCTTTCAGCTCCTCGGGGGTGCCGAATCGCGATGATGGGGCGAAGAAACTGCTCACGTGATAGCCGAAGGAACCATAGTAGGGATGTTCCTGTATGGCCATGATTTGCATGCAGTTATAGCCGTCTTTGACGATGCGGGGCAGCACGTTGTCTTTGAATTCAGTATAGGAGCCCACCTTCTCGGCGTCTTGTCCCATGCCGATGTGGCATTCGTAGATGAGCAGCGGCGATGTGTTGGGCTTAAAGGTCTTTTTCTTCCACTGGTAGGGTTCGGCGTTCCATACCTGTGCGGAGAAGATTTTCGTCTCCTCGTCCTGCACGACGCGGCGTGTCCATGCGGGTATGCGTTCTCCTTCGCCGCCGTCCCAATAGACGTGCATCTTGTAGAGATCGCCGTGCTTCATGGCTTTTTCGGGCAGTTTGAGCTCCCAGTTGCCCGTGTCTTTCACGCGCTTTGCTCTGTATTTTTCAGACTCCTCCCAGTTGTTGAAGTCGCCCACGAGATAGATGTCGGTGGCGTTTGGCGCCCACTCTCTGAACACCCAACCGCGTGGCGTCTTGTGAAGTCCATAGTAGTCGTATCCGCTTGCGAAGTCGGACAGTGTCTTTTTGCCGTTGGCTGTCAGCTGACTGATTTTCCAAAGTGCGTGGTCGTGGCGTCCTTTGATGGCTTCTTCAAAGGGTTCGAGCCATGCGTCGTTTTTCACGAGTCCAATGTGTTGGGGCTTGGTTGCTGCTTGTTTTTCTGCTTTCTGTGCAGTGGTTTTCTTGCCAGAAGTTGTCTTTTTTTCAGCCATAATATGAATTTTTTTTGGGGTATGTGTTGATATGATGAGACGCCATGCGGTTAGTCCACATAGCGTCTGCCGTTTTCATAATGTCCTTTGGCGGTCACTTGTCCGTTGCCGTCTTTCTCCACAAACTTCCCATCGCGTCGATCGTCGCGGTAGGATCCCTCGAAGAACACCTTGTCTTTTGATTCTTCGATGGCTTTTCCGTTGCGTTTTCCGTTTTTATAGATGCCTTTAAATCGGCTGCCGTCGGCGTAGTGTATGATGATTTCGCCGTCTAGCTGACCGTCGGAAAAGTTGCCTTGGAATTTGTCGCCATTCTTTTTGCGCAGGATGCCGGGGCCGTTCTGCTTGTCGTTGAACCATTCTCCCTCGTAGGTATCACCGTTTTTCCAGTAGAAGATGCCACGCCCGTTCTTGTCGCCGTTGGCAAATCGGCCCACATATTTATCGCCGTTGGCAAAATGGAAGATGCCTTCGCCTGTGCGTTCGCCATCGACATAGGTGCCTTCATATTCGTCTCCGTTTTGGAATTTATATTTTCCTTTGCCGTTCTGAACGTCGTTTTTCCAAAAACCTGTATATACATCGCCGTTGGCATACTGATATCTTCCGTAACCCGAACGCTGGTTGTCTTGCCATTGTCCGTCGTAGAATGTGCCGTCGGCCCAGTCGAAAAATCCCTTGCCGTTCTTCTTGTCGTCTTTCCACTGACCGTCATAATAGGCGCCGTTGGCAAAGGTATATTTCCCTTTTCCCTCGCGTTTGTCGTGTTTCCACAGGCCATCATACTTGTCGCCGTTGTAATAATACATGATGCCGTGGCCTTCTTGATAGTCGCGATACCAGAGTCCTACATATTTATTATTGTTGCTGAAATAATAGGTTCCGCGCCCATGCTGCTGGTCTTGATACCATTGGCCCTCGTATTTCTCGCCGTCGCTGAAGGAATAAATGCCGTAACCGGAGCGTTTCCCCTTCACATATTCGCCCTCGTAGGTGTCGCCCGTCTTCTGAAAGAGCGTACTGCCCTTGCCATGCGGCTTGCCCGACATCATTTCACCTTTATAGATGCCGCCGTCGCTTGTGGTGCAGGAGCCCAACGAAATCTTCTGAGCCTGCAGGCAAAGTGGGAGCGATGATATGAATAATATAAATGTAAATATACGTTTGTTCACTGTTTGCATAGTTTTATTTGCCCAACCAAATGTTTGGTCAGGGGGTTTTCAGCGACAAAATTAATCATTTATTGTCAGACCACAAAACAGATTAGTGTTTTTTAACCCAAAAGTCTTGTCAATAGGCGGCGGAACAGTTGATGCCCAAGTCTTCCACTCGCTGCCGTATGTCGTTGAGCTCCTGCGGCGTAGCCTTCTGCAAGTGGGTGTCGGGCGTGGGGCGATCAATCGTGTAAATCATCACCTGTTGGGGCCCGATAGCCGCCACTGCCTGCAGCCAGGGCGCAATATAGCGCTCGCTCACGTTGTCGAACTCCGCGCAGGAGCTGTGCATGAACATCGTTTGCAGGATGACATGACCGCCGAAGAGCTTCAGATTGTCGATGATTTTCTCCACATCGTAGGTCGGATTTTGTGGTCTATCCACGCGCCTAATGTATTCTATATCAACGGTGTCGAGCTTTTGTATGTTGTTATCCACGCGCATCAGCGCCTCGCGCACGGCTGGAAGATGGGTGGCCGTGGCATTGCTCAACACCGACACGCGGGCCTTGGGACAATAGCGGTCGCGCAGGGCGATGGTGTCGTCGATGATGTGCGGGAAGTCGGGATGCAGCGTGGGCTCGCCATTTCCCGCAAACGTGAGCACGTCGGGGAGCTGCCCTTCGCTGCTCATCTGCTGCAACTTCTGCTCCAAAGCCTCCGCCACCTGCTCCCGTGTGGGGCGTCGCAGGGTGGGACGATGGTCGGCATTGAAGCCACACTCGCAGTAGATGCAGTCGAAAGAACATATCTTTCCGTCGGCGGGCATCAGATTGACACCCAGCGAGATGCCGAGGCGCCGACTATGAATAGGCCCAAAAATGGGCGAGGGATAGATGATTGCCATAGACCGCGAAGGTAGTTGTTTTCCATGTAAAAACAAAAGAAAAATGCAAATTTCTTCTTCGTCTGATTTTTTTACGCTATCTTTGCAGCGCATTAGCTCCCCAAGACAGGAGTCTTTTTTGTTTTAGTTGAACAATGAGTAGGAAACAGAAATCAGGCGGCGGACGCCGAGGATTGCAGGCGCTCACGCTTTGCATCAGCACTGCTTTGGTGCTGATATTGTTGGGTTTGGTGGTACTCACAGTGCTCACCGAACACAATCTCTCGCGCGCAGTGAAGGAGAACCTCATCGTTTCGATGATGCTCGACCAAGACCTCACCGACACCGAGGCGCGCAAAATATGCCAAAACTTAGAGAAAAAACGCTACGTCAACCAGCTGGAGTTCGTCAGCAAGGAGACGGCCCTGAAGGAGTGCGTCGAAAAACTGGGCGCAGACCCCTCCGAATTTGCCGGCGGCAACCCCTTCACTGCTAGCATAGAACTCACGCTGAAGGCCGAATATGCCAACAACGACTCGCTCGTCTGGATATCGAGCGAACTGCGCAACTACCCCAAAGTGACGGAGATAGGCTATCAGAAGGACCTCATCGACGCCGTCAACCGCAACCTTGAGAAAATCAGTCTCGGATTGTTGGTGCTCGCCGTGCTGCTCACCTTCGTCTCTTTCTCGCTGATCAACAACACCGTGCGCCTCGGAATCTATGCCCGCCGGTTCTCCATCCACACCATGAAACTCGTGGGTGCCTCGTGGGGATTCATCCGGCGCCCCTTCCTCCGACAAGCCATCTGCATCGGACTCCTCGCTGCCATCATCGCCCTCGTTGTCATTGGCGGCGCCATCTACGCCCTCTACAGATACGAACCCGACGTGCAAACCGTCATCGGATGGCGCGAAATGGCCATCACGGCCGCTGCCGTCGTCGTCTTTGGCGTAGCCATAACAGGCCTCTGCGCAGGCGTATCGGTGAACAAATTCCTGCGAATGAAAGCCGGAGAGCTCTATAAAATATAGCCCCAACAACTGAAGAAAACAACAAAAAAGCATATCACAAGAATATAACTATGGATAAAAAGAATTTTGCTTTCGACAAAATGAACTACATCCTGCTCGCCATCGGCATCGTCGTAGTCATCCTCGGCTTCGTCCTGATGAGTGGAGGCAGCTCAACGGAAACCGTTTTCAACCCCGACATTTTCAGCGCGCGCCGCGTGAAAATAGCGCCCGTCGTATGCTTCGTGGGCTTCGTTTCCATCATTTATGCCATCATCAGAAAACCCAAAGACAACTAATTCTGCACCCCATTTATTCCATTTTCAACAGACAAAATGAGCGATCTACAAGCATTAATTTTAGGTCTGCTGCAGGGACTGACTGAATATTTGCCCGTCAGTAGCAGCGGACACCTCACCATTGGCGCCTACCTCTTCGACATCAACGGCGCCGACAACCTCGTTTTCACCGTCGCCGTTCACGTGGCAACCGTGCTCAGCACCCTCGTGATACTATGGAAAGAAATCGCGTGGATATTCAAAGGCATGTTCAAAGGACAATACAACGAAGAAACAAAATATGCCGTCAACATCCTTGTGTCGATGATTCCCGTGGGCATCGTGGGCCTCTTTTTCAAAGACTACGTAGAAGAAATCTTCGGATCGGGCCTGCTCATCGTGGGCTTCATGCTCCTCCTGACCGCCGCCCTGCTCACCTTCTCCTATTATGCGCGCCCGCGTCAGAAGGAGAAAATCTCCGTGCGCGACGCTTTCATCATCGGACTCGCACAGGCAGCCGCCGTCATGCCCGGCCTCTCACGCTCCGGATCGACCATCGCCACGGGTCTGCTGCTCGGCAATAAGAAAGAAAATCTCGCCCAATTCTCCTTCCTCATGGTCATTCCTCCCATCCTTGGCGAGGCCCTGCTCGACATCATCAAGGTGGCCAAAGAAGGCTATCAGGCCGCCGTGGGAGGCATTTCGCCCTCGGCCCTCGGCATCGGTTTCTGCGCCGCCTTCATCGCAGGATGCTTCGCCTGCAAGTGGATGATCAACATCGTGAAGCGCGGCAAGCTCATCTGGTTCGCCATCTATTGCGCCATCCTGGGCTCAGTGGTCATCTTTCTTAATTTTAATTAAGAGCTAACACGCTGAAAATCTGAACATAACACATACAGAAATTGGAAATTGAAAACCGAAAGACGATGCCCTGAACGCACAGCCTGACCACTTCAATTTCCAATTTTTTTATTCCCACAACCAACAACATGGACTTCAAAAGCGGAGAAATTTTTGCCATCGACAAACCCTATCGCATGAGCAGTTTCGGTGCCTTGGCGCGCGTGCGCTATCTGATTTGCAAGAAATTGGGCGTCAAGAAACTCAAGATAGGCCACGCCGGCACCCTCGACCCACTCGCAACGGGCGTCCTCGTGCTGTGCACGGGCAGCTGCACCAAGAAGATTCAGCAGCTGCAAGACCACGACAAAGAATATGTGGCGGGCCTTCAGCTCGGCGCCACCACCGCAAGTTACGACCGCGAACACACCGTCAACTTCACCTACCCCACCCATCACATCACGCGCCAGCTCATCGACGAGACCCTCAAACAGTTCGTGGGCGACATCAGTCAGGTGCCTCCCACCTACAGTGCCTGCAAGGTGAACGGCGACAGAGCCTACGACCTGCGACGCAAAGGAAAGGAAGTGGAGCTGCAACCCAAAACGATCAGAATCAACGAAATTGAAGTCCTGCAGTTCGACGAACAAAAGATGCAACTCACGCTGCGCATCGCCTGCGGCAAAGGAACTTACATTCGTGCCCTTGCGCGCGACCTTGGCCGCGCCTTAGGCAGTGGCGCTTTCCTCACCTCTCTGCGCCGAACACGCTCCGGAAGCTTCAACGTGGAGGAATGCGTGCCCTTCGACGACCTGCCCGAATGGGTCGATTCGCAATGCTAAACGCACACTCTCTCACCGCTTTTTTAATAACTTCGATCGCCCAGGTTAATAACTTTGATCATCAATCCTATTAAAATCGATCATCAATCTTATTAACCCGCCGTCGTGACTTGCCGCTTCTGAGGGCGGCGGAGGACATTAGTGGGTAGCGCGAGCGGTTTCTTTCACGCCCTCACGAATCATCAGCAGGAGCAGGAACCACGTGAAAACGCTCAGTTCGATGACGCGATTGAGGGGCGCAGACATCTTGAACAAGTAGTTCCAAACAAAGTGAAGCAGACACACGGAGACGAGGGCCAGCAGGAAAGTGGGCTTGAAGAAGGTGCGCAGGCGCAGATTCCCCTTGGCTGACATGGCCAGACTGCCGCCCAACAAGGCGCCCCATGCCACGTGGCATGCTGGTGCTGTGAGTGAGCGTATAACAATGGTTTCCAATATATTATCCACATTTTTGAACGCATAGCCTGCCGACTCTATCACGGCAAAACCTGCTCCCACGGCGGCACCAATGAGGATGCACTGCAGGATGGTGCAATGCTTGCGCGCCACGTAGGCAATGCCCATGATGGCAATGGCCTTGGGCAGCTCCTCAATGAGGGCCGTCAGCACCAGCGGAATGTCGCCATAATTGAGCATAACGCTCGGCGTAAAATAGTTGCCTCGCGCGTTATAATAGAACCGTTCGCTGGGGGCGAGGTCGATGAAACAGCGCAGTGCGAAGGCGAGGGCAATGACAATGCAGCTTCCGATGAAGAAATAGCGGAGCACATCGAGCAGCGTCAACGACCGCCATTTGTTCACTTCCCAAAAGAAAATGAGCAGCGTGATGGGCATGGTGAGGGCCCCCATCATCGCGAGTCCGGGCAGGAGAACGCTCGAGTCGTCGCGCCCCTCCAGTCGCCAGCAGGCATAGAGCAGGGCAAACTCCAGCAAGAAGAACATCAGGGAGCGCAGATAGAGCCACGGACGGGGCCACAATGGGTTCAGCTGATGCGCACTCAAGGGCCGCGACAACACCAGCTCGTTGCGCTCGGATCGACTGTGCGGGATGAGCGCATATAGGAAGAGATTGAGGAATCCCAAGTGATGGCAGTCGCACCAGTTGGCCGAATAGGCGTTACACGACCGCGGTTGTGAGGCAAAGAATAAATTTTTCTTCATGTCGCAAAATTATATAAAAAATGTGACATGCAAAAAATCAGGGGCCGAAATTTACGGAAAAAGCGCGCCATCAGCCGTTTTTCGGGGCCACATACAAAACAACCTGCTGGCGAAGTGTTGGCGAATTGCGGCGGAGAAAATATTTTATGGGAATGCGCATAAAATTGAATTATTTTGTGTAAGTTTGCAAA
>Ga0065709_1029757_pt1 | contig 12872 bp, 13 predicted proteins | sample Hoacrofraction14_2_FD_59096 | JGI IMG/M metagenome (GOLD analysis project Ga0065709, IMG submission 59096) | Hoatzin crop microbial communities from Cojedes, Venezuela, sample from fiber fraction 14 v1 | ecosystem: Host-associated > Birds > Digestive system > Esophagus > Crop | place: Venezuela... | reverse complement strand
CCTGGAGCTGGTGCCCACGAGTCGCGAGCTGGCGTGCCCCACCTGCAGCGCCGTGATCTACCCGCGCATCAACCCGGCCGTCATCGTGGGCGTGACCAAGGGAGACGAGCTGCTCCTCACCAAGTACGCCCATCGCGAGTTTGCGCACTACGCGCTCGTCGCCGGCTTCAACGAGGTGGGCGAGACCATCGAGGAGACCGTGCGCCGCGAGGTGCGCGAGGAGACGGGCCTCTCTGTCACCAACATCCGCTACTACGCCTCGCAGCCCTGGCCGTACTCGGGGTCGCTTCTGCTGGGGTTCTTCTGCGACGCAGCGGACGACGCCGAGCCGCATGCGGACGGCGACGAGCTTGCCGTGGCGCGGTGGTTCCGTCGCGAGGACATCCCCGACTGGGGTGACACGGCCGCTTTGACCTCGCAGATGAAGCGCGCCTTCCACGACGGCGAGGTGTGACGGTCGCTCGCGGTGCGCCCTTCTCGCCTGTGCCTTTTGGCTAGACCTGCACCACCTGGCAGCTTGCCATCGTGGCCAGCGCCGCCTCGTGCGAGGCCGGGGTCACACCTGCGCAGCAGCTCGCGTCCACGCAGACGGGCACCTCGGGCAGGTTGGCCTTGATGAGCAGAGCGTTGCTCACCACGCAGATGTCGGTGCAGAGGCCGCAGAGCTCCACCAACTCGATGGGCTCCTCGGCGTTGCGCGCCACGAGGTACGCGGCCAGCTCGGTGCTGCCAAAGGTCGGCTTGTCGAAGGTCGGCGCCTGGCGAGACGTGCGCACCGCCTCGAGCTCCTTCACCAGCTTCCAGCCATGTGTGCCCTCGATGCAGTGCTCCACGGGGAGGTTGCGACCCTCCTGCGTCTGCAGGTAGTTGGCGGTGTGGGTGTCACGCGTGAAGACAACCTCGCCGTCAAAGGCGGCGGCCTTGGCGGCGACACGCTCCACGATGGAGCGGGCCTCGGGCGTGCCCAGCGACCCATCGACGAAGTCGTGCTGCATGTCGACGACGATCAGGTAGCGGGTGCTCATGAGTGCCTCCTCGGGGCGGATGCTTGCGGGTGCGTCTATGGTAGCCCAAGCCGGATGGCTCTTCTCGCGAGTGCACCCCTCTGGTTTTGCTGGGCAAAGGTTTGCCTTGGACGGCAAGCCCGCTAACATAGGCGTGTGCACGGCATACACCCCTGGAGGACCCCATGACCCGCAAGATCAAGATCTTCGACACCACCCTGCGCGATGGCGAGCAGTCTCCCGGCGCGAGCATGAACACCGAGGAGAAGATCATCATCGCCCGGCAGCTCGTGCGCTTGGGCGTCGATGTCATCGAGGCGGGTTTCCCGGCGTCGAGTCCCGGCGACCTGCGCTCGGTGCACGAGATTGGCAAGCTGGCGGGGGACTCGTGCGTGGTCTGTGCACTGACGCGTGCCATCGACAGCGACATCGACGTGGCGGCCCAGGCCCTTCGCGACGCCGTACGCCCGCGCATCCACACGGGCCTTGGCGTCTCGCCCATGCACCTGCACGAGAAACTGCACATAAGCGAGGACGAGTGCGTGGAGCGGGCGGTGCACTGCATCAAGTACGCACGGCGCTTCGTCGAGGATGTCGAGTTCTATGCCGAGGATGCCGCCCGTGCCGACCAGGACTTCCTCATTCGCGTGATGCAGGCGGCCGTGGACGCGGGCGCCACCGTGCTCAACATCCCCGACACCACCGGCTACAGCCTGCCCGAGGACTTCGGCGCGCGCGTGCGTGACGTGTGTGAGAACGTCCGTGGCATCGAGAACGTCACCGTGAGTGTGCATACCCATAACGACCTGGGCATGGCCACGGCGCTGGCGCTTGCCGGCATCCGCGGGGGCGCCACGCAGGTGGAGTGCACCATCAACGGCCTGGGCGAGCGTGCCGGCAACACGGCCCTCGAGGAGGTCGTGATGGCCATTCGCGTCCATGGGGACGAGCTGGACGCCCACACCGACATCAACACCCCCGAGCTCAGGCGCGCTTCTCGCCTGGTCAGCCGCATCACGGGCATCAGCGTCCAGCCCAACAAGGCCATCGTGGGCGCCAACGCCTTCGTGCACTCATCGGGCATCCACCAGGACGGCGTGCTCAAGGCGCGCGACACGTACGAGATCATCGACCCGGCCGAGGTGGGCGCGCGTGGCTCCGAGATCGTCCTGAGCGCTCGCAGCGGCCATGCGGCGCTGCGCCATCGCCTGCAGGAGCTGGGCTACACCTTTGACGATGCGGTCTTCGAGGGCATCTACGAGCGCTTTCTCGAGATCGCCGACGAGAAGAGCGAGGTCTATGACGACGACCTCGAGGCGATCGTCCAGGAGCGGGCGCGCAACGTCAAGGCCATCTACCGCCTGCGAGCGCTGCAGGTCTCGTGCGGCGACCCGCTCATTCCCACGGCCACGGCGACCATCGAGGACAAGGACGGCAACGTAACCACGGTCTGCGCAAACGGCACCGGCCCCATCGACGCCTCGTACAAGGCCATCGACCAGGTCATCCAGCAGAAGGGCGACCTGCGCGAGTTTGCCGTCAAGGCCGTGACGCGCGGCATCGACGCCATGGGCGAGGTCACAGTGCGTGTGGCAGCCGAGGACGGCGCGGTCTACATCGGGCGCGGCGCCGACACCGACATCATCGTCTCGGCGGCCAAGGCCTACGTCAACGCACTCAACCGCATGATCACCACGACGCGCTCGCGCGCAGACAGGTAGGTGCGCGATGGAGCAGCTCAGCGGCGCGCAGATCCTGGTGCAGGCCCTCCTCGAGCAGGGGATCGACACCGTCTTTGGCTACCCTGGCGGCATGGTGCTTGACATCTATGACGCGCTCTATGACCACCGCGACCAGATTCGCCACGTGGAGACCACGCACGAGCAGCACGCGGCCCATGCCGCAGACGGCTACGCGCGCTCGACAGGGCGCACGGGCGTGGTGATCGCCACGTCGGGGCCAGGCGCCACGAACCTCGTTACGGGCATCGCGGCGGCGCATCTTGACTCGGTGCCGCTCGTGGCCATCACGGGCAACGTGGCCAACGGATCCATCGGCACCGATGCCTTCCAGGAGCTCGACATCACGGGCGTCACGCTGCCCATCACCAAGCACAACTACTTCGTGCACGATGTGGAGCAGCTGCACCACATCGTGCGCGAGGCGTTTGCGCTCGCGGCCTCGGGGCGCCCCGGCCCCGTGCTCATCGACATTCCCAAGGACGTGCAGGTTGCCACCTGCGACTTTGAGCCTGCCGCGCCGCTTCCGGTTGCTGAGCCCACGGCGCCCGAAGAGGATGTGCTCAGAAAGGCCGCCGAGCTCATTGGGCGGGCGCGCCGTCCCTACATCTACTTTGGCGGCGGCGTGGTCACGTCGGGCGCGGGAGAGCTGGTGGCACAGCTGGCAGAGCGCATCGACGCACCCATGGGCTGCTCGCTCATGGGGCTCTCCGCCGTGCCGAGCGACAACCCGCGCTTCCTGGGCATGCAGGGTATGCACGGCCACTACGCGAGCACCATGGCCATGCATCGCGCTGACTGCGTCATCGCCCTGGGCGTGCGCTTCAACGAACGCGCGACCGGCGACCGCGGCGCCCTTATCCCCGACGCCAAGATCATCCGCGTGGACGTCGACTCCTCGGAGTTCAGCAAGACCACGGTGGACCGCTGCGACCTTCTGGGAGACGTGCGCCTCACGCTCGAGCGCCTGATGCCGCTGGTCAAGGCACGCACGCATCCTGCCTGGCACCTGGCCGTCTCGGGCTTCGTCGCAGATGAGAAGGGCCTGGCAGATTCGCGTGACGGCCTGGTTCCCGCACGCATCATGGAGGTCCTCGACCGCCACCTGGCGCCCGACACGATCGTCGTCACCGACGTGGGGCAGCACCAGATGTGGGCCGCCCAGCACCTGCACCGCAGCGTGCCGAGAACGTTTGTCACCTCGGGCGGCCTGGGTGCCATGGGCTTTGGCCTGGGTGCCGCCATCGGTGCGCAGCTTGCCACGGGGCGGCGCGTGGTCCTCGTGACAGGTGACGGCTCGTTTGCCATGAACATGGCCGAGCTCATCACGGCGGCAGACAACCAGGTCCCCGTGGCCGTGCTCCTGCTCAACAACCGTACGCTGGGCATGGTGCGCCAGCAGCAGACCGTGCTCTTTGGCGGGCGGCACTCCTGCACCACGCTCGACCGCGTCGTCGACTACGCGGGCGTGGCGCGTGCGATGGGCGCCGTGGCTTACAGCGTTGCTTCCTTGCACGAGCTTGACCAGGCGCTCGACGTGGCACTGGCCACCGACGGCCCCACCCTCGTGGAGTGCCCCGTGGGCATCGACGAGCTCGTGCTGCCGATGCTCGTTGGCGCCGGCGACGACGAGCGTGCTATCGTGAGCCCAGACGACATCGACTACAAGGCAGGAGCAGCTGATGAAGACCTATAGCATCGCCATCATGGTGCGCAACGAGTACGGCGTGCTCAACCGTGTGACCAGCATGTTCCGACGCAGGCAGTTCAACATCACCTGCCTCACGGTGTCCGAGACCGAGACCGAGGACCTCTCACGCATCACCGTGCAGTTTGAGGGTGAGGACCGCGGCAAGGAGCAGCTGGTGGCCCAGCTGGCCAAGCTGCCCGACGTCATCAGCTTCAAGGAGTTCGATCCCGAGGACTCCATCAGCTGCGAGCTGCTGCTGATCAAGATGGCCAACGATGACGAGACGCGCTCCTCGGTGCTCGACGCCGCCGAGGCCTTCCACTGCAAGATCCTGGACTACACCCGCGAGTCCATCACCTTCCGCCTGGCCGGGCGAACCCGTCGCATCGACAACTTCATCGACCTCATGCGCGACTTCAAGATCCTCGAGATCTGCCGCACCGGCGTGGTGAGCCTCGAGCGCGGCGCCACCGTCATGCGCAACGTCACCAACCTGTAGGAGACAACCCTAGGCGAGCCTGCCCTCCAGCCGCGTCCTCGTGACGCGACCACGCCTTGTGCGTCACGGAACGAGGGATGGAAGGTTCTTCTCGGCTGGTTTCGTTCATGATTTCGAAAAATGCCGAGCCTTGAGAGGCTCCGCTACTCGTTTCGTTCATATTCTCGAAAATTGTCGTGCCTTGAGAGGCTCCGCTACTCGTTTCGTTCATATTCTCGAAAAATGACGCAGTTGGTGAGTTTTTTCGATTATATGAACGAAAATGGCGAGAAGAGCTCACACAAATTTGGAAGCGAGTGCCCACCCATGGCCCAAATGACCGGGTTATTTGTGGCATGTCGTCGAGAGGGGCTATTGCTCACGTATGTCCGTTACACCTGCAGTGGGAGCTATGCGGTTGTGCCGGGAGGCAGGACGTTGCCCTCGAGGTCGATGGTCGCGATGACCTCGGTCTGGCGCCGCCGCGGGTGACTTGCCTCCTCAAGGCCCTGTGCCACATCTATGAGGGTTTGCTTGTAGTGGGCTCCCATGCCTCGGAAGCTATCGAGCAAGGTCGCCTCATCGGGGTTTGCGGGGAGAAACGACGTGACGTTGCTAAAGCCAAACAGGTCGTTGGGCGTGCAGCCAAAGAAGGCACAGATGCGCAGCATATCCTCGATGTTGAAGCGCCGCGCTCCCGTTTCCCAGGAGTTGTAGGTCGAGGGGTTGACGCCCATCCTCTCGGCGGCCTCTTTTTGCTTGAGGCCGGATGCGTCACGAATCGCCTTCAGGTTGGTCGTGATCTTGGGTTTGCTCTTTGCTGCAGGCATGGTCTCCCCTTCGTCCAAATCCATTCTTGGTGGGGAGAACGTCACAAAATCCACGATACGTGGCTATCAGGAATATTTGGCCCTACAATCCACTCCAAGTGGATTTCAACGTTTGGAGGCCACATGCAGTGGCGGTATCAGGAGGCCGTGGAGCTCACGGTGGGGCGGTTCGTGGAGCGTGCCGTGCCCGATGTGGGAGGGCTGGAGCGCGCCGTCTTCGACGCGGTGCCCGTCACCGCGTCCGACGCGCCTGAGGCCTGGCACATAAGCGCCTTCATCCCCACGTCGGCGCAGGAGTGCTGGCTCGAGTTTGACCTCCTGGCGCACGATGCCGCTGCCGACTCGTGGGAGGCCCGCGACCTGCAGGCCCTACGGGGAAGTCGCAACCCAGATGACCCCACGACTTACCGTTGGAACGACGTTGACGGCGTCTGGGAGGTCGCTCGCGCATAGCAGAACGGTGCCTCCACATTTCAGACCTATACTGCCTCGTGAAGCGTTCGGTCAATCAAGGAGGCACATATGGACGCTACGCAGAAGGCACAACAAATCACGGGCGCGGCAGCGATCGGCGCCGGGGTCATCGGGCACAGCTGGGCGCTGCGCTTTGCCATGGCCGGCATCGAGACCTGGGCACAGGACATCAGCGAGGAGGCGCTCGAGCTGGCACGCACGCGCGTGGCCGACGACCTGGCGTCGCTCGTTGCCAACGGCGTCTACACCGAGGACGAGGCCGCGGAGGTCGCAGCCCGCATCCACTACACCACGTCAGCCGCCGAGGCTGCCCAGAACGCTCAGTTCATCCAGGAGAGCTCGGCCGAGCACTACGAGGTCAAGTGGGATCTCGTGCGCACGATCGAGGAGGTCGCCGCGCCTGATGCCATTATCGCCAGCTCCACGTCGGGCCTGCTCGTGACCGAGATTGCCAAGGATGCCAAGCACCCTGAGCGCTTCTGCGGTGGCCACCCCTACAACCCACCCCACCTCATCCCGCTTGTCGAGATCACCAAGGGCGAGAAGACCACCGACGAGACCGTGGCCGTTGCCAAGGCGTTCTACGAGCGCGTGCGCATGGAGCCCGTCGTTCTGCAGAAGGAGGCCCTCGGCTTCATCTGCAACCGCCTGCAGATGGCCCTCTACCGCGAGGTGGCCGACCTCGTGCTCAACGGCGTCTGCACCGTGGAGGACGCCGACAAGGCCGTCACCTTTGGCCCGGGCATCCGCTGGGGCATCATGGGTCCCTCGCTCGTCTTTGAGCTGGGCGGCGGCAAGGGCGGCGTGAGTGGCCTCATGACGCACCTTGACGACTCCATCACGCTCTGGCTCGAGGACATGGCCACCTGGCAGAAGTTCCCCGCCGAGTGGGCCAAGGTCGCGCAGGACGGCGTCAACGCCGAGCTGGCCAACCGCACGCCCGAGCAGGGCAACACGCCCGAGGGCCTGGCCGCCTATCGCGACCACATGCTCATCGAGTTCCTCAAGCTGCACGGCAAGCTGTAACGGCGAACAGGGGAGAAGACCATGCGCGTCTCGCGCCTCTATCACAGCGGATTTGCGGTGGAGCTCGACGACCGCGTGCTGGTCTTTGACTGGTATCGGGGCACGCTTGCCACGTCATGCGGCAAGCGTGCCTACGTGTTTGTCTCGCATGAGCACCACGACCATTACGACCCGCGCATCTGGGGCCTGCGCGACGAGGCGAGAAGGACCGGTGCGCCCGAGCCCACCTACGTGCTCGACGAGGACGTGGCGCCCTTCTCGCCCGAGGGGGCGCGCGTCGTGATGGCCACCCCCAGCCAAACCTTCGACGTGGACGACATGCGCATCATCACCCTCGCCTCCAACGACGAGGGCGTGGCGTTCCTGGTGCGCACGCCCGGGGTCACCATCTATCATGGCGGCGACCTCAACGTCTGGTGGTGGCCAAACCGGGAGGTGGAGCTCAACGAGCTGAGCGACACCATCTGCCGCCAGGAGCTGCGCGCCATAGCAGGGGAGGACGTGGACGTGGCCTTCGTGCCGCTCGACCCGCGCCTGGGCCCGGACGGCGCCCGCGGCCTCGAGGCGTTCATGCAGGTGGTGGGAGCGAGGGACGTCTTTCCCATGCACTATGCGGATGACCGCGCGGGCGCGCTTGCGCTTGCCGAGGAGCCACGCCTGGCCCCTTGGCGCGACCGCCTGCACTTTGAGGACGAGTGCAACCTCTAGGACGGTAGCCCCCGCAGCCCTGGCCCGTTCGTCTCGCTGGTTGTTCTACGCCTCCACGCACTCGGCGACGAGCGAGCGCAGATCGTCCACGCCCTGGCCCGTCACGGCCGAACATACGAGGATGGGCGCGTCTCCCACCTGTGCAAAGCTCTGGCAGAGCGCGCGCACCTGCTTCTGCTGCTGGGCGCGGCTCAGCTTGTCGGCCTTGGTGAAGGCGATGACGTAGGGAAGGTTGCGCCCCTCAAGGTACTCGACCATCTGCACGTCAAGCGGGCTGGCGTCGTGGCGGATGTCCACGAGCGCGACCACCAGCGCAAACTTGCGGTCCTGCTCGAAGTAGCTGTCGATGAGTCCGCTCCAGCGCTCCTTGTGGCCCTTGGACACCTTGGCAAAGCCGTAGCCGGGCAGGTCCACGAAGTCGGCCTCGGGCAGGCCAAAGAAGTTGATGGTTGTGGTCTTGCCGGGCTTGGACGAGACCTTCACGAGGCTCTTGCGGCCAAAGAGCTTGTTCATGATGGACGACTTGCCCACGTTGGAGCGTCCCACAAAGGCGACCTCAGGCCGCTTGGAGGCGGGCAGCTGCTCCGCTGTGCCATATGCTCCCGTGAAGGCGATCTGGTTGTAGTTCATGGTTCTCCTCCAGCCCATCGTGCTGTCCAGGCAGTCGTGCGCCTAGTGCACGGCAAAGTCTACCATGCCGCAATTCTCGTGGCCAAAGCCGCCCCCAGCGGCTAAAGTGGTGGAGGTACGTTGGCGGGCAAGCGCCCCTTAAGGCAAGGAGAAGAACATGGCAGTCGATTACGACGAGAGCCGCCTCACGGTGGTTGACCACCCCCTGGTCCAGCACAAGCTTCACATCCTGCGCGACAAGAACACGAGCACCAAGGTGTTCCGCGAGCTCGTGACCGAGTTGGCCATCTTCGAGGGCTACGAGGCCATGCGCGACCTGCCGCTCGAGGACGTCGAGGTCGACACCCCGCTCGAGACCTGCGTCTGCAAGCGCATCGAGGGCAAGAAGATCGCCATCATCCCCATCCTGCGCGCCGGCCTGGGCATGGTTGACGGCATCCTGAGCCTCGTGCCGTCCGCGCGCGTGGGCCACGTGGGCATGTACCGCGACCCCGAGACCCACGAGCCCATCCAGTACTACTGCAAGTTCCCTCCCATGGTCGAGGAGCGCACCTGCCTGATCGTGGACCCGATGCTCGCCACTGGCGGCTCGCTCACGGCCTGCATCCAGTTCCTGCGTGAGGCGGGCGTCAAGGACATCCGCGCCCTCACGCTGGTCTCGTGCCCCGAGGGCGTCAAGGCCGTCCTGGACTATGACCCCGACGTGCGCCTGTACACCTGCGTCGTCGACCGCCAGCTCAACGAGCACGCCTACATCCTTCCGGGCCTTGGCGACGCCGGCGACCGCATCTACGGCACCAAGTAACTGACGAGAAGACCTGCACGCCCCGTGGCTTGCGTGTTGTGGATATGTGTTTCACAGCATGCGTTTCCCGCGGGGCGTGCTATTCTCTATAATTCGTAAGTTGCTAGGACAAGCGCAAAACCACTGCATGCCACCGCATTGAAAGGAGCGCAGTATGATTCTTGGACTGGGAGCCCCCGAGCTCATCGTCATCCTGATTGTCGTCTTGGTTATCTTTGGACCCAAGAACCTTCCGAAGCTCGGCAAGTCCCTCGGCGAGACCGTCAAGAACGTCCGCGAGGGCATGGAGGGCGACGATGACGACGACAGCAAGAAGCTCGAGACCTCGGAGGAGGCTCCCGCAAAGGACGCCGCAGACTCCGATGCCGACGTCGATTCCGACGCTGATGCCGATGTCGATGCCGACGCCGACGCAGACGTGACGTTCTGCCCCAAGTGCGGCACCTCCAACCCCAGCACCTCGGACTTCTGCTCCAAGTGCGGCTCCAAGCTCATCAACGAGTAGCGGGGAGGGCAGCGTGGAGAACGAGACCATCCTCACCCCCGAGGGAAAGCAGAAGCTCGAGGAGGAGCTCGCCTATCGTGAGGGCGAGCTGTCCACCCAGATCATCGAGCGCATCAAGGAGGCCCGCGCCTTTGGCGACCTTTCCGAGAACTCGGAGTACGACGCCGCCAAGGAGGAGCAGTCCAAGAACGAGGCCCGTCTCGCCGAGCTTCGTCACATCCTGGCCGTCGCCAAGGTGCAGGACTCTGCCACCGCAGGCGACCAGGGCGTCTCGATCGGCTGCGCGGTCGAGCTCAAGGACGCCAAGGGCAAGGTGACGAGCTTCACCATCGTGGGCACCACCGAGACCAACTCGATCAAGCACCGCATCTCCGACAAGTCGCCCGCCGGCGCCGCGCTCATCGGCTGCCACGAGGGGGACGAGGTCGAGTTTGTCTCGCCGTCCGGCAAGACCCTGCACTACACCATCGTCAAGGTGTCCCGCTAGGGCACAGAAGGCGTAACCGCTTGCCCCATGTCCGTGCGCGACGCCGGGCGTGGGGCTTTTTGTTGAGGAGAAGAACATGGCAGACCAGCAGGAGCAGCAGGCCCCGGCCACCAACGACGAGCGCGCCCAGCGCCGCATTCGCCGTCAGACGCTCATCGACGCCGGCGTCAACCCGTACCCCATCCACTCCACGGTGACGGCGCGCGTGCCCGAGCTCGTCGAGCGCTACCAGGAGCTCGAGACCGGCGCGGACACCGAGGACGAGTACTCCATCGCCGGCCGCGTGCGCGCCATCCGCAACCAGGGCAAGATCGCCTTCATCGTGCTGCAGGACCTCGATGCCTCCATCCAGCTCTTCTGCCGCAAGAACGTCCTGGGCGACGAGGGCTGGGAGCTGCTCGGCCTCCTCGATGTGGGTGACTTCGTGGGCGCCACCGGCACCATTCTGCGCACGCGCCGCGGCGAGCTTTCGCTGGGCCCCACCAAGCTCGAGCTGCTCACCAAGTCGTGCCGTCCTTTGCCCGAGAAGTTCCACGGCCTCTCCGACAAGGAGACGCGCTACCGTCAGCGCTACGTTGACATGGTCATGAACCCCGACGTGCGCGAGACCTTTGTCAAGCGCTCGCAGCTCGTCACCGCCATCCGTGCCTTCATGGCGAGCAAGGGCTACCTCGAGGTCGAGACGCCCATCCTGCAGGAGACCCTCGGCGGCGCCAACGCCAAGCCCTTCATCACGCACTTCAATGTGCTGCACCAGGAGTGCTACCTGCGCATCGCTACCGAGCTGCACCTCAAGCGCTGCATCGTGGGCGGTCTTGACCGCGTCTTCGAGCTGGGCCGCGTCTTCCGCAACGAGGGCATGGACCAGACGCACAACCCCGAGTTCACCTCGATGGAGGCCTACTGCGCCTACTCTGACCTCGACGGCATGAAGGAGCTCTCGGAGGAGCTCTTCCAGGCGTGCGCCAAGGCCGTGGGCAAGGACGAGCACATCACCTACCAGGGCATGGACATCGACCTCTCGTCTCCCTGGCGCTCGGCCACGATCATCGACCTCGTGAGCGACTATTTGGGCCGCACGGTGAGTATGGACACGCCCATCGACGAGCTTCGGTCCATCCTTGACGAGAAGGGCCTGGAGTGGGGCGACGACTGGGGTGCCGGCAAGCTCATCTTTGCCATTTACGACGAGTTCGTCGAGAAGACCATCGTCAACCCCACCTTTGTCTGCGAGTATCCCGTGGAGGTCTCGCCGCTTTCCAAGCGCCTGGACGAGGACGCGCGCCTGACCGACCGCTTTGAGCTGGTCATCGCCGGGCACGAGTATGCCAACGCCTTCAGCGAGCTCAACGACCCGGTTGACCAGGAGGAGCGCTTTGCGGCGCAGGTCGAGGCCAAGGCCCACGGCGATGAGGAGGCCATGGAGTACGACGCCGACTTCGTGCGCGCGCTGGAGTACGGCATGCCCCCCACGGGCGGCATCGGCTACGGCATCGACCGCATGGTCATGCTCTTCTGCGACGAGCCGTCCATCCGCGACGTCCTGCTCTTCCCGCACCTGCGCCCGGAGGCGTAGCAGACGCAACAGCAAGGGCCCTTCTCGCCGTTTGCCTGCGTCAAGCATTTGTAGGCGCCGGGTGAAGGGCTTGGTGTTGGCTGGCACTATGGGCTATCATCGATACCAACTGCTGGCCAAACGCAGAAGAAAAGGAGCACACGTGGCCAATCACTTTCGCAGCAGCTCGCCGCTGGATGATGCGGCCGAGCAGCCCATCCAGGCTCCTCTCGAGGATGAGGCCATCGACGGCCTGGACGTTATGCCAGAAGATGACGTGATCTCTGACGGGGGCGTGCCGGTCCCTGAGACCATCACCACCTCCGTTGCGCAGCGCCGCGACGTGGCGCTGTCGGTTCCCGAGATTGACGCGCCCGGCACGACCGACGACGCCATCACCTCGCAGGAGGGCTTCACGAGCGTGTTCTCGCCCATGGGGTCCGACCAGCCGTCCGTGCCGCACCAGGGAGACCCGGTCATCACCTTCAGGAACACCACGATGATCTACCCGGCGCAGCCCAACAAGCCGGCCATCGACAACCTGAGCGTCGACATCTACCCCGGCGAGTTCGTCTTTGTCGTGGGCCACTCGGGCTCGGGCAAGTCGACCTTCCTGCGCCTGATCACGCGTGAGCTCAAGGCGACGTCCGGCGAGGTCTACGTTGCCGGCCAGGAGCTCACCAAGATGCGCAACCGCAAGGTGCCGTACCTCAGGCGCCAGATCGGCTGCGTCTTCCAGGACTTCAAGCTGCTCGAGAACAAGACCACCTACGAGAACGTGGCCTTTGCCCTGGAGTGCATCGGCAAGCCCAAGTCGGTCATCAAGACGCAGGTGCCCGAGGTGCTGCGCCTTGTTGGCCTTTCCGAGCGCATGAACTCGTATCCCGATGAGCTGTCGGGCGGCGAGCAGCAGCGCGTCTCGGTTGCCCGCGCCATGGTCA
>Ga0065709_1029756_pt1 | contig 12876 bp, 12 predicted proteins | sample Hoacrofraction14_2_FD_59096 | JGI IMG/M metagenome (GOLD analysis project Ga0065709, IMG submission 59096) | Hoatzin crop microbial communities from Cojedes, Venezuela, sample from fiber fraction 14 v1 | ecosystem: Host-associated > Birds > Digestive system > Esophagus > Crop | place: Venezuela... | reverse complement strand
CCAACGGCAACGTCATCCGTCTGGAGCACAACCAGTTTGTGTCCATCAACCGGAATGCGGCCGTGGAGCTGACCATTACCATGGAAGCCTATGGCACGGAACATAAGAATCAGATTATCGCAGCGCTGGAAGAAGCCGGATACAACCCGAAGGTCCAGCAGCGCATTCTGATGTAATGAGGAGGAATACAAATGGAAATGACAGGAGCGAAGATATTGATGGAATGTCTCCTGGAGCAGGAGGTGGATACCATCTTCGGCTACCCCGGAGGAACCATCCTCAATGTCTACGACGAACTCTATAACTATAAGGACAAAATACACCACTACCTGACCAGCCACGAGCAGGGCGCTGCCCATGCGGCGGACGGCTATGCAAGAAGCACCGGAAAGGCAGGCGTCTGCTTTGCCACAAGCGGACCGGGTGCCACAAACCTCACAACCGGCATCGCCACAGCCTATATGGACTCTTCTCCCGTGGTCTTCATTACATGCAACGTCAATGAAGATCTCCTTGGAAAAGACTCCTTCCAGGAAGTGGATATCACGGGCATTTCCATGCCCATTACCAAATGCAATTACGTGGTACGCAGTGCAAAGGACATCGCACCGGTGGTCAGGGAAGCCTTCGCCATCGCAAGAAGCGGACGGCCCGGACCTGTACTTCTGGACATTCTGAAGAACGTCACGGCAGAAACCGCTGACTACGAGCCTCTGGCACGCCAGTACCATTACAGCGAAGGAAGACTGGGAAGACTGATGAAGCGGGCTTCCGAAAACTTCCGCACACCCGAGCCGGATGAAAAGGATCTGGACATCCTGATTGAGATGATCAGGGAATCCAAAAAGCCCTTAGTCATCTGCGGCGGCGGCGTGGTCAGAAGCAGAAGCCAGAAGGAACTGACGGAATTTGTGGAAAAGGCAGACGCTCCCACAGCCATTACGGTCATGGGCGGCGGCGGTCTTAACGGCAGAAATCCGTTAACCACAGGCATGATCGGCATGCACGGCTCACAGGCCAGCAACATGGCCTGCGATGCCTGCGACTTATTGATTGCAATAGGATGCCGGTTCAGCGACAGAGTGGCGCTGCAGCCCAGCTCCTTTGCCAAGCAGGCAAAGATCGTGCAGATTGACATCGACCGTTCTGAAATCGACAAGAACGTCAAGACAGACCATCATATCATCGGAGACGCAAAGAAGGTTCTGAGCATGCTCAATGAAAAGCTTCTGCAGCAGCACCATGATGACTGGAAGGCATACGTCTTCTCCTTCCCGACGGAAACAGTCTATGAAAGCACAGGCAACGCTCTGACCCCGGCCCAGGTATTATCCACCATCGCAAAGGAACTGCCGGACGATACCATCGTCTCCACAGACGTGGGCCAGCATCAGATGTGGGCCATCCAGCACTTCCACTTCGACTATGAAGGACAGTTATTAACTTCCGGCGGATTCGGCACCATGGGCTTCGGTCTTGGTGCGGCAATCGGCGCCAAGGTGGGCAATCCTGACAAAACCGTCATCCATGTGACGGGGGACGGCAGCTTCCGCATGAACTGCAACGAGCTGGCAACAGAACAGGCATATGACATTCCCGTCATTACCTTCGTATTCGATAACGGAACACTGGGCATGGTAAGACAATGGCAGACCCTGATCTATGAAGGACGCTATTCGGAAACCACACTGGACCGTGCGCCGGACTTTGTGAAGCTGGCAGAAGCCTATGGGCTCAAAGGAAAGCGTGTATCGGATATGGATGAGCTGAAGGAAGCCATCAAGGAAGCACTGGAGTGGGGACACGGCTATGTGATTGACTGCGCCATTGACATTGATGAAATGGTAAGGCCTATGGTAGGCGGCGGCAGTCCCATTACCAAGTTCTTGGCAATATAAGGAGGACGTGACAATGACAGAAACAAATCGCTTTACATTATCCGTCCTTGTGGACAACGAAGCCGGCGTTCTTTCGCAGGTTTCACGGCTCTTTTCCCGCAAGGGATACAACATTGAATCACTGGCGGTGGGAACCACCGATGTACCGGAAATCTCCCGTATCACCATTGAAGTGATCACGGACCAGGACAGGGTCAACCTCCTGTCCAACCAGCTGGCAAAGCTGATCTGCGTGCATTCGGTGAAGCTTCTGACCCCAGAGCTGTCCTTACGGCGTGAACTGGTTCTGATTAAAGTGAAAGCAAGGGCAGGTGAAAACCGGAACGAACTGATTCAGATCGCAAACATCTTCCGCGGATCCATCATTGATGTGTCCGTCGGTTCCATCACCCTGGCCATCATCGGCGACGAAGACAAAGTGCAGGGCATTGAAAGCATTCTGGCTGAATTCGAAATCCTCGAGCTTGTAAGAACAGGCATCGTGGCACTGGAAAGAGGACAGGATACAATTTATGACAAGACAAAGGTAAAAGGAGAATTTGATTATGGCAAAAATGTATTATGAAAAAGACTGTGACCTCAGCGCACTGGACGGAAAGAAAATCGCAATCATCGGCTACGGCTCCCAGGGACATGCCCATGCACTGAACCTGCGCGATTCCGGATGCGACGTCATCGTGGGTTTAAGAAAGAACGGCAAATCCTGGCCCAAGGCAGAAGCGGACGGCTTCACCGTCATGACCATTGCGGAAGCCGCCAAGGCTGCGGACATCGTCATGATTCTCATCAACGACGAAGTACAGGCTGACGTATACAAGTCCGAAATTCTTCCCAACCTGGAAGAAGGCAATGCCATTGCATTCGCCCACGGCTTCAACATCCGCTACAGGCAGATTGTGGCTCCGGAAGGCGTAGATGTCTTCATGGCAGCGCCCAAGGGACCCGGCCATACCGTACGTTCCACATACGTTGCAGGAAAGGGCGTTCCCTGCTTAATCGCAGTGGAACAGGATGCCACAGGCAAGTGCTATGACATCGCTCTGGCTTATATCGCAGGCATCGGCGGCGCCCGTGCCGGCATCATGGAAACAACCATGCATGACGAGACAGAAACAGACCTGTTCGGCGAACAGTGCGTGCTCTGCGGCGGCGTCGTGGAGCTGATGAAGATCGGCTTCGAAGTCCTGGTGGAAGCAGGCTATGAGCCGGAGAACGCATACTTCGAGTGCATCCATGAGATGAAGCTCATCATCGACCTGGTAAACAAGGGCGGCATCGCAGCCATGAACTACTCCATTTCCGATACAGCCGAATACGGCGAATATGTCTCCGGTCCTAGAGTCCTGCCTTACGAAGAGACAAAGGCAAACATGAAGGCAGTTCTGGCCGACATTCAGGACGGCACTTTTGCAGGAAAGTGGATTGCGGAAAACAAGAACGGCCGTACTTTCTTCAACTCCAAGCGTGAACAGCTGGCAAAGCATCAGATGGAAGTTGTGGGCAAGGAACTGCGCGACCAGATGCTCTGGAAGAACGATACGGATCTGGATACAGCTTCGAATTAATGAATGGATGCAGATAAACCATGAGATCTGATTACATCAAAAAAGGAGTGGACCGCGCCCCCAACAGAAGTCTGATGGTGGCACTTGGTCTAACGGAAGAGGAGATTAACAGGCCTCTCATCGGTGTGGTGTGCTCGTACAACGAAATCGTACCCGGACACATGCACCTGGATAAGATCGCAGACGCAGTGAAGGCGGGCATCCGCATTGCAGGAGGAACACCCATCATGTTCCCGGCGATTGCGGTATGCGATGGGATTGCCATGGGACATGTGGGCATGAAGTATTCCCTGGTTTCCCGCGACCTGATTGCGGATTCCACGGAAACCATGGCGACAGCCCATCAGCTGGATGGCCTTGTGATGATTCCCAACTGCGACAAGAATGTGCCGGGCTTATTAATGGCAGCGGCAAGACTGAATATTCCCACGATCATGTGCTCCGGCGGCCCGATGCTGGCGGGACACTTAAAGGACGGAAGGCGCACCTGCCTTTCCCATATGTTTGAGGCGGTTGGTGCGTACCATGCCGGAACGATGAGCGAAGAGGAAGTGGAGGATTATACATTGAATGCATGTCCTTCCTGCGGATCCTGCTCCGGCATGTATACGGCAAATTCCATGAACTGCCTCTGCGAGGCGATCGGTATGGCATTACCGGGCAATGGAACGATTCCCGCACCCTACAGTGCCAGAATCCGCTTTGCCAAGGAAGCAGGCATGCAGATCATGAAGCTGGTGGAGCAGAACATCTGCCCCCGTGACATCATGACTGCCGAAGCTTTCGAGAATGCGGAGACGGTGGATATGGCCCTGGGCTGTTCCACCAACACCATGCTGCATCTGCCGGCGATTGCCCATGAATGCGGTCTGGAAATCAGCTTTGACATGTCCAATGAGATTTCCGAAAGAACACCGAATCTCTGTCATCTGGCTCCGGCGGGAGATACCTTCATGGAGGATCTGGACAGGGCCGGCGGCGTCTATGCGGTGATGAAGGAGCTGACGAAGAAGAACCTTCTGCATCTGGACGTCATGACGGTTTCCACGAAGACCATGGGCGAAAATATCGCAGATGCGGAAATTCTGGATGAAAGCATCATCCGCACGGTGGAAAATCCTTATTCTGCCCAGGGCGGCATTGCCGTATTAAAGGGCAACGCGGCTCCGGACGGCTGCGTGGTGAAGAAGGCTGCTGTTTCTGAAGAGATGATGAAGCATACCGGTCCTGCAAGAGTCTTTGATTCGGAAGAGGATGCGATTAAAGCCATCTATGGCAAGGAGATTCAGCCGGGAGATGTGGTGGTTATCCGCTACGAAGGTCCCAAGGGCGGTCCCGGCATGCGTGAGATGCTGAATCCCACTTCTGCCATTGTGGGCATGGGTCTTGGAGACAGCGTGGCACTCATTACGGACGGTCGGTTCTCTGGCGCGACACGGGGTGCGGCCATCGGACACGTTTCCCCGGAAGCTGCTTCTGGCGGCAATATTGCTCTGATTCAGGAAGGGGATATTATTTCCATTGATATTCCTGCCTGCTCCATTCATGTGGATGTGAGTGATGCGGAGCTGGAGGAAAGAAGGAAAAACTGGACGGCTCCGGCACCGAAGATTACCACAGGGTATATCGCAAGGTATGCAAGAATGGTTTCTTCCGCTGACAAAGGCGCGATCTTAGAATAAAATAAAAGCTCCGAAAGGGGCTTTTTCATCACAGAGAGGTATGTGTTATGTATCGTATTGTTTCCAGTCTCATTCTCTACAGTTCCATTCCCGGGGATTCCATCCTGAAGGAGATGGCATCGATTTACAGGGATCTGAATACGGAAGACAAAGCATCTTTGACGGAAAGGTGCTATAAGGAGGTCAAGCGGATTCTGGATCTTTCCACGGATTACGGCTTCGACCGGAATCTCTGGCAGAATTATCTGACTTTTGCCATTATTACGGATCTCAATTCCTTTTCTTTGACAGCGGAAGGGAACGGCGCCGCGGAGGGCGGCAGCGTGAATACTTTTGCATTGAATGATTTTCATCAGTTCCGCGAGCTGTTTCATTATGATTTCAAACCTTTGGAGGAACAGCTGGGCATCAACTGCTTCTCCATCCTCACGGACTATCATGCCATTGCCAAGCATGAGGAGCTGTATGACCGTACGGTTTCGGAGATTGTGTGCTCGTTATCTTTCAAATTAGATCAATGCAAGTCGGACGAAGAGTTCTTTCAGCTCATCAGCGGTCATTATAAGAACTACGGTGCCGGCATGTTCGGCATGAACCGTGCGTTCCGGATCAAAGGGACAGGGGATTCTCTTGCGTTTATTCCTGTATCCAATCCTGACAGCATTAAACTGTCTGATCTTGTGGGCTATGAAAGACAGAAGGAAACACTGTGCGCCAATACGGAAGCCTTCGTGAAAGGCAATAAGGCGAATAATGTGCTGCTGTACGGGGATGCGGGTACCGGAAAGTCTTCTTCCATCAAGGCTGTGGTGAATGAATATTTTGACCAGGGTCTCAGGATGATTGAGATTTATAAGGACCAGTTTTCGGATTTAAGCAATGTGATTGCCAGGCTGAAGAAGCGGAATTACCGGTTCATGATCTATATTGACGATCTTTCCTTTGAGGAAAATGAGGTGGAGTATAAGTTCCTGAAGGCGGTGATTGAAGGCGGCGTGGAGAAGCGTCCGGATAATATTCTGATCTATGCCACAAGCAACAGAAGGCATCTGATCAAGGAGACGTGGAAGGACAGGAATGACATGGAGTTTGACGGGGATGTGCACCGCTCGGAAACCATGGAGGAAAAGCTTTCTCTGTCTTCAAGGTTCGGCGTGATGATCAGTTATCCCAATCCGAAGCGGCAGGAATATCATGATATTGTGGTTCAGCTGGCAAAGCGGGCCGGCATTGACATGGATGAGAAGGAGCTGCTTCTGAAGGCGGACCAGTGGGAGATCCGCCATGGCGGTGTATCCGGCAGATGCGCCCAGCAGTTTATCACGGATCTTTCAGGACGTGTTTCGCTTGGATGAGGATCGTGGTAAAATAAGGCGGTATCTGGAGATGTAAAGCGATGAAACTGATGATAGCGTGCGGCGGTACCGGCGGGCATATTTATCCTGCGCTGGCACTGGCCGAAGTAATAAAAAATGAAAAACCGGAGACGGAGATTGTGTTCTTCGGCTCCAGCAACCGCATGGAAGCGGACATGATTCCCAGCCTTGGCTATAAGTTCTACGGCTGCAGGATGTCGGGAATGAACGGCGGGGTTCTGGCAAAGGCATCTTCTCTTCTTTCCTTAGTGAAAGGGGAGTTCCTGTGCCGTTCCATTCTGAAGAAGGAAAAGCCTGATTTTGTGGTGGGTTTCGGCAATTATATCAGCGTGCCCATGATCCGGGCGGCTCATGCCATGAAGATCAAAACGATGATTCATGAACAGAATTCCTATGCAGGAAAGGCGAATATTTATCTTTCGAAGATTGCGGATGCGACGGCTGTGACATACGGTTCGAATATTGAGCAGATGCCGAAGGCGAACATGCGTGTGACGGGGAATCCGGAGGCCAGCGCTGCGGCGGATGTTGTGTATGACAAAACAGAAATTGAATCTTTCGGTTTAGACGGAACGAAGCCTTTCGTCCTGTTTATGATGGGATCCTTAGGCTCGGAGTCGGTTTCGAAGGTGATTGATGAAACGCTGCCTCTGCTGGATCATTCTTATCAGGCAGTCGCGGCGGCAGGCAAAAGCAATGACTATCAGTTTACTTTTGAACCCGATGACCGCATTAAGATCGTGGACTATGTCAACGGGAAGAATCTTCTCAAAGGCTGTGATCTTGCGGTGGTGAGGGCCGGTGCGACGACGCTGGCGGAGATCGGTGCCGTGGGCTGTGCTTCGATTCTGATTCCCAGTCCTTTCGTGCCGAATAACCATCAGGTGAAGAATGCGCAGGAGCTGGTGAAGAAGAAGGCTGCTGTGATGATTGAGGAGAAGGATCTTACTAAGGAGAGACTTTCTTCTGAAATCAATTCTCTGATGAAGGATGAAGCGAAGAGAAAAGAAATGAAGGAGAATGCGCTGAAGAGCGGGAATACCGGTGCGGCGCAGGATATGATCGCATGGATGGAGGAACTGCTGGGATGATGGATATACTGGATGAACTGGCGAATTTCGGCAGTGTGGAAAAGGACAGGCCTCTTTCCGAAATGACGACGTTAAGGATCGGAGGTCCTTGTGCGTATGTGGTCTATCCGGAAAACGGCATGGGCCTGATTGCTTTGATGCGGTATCTGCGGGAGAAGGAAGTTCCCTGGAAGATTTTCGGCAAGGGCAGTGACATTCTCTGCTCGGATGATGCCTATGAGGGTGTTGTGATCCGTCTGGACCGGCATATGAACGATGCGTTCTTTGTGGGTGACAGGGTCATGGCGCAGGCAGGCTGTTCGATTATTGCGCTGGCTGTCACAGCCATGAAGCATGGGCTTTCGGGTCTGGAGTTTGCCTCGGGCATTCCCGGCACGGTCGGCGGTGCGGTGTATATGAATGCGGGAGCCTATAAGGCCAGCATGATGGATATTGTAAAGCGTGTTCTGGTTCTGAAGGATGAAGAGATTTCCTGGATGGATGTGAGTGAATGCGGCTTTTCCTACCGGACAAGCGTGTTCCAGGATCATCCGGATTGGGTGGTTCTGGCTGTGGAAATGGAATTAACGGAGGATGATCCGGAGAAGATTGAGGCTCTGATGGATGACAGAAGACAGAGGCGTCTAGCCTCCCAGCCTTTGAATTATCCTACCTGCGGTTCTGTGTTCCGCAATCCGGAAGGATATAATGCCTGGCAGCTGATTGAAGGCATCGGCTACCGGGGCTTACGGAAGGGCGGTGCCATGGTTTCGGACAAGCACTGCAACTTTATTGTGAATGAGAATCATGCCACAGCGGCGGATTATATTGCGCTGGTGGAGGAGATTCAGGAGAAGGTTGAGGCGCAGTATGGCGTCAGACTGCATACGGAAATGGAGAAGTTCAATTGGAATTCGAAGAAATAGAGCTGAAAAACGAAGCGGATCTGGTTTCAGAGAGCGACGTGGACAAGATATTTGCGAAAACGAGACTGCAGAAGCGTCAGGAGATTTTTGACGCGTCCCAGCCCTTTTTCATGCGTCTTGCGATTCTGATCGGTGCGGTGTTTCTTCTGGCTTTATACTGGTTCATGCCTATGAGCCGCGTGAAGTCTGTGGTGATTACCGGGAATTCTTTTCTTTCAACGGAGTATGTGTCTTCGGTATCCAGGATTACCACGGACAACCGGTTTTATGCGGTGATTCCTGCGGCTCTGGAAAGAAGGCTGGAGAGGGATCCGATGATTGAATCGGCGAAGGTGACGCTGGAAGAAGGGAATGTGATTTCCATTGCGGTGACGGAGAAGAAGCCCATCGGCTACCGGTATGATGAGGAGCCTGTGATTCTGCTTTCGGACAATACGACGGCAGAGCTGAAGAGTGAATATCTGGATCTGATTTCTGAGATTCCTTTGATTACCGGCTTTGAAGAGGAAGAGCAGACAAGGCTTTTATGCAAGGCGTTTGAGGATGTGGATGAAAGTGCGATCCGCGACATGTCGGAGGTCAGCCAGTATGCTTTGAGCTATGATGATGAGGCGATCCGGATTCTCATGCGGACCGGAGGATATTTCATTTCCGATTATTTCTCTCTTGCGACAATCAACCAGTACAGCCAGTTTTACGGGGCGCAAACGGATCACAGCTACTGCATTTATGCGGTGGACCAGGATCAGGCGGCTTCTGCCTATTCTGCGGCGTGTCCCTGGAGTGAAACGGCGGATGATTTCTGGACAGACGCGGAAGGGAATCCTGTGGTCAACAGTCAGGGCATTACGGCTTACCGGCATTATTACAAGGATCCCCAGGGCAATCCTGCTCTGGATGCCAATGGAAATCAGATTGTGATTCCCATTGATGAGAATGGGGATGAGGTGGAGGATCCTGATTTCCAGGCGAATTATGCGGCCGGATATTATGCCTCCGGCACATTGCAGATACCTTAAAATGACAAATACGTCTTTGGATGGTAGAATATAGCGGTTATTGGAGGTAAACCATGACAGTAGAAAGAAAGACAAATTACGGTAATATCACGGTGACGGAAGAGGCTGTGGCGTCTCTTGCGGGCGGTATTATCACGGAATGCTATGGCGTAGTGGGCATGGCCAGCATGCAGGTGCTCCGCGACGGCTGGGCGGAAATGCTGAAGAAGGAGAACTATGCCAAGGGTGTTGTTGTCCGCAAGAAGGATGAGAGCTTTGAGATTGATCTGTATATTATCGTCAGTTTCGGCGTGAAGATTTCGGAAGTTGTGCAGGAAGCGCAGAAGAAGGTTAAGTATATGCTGGAGAAGTCGCTCTCCACGGAAATTACGGCAGTCAATGTGTTTGTGCAGGGCGTGCGCGTGGTTGAATAACGGAGGGATGACATGGATATTTTGAACGGACGCATATTCAAGGATATGCTGGAAAGCGGCTGTGCGAATCTGAACAACCGCAGAAGCGATGTGGATGCGCTGAATGTGTTCCCGGTACCGGATGGTGATACGGGTACGAACATGTCTCTGACGTTCACCAACGGTATTACGGAGGTGAGAAACAGCGGCAGCGATTCCCTGCCTGTCATCGCAAAGAAGCTGAGCAGAGGTCTTCTGATGGGAGCACGGGGTAATTCCGGTGTCATTCTGTCCCAGATTTTCAGAGGCTTCTATCAGTATGTGCAGGATCAGGAGGAGCTGAATGTGAAGCAGTTCTCCGAAGCCATGCTCAACGGTTCCAAGCTTGCCTACAAGGCAGTCATGAGACCGGTGGAAGGTACGATTCTCACGGTTGTAAGAGAGGCCAGTGAGGCGGCTGCGAAGTATGTGGAGGAGAACGAAAACTGTTCTTTGAACGAATACGTCGACATCTGGTGCAAGGAAGGCAAGGTTTCCCTGGACCATACGCCTGAGATTCTTCCTGTGCTGAAGGAAGCCCATGTGGTGGACTCCGGCGGAAGCGGTCTTCTGATTATCTTTGAGGGTTTCCTTGCGGCTCTGAACGGTACGCCGATTACAGAGGCAGAGGAGTCTGAAAAGGTTGAGAAGGAAAAGAATGAGAAAGCCAGCGGCTACCGTCTGGAGGCGGTTGTAAAGCTCTCCGATACAGGCAGGCATATTTTCCGTGAGGAGAAGATGCGCAAGCAGCTGAATCAGATGGGCAATAAGATCACGCTGAAGCAGCGTGAGGATGTGGTGAAGCTGCGGATCAACACCATGTCTCCCGGTGAGATTCTGACACTTCTTCAGAGGTATGGTGAGTTTGATCAGGTGCAGCTGGAGAACATCCAGTCTGAGCTGAAGCCCAGCATCATTGAGGATGATGAGGATGATACGCCGGAGAAGGAGTATGGTCTCATCTCCGTGTGCGCGGGTGAAGGCCTGAAGAAGCTGTTCAAGGATTACCGGACGGATGTGGTTGTATCCGGCGGTCAGACGATGAATCCTTCCACGGAGGATTTTGTGTCTGCCATCAGCCGCATTCATGCAAAGCATATTTATATTCTGCCGAACAATTCCAACATTATCATGGCTGCCAAGCAGGCTGCGGATGTGACGGATGGCAAGGATGTGATTGTCCTGGAGACAAAGAGTATTCCCCAGGGTCTCAGCGCATGCATTAACTTCAATCCGGAGGAGACTCCTGAAGCCAATACGGATGCGATGAATGAAGCCATCGGTGCGGTGAAGTCCGGTTCCATTACCTACGCCATCAAGGATACGACGGTGGAAGGCAGAGAAATCCATGCGGGCGACTTCATGGCAATTCTGGATAAGGAGATTGTCTTCACTTCCACGGATAAGCTGGAAGCAGTAAAGGAGCTGCTGAATCAGATGGTGGATGAGGATGCGGAGATCGTTACGCTCATCGCAGGAAGCGATGTCAGTGAAGAGGATACGGCGGAAATCGAATCCTACATTGACGAAACATTCGATGTGGATGTGGATGTACAGAACGGCGGTCAGCCGGTATATTCCTACCTGATCGGTGTGGAGTAATCAAAATCAAATCAATCCTTTGAACCGGAGAGGTCAAATTCTCCGGTTTTTTATGTTGTTTTACTGACTTTTTGTCTTCTTTTCATTTTTTTCGGGATTATTCGATTTTCTGCCTAATAAGAAGATAAAAGGAGGAATTCGGTTTTGAATGACAATGAAGAAAAATATTTCCGGTCACTGAAGAAAGAAGAACAGGAAGAAGTTGTTAAAAAGGTAAAAGAACTTGTGCCATTTTCCGATGCTATGGCTCAGAAGATTATGGAAGACCGCATTGCGGCACAGGAGGCGCTTCGCATTACCACTGAACAGGATTGTCTTGAATTAACAGAGACTTTTACTCAGAAGAGCATTCGCAGCTTACCGCCGAACAGATCAGTTGTTCTGGATTCTCTTTCCAGGGATACTAAGGGAAAGTACTACGACATGGAAGTTCAGCAGTGGGATAATGATGACCATCTCAGACGCTGTACTTTAATCGAATCTAACCTGAATGTCATGTTGTCTGAGCAGGGGATGAAGTTTCGTGATCTTCCGGATTTCTGTGTCGTATTTTTAACGAAAGAGAATTTCATGTACAGGCACGGTCTTGTGGGTGTAAAGCACTGCGTTTACCGCACCCGTTCCATTGTGGATGGTCTCGGTGCTACAATCTGGATGGGACGGGAAGAAATTTTCGTCAACGCGGAAGAAGACGATAACCCTGCAGTCGCAGCTTTCATGTTTTTCATGAAGTACGGCAGGGGAGACAGTACGCTCTTTCCTCATTTTGCGGCAAGGTATCGCTATTTTACAGAAGAACAGGAGGGCATTGAAGAAATGTGTGAGGTCATTGAAAATTACGCAAGGAAGAAGGAAATGAAAAGGACTGTTACAGTGCTCTGGGAATATGGGCATTCGATCAATGAAATTGTTGAGTGCCTGATGAAAGACTTTCTGATTCCTTATGATGAAGCAATTGATTTTGCGAAAAAATATATCGGGTGAATCGAAGAAATGTGTGAGGTCATTGAAAACTATGCGATGGAAAAGGCCATGAGAAATGTTGTTTCGGCTCTTGTGGAATTCGGACATTCCAAAAAAGGCAATTGCTGCTTATTTGATGAAAAACTTTGCCATTACTGAAGACGAGGCAGTCATCGTGGCAGAAAAGTACTGGAAGTGATATCTATGGACGGTATGCTTGAAAATTATGCGAAGGAAAATCAGAAGCTTTTGTGCAGAAGTACCGGAAGGCTCAGGGGTTTCAAATCATTCTCTTTTCGGGTATGATGAGGGCAGATTGGAGGAGAAAAAGACAATGAGTTTTC